>WNFJ01369564.1_pt5 | contig 11711 bp, 14 predicted proteins | sample 5400461 | NCBI WGS metagenome assembly WNFJ01 (sample SAMN13153349, study PRJNA577476) | soil metagenome | isolation source: 115 cm saprolite on Douglas fir-dominated hillslope | place: USA:California | collected 2013-09-17
TGTTCTCCGCCTGGCTGATGCCTGCGAGGAATCCGTACCAGGGGTACAGTACATAGTCGAAAGAACTCCGAACCACGACCCGATACTTCTGTCCCGTCGTGAGAGGCGGAACCTGGTTCGCGTTCTCCAGCGTCAGAAAGTTGGGCAGGGTAAAAAAGAGCCGGTCATTAGAGGTGCCGCTGGTCTGGCTCTGACCGTCCTTTCCTGGAGCATCCCTGTTGTTGTCGCTCTTTTGAAGAGCCCGGGCCTCCGTTGAAGAAGGCGGCGCGGAGGGCACGGCACTCTGCTGTGGCATTGGAGCGTCCGGTTTGTCCTGAGCTGTACAGGTCGCCGCGTTCGCGGTAAGCACAAGAACTAGCACCGATAAGCTATAGATATTTCTGTAGCGCAATATAATTCCTTCGTTCTTCAGAACGGTGCTCCACTCCAATATTTCTTGAGTGTACTCGAATCAGATGCTCGTATCGCAAAGTTTGGCTGCCTGGAGCACCGGTTCGATAACCTGATAAGTTCGCACTGCGGCCATGCACGGGAAGGTGGGAGAAGCTCAGGTCTTTCTCTTGTCGATTTTGAGATTCAGGACGATGTCCTTGCGGCTGTCGAAATTGGAGACCGTACGAGTTGCGGATTTGGCACCCTCTTTTTCCGCATGGAGTTCGTAATCCGCATTCGGATCCAGCCCGCTGAAGCGGTAGTTGCCGGTGTCATCGGTGTAGCTGCTGCGCACGGAATTGGTCCGCGCGTTTTTCAGAAAAACGACACTCCCGGAAAGCGGGCTATCGGACTTGTCCGTCACCACGCCGCGGACGGTGCGGAGCTGCGCTTCACGTTTTTTGTCCTGAGCAACGCCAACAAACGCAAAAAACGCGAGAATCACCGCAAAACCGCAAATATGTCGCCGCGCGTTCATCCCTTGCCTCCCTCCGTTGTCTGCATTCGGAACGTCACGCTTTCCTCGTTCGCGCCAATTTTCGGATCGATGGCGCGCGTCTGCTCCGCGAAACCCTTCGCGCGAACCACCAGTTCATAGCTTGAGCCCTGGGGTACACGGATTGCAAATTCGCCACGGGAATTCGTGTAGCTCTCCCAGCGGAATTTCTTCTCACCCATCCGCCGGATGCGAACCTGCACGCCAGGGAACGAAAGCGCTTTGTCGGTAAAGACGGTTCCGCGAATGAGAAAATCATCTACGTGACTGTATTTTTTCTTGCCCGGATTGGCCGGCGTAAGCGCGGGAGCGTGCGAAGCGGGGACCGAACTGGACGGCGGTGGGGCAGGCTCCTGGGCTCGTGCAAGTGCCGCAAAAAACGAAACCACAATTGCTGCCGCGCAGAGAATAGTGGTCCATTGCGGGCGGTGCATTCTGTTGCTCCTTGGAAGCTTAGATGGCAGCACGAACAGAGGAACATGCCAGGCGGCGCAGGGCGCCTGTTACTCCTCGTCCTCTTCTTCGTCTTCCTCGTCCTCGTCCTTGTCGATGAGGTCGCCATTTTCTGCGGTCTTCTCCTCATCTTCCTCGTCGTCCTCCTCGTCCGAGTCATCGGCGATAAGGTTCAGGTGGACGGGATGCGTCTGCGAGACCTCGAGTTCGGATTCGCATTCTGGACAACTCAGGATCTCGCCTTCTTCGACTTCGTCTTCGTCGACATCGATTTCGGCGGAACATTCGGGGCAACGGATCACGGCTCCACTCTCCGTACAGTCGTTTGCAGTGTGAGGGTACGAGGACCGTGCCCGCCACTGTGCAGCGTATTATATACCGCGGCGCATGAAGTCAACTCTCGTGCATGACAGCGCTGCTTTGAACGCCATCGCGTCATGGGCAGAAGGACCATTCGAATGACATCTTCCAGAGAGTACCCCGGACAGCCGGTGGTTGGCATCGGGGGCGTTATTATCGATCAGGGCCGCACGCTGCTGATACGTCGCGGCAGCGAACCGTTGCGCGGCGAATGGTCCATCCCGGGCGGCATGTTGGAGATTGGCGAGAGTTTGGAAGAAGGCGTCGCTCGCGAATTGCTGGAAGAAACGGGAATCGAGGTTCGTGTCCTCGAGCTGATCGAGGTGTTCGACCGGATTTACCTTGAAGAGGGACCAACGGGCGCACAGTCGAGACGAAGGCCACGGTTTCACTTCGTCATCGCAGACTATCTTTGCGAACGCCTCGCCGGTGAGCCCCGCGCGGGGAGTGATGTAACCGACCTCGCATTCGCGACCGAAGAGGAACTCGCCCGATTTCATCTCACGGAGACGGCGACACGCGTCCTGAAGAGAGCCTTCGCGATAGATCGCGCCCGGCAAGCTGCAAAATGAGGGGCCGCGCGGTCAGGGCGCTTTGACGATTTCGATGCTTCCGCTGGAATCCGAAAGCTGAAGCTGGCAGCCGCCCGCACCTAAAGCGCCGACCGGGCAAAGTGCGGCATGAATTCCGAGATGGTCTGCTCTCCGCCCTCGCTTAGTTCGAATCAACCGGCGATGGCATCCGGCAATGCGCCGCGAGTGCGTTCGCGTCTGCTGAATTCCTTCACAGCCGCTTCCAGATCGGAGGCGGTAAACTCCGGCCACCGTTTTTGCAGGAAAACGAATTCCGCGAAAGCGCATTCCCACAATAGAAAATCAGAAAGCCGCTGCTCGCCGCCGGTACGAATCAGCAGATCGACTTCCGTCGAGCCCCCGCGGTGGACCTCCGCAAGCACGGTGCTGAAGGACTCGGGAGAAAGCTCCGTAACTTTGTAAAAGCGGCAGGCAGCGTGATAGATGGCTTCGCGGGCGGAATAGTCCACCGCTAGCCGAAGGTGCAGACGCGTGCCCTGTGCCGTGGCGGCTTCCGAATCCACGATGGCCTGGCGAAGCGTGGCGGGCAAGCGATCCCGGCGCCCGATGATGCTGAGTCTCACCCCTTCGTCGATACAGTGCGTCGTTTCTGTAAGAAGGTATTCGTGAAGAAGCCGCAAGATCGCGTGGACTTCGGCCGCGGGACGCTTCCAATTCGCGGAGGAGAGTGCGAAAAGCGTCAGTGTGTGAATCCCGATGTGGGGCGCGGCTTCGATAACTCGGCGAGCTACTTCGGCGCCCGCGCGATGGCCAGCGGAGCGAGGCAAACCCCGCGAAGTGGCCCAGCGGCCATTGCCGTCCGAGATGATGGCTACGTGGAGCCGCGGAGCCTGGGCGATGGACGGCTGCGCGGTGGGAATTTGCCGTACGGTCAAAGGATGAATGAGCACGTTCCTTCTCCGTCGCGGAGGAAGTGGCACAAACTACTCTACAATACAAAGGCGAGACTCAAAAAATTTTTTGCGCTTAGCCTTCGCGCGTCGCGCGGATCAGCGCCTCCATGTGATTCAGATAGCGCTCCAGCGCTCGCCGTCCCGCTGCCGCCAGGCGAAATTCCGTCTTCGGCAAGCGCCCGGCGAAAGACTTTGTGCAAACAATGTAATCGGCCTCTTCCAGCTTACGGGCGTGAACGCTCAGATTGCCGTCGGTGGTTTTCAGCAGCGCTTTCAATTCGTTAAAAGTCAGCGAGCGGTTCACCGCCAGCGCGCTGACGATACCCAGGCGGATGCGCTCGTGAATCAGCCGGTCCAGGTCCGCGGGCGCCGCTTCCCGGGCCGGATTCCGCATGGCTTCCAGGGGGGCGCCGCGCTCGCGAGACCGCTGCACACGTTCTTGATGCGCTGTAGAGGACTTAGCCATAAGATTTGCTGTTAACCTCCATAATGCCGGGCGATCCACCAGCCAAAGCCGATCTGCACGACGCCAAAGCCACCGGCCATGAGGGCATCTCCCCAAACGGCCGGCGCGAAAAGCGCTGCGCCGCCAAGCAACATCAGGCACAAACCCATCACCGGCACAACACGCACGGAAAACGCCCCGCCCGTAACAATGGCAGTCCCGTACAACAAGAGCCAAGCGCCCGGCAGGGCGGCGAGAAAGCCGGCGTGATAAAGAGCGTAGGTCAAAAGGCCGCCGACGACAATTGGCGGCGCAAAACTAAGAACGAATTTGCGGCCTGGCCCGGAGAAAAGTGCGGAGTTGGCGCGGTGCGCTTTGGTGGCCGCCGCAGGTGCCGCTATGGCCACGGCGACGAATGCTTCGATCAGCCAGACCGCCAGCCAGGCCCGAGGCGTGGTCTGCCGCGAAGCTGCAAACGCGGCCACCAACGCCGTAACCCCCATCGCCACGCCTCCCCAGCCGGGCACGGCAGTAAATTCGGCGGCGCTCTCCATGGTTTCGCGGATGTAGCGGAGATGATCGGCGGCGCGAGCGTCGATGGGGATGGGCTCACGTTGCGGGGAGCGAAGCGGACCGGAGGTCGCCATAGAAGGAAGGCTATCGAAGGGACTCGGGCTTGTCAAGTACTTTATGATACAAAGCATAGGAGGCTTGAATCACGCCTTGCGCGGGTAACGGCCCCTCAGCGAATTCCACCGGATCGTGAAGACATCGATGAACATCTGAATGCTGTCGCGCAGCATGCTCACTTTCGTGGCTGGTGAATGCCCCCAGCGCACCGGAATTTCAACGGCGCGCAGGCCATGACGCCGCGCCAGGTACAACAACTCCGGGTCGAAACCGAATCGCTCAATCGTCTGCTGCTCGAAGATGATCGCGCAGTGCTCGCGCCGGAACGCTTTGAAACCGCATTGGGTATCGACAAAGGGAAGCCACAAGATGCCTCGCACAATCTTGTTGAAAATGATTCCGGCGAATTCGCGGAACCGCGACTCGTGCACGCTGATCAGGCTGCGGTCCATCGCCCGAGAGCCAATAGCCACGTCATTGGTGTCCAATGCCGCTATGAGTTTGCCGGCTTCCTCAATCGGCGCGGAAAGATCCGCGTCCGTGAAAATCGCGATGCGGCCACGCGCTTCCTGCATACCGTGGCGTACGCTGTAGCCTTTGCCTCGGTTGACGCCATTCGAAACCACGCGCAGCGCGGGAATCTTGATGCGAAAATATTCAGCCACAGCGGCCGTGCCATCCTTCGAGCCGTCGTCCACGACCAGAATTTCCGCTTCCCGCCCGGACGTCGAAAGGTAGGCCGCAATCCGCTCCAGCGTGGCGGGAAGGCGCAATTCCTCATTGTACGAGGGGATGATGACGGAGAGGTCGGGGACCGTCGGGCTCATCGCTAGGAAGATTCCCGCCAGCCATGGTGGCCGACCAACGGCACAAATCGGCAGCCTTCTAAAATCCTCATTGGGAAAGTGTCGCCACGCCTCTTGATGAGCTGCAATTCCTGATGTTCCGCGGCCCCCACGGGGAGAATCATGCGGCCGCCTTCAGCAAGCTGCGCGAGGAGCGGCTTCGGAGCCCCAGGAGCGGCAGCGGCAACGAGGATGGCGTCGAAAGGAGCGAGTTCCGGCAGGCCAAGCGTCCCGTCGCCGCAATGAACGTGGGCGTTCGCGTAGCCGAGCCGCGCTAGCTTCGCGGAAGCACTGGAAGCAAGCTCCGGCCTCCGCTCGATGGTAAAAACTTCCTTGGCTAAACGGGAGAGCACGGCGGCCTGATAGCCACAGCCCGCGCCAATTTCCAGCACCCGGTCGCCTGGCTGCAAATGCAACGCGACGGTCATGGCCGCAACAATGTAAGGCTGCGAAATAGTTTGACCACCGCCGATGGGCAGGGGGAGGTCATCATACGCGTGCGAACGCAGCTCCTCGGCAACAAATTCGTGCCGCGGCACTGCCGACATCGCCCCAAGCACGGCGGTATCGCTGATGCCGCGGCGGCGCAACTGCTTTTCAATCATTTCGAGACGCTGTACAGCGTATTCTTTTTTTTCAAGCATGTGTAACTGCCGCCGCATGTTTTTCCCACGCGCCGGTTTTCAGAATCTCTTCCATTTGTCCGAGGGTAAAGTCGCATTCATCCTCGCGATTGTAGAAGTGCGGCGAGAGGCGCACGCCGGCTTTGGGACGGTAGTCGACCATGATGTCCCGGGCGAGTAGCTCGCGGCAAACCTCGTAGGCATGCGGGCATTCCACCGAAACCGTTCCGGCACGCTCGGCAGGGTTTTCCGGCGTGTTCACGCGCCAGCCGCGAGCTCGAGCGCCTTCGATGAGGCGCGCGGTCATCCTCACGGACTTCTCGCGGATGGCTCCGATGCCGGCCTTGTTGACGACTTCCAGTCCGGGCTGGCACGCATAAAGCGCGGGAATGTGTGGAGTGCCATTCAGATAGCGGAAGGAGTCGTCGCGCGGATCGATGGGGCCGGTTTCAAAATCAAAGGGACTGCGGTGCGCGATCCAGCCTGTAAGCGCGGGGCGCAACTTCGCGCGCAAGTCTTCGCGGACGTACAGATAGGCGACACCCGGTCCGCCACAGAGCCACTTGAGGACTCCGCCTACCACAAAATCAACACCCAGGCTGCGCACGTCGAGAGGGATCGTGCCGGCAGCCTGAAAAACATCTAGAATCACGTGCGCGCCGACATGGTGTGCCCTCTCAATGATGGCATGCGCGTCGACGATGAAGGAACTGCGGAAAAGAACCTGTGAAATTGGAACGAGGAGCGTCGTTTCGTCGATGGCGGCGAGCAGCTTATCGAGATCAATTCGAATGTTGTCCGGCGATGGAACGACCTCGACGCGGGCGCCGAGCCGGCTTTGTTCATGGTAGAAATACTGGATCGAAGGAAACTCCAGCTCGACCATTACGACTTTGTTGCGAGGCCCGCGGAAGTCGAAGCAGGACGAGATCACCGCCTGGGTGAGCGTCACATTCTGGTGCAGCGATATCTCGCCCGCGCCCGCTCCGATCAGCGGAGCGATCTGGTCGCCGACGCCAACGGCCATCTCCCACCAGCCTTCTTCCCATGCACGAACTCCGCGTTCCGCCCAGGAATCGGCGTAGGAGCGCAACGCCTCATACACGCCGCGAGGCATCGCACCCAGCGAATTGCTGATCATGTATGTGGTACGGTCCAGGATCGGAAATTCCCCGCGCCACTTCAGAAGTTCATCCATCGTGCGCTCCTCCTTCGACTGGCTTGCCGGACCCAGCTCTTCTCCAAGCAAAGTAGCATACCGTGATGAACGCCAGCCAGGGCGCTCCAGCCCGCAAAGTAATGCGAAATCCCGGCACCCACCAAGTTGAGACCAAGACCGCCACTATCCCTCCCAACCCCAGGAGGGACGCCCAGGGCCCAGGGGGCCCCAGTTGAAGGTATGCTCTTGCCAGCCGTTTGTGAAAGCGACGGAACGCAATATGTGTCAACAACGTAATCAGCCACGCGAACAGCGCCCCAAACGTGCTGAGCCCAATCATGAACACAAAAAGTGAATCCTTAAAGTACTCCGAAAGAACAAGCGCCGCTACCATTCCTCCTGCCGAAGCCAGCACCGCAACCACCGGCATGTTTTTTCCGCTCAAGCGGCCCAACGCCGCTGGAAGATAGCCGCCGCGCGCCAGGGAAAAAGCCAGCCGCGCCGCAAAATACAAATTGGCGACCGCACTGGAAAGCGCCGCCGTCAGCACCACGAAATTCATGATGTGACTCGCCGCAGGAATACCCACGGTCTGAAAAACGCGCACGAACGGACTTTCACCGAGCCCGATCTGCGTCCACGGAACAATTCCAACGACAACCGTGAGCCCCGCGACGTAGAACAACACCAGCGCAGCGAGTGTCCTGCGCATTGCCTTCGGAACTGCCACCCTTGGATCCGCGGCTTCGCCGGCCGTGCTTCCCACAACTTCGATTCCGAAAAAGCTGAAAAGCCCCAAAACGACGCCCAAGCCGACGCCCTTCCAGCCGTTCGGAAGAAAGCCCCCGTGTGTGCCGAGTAGCTCGCGAAGCCGACTTTCGGAAATCCCACGCCGGTCAGTAGCGCCGTCCCTAGCATCAGAAAAACAACAATGGTCACTACCTTGATCATCGAAAGCCAATATTCAACGATTCCAAGGCTCCCGATGCTGATGGAGTTGATACAGAGAATCACAAGCGAGAACAAGCCAATCCAAACCCACGCCGGAGTTCCCGGAAACCAGAATTTGCAATAAATCGACGCGGCCACGACTTCGCTGCCGACCACCACCATCATGCACACCCAGTAGGTGAGCCGAACCGCGAATCCAGCCCACGGATGCAAGTACATCTCCGCGTAGAGGCCAAACGAACCTGCCGCCGGGTGCGCCGCGGCCATCTCCGCCAGCGCCCACATCATCGTCACTGCGATACACGCTGCACCAATAAAGCTCAGAATCACCGCCGGCCCCGCCAGCTTCACGGAAATGGCGCTGCCTAGGAACAAACCCGTCCCCATGCTGCTGCCCAGCCCGATCATGGCGACCTGCCACGGCGAGAGCTCCTGGCGGAGGCCTTCTTCTCGTTCAATAATCGCCGTGGGATCGGGCACTCCCGGGGACGCGCCTCCCTGCATTTCCGTCTCGTTCATCGCGAGGCATCGTAGCAGAAATCTGCTCGCCCTTGCCGGACCTGAACGTTGGGCCAGTGAACGACGCGGCACGACTGTACTGCGATCCATTCGCGCCGCTGCGCGGCTCTTCCTAAAATCGGAGACGTGGCGCAAACACGAGCGCACCCGCCACGGAGGCACCCATGAAAGCGGTCTTTGCACTGGTTATCATTTATGTCGGCACGTTTTTCCTGGTGATTCAGGGAGCTTCACAGAACTCCGTGCAAGCGGCGCCGCAAAGTACGACCCAGGGACAGAACAACGCTGCCCCTTCTCAGGCAAATTCCTCCATTGACCCGGCGAAAGAAGTGGACATTCGTTCGCTGATGGAGCTGGTCGGCGCGCGGGACCTCGTGCAGGACGGCGCGAACTCCGCCATCGAACAGTCCCGGGAAAAACTGCTTGCCACCGTGCCCAACAACGACAAAGGCCAGGCCTTTGTGAATGCCTTCGCCGCCAGCTACCAGAAGAAATTCGACGTTGGCCAGGTCACGGATCAACTCGTGGTATTTTACGACAAGCACTTCACCGATGATGAAATCAAGGGGCTGCTGCAGTTCTACGGCTCGCCGCTAGGTCAGAAGGTCGGCGCGGAGATGCCCAAGATCGGGCGTGAAACGCAGGCTGCGATCCGTGCTGCGAACACGAGAGCCGCCAAGGATGCGCTCGCGGAATTGAAGCAACAGAATCCGGAGATTGGACAGTCGGCGCGGCTCGGGAACGGTCAGGGCCAGCGCCTCTGGCAGCAGCGCCGGGGACAACAGCATGGGCAGGCGCAAGCGTCCCAGCAAGTGCCAGCCCAACAGCAAGCTCCGCAATAATGTGAATTGCAGTTCAGGAAGCGCTTTCCGGCTACTTAAAGCGCTTTTTGATTTTTATGTCGATGCCAAACGTTCCGTTCTGATCGCGCAGCCCGACCACAGAGACGTTCCGGTCCACGTTGTATTCCACTTGAATCACCTGCTGCTGCGTCGAACTCACGTTCGAAACGTAAGTGATGGTCAGGTTCCGTGTAATCTGTTGTTCTACGGTAATGCGCGACGCCGCGCTTTGTTGCGAGCCCGTCGAGCCCACTCCAGCGAGGCCCGGATCAACGCGAAGGCGCGTTATCCCGAACAGGCGTTCCAGGCGGCCGCCCAATTGGCTGGAAATCGCTTCCGAGAGTATCGCCGACGCCCCTGCTGTTCCACTCTGTGAAGTACCGCCGCTCCGCGCGGTGGCCTCGGAGCTCGTTTGCCCCAGAGCCAGCAAGGTCACGATGTCGTTCGCCGGAAGGGGCGGATCGGAGCGATACGCCAGCGTAAGCTTGCTGGCCGGGCCATTGAAATTCAACGTGATCTCATATTGCTGAATCGTGGTGGTCGCTTCCACGTTCAAAACCGGATCCAGCCGGAACGGATTGGAAAAATTGAGATCGCCGCGCGAGACGCGGTAACGGTTGCCAGCAAAATACAAATCACCGGAGAGGATGTGGATGTGCCCGAGAAGAATCGGATGCTCCCAGGTTCCACGCACGCGCAGATTCGCATCGGCCTGCAGTTGCGCGCCGGGCCATTCCATGCGCGCATCGGGCGCCGACAAGGCTTCGACATCGAATTGCAGATTGCGCAGATAGGGTGAACTGGTCGTGGGGCCACTGATGCCTTGTTTTGCCGACACCAGCAGGCTCGCGACTTCGATGCCTTGTGTGAGAGTGACGCGATCGATGGTCACCCGTCCGGAAAGCAGTCCAGCCTCCGGCGTGCCAGTCAGCCTCAACGATCCTCCCACCAGCCAGCTCATGCCTTCTGGGTAGCGAATGCGCACTCGATCGGTGCGAACGCTGACGTCGTAGCGAAGCGGGCTCTCCTCGTAATTCACGCTGCCGGTAAGATACAGCTTGCCTCCGCCGGATTCCGCGCTCATATTCTCGAAGGTCAGACGCGTCGCGTCGAATACCATGTCGCCCTTGATGGCGCTGAGTCCCGTCGGGAAATCCTTAGCGCGGGCGAAAGCATTTTCGATGTGCACGCGGCCGGTGATTCGCGGCCGGTCTAGTGTCCCTTCGAAGGAAGCGTTGATTTGCGCCGGACCGCGTGCGTCGACATCGGGCACAAAACCGCTGAGAAGCCGCAGGTCCAAAGAGCCGTTGAGGCGCAATGCGACCGTGCGGCGCCCGGCAAACAGCACCGTACCCGTAATCTGCAAATTGGTGTCCGTTCCGCGCAGCGTGACTGGGCTAATCTCCAGGCTATCCTTCGTCGATCGGAAATGAACCGGGCCGCTGTTTTCCAGCCGCACGTTGGCGTAATTCATTGCCAGACGCGACAGATTTGTATCCCACGATGATGCCCTGCGGTTGCTTTAGCGATCCATTCACAGAAATATCGCCATCGGCGTACGCATGGCCGCTGAATTCTTTCAGGTGCAATGCGGCGAGCAGGAAGGGGTTCAGGTCAATGTTCTTGATCGAAACCTTCCCGCTCAGTGGATAGGGATCGGCAAGTCCGAGTGTGTAGCCGCCGGATACTTCTCCTGTCGTCATGGCGGAGCCCAATTCCAGGTGTGCCGTGCGGCCGTCTGATGTCAGATTGCCGGTGAAGCTTCCCACCGTCACCTCGCCGATCCGGAGGTCCACGACTCGAAACGTCCCTTCGCCGAGCGGTGAACTCAACGGGCCATTGGCCTTCAGCCGGAAAGATACCTGGCCTCCTACAGGCAACCGCGTCGATTGCAATTTTTCAAAATTTTCCAGCGGAAGCGCAGCGCCTACGAGTTCCGCGGAAAGCGTCTGATCCTCGTAGCGGTAACCAGCCGATCCGGTGACAATTCCCGCGCCGCGCCCATGTTCTTTTCCTGGCGGGAAGAATCGCAGCTCCGCGTCCGCGATGCGCACCTCATTCGGCGATACGTTCAGTTGCCCGCGGAGCCGATCGAAGGACAGTCCATACAATTTGCCATCGGCCAGATCGAAGAGGCCGGCAACGTTTGGATGCTCTCGCGTGCCCCGCCCGTGAAATTGGCCCGTCAATGAACCCTTCACGGGGAAAGGCATCCCGAGCAGTTGTTCCAGACTTTCGGCCGGGATTTTTTCGAGATTCACGTCGGCTGTCCAGTCGTTCCCAGGCAGGAAATTCCATTTTGTCAGGGAAAGTCTTCCTTCGATATCCGCTTCCGTATCGCCACTGCGGGCATGTCCGCGCCCCAGCGCCAGCTGCACAGGCGAGTAGGTCAGATCACCCTCGAGGAAATCCACGAGGACGCCATCGTAACGCGCGCGCTCCCCGCGGAGGTGTCCTTGAAAAGCAGGGC
>WNFJ01237062.1_pt1 | contig 11710 bp, 10 predicted proteins | sample 5400461 | NCBI WGS metagenome assembly WNFJ01 (sample SAMN13153349, study PRJNA577476) | soil metagenome | isolation source: 115 cm saprolite on Douglas fir-dominated hillslope | place: USA:California | collected 2013-09-17
TCATACTTGGATTCACCGGTATCTTTGATCTTGACGCACTCCCGCAGCCGGTCGTTGACCTCTCGGAAAGTGAACTTGTCGATCACGGAACCTGGAAGCAAACCGGTATCACCCATCGTTTCGATTTTGACCTTGCGCAACATCTGCGCGACGATGTTTTCGATGTGCTTATCGTCGATGTCGACGCGCTGGCTGCGGTAGACGCTTTGGACTTCGCGAACAAGGTAGTTTTGCACCGCCTCGACGCCGCTGATGCGAAGAATGTCGTGAGGAACCAGCGGGCCGTCCACGAGCGGGTCGCCTTCTTTGACATAATCGCCGGTATGGACCCGGAGATGTTTGCCGTGCGGCACCAGGTGGTCCCGCTCCGGGCCGATGGACTTCGCTTGGTCGTCCACGGGCTGGATAAGGATGGAGCGTTTTCCGCGCCGCTTTTCGCCCAAGCGAACGATGCCGGCGATCTCGGCCATGACGGCGGGCTCGCGCGGCCGGCGAGCTTCAAAGATCTCCGTGACACGGGGCAAGCCGCCGGTGATGTCCTGGGTGCCGCTGACCTCGCGCGGCGTCTTGGCCAACAGAGCGCCGGCGGTAACCTTCTGATCCTCGCGCACTTCCAAGTGGGCCTTTTCCGGCACATAGTAAAAGGCCAGATTCTGCCCCTTGTCGTCTTCCACAACGATCTGCGGGTGCAAATCGCCCTTGTGCTCCATGATCACCCAGCGCTCGGCGCCGCCCGGATCGCGCTCCTTGCGGAGGGTTTCGCCTTCGACGATTTCGTCGAAGCGAATGCGGCCGCCGACCTCGGCCAGAATCGGGATCATGTGCGGATCCCATTTCACTAGGATCTGTCCAGGCTGGATCTGCTGGCCCTCCTCGACGATAAGGGTAGACCCGTTGGGAACGGCAAAGGTCTCCTGGACCCGTTCTTTGGGCCCGAGGACCGTGAGCTCACCGTTGCGGGCCAGAGCCATGCGCTCGCCCCTTTCGTTAATGACCGCGGTGACGCGCTCAAGCTTGACGATACCGGCCTTCTTGGAGCGGATTTCACTTTCCTCGACGACCCGTCGAGCCGTGCCGCCGATGTGGAAGGTTCCCATGGTCAACTGTGTGCCCGGCTCGCCGATCGACTGGGCAGCAATAATTCCAACCGCCATGCCTTCCTCGACCAACTTGCCGGCGGCCAGATCCATACCGTAACCCGGCACACCCCCAAAGGCGCCTGGCAAGTCATAGGGCTGCGAACCAAAATCTTATCCACTCCCAGCTGCTCGATTTTGCGAGCGCTTTCCCAGGTGATCATCTCATTCTCACGGACGATGACTTCACCGGTGATGGTGGTGATGTTGTTTCGGCTGACCCGGCCGCGAATCCCTTCGCTCAAGGAACGTTCAATTTCTTCGCCCTTGTAGACGACGCCCTTGGTGATTCCCAGCGTCGTGCCACAGTCGTGCATGGTGACCACGACGTTTTGTGCGACGTCGGCCAACTTGCGGGTCAGATAGCCGGAGTCGGCAGTCTTGAGAGCGGTGTCCGCCAGGCCCTTGCGGGCGCCGTGGGTCGAACTGAAATATTCCAGCACGGACAGGCCTTCGCGGAAGTTGGCTTTGATGGGAGTTTCGATAATCTGGCCGGACGGCTTGGCCATGAGCCCGCGCATACCGGCCAGCTGGCGAATCTGTTCGACACCACCGCGCGCCCCGGAGTGCGCCATCAAGAAAATGGGGTTCAGATAGGGCTTGCCCTCGCGCACGTCGTTAGCCAAGTCGAACATCATTTGCTTGGTGATCTCGTCGCGGGCATGCGTCCATAGGTCGATGACCTTGTTGTAGCGCTCGCCTTCAGTAATGATGCCGCGTTGATATTGTTTCTGAATCTTGTCGACTTCCTTTTCCGTCTCCCGAATCACCAATTCCTTGTTGACCGGGGTTTTGAGATCATCGGTGGCGAAGCTCAGTCCGCTGCGGGTGGACTCGCGGAAGCCGATGTCTTTCATCCGGTCGAGCAGATCGATGGTTTCGCGGCGACCGAGATGCTGATAACAATCGGCGATAATCCGGCTCAAGTGTTTGCCCGACAGAGGCAGATCGTAGAAGGCCATGTCCGGCTTGAGAATGTCGTTGAAAATCACGCGGCCCACGGTCGTGGTCACGAGCATGTTGGGATTGCGTGATACTTCATCGACGCGGACCTTGTCTTTGTCGTAGCGGATTTCGCTAATGACGTGCTTGCCGCGGGGCAGACGCACCTTGATGTGGGCGTGAACGCCCACCTTTTTCTCGGCATAAGCCAGGAAGACCTCGGCCGGATTGCTGAAAACCATACCGTCCCCGGCTTCGACGGATTCGCCGTGCTCTCCCCGGGTGGCGGTCAAATAATAGCAGCCCATGACGATGTCTTGGCTGGGACTGATGATCGGTTGGCCGTTGGCCGGGCTGAAAATGTTGTTCGTGGACATCATCAAGACCGTGGCCTCGACCTGGGCTTCTATGGATAGGGGGAGATGGACGGCCATCTGGTCGCCGTCGAAATCGGCATTAAAGCCCTTGCATACCAGCGGGTGGATGCGGATGGCATTGCCTTCGATGAGCACCGGCTCGAAGGCCTGGATACCCATGCGGTGCAGGGTCGGAGCGCGGTTGAGGAGGACCGGATGGTTCTTGATGACTTCCTCGAGAATGTCCCAAACCTCCTCGGCCTTGCGCTCCAGCATTTTCTTGGCAGATTTAATCGTGTCGGCGTGGCCCAGCTCCTTGAGCCGGCGAATAATGAACGGCTGAAAGAGCTCCAAGGCGATCTTCTTGGGCAGACCGCACTGGTGCAGCCGCAATTCCGGCCCGACTACGATTACCGAACGAGCGGAATAATCAACGCGCTTGCCCAACAGGTTCTCCCGGAATCGGCCTTGCTTGCCCTTGATCATGTCGGTGAGTGACTTCAAGGGGCGGTTGCTAGAGCCCAAGACGGGCCGCTTGCAGCGGTTGTTGTCGAACAGAGCGTCGACCGATTGCTGCAACATCCGCTTTTCGTTGCGGATGATGACTTCCGGGGCGTTGAGGTCGACCAATTTCTTCAGTCGGTTGTTGCGGTTGATGATGCGGCGATACAAGTCGTTGAGGTCGCTGGTGGCGAAATTTCCAGAATCCAAAAGGACCAGCGGGCGGAGATCGGGCGGGATCACCGGGATGCACTCGAGCACCATCCACTCGGGCTTGTTCTGCGGGCCGCCCAGGCCGCTGTCGCGCAACGCTTCAACGACCTTGAGGCGCTTGGTCAGATCGCGCTGCTTCTGGCGGGAAGGTTTCTCTTTCTTGCTAATCTCGGTGAGCTCATCGCGAAGCACCTTGGAAAGATCAACCAAGTTGAGCCGTTCCAAAAGCTTCTTGACGGCCTCCGCGCCCATGTCGGCCTCGAAGCCGTCGCCATAGCTTTCCCGCGCTTTGCGAAAATCTTCCTCGGTCAGGAGCTGTCGTTGTTTAAGCGGCGTCTCGCCGGGGTCGACGACGACGTAATCTTGGAAATAAATGATCTTCTCCAGGCTGGTGGTCTTCATGTCGAGCAGGGTCCCGAGGCGGCTGGGCATGGCCTTGAAGAACCAGATGTGAACGACCGGGGCCGCCAGCTCGATGTGGCCCATGCGCTTGCGGCGGACACGACTGTGCGTCACCTTGACGCCGCAGCGGTCGCAAATCATCCCCTTATACTTCATGCCCCGGTATTTGCCGCAGGCGCACTCCCAGTCCTTTTCCGGGCCGAAAATGCGCTCGCAAAAGAGTCCGTCTTTCTCGGGACGATAGGTCCGATAATTGATCGTCTCCGGTTTCTTGACTTCGCCGAAGGACCAGCTGCGAATGTCATGGGGGCTGGCCAGGCTGATGCGCACCGCCCCATAATCGTTGATTCGGTCGTAGCTGCTTTCACCGGCGCTCATAAATCTCCTCCTATAAGGGAGTGGCCAGAGGCTACTGGTCCATGGCGAGACAGCCAGAAACCATTGGCCCCGAACCCCTACTTAGATTCTTTTCTTTTCCAGTTGCATGTTGAGACCCAGGCCGCGGATCTCGTTGGTAAGCACGTCGAAACTGGCGGGCGTGCCGGCTTCCAAGGTGTTTTCACCCTTGACCATCGATTCATAGATTTTGGTACGGCCTTCGACGTCATCGGACTTCACCGTGAGGAGCTCTTGGAGGATGTAAGCGGCGCCATAGGCCTCCAAGGCCCAAACTTCCATTTCGCCGAAACGTTGACCGCCAAAGCGCGCCTTGCCGCCCAGCGGTTGCTGCGTGATGAGTGAGTACGGACCGGTGGCGCGCGCGTGAACTTTGTCGTCCACCAGATGATGGAGCTTCATCATGTAGATGAAGCCGACGGTGACTGGTTGCTCGAATTGGTCGCCGGTGCGGCCATCGTAAAGGAAAGACTTGCCGCTTTCGGGAATACCGGCTTCCTTGAGGCAGCTGCGGAGCTCGCTTTCAGTAGCTCCGTCGAAGACGGGAGTAATGGCCTTGAAGCCCAGGCGTTGGGCAGCCCAGCCCAGGTGGGTCTCCAAGATTTGGCCCACGTTCATGCGGCTAGGCACTCCCAAGGGGTTGAGCAAGATATCCACGGGGGTACCGTCGGCGAGGTAGGGCATATCTTCTTCCGGCAAGATTTTGGAAATAACGCCCTTGTTGCCGTGCCGGCCGGCCATCTTATCGCCGACCGATATCTGCCGCTTGGTCGCGACGTACACTTTGACCATCTGTTGGACGCCGCTTTGCAGCTCGTCGCCCCGCTTGAGCGAGTTGAGTTTTCGTTCTTTTTCGTCAAATAGGAAAGTAAGCCGCTCTTGATGCTTGAGGAAAATCTCGGCGGAGTGTTTCTGCCGCTCGGGACTGCGAATGTCCACGCTGTCGAGCTTGAAAGTAGCGGCCTGTTCAACCAGGACCTTGTCATCCTTGTCCACGCCCAAGTTCTTGCCGGTCACCGGGTCTTTGAGCTCCTTCTTGTCGAGGACGGCCAGGATTTCCGATATCATGGTTCGGAACTGGTCGGCGATCAGCTTGTTGTGACGGTGCTCGGTCTCGCGTTGCTCCTTATCGAGAGCTTTTCGTTCCTCGTCGGACATGCTGGCGCGGCGGCTGAAGCGCTGCGCGTCGATGACGATTCCTTCGACGCCGCTGGGCACGTCGAGGCTGTCGTTCTTGACGTCCTCGCCGGCGCGGCCGAAAATGGCGTGCAACAACTTCTCTTCCGGCGTCAGCTCGCTTTTCGATTTCGGCGTCACTTTGCCGACTAGGATATCGCCGGGTTGCACGTAAGTGCCGATGCGGACGATCCCGTTATCGTCGAGGTTGGCCAAGGCCTTCGGCGATACGTTGGGAATATCGCGAGTGAACTCTTCCTTGCCCAGTTTGGTTTCGCGAATCTCGATTTCGAACTCTTCAATGTGAAGAGAGGTGTAGGTATCTTCCTTGACCAACCTTTCACTAATGATGATGGCGTCTTCGAAGTTGTAGCCATCCCAGGCCATAAAAGCGACCAGCACGTTGCGCCCCAAGGACAACTCGCCGTTATAGGTGGCGGCGCCGTCGGCGATGACCTGGGCCTTTTTGACGCGTTGGCCGACGCGGACAATCGGTTTCTGGTTGAGGCAGGTGCGCTCGTTAAGCCCCACAAATTTTCGCAGCGGGTAGTCACGATCGTCGACTTTAATGTGGGTGGCGTCTACGAAAGTGATGAGCCCGGCCTTGTCGGCCCGCACCACCATGCCGCTATTCGTGGCCACGTCTTTTTCCAGTCCCGAATGGGCGGCTCGGTGATCAACAAAGGCACCGCCTGGCGCTGCATATTCGAGCCCATCAACGCTCGATTGGCGTCGTCGTGCTCCAGGAACGGAATCAGGCCGGCCGAGACCCCTACCATCTGCTTCGGGGAAATATCGATGTATTGAACCTGGTCGGCGCTGATGTAGCCGAAATCGCCGCCGAAACGGGCAATGACTCGATCTTGAGTGACCTTATGGCCGTCGGAGGGAGTGTCGGCCGGCGCCAGGTAAGACAGCGATTCCTCGTTGGCTCGCAGGTTGGCAATCTCCTCGGTAAATTTCCGTTTGTTGATGCGCCGATAGGGGGTGATCAAGAAGCCATAGTCATCCACGCCGGCATAGATGCTCAAGCTGGAGATCAAGCCGATGTTGGTGCCCTCGGGAGTCTCGATCGGGCAAATCCGGCCGTAGTGGGAGATATGCACGTCGCGGACTTCAAAGCCGGCGCGCTTGCGGTTGAGGCCGCCCGGTCCCAGGGCGCTCAGACGCCGTTCGTGAGTCAGCTGGGCCAAGGGGTTGGTTTGATCCACCACCTGACTAAGCTCGCCTCGACCGAAGAAATACTCGATGGCCGCCGAAATGCTCTTGGGGTTGATGAGCGTTCGCGGGGTCATGTCGTGCTGCTCGCGGATGCTCATGCGCTCCTGCACCGTGCGCCGCAATTTGAGGAAGCCTTTACGAAGCTCGTCCGCCGCCAGCTCGTCGATCGTTCGCAAGCGGCGGTTGCCGAGATGATCGATGTCATCGACCTGACCTTCCCCTCCGCGCAGCCGCAGGATGTAGCGGATCGCGTTCAAGAAATCGAGGGAGCGCAGAGTCATTTCGGTTTCCGGCAAATCCTGGTCGAATTTGCGATTGATGCGATGGCGGCCCACTTTTCCCAGGCGATAACGATTCGGGTCCTGGAACTTTTCCTTGAACAGCTCGCGAGCTTTCTCCAGTTGTGGCGGGTTTCCCGGCCGCAACCGCTGATAAATCTTCAACAAGGCTTCCTCGTGCGTCGCGGTTGGATCCTCATCCACCGAATTGAGAATGAGCGGGTCTTTGACCTGCGGAAGGACGACAACTTCCTTCACGGTCGACAAGCTCTTTGGTCAGGGTCACGCCGCTATCGGCGTACACCTCGCCGGTCTGAGGATCGATGATGTCGCCAACCGCCCGGGAATTTTCCAATCGACTACGGTTGGCGGGAGTCAACTTGACGACTTCGGTTGGGTAAAAGGCTTTCAAAATGTCGGCGTCGGTGGAATATTCGGGATCCATCGCCCGGAGCAGCGTCATGGCGGAGAATTTGCCGCTCTGATCGATCCGCACGCCCAAGGTTTCTTTCTTGCTAACGTTGATTTCGACCCAGCTGCCACGCTCCGGGATGATCCGGCAGCTATGGAGCTTTCGTTCGCCGGCTTCCGTTTCGACCACAAAATCGACGCCGGGCGAGCGATGGAGCTGGCTAACCACCACGCGCTCGGCTCCGTTAATGACAAACTCGCCGCCGCCGATCATGATCGGCATGTCGCCCAAATAGACTTCCTCCTCGACCGGCTGCTCCTTGTTTAGTCGCAGCCAAACGCGAAAGGGCCGCCGGCCATACGTCAGGCGCAGTTGCCGGCATTCATCCGGGCCGTAGCGGGGCTTGCCCAACTCATACTTGAGGTACTGGAGGCTGAGCGTCTTATCGTAGCTCTCGATGGGAAAGATTTCTTGCAGGACGCCTTCCAGACCGGTGGGGGCGCGCTTTTCCGGCGGAATGTCTAATTGCAGAAACCGTTCGTATGAACGAGTTTGCACGTCCGTCAAGGGCGGCACTTCGACGGCGTCGCCAAAGCCTCCGAAATTACGGACCTGTTCGGGGGTGAGCCTCCGTTTGGCCTGAATGGGCATAATCTGCTGCTCCTCGCAAGGCGACGGGATGACAAGACGAGAGCGCGAGGCGGCGAAATCATGTCGCCACGTCGACGCCTGGTCGAGGCACCGCGTCTGAGACGTAAAGGAACATCAATTCGGAATAAAGGAATACACTTGCTGGCCGGTTCCGTAATCCTAGGGCGGGCGATGGTCGCCAGGCGGGTCCGGGCGGACTCACCTGGAGGGCGCGGCGTCCGAGCCGCGATCGACCGGGGGCAAAGGGCTGGGCTGACGCGTCGCACGCTGTTTCCGCCGCTTAGACAACGTGACTGTCCGCCGGTCCACAGAGAGAGACCTCCGGAATCTCTCCGCCGGGCCGCCGCCGTACCTCAACTCCGTTTTGAGGAAGGGAAACTTCTAAGCCCACGGGGATCGCAGTCCGTGAGCTTGGAGCCATATCATTTCAGCGAAACCTTGGCGCCTCCGTCCTCGAGCTGCTTCTTGATCTTTTCCGCTTCTTCCTTGGATACATTTTCCTTGACCGGCTTGGGCGCGCCTTCCACCAAATCCTTGGCTTCCTTCAATCCCAGTCCCGTGATCTCGCGCACCACCTTGATGACGTTGATCTTCTTGGCGGCGTCGAAACCGTCCAGCTGCACGGTGAACTCCGTTTTTTCGGCGGGCTTTTCAGCCACTGCCGCGGCACCGCCTCCGCCCCCGGGCATGATAGCTACGCCGGCCGCTGCCGGTTTGATTTTGTGAACTTCCTCCATATACTCGCTTAACTCGACGGCCTTGGTGACCGTCAGGGTCGCAATTTTGTCTCCCAAATCCTTAACTTCGGAAGACCAAGCGCGGCCATTGCCTTCAGCCATTGCCAGCTATCCTTTCTTAAACGTGCTGCCTGAAGCAGGGCAGCGGCGTGCGTAATAGGTCAGTATATAGGAAGACGCCAAATTCGACAATAAGTTAACTGGTTGCAGCGGGAGCCGCGTCTTCTTTCTCAGACTTTTCGCTCAAGCTCTTAATCTGGCCGGCGATGGTAGATGCCGGAGCGAGCACTTGGGCCATTAATCGCCGTGCTGGGCTTAGTGCCAAGCCGATCACCATGCCGATCGCCTCCGTGCGGGTGGGCATCTTCAAAGCCCGGTCAAAGGAAATCTCTTGCCCTTCGGCCAAGACAGCCTTGACCTTCATCTTGTTGTTCTTCTTGATGTGGCCTTCGAGTTCCCGGCTCAGCTCGGCGACGCTGCCCGCTCCCCAGACGACCGTCGTGGGTCCCACCCAACACTTGTCGAGTTTCAGTCCGAGATCGTTGAAAACCCGTCGAGCCAGGCTATTTTTCACTACCTGGAGGTGAATCTTCTTTTTGCGCATCGCCAGCCGCATCTGATTATCCGTCTGGCAATTGACGCCCGACGAGCTCAGGAACACCAAATCCTGGATGCCGTGAAAAGTTTTCTTCAGGGCGTCCATTTCCATTTGTTTAATCTGCTTGCTCATGATTTATTGGCCGAATGCGGTGTCGTGTTGATTATGGATGGAAACTTCTGGCTATCGCGCGGCTCTTCGATCCGCCGCGAAACGCGGCTCGAGCTACATGCTAACCGCGATCCCCGGGCTCATGGTCGCGGACAATGTAATCGACTTCACGTAATTCCCTTTGACTCCGGAAGGCTTGGCGGCGCGGACCTGGTCGACGAAAGCTGTTATGTTATCGAACAGCTTGTTGTCATCAAAGCTAAGCTTGCCGACGCCGGCATGAATATTGCCACCTTTGTCGGCGCGGTACTCGACCTTGCCGGCCTTGAACTCCTTGACGCCGGCGGAAATATCGCCGGTGATAACCGTCCCAGCCTTGGGCGTCGGCATCAATCCGCGCGGCCCCAAAGTTTTGCCGAGCCGGCTGACCTGCCCCATCATATCCTGGGTGGCCAAGGCCACGTCAAAATCCAGCCAGCCTCCTTGGATTTTCTTAATTAGTTCATCGCTGCCCACGTGGTCGGCGCCAGCTTCTTTGGCTTTGGCGACGTTTTCGCCCTGACAAAAGACGGCCAAGCGGACCGCTTTGCCGATGCCGTGAGGCAAAGGCACGCTGCCGCGCACCAGCTGATCGCTCTGTTCGGTGTCGATTCCCAAGGCCATATGAATCTCGACCGTTTCGTCAAACTTGGAGCGTTTCATTTCTTTGAGTAAACCAATGGCTCGCTTCAAGGGAGCGGGACCTTCCTTGGCCAGTTTTTGCCGCAGGTTCACGAGGTGAGCGTGAAGTTTCTTGCCGCGTGGCGGAGGGACGCCCGGGGCTTTGCCGCGTTTCTTGGTCGGCTCGCCTGGCGCCGGCGGGGCGGCCGGCGCCGTCGGCGCGGTGGCCGGCGCTTCGCTCGGCGCGGAGGGAGGCTCGGATGGAGCTGCCGGCTTCCCCTTGGACTCCCTCGCCTTGCCCTCTTTCCCTTTGGTCTCCTTCCCCTTTGGCTCTTTGGCCTTGTCTTCCTTGGGCTTTTCTTCCTTGGCTTTGGGCTCTCTGGGTTTTTTCGGCTCTTTGGTTTCTGCCTTTTCTTTGGCCGGAGCCTTTTTTTCTTCAGCTTCGGCGCTAGCTTGTTTTTTTGCCATGGATAGTTCGTCACAACAAATAGGAAAACGTCTTAAAGTTCTACCCTTCAACTGCCAAACCCATGCTCCGCGCGGTCCCGGCCACAATGCGAGAAGCATGATCCAAGTCGCGGGCATTGAGGTCCTGCAACTTCTTCTGGGCGATCTCGCGGACCTGAGCGGGACTGACTTTAAAGCCCTTGTATTTACCACTGCCTTTCTTCTTCTCTTCCTCGTCGATCAGCTCACCGCCTTTTTTCTTTTCCAGCGGGATGCCGGCGGCTTGTTTGAGGAGCACGGCCGCCGGCGGACTCTTGACGATGAACTCAAAACTCCGGTCCGAATAAACCGTCAGGACCACTGGCACCGTGATCCCGCGCATGTCCTTGGTCCGTTCGTTAAACTGCGATACAAATGCGCCAATGTTGACCCCGTGTTGGCCCAGCGCCGGTCCGACGGGCGGCGCTGGAGTCGCTTGGCCTCCGGTCACTTGCAAGCGTACTTGGGCTGTTACTTGTCGTGCTCGTCCCATGTTTTATTCCGGTCAGCGGCGAGTAAGTGAGTGGCGGAAGAACAAACCGCTCACCACTCATTTACTCACCGCTCACCAACTTAAGAATGCTCCACCTGCCAGTATTCCAACTCGACCGGCACCGGCCGGCCGAAAATCGTCAACTCCACTCGCACCAATCCCTTGGCCTCCAGGAGTTCCTTCACTTCCCCTTCCATTCCCTCAAAAGTTCCATCCTTCACCTTGACGCTGTCGCCACGATCGAATTTAGGCTTGCCGTGGGAGATGCCCGGAACCTGCTCCCCCTGCCGGCCCAGCATGCGCTCGACTTCGTGGTCGGCCATGGGGGGAGGAGCATGGCTCAGACTTCCTCCCACAAAATCTCCGACTCCCGAGGTTTCCCGAAAAAGATATAGAATCCGGTCGTTGTATTCCACCTCCACCATCAAGTAGCCAGGGTATAGCTTGCGCTCGCGGGTGACGCGCTTACCGCCCCGCATTTCCACCACTCGCTCCACGGGAATAATGATCTGTCCAAAAAAATCCTCCAACCCTTCGATTTTCACGCGGCGCTCGATGCTCTCTTTGATCGATTCTTCCCGGCCGCTCTGAACCTTGACCACGTACCAGCGTTTGTTGCTGGGCTTGGGAACTCCATTTTCCGGCGGATGGTCGCCCGGAGGCGATGGTTCACCCGGACCCTCACCGTTCGGTCCACCATCCGGTAGTTGCGATTCGGGAATTGGCAATTCATCAGTCATGAACGAATTTTGCCGGTCGTCCCGGTCCTCACACGATTACCAGGGAAGCTCCTTGGAGCTATCGGATTGGTCTATTTGGTCGGGTACCCGCACCACGCCCACTCGCGTCAACAGCCATGCCCACCCTTGATCGACCACGAACAAAAAGAAGGTCAAAAGCAGGACCGTGACCAACACGACTACGGTGTCCTGTTTCAGCTT
>WNFJ01263003.1_pt2 | contig 11710 bp, 13 predicted proteins | sample 5400461 | NCBI WGS metagenome assembly WNFJ01 (sample SAMN13153349, study PRJNA577476) | soil metagenome | isolation source: 115 cm saprolite on Douglas fir-dominated hillslope | place: USA:California | collected 2013-09-17
GGAATGTCGGCGTTCTCGCTCTGCAGCGCCTGGATGACCTGCGGGGGCTTCAGTCCCAGCTCCGCCATGCGCTGCAGGTCCAGTTGCACGCGCAGCTCGCGCGGTGGGAACGCCCAGCTCTCGGCGGTGCGCACACCATCCACGGTCTTGAGCGCGTCCTTCAGCGTGCGCGCGTAGTCTTCCAGCTCCCGGTAGGGCGCGTCGGGTGAAACCAGTGCCACCTGCACGGTGTTGACCAGGCCGGGGCTGGCCTTGCGCAGCTCGATTCTCTGCACCTGCGTCGGCAGATCGGGGCGCAGCGCGTTGATCTCGCGCGTGACCTCATCGTACTTCTTGTCGGCGTCCGCATTGGCGTTGAACTCGATGTACGTGAACGACAGACCGTCGGTGACCGTGGTCTCGATCTTACGCACGTCATCGAGCTCGGCGAGGCGGTCCTCGATGGGCTTGGCGACCAGCTGCTCCAGGTCCTTCGGATCCGCGCCGGGGTAGACCGCGATGATGCTGGCAGCGGGGATTTTGAAGTACGGGTCTTCCTCGCGCGGCACACTCTTGAACGCAAACCAACCGAGTGCCACCAGGCACAGGAGCACTACGAGAGTGAACGGGTAACGGCGTATCGGGAATTCGAGCAGCGACATGCAGATGCTCCCGGAAGCGCGCGCTAGCGCGCCGCGAGGTTCGCCCCAAGGCTGAGGCGCGCGCTGTCCGGCACGATGTCGATCGGATCGTTATCCTCGAGGTACAGCGCGCCGTCGGTCACGACGCGCTCGCCCGCGGCGACGCCGTGCTCGAGCGCCACGCCCGTGGGGTCGATGAAGGCCACGCGCACCTCGCGGTGGCGGGCGCGCCTGCCTTCGACCACGAACACGCTGGCGCGGTCCCCGCTCCCCTCGATCACCGCGCCCACCGGTACGTAGGTGAGCGCCTGCGCGCGCCCGGCGGCCGGATAAAGGCGCAGCTTCGCGACCAGTCCGCTCGCCAGCGCCGCCGGCGGGGACTCGAGGCGCACTTCGACCGGGAACAGGCCGGTCTTCTCGTCCGCGGCACTCGCGATTTCCGACAGTGCGCCGCGCAGCAGCTGGTGGGCATAGGCATCGAGGCGCACCTCGGCCGGGTCGCCCAGCTTCAGCTGCACCAGCTCACGGTCGGAGAGCGCAGCGCGCACCACGTAGCCGCGGCCGTGGGCGCTCACCACGAGCACGGCCTGACCGGCCGGCACCAGCTCGCGCTCCTGCGAGAGCTTGCGCAGCACGACGCCATCGCCGGGGGCGGTGATGACGGAGTAACCGCGGTTGAACTCGACGCTCTTTAGCTGCGCGCGCTGGGTGGCCGCCTGGGTGCGCAGGTCCTGCAGCTGCTCGAGGCTGATCACCTCGTCGGCGTACAGCCGCTCGCCGCGCGCCAGATCCCGCTGCGCCTTGTCGGCGAGTGCGCGCGCCTGCTCGAGCTGCGCGTTGATTTCCGTCTGCTCGATTTCCGCGAGTCGCTCGCCGACGTGCACCGGCGCGCCCTGCTCGACGTAGATCTTCCTGATCACCCCGGCCACCTTGAACGACAGGCGCATCTCGTCCTTGTTGGCCACCACACCGTTGGTGACGATCGCGGGGGTGGCGGGACCGGTGGTCGCGGCCTCAACCCGCACGGCGGTGTGCGGCGCGACGGCGTCCGCGGCGTGCGAGGAGCAGCCGGTGAGCTGGGTGCTGAGGGCGAGGGCGGCGGCCAGGCTCGCCAGCGCGCGGCTTGCCGTGGATTTGTGGACCTGGGTCATGGGAATCGTCTCCTTGTTGGGCTGAAGGCTCACGGGGCGCCGGCGGACAGTGCGTCGAGCGGCAGCTTGCCGGCCGCGGTGGCGTAGTCGAGCTCGGCCTGGCGCGCGAGCACGTCGAAGCGGGTGACGTTGAGGTTGAGCTCAGCTCCGGTGAGGCTGCTACGCGCGTCGATGAATTCCACTTGACTTGTGACGCCCTCGTCGCGCTTGCGGCTGGCGATGCGAAACGCGGCGTGGGCCGCCTGCGCGCGTGCGTCCGCGGTGGTGAGCGAATCGCTACTGGTCTCCAGGGCGTCGAGCGCCTGCTGCACCTCGAGCTGGATCTGCTGCGTCATCTCATCGCGCAGCAGCGCCGCGCGGCGCGCGTCGGCGCGTGCGCCGTGCACCGCGGCCGCCGTGGCGCCGCCGTCGAAGAACCGCCAGTGCAGCAGCAGCGAGATGGTGCCGAAGTTGCGACCGCTGCCGAAGTCATAGCGCTCATCGTTGATGCCGGCGTCCACCCCGAGGGACAGCGTCGGCCTGCGCTCGGCATTGGCCACGCGGATCTGCGACTCGGCGGCACTGATGGTGCGGTCGAGCTGCGCGATCTCGGGGCGGTTGCTGGGCGCCTCAGTGCGCAGCACCGCGAGATCGTGACCGGTGCGGCCGATCTCCTTCTCGATGCTGGCCGGCTCGAGCGGGGAGTCGAGCGCGCGGTTGAGGAGAAAATTCACGTAGCTGCGCGCCTGTGACTCGCCGTTGCGCGCCTCGCGCAGCTGCTGCTGCACCGCCAGCAGTTCCGCGCGGGCACGCAGTACCTGGTCCTGCGTCACTTTGCCGTTGCGGTACAGCGAGTCGCTCACCCGCACGTTCTCGGCGAGGAGCGCGAGGCTCGCGTCGACGATGCCCACCGTGCGGGTGGCCTTGAGCCAGTCGAGGTAGCCGACCGTCACGTCGCGCTTCAGGCGCCGCGCCACGGCCATGCGGTCGAACTGCGCCGCTTCCAGTTGCGCGCGCTGCGCGCGCACCGCCGCGGGGATGGCCGGCGCGTACAGCGCCTGGCGCACGCTGACGCGCGTGTCCTGCTCGCGTTGGCGCTGGAAATTGAAGGTCTGATCCTGGATGGAACCGAACTCGGCCGGACGGCCTTGCGCAGCCAGCAGCCGGTTCAACGTCGAGTAGACGGGATTCAGCAGCGTGCCGAGCGGCAGATCGAGCTGCCGGCCGCCCTCAGCGCGGGTGTAGCGGGCGTCGAAGGCGAGTGTTGGGAGGAAATGCGCTCGTGCGACATCGAGCGCCGCCAGGGCGTGCTCGACGACGAGCGACTCGGCGCGCAGCGACAGATTCGATTGCAGGGCTTCGCGTGCGTAATCGTCGATCACCGAGCCCACCGGGCGCGACTCGGCGCGCTCTGGCGCCGATACGTAGGTGAGGGGCGCGGACGCCGCGGTGGCCGAGTTCATCAGCTGGCCCCAGGCGCCGCCCGACAGCCCCGCCGCCACGACGCCGGCGAGCGCGCGCAACCAGCCCGCGTGGCTCAGGCCCGTCGCCGGATGTGCGGGAGGGTTACGACTGTTCATCTGTACACTATCTAGACGCTTGTCAGTCTTGGAGGAAAAAAAATCCCGTCAGGGCTTCGCAGCCACCGCACGGATCGCCATCGCCATGGCCTGATCGAGCAATTCGCGCCCGTCCACTCCATGGTGGGCCAGCAATTTGGCCTTGGTGACGGCCAACTGGATGACGCCGTGCGTGAAGCCCCACAGCGCCGTCGCGGCGAGCATGCGGTTGCCGATGTCCGCGCGGATGGAGCCATCGCGTACGCCCGCCTCCAGCACCGCGACCATGAGCCCGTGCACGCCGTCGCCGGCCAGCTGACAGGCCGACTCGTTCGCGGACGCATCCGCGGTGTTGACCTCGCGCAGCTCGCAGCGCGCCACGATATCGAAATACACGGGGAATTCCTGGGAGAAAGCGATGTAGGCGCGCCCGATCGCGGTGATCTGATCGAGGCCCGTCTTGTTGCGCGCCACGGCCTCATCGAAGCGCTGCCGCAGCGTGACGAGGCCGCGCTCGCAGATCCCGTACATGAGGTCGACCTTGTCCTTGAAGTACACGTACACCAGCGCGCGCGACAGGCGCGCGCGGCGCGCGACCTGGTCCATGGTGAGCTCGTCCCAGCCGGAGCTTCCCACGACCGCCTCGGCCGCATCGAGAATCTCGGCGCGGCGGCGCTCCTTCTCCTCCTGGCGGCGTTCGGCGAGGTAATTCATGATGCGCAGAGGATAGTACGGTTATGACAGAGTGTCAATAATTAGATCAGTGACTGTCAAAGGACTGACGCTGTGTCTCGGGCTCGCTGGGGCCGGGCCTGCGTCCGCGGCTCATACCGTGTCGGACGATTTGGGTCGCCAGATCACGGTTCGCGACCCCCCGCTGCGCATCGTGAGCCTGACGCCGGGCGCCACCGAGATGCTGTTCGCCGCGGGCGCCGGGGAGGAGGTGATCGCGACGGTCGAGTATTCCGAGGAGCCGCCGGCGGCCCGGCGCATCGCGCGCATCGGCGACGTGGCCGCGGTCGACATGGAACGGCTCGTGGCGCTGCGGCCTGACGTGGTGGTGGCGTGGCCAGCGGGCGGCAATCCCGCGCAGCGCGAGAAGATCGCACGACTCAACATCCCGGTCTACGAACAGCAGGTGGTGCGACTGGCCGACCTGCCGGTCTGGCACCGCAGCTGCGGCCGAGCGCGCCGCGCACGACATCGATGCGCGCCTCGCCGCGCTGGCCCGCACTTACGCCGCGGGCGCGGCTGGCGGGGGGAAGGTGCCGACCGTGCTGCTGCAGGTGTGGAATCGCCCGCTCTACACCGTGGGCGGTCAGCACCTCATGAGCGATGCGCTCTCGATCTGCGGGGCGCGCAATGTGTTTGCCGACTTGCCGGAAGCCGGTCCGCTGCTCGATACGGAGGCGGTCATCGCCCGCAATCCCGACATCATCATCGCGGCGGCGCCTCCGGGGGAGGGCGCGGCGTGGCTCGCCGACTGGAGGCGGTTTGCGACTCTGGCGGCGGTGCGCAGCGGGCGGCTGGTGGTGTTCGAGGACCAGGCGTTGAGCCGCCTGGGGCCGAGCCTCATCGGCGCCACCGAGGCGCTGTGCCGGACAATCGCGCGTGTCAGTCGCGGAAGTTATTGAACTGCAGCGGCACATCGAGCTTCGCGCCGCGCAGCAGCGCGATCGCCGCCTGCAGCTCATCGCGCTGCTTGCCGCTGACGCGCACCTTGTCGCCCTGCAGACTCGCCTGCACCTTGAGCTTCGAGTCCTTGACGAGGCGCATGATCTTCCTGCCCGTGTCCTGATCGATGCCGTGCCTGAGCACCACTTCCTGGTGCGCGGCCGAGAGCGTCGTCTGCGGCTCCTTCAGCTCGAGGCACACCAGGTCGACGCCGCGCTTGGAGAGGCGCAGCTTCAGGATCTCCAGCATCTGCTTGAGCTGAAAGTCCACCTGCGCGTGCAGCGTGACCGCGAATTCCTGCAGTTCAAAGCGCGCGCCGGTGTCCTTGAAGTCGAAACGCTGCGACAGCTCGCGGTTCGCCTGGTCGACCGCGTTGGCGACTTCGTGGGCGTTAAGCTCGGAAACCGTATCGAAGGAAGGCATGGGTGCCTCAACGCGGCTTCTTCCGGCGTGTGGCGTCGAGCTTGCGGCGATGCTTGCGCGCGAGCTCCATGAAGCGCGGCGTGGGGCCGATATCTTCGTAGAGCGGATCGCCCTGCTCATCGGTGGAAATCACCCGCTTGCCGGCGATGTAGGGCATCGCGGCGGCGACTTCCTTGAGCGCCGCGCCGAGCAGCTCGGTGATGAGCTGCTCGGGCGCGCGCCCGGGAAACATCTCCGCCAGCGCAGCGAGACGTGCGGCGTCATCGACCGGGAGCCGCACGGCGTAGGCCCTGGCGGTGCGCGGCGCGGCCGCCTGCTCGCGCCAGCTCTCGAGCAACTCTTTGAAACTCACCTGAAGACCACTCCCTGCGCGCCCGCCCGGGCGCGCATTCTAGCGGAAAGCATGCGCGCAGCGGCGCCGCTTGTGACAGCGCGGCTGCGGGCGGTAGCATCAACGCACCATGCCTGCGACCACCCTGCTCAAGCGCGGCGCGCTGCGCGTGTTCGACTACCGTTGCACCGCCGGACCCCGGGACACGCCGTACGTCGAGCAGCACCGCAGCTTCTCCATTTCCTACGTGCGCCGCGGCAGTTTCGGCTGCCGCACGCGCGGCAGGGCTTTCGAGCTCGTCGGCGGCTCGTTCCTGCTCGGCCGGCCGGGGGATGAGTACCTGTGCACGCACGAGCACCACGCGCAGGGCGACGAATGCCTGTCGTATCACTTCGACGCGGAGCTGCTCGATACCCTGGGACTGCCCGCGCGGATCTGGCGCAGCGGCGCGCTGCCGCCGCTGGCGGAGCTGGCAGTGCTCGGTGAGCGCGCGCAGGCCGCCGCCGAGGGCCGCAGCGATGTCGGACTTGACGAGGCAGGTGTGCTGCTCGCCGCGCGCTTCATCGATATCGTCTCGGGGCAGGGCGTCGCACCACTCGCCGTGACGGCACGGGATCGGCGGCGGGCGGTGCGCGCGGCGCTGTGGCTGGATGCGCACGCGAGCGAGCCGCTCGATCTGGGGCGGGTCGCCCGCGAGAGCGGCGTGAGCGCCTTTCACTTTCTGCGGCTGTTCGCCAGGGTGACCGGCGTCACCCCGCATCAATACCTGGTGCGCGCGCGGCTGCGGCGCGCGGCCCGGTTACTGGCGCAGGATGCGCGTGCGATCGCCGATATCGCCTATGAGGTCGGCTTCGGCGATCTCTCCAACTTCATCCGCACCTTCCGCCGCGCCTCTGGCATGTCGCCGCGACATTTCAGGCGCGCGGCACAACGCGATCGCAAGATTCTCCAAGATCCCCTGGCGGCGTCTGCCTTAGTCTGATGGTGACGGAGGCGAGCGGCGCCTTACGCAAAGGCAAGGAGGTTTTCATGTTCGACCATATCGGTTTGAGGGTGAAGGATCTGGACGCGAGCGTGCGTTTTTACACCGCTGCCCTGGGTCCTTTGGGTTACGAAGCCACCTCGCAGGACGAGTCGAGCGCGGCATTCGGTGCCAAGGGGACTTACACCCTGTGGCTCTATGCCGACGCCAAACTGGCGCATTCCCTGGTGCATCTCGCCTTTACCGCGGGCAACCGCGCGGCGGTCGATGCGTTCTACCGTGAAGGGCTCAAGGCGCGCGGGCGCGACAACGGCCCACCCGGCGCGCGCACCGACTACAGCCCCACGTACTACGCCGCGTTCCTGTTCGATCCCGACGGCAATAACGTCGAAGCCGTGTGCCTGAAGTAGTTCTGCCGCACGCCGCGGCGGGAACACTAAGGCGACCCGGGGTACGCAGCACGCAACAGCCCGGTTTCAAGCGCCTTGAGCACCGCGCGCGTGCGATCCCGGACGCCGAATTTAGCGAGAATGCTGGAGACGTGATTCTTGACGGTGCCCTCGGCGGTACCGAGTGCTTCGGCAATTTCCCGGTTGCTGTACCCGCCCGCCATCAGGCGCACGACCTCGGCTTCGCGCCCGGTCAGCTGCTCGCGCGGTGCGCCCGTGTCGCTGCGAGCCGTCCGGCCGGCCCGTAACAGGCGCTCGGTGACCGCGGGCTGAAACACCGTGGCGCCGCTGGCGACGGCGCGGATCGCCGCGACCAGCTGCTGATAGGAGACGTCCTTGAGCAGGAAGCCGCGTGCGCCGGCGCGGATGCCATCGAGCACGACGTCACTGTCGTCGAAGGTCGTGAGAATCAGCGTCGCCGGCAGGGCGCCGCCCGCCGCCAGGGTGTGCAGCACGTCGATTCCGTCCGTGCCCGGCATGCGGATATCCAGCAGCAGCACGTCCACCGGCATCGACAGCAGCGCGGCGACCGCTTCGGCACCGTCTGCGGCTTCGCCGACCACCGAGATGTTGCCGTCCATTTCCAGCAAGGTCCGGATGCCCTGGCGAATGAGCATCTGGTCGTCGGCGATGAAGACTCTGATCATGCCGCTCGGGGCCCCGCAGCAGCGAACGACCACGAGCTCATCGGCTGGGTAAGCACTGCCCCCCACACGGAACCCTTCGACAACGTGGTCCCCGTCACCTTCAGTACCACGCTGTACGAATACGGGACTCTGCCGGTCTGGGCCGGGTTTCTGCGCGATGACAGGCTCATCACCATGCACTACCTGGTGTGGCCGAACCGCGCCTGTCCCTGGGATCACATCTCGACGTTCCAGGAGACCTGGACCCGCTTGCCCTGAGGCAGCCGCCCATGCGTTCGTCAACTCCGGCTCTGCGCTACGACGGCGTGGCGATAACCCTGCATTGGGTGATCGCCCTGCTGATCCTGCTCGATTTCGCCTTTGCGATCTCCTTCAGTCAGTTCAACCCGGGAGACGCGCTGTACCTGCCCTCTGCCTATGCGCTGCACATGTCTACGGGGCTGTGCGTCCTCGCCGTGAGCGTCGCACGCGTGGTGTGGCGCCTGATGCGCACGCGTCCGCCCCTGCTCGACATGGGCATCACCCTGCGCTGGCTCGCGAGGACATCACACTTTCTGTTGTACGTGTTCACGCTCGCGGCTCCCCTGACCGGATGGTTCGTCCTGTCGCTGCGCAGACAGGTGACCAGCGTCCTTGGGCTGTGCAGGTGGGCCTGGCCCACTCTTCCGGCGATTGCCGCCATGACGCGCGCCGACCGGCAGCTCTATCACGACTATCTGCTGCCGCTGCATGTCTGGTGGTCGTATCTCGGCATGAGCCTGGTCGTTCTGCATGTGGTTGCCGCGCTGTATCACCACATCTACCGCCGCGACGACGTGCTGACACGAATTCTGCCGTGGACACGACTCGTTCAAATGCATTCCCAACCATCCGCTCGCCAAGCGGGAGGTCTGCGGAGCCGACGCCCTCGGCACGTTCAACCGCGCGGACTTCGGGGTGAACGCAGGTCTGCAATACGGTTTCAGACAGGAGGTCACTGTGCGGATCCAGGTGGAAGCGAGCAGGCAGGATTGAATTCACTGCGGGGCTCGCGGTGAGGGCTAGGCACGACGCCTGCAGCGTTGCCCTTGACGTCCCAACTGCCCGACGGTGATACTTCCGTCAATGTCGCAGCAACCCCTCAGCACTTCGCGTTCCTGGTGGTGGCGCCCGTCATAACGGAGTGGGCTGACGGCTGGCTTGTTTCTCGCGACTTAAAGAATTCTTACGGCACCAGAAACCCATCTCCGGATGACCCCGGGATGGGTTTTTTGTTGTCCTGATCCACATCTGGAGTCCTTAAGCGTTGCAACCACACTTCGACATAACCGGTGATCTCGACACACCGGTGTCGGCGTTCATGAAGCTCGCCGCGTTCGCGCCACGCTTTTTGCTCGAGAGCGTCGAGGGGGGCGAACGGCTCGCGCGTTACTCGTTCATCGGATTCGGCGACGCACTGGAGGTGCGACTCGATGGCGCGGGCTTGGTCGTCGGGGCGCAGCGTCACCCGGTGCCGGCCAGCGGCGCCGAGCTCCTGTCGGGGCTGCGCACCGCGCTGCGCTTAGCGCCCAAGCCCGAGCCGGACATTGCCGGTGTACCGCTCGCGGGGGGGCTGGTCGGCTACGCCGCCTACGACGTGGTGCGGTACTTCGAGCGCCTGCCGGCCCGCGCGGGGGCTGTCAGCGGGGTGCCGGCGCTGCACTACGTGGCGCCGCGATCGGTGCTGGTGTTCGATCATCTGACGCGCGGCATCGCGCTGCTTCATGCCGGGTCGGAACAGGAGCGCCGTTCGCTGCGCCAGGAAGTGGTGCGCGCGCTGCGCGGCGCGTTGCCCAACGGCCGGCGGCGCGGCCGCTACGCAGCGCCGACCACGGCCTACGCACGCACGGACTACATGGCCGGCGTGCGGCGCACCCAGGAATACATTGCCGCGGGCGATGTCTACCAACTCGTGCTGGCGAGCCGGTTCTCGGGCCGGCACGAGCTCGATCCGTTCCAGGCGTATCGCGCGCTAAGGCTGATCAATCCCTCGCCTTATATGTATTACTGCGCGCTCGGGGAGGTGGCGGTGGTGGGCTCCTCTCCCGAGGCGCTGGTGAAGCTCAACGGGCGGCGCGCACAGCTGCGCCCCATCGCCGGCACCCGGCCGCGCTCGCCGGATGCCGCCCTCGACCGCGCGCGCGAAGCGCAGCTGCTGGCCGATCCGAAGGAGAATGCTGAGCACGTGATGCTGGTGGATCTGGCGCGCAACGACCTCGGGCGCGTGGCCCGCGCCGGCAGCGTGCGCGTCGAGCCCTATCGGTCGATCGAGCGCTACAGTCACGTCATGCATATCGTGAGCGGCGTTCACGGTGAGCTTGCCGCCGATCGCGATGCGTTCGATCTGTTTGCCGCGGCATTCCCGGCGGGGACGCTGGTGGGTGCGCCCAAGGTGCGCGCGATGCAGATCATCGACGAGCTCGAGCCGGTGAGTCGCGGCCTCTATGGCGGCACGGTGGGCTATTTCGGCGCCGGCGGCGACATGGATCACGCCATTACCATCCGCACACTGGTGTTCAGCGGCGATGAGTACAGCTACCAGGCCGGCGCCGGCATCGTCGCCGACAGCGTGCCGGAGCTCGAGCACGAAGAGGTGTTGGCCAAGAGCGCCGCCCTGGTGCGCGCGCTCGAGCTCGCCGAGGAGGGGTTGTGAAGCCGCGCCTGCTGCTGATCGACAACTACGACTCCTTCACCTACAACCTGGTGCAGGCGTTCCTGGTCCTGGGAGCTGAGGTGAGCGTCTACCGCAACGACGCGCTCACCCCGCAGGAGGCGCGGGCGCTCGCACCCTCGCACCTGTGCATCTCGCCAGGCCCCGGCACGCCGTACGACGCGGGCGTATCTATGGACATGATCCGCGCGTTCGCCGGTCGCATCCCGGTGCTCGGCGTATGCCTCGGACCCCAGGCCATCGTGGAAGTGTTCGGGGGCAAGGTCGTGCGGGCCGATCGCCTCATGCACGGCAAGACCTCGCTCGTACGTCACGATCAGCGCACGGTGTTCGAGGGTGTGCCGCAGCCGTGCGAAGTGGGGCGCTACCATTCGCTGATCGCCGCTCCCGCGACGATGCCAGCGCAGCTCGAGGTGAGTGCGCGGACCGCAGAAGGGGAGATCATGGCGGTGCGCCACCGTTCGCTGGTGGTGGAGGGCGTGCAGTTTCATCCCGAAAGCATCCTGACGCCCGACGGTCCACGGCTGTTGGGCAATTTCCTGACGTACACCGCGGGTGAGCGCGGTCAGCCAGCCACACCCGGAGCAGGCCATGGCGCTTCCGCGTGAGCTGCTGCAACAGCTCCTGGAGCGCCGCGACCTGTCGCAGGCGCAGGCCGAGGAACTGCTCGCGCACCTGACAGACCCGCTGTTGCCGCCCGCGATGGCGGGGGCGATGCTCGCGGCGCTCTCGACCAAGGGCCTGGTGGCCGATGAAGTGCGGGGCTTCGCGCAGGCGATGCGGCGCCTGGCGCGCCCGCTCGACCTGCCCGCACGGCTGCGCGCCGTCGACATCGTCGGCACCGGCGGTGATGCCTCCGGAAGCCTCAACATCTCCACCGGCACGGCGCTCCTGACCGCCGCCTGCGGCGTGCCGGTCGTCAAGCACGGCAACCGCGCGGTCTCGAGCCGCTGCGGCAGCGCAGACGTGCTCGAGGCCCTCGGGCTCGCGATTGCGCCCGATGCGCAGGCCGCGGTGGCATGTCTCAAGGCTACCGGCTTCACCTTCCTGTTTGCGCCTTACTACCATCCGGCCACCAAAGCGATCGCGCCGATTCGCGCAGCTCTCGGCGTGCGCACCGTGTTCAACATCCTGGGACCCCTGGTCAATCCCGCGCAGCCCCCGCTCCATCTGGTGGGCGCGTTCAGTCTGGAGGTCGCGCGGCTC
>WNFJ01675840.1_pt1 | contig 11710 bp, 8 predicted proteins | sample 5400461 | NCBI WGS metagenome assembly WNFJ01 (sample SAMN13153349, study PRJNA577476) | soil metagenome | isolation source: 115 cm saprolite on Douglas fir-dominated hillslope | place: USA:California | collected 2013-09-17
GGCTGCAGGTCGAGCACCCGGTCACCGAGGTCACCACCGGCCTGGACCTCGTCAAGGCGCAGCTGCACGTGGCCGCGGGCGGGAAGCTGACAGGCCCGCCGCCCGCCGAGCTGGGCCACGCCATCGAGGCGCGGCTCAACGCCGAGGATCCCGACCGCGACTTCGCGCCCGCTCCGGGCCGCATCGCAATGCTCGGCCTGCCCGCCGGCCCGGGCATCCGGGTCGACACCGGCGTCAGCGAGGGCGACTCCATCCCCGCCGACTTCGACTCGATGATCGCCAAGATCATCGCCTATGGCCGCGACCGCGACGAGGCGCTGTCCCGGCTGCGCCGCGCGATGCGCGAGACTTCCGTCCTCATCGAGGGCGGCACCACCAACAAGGGCTTCGTGCTCGACCTGCTCGACGAGCCCGAGGTGGTCGATGGGAGCGCCGACACCGGCTGGATCGACCGGGTGCGAGCCGAGGGTCGGCTGGTGTTGCAGCGGCATTCCGGTGTCGCGCTGGCCGCCGCGGCGATCGAGGCCTACCAGGATGAGAAGCAGGCCGAACTGCAGCGGCTGCTGTCCACTGCGCACGGCGGTCGCCCGCAGGTGCAGCACGAGAGCGGCCGCCCGATTGACCTCACGCTGCGCGGCGCGGGCTACCGGCTCACCGTCGCCGAGACGGGCCCGGCCCGCTACCGCGTCGGGTTCGTCACGGGGGACGACGTGCGGGCCGTCGACGCGGTGCTGGAGCGGTTCGACGAGTACACCGGGCAGATCCACCTCAACGGCCGCCGTTTCCGGCTGGTCACCGGCACGCACGGCCCGATCCACCTGATCGAGATCGACGGCGTGGCCCACCGGATCAGCCGCGACGAGGGCGGGGTCATCCGCTCGCCCGCCCCGGCCCTGGTGGTCGCGACCCCGCTCGTGGCCGGGGACGAGGTCGAGGCAGGCGCCCCGGTGCTGGTCCTGGAGAGCATGAAGATGGAGACCGTCCTGCGCGCGCCGTTCCGGGCGCTCATCAAGGAGTCGCTGGTCTGTGTCGGCAGCCAGGTCGAGACCGGAGCGCCGCTGCTGCGCCTGGAACCGCTGGGCGATGACGCCGACGACGCCGCGCCCGAGACGGCCGGCGTCGAGCTGGACCTGCCTGCCGAGCCCGCCGGGCTCTCCGCCGAGCACCGCGCCGAGCGCGGCCTGGCGGACCTGCTCAGCAGGCTGCTCGGCTTCGACGTCGACCCGCGCGACGGCGGCACCCTCGCCGACTACCTCGCGGCGCGTGCCGAGCTGCCGCAACCGCCGCTGGCGGCCGAGACCGGGCTGCTGGAGATCTTCGCCGACCTGTCCGAGCTCAGCCGCAACAAGCCGGAGGGCGAGGAGACCAAGGCCGAGATGCGGGTGCGCAGCTCGCGCGAGCACTTCCACACCTACCTGCAGAGCCTCGACGCCGAGCGCGCCGGCCTGCCGGAGACGTTCCGAGGCCGCCTCACCCGCGTGCTGAGCTACTACGGTGTCGACGGGCTGGACCGCACGCCCGCGCTGGAAGAGGCGGTCTTCCGGATCTTCCTCGCCCAGCGGCGCGCCGGTTCCGACGTGGCGGTGATCACCGCGCTGCTGCGGCAGTGGCTCACCGAGGCACCGCCGCACAACGGCCTGCGCCAGACCGTCGGCCAGGCGCTGGAGCACCTGATCCGCGTCACGCAGCTGCGCTTCCCGATGATCGGCGACCTCGCGCGGAGCCTGGTGTTCCGCTGGTTCGCCCAGCCGCTGCTGCGCCGCACCCGCGCCGAGGTCTACATCCGGGTGCGCCGCCACCTGCGGTACCTCGACCAGCACCGGGACGCGGCCGACCGCAACGAGCGGATCGCCGACATGGTCGCCAGCCCCGAGCCGCTCGTGCGGCTGCTGGGCCAGCGGATCAACCGCCGCGGCACCGACGCGGGCCCGCTGCTCGAAGTCCTCAGCCGCCGCTACTACCGCGAGCACGGGGTATCCGCCGTGCGCTGCGAGTCGATCGGGGAACGGCCGTTCGTCACCGGTGACTACGAGCTTGACGGCAAGCCGCAGCGGCTGCTGGCAACCGTCGCTGACTTCGGTGACCTGTCCGAGACGCTGGTGACGGTGGCGGAGATAGCCGCTGCGCAGCCGGACTCGGCCGCCCTCGTCGCCGACGTCTACCTCACCTGGGCCGACCAGCCCACCGATGCCGACGGCATGGCGGCCGAGCTGCGTGCGGCGCTGTCCGCCGCCGCGCTGCCCAGCAGGCTGCGCCGGGTCACCACGACGGTCGCCGGGCGCAGCGGTGCCGCGATGCACCACCACTTCACGTTCCGGCCGTCCGCGGCCGGCCTGACCGAGGAGCGGCTGATCCGCGGCCTGCACCCGCTCATCGGGCAGCGGCTGCAGCTGCGGCGCCTGCAGAACTTCGAGCTCACGCGGCTGCCGTCCGCGGATGAGGACGTCTACCTGCTGCGGTGTATCGCGCCGAAGAACCCGTCGGACGAGCGGCTGGTCGCGATGGCGCAGGTCCGCGACCTGACGCCGCTGCGCGACGACAAGGGCCGCATCCTCGCGCTGCCTGCGGTCGAGGGCGCGCTCGGCGCGTGCCTGGACGCGATCCGCAAGGTGCAGGCGCAGCGCCCGGCGGGGAAGCGCCTGGACACCAACCGGATCTTCCTCTACGTGTGGCCGCCGAGCGACCTCACACGGGAGGAGTTGAACACGCTCGCCCAGCGCGTGGTGCCGACGACCGCGGGCGCCGGGGTCGAGGAGATCCTGTTCCTCGGCCGCCAACGCGACCGGGAGACCGGCGAGCTGAACCCGGTGGCCGTGCGGGTGTCCTACGACGCCGCCACCGGGGTCCGGGTGGCCGTCACCGGCCCGCCGGCCGACCTGATCCAGCCGCTGGACCACTACGGCCAGAAGGTGCTGGGAGCGCGGCGCCGCGGCACGGTCTACCCGTACGAGCTGATTGGCATGATCGCCGGGTCGGGCGGGTTGTTCACCGAGCACGACCTCGACGACTCCGGCGCGCTGGCCCCGGTCGACCGGCCGAAGGGGCTCAACAAGGCCGGGATCGTGGCCGGGGTGGCGACCACGCCGACCGAGCGGTACCCGGAGGGCATGACCCGGGTGGTGCTGCTCGGCGACCCGGCGAAGGCGCTGGGCGCACTGTCCGAACCGGAGTGCGCCCGGGTGATCGCCGCGCTAGACCAGGCGGAGCGGCTGCGGGTGCCGGTGGAGTGGTACGCGTTGTCGGCGGGTGCGCGCATCGCGATGGACTCGGGCACCGAGAACATGGACTGGATCGCGGCCGCGCTGCGCCGCATCGTGCACTTCACCCAGGGCGGCGGCGAGATCAACGTCGTGGTGGCCGGGGTCAACGTCGGTGCCCAGCCGTACTGGAACGCCGAGGCCACGATGCTCATGCACACCAAGGGCATCCTCGTGATGACCCCGGACTCGGCTATGGTGCTGACCGGCAAGCGGTCGCTGGACTTCTCCGGCGGCGTGTCGGCCGAGGACAACGCCGGCATCGGCGGCTACGACCGGGTGATGGGCCCGAACGGCCAGGCGCAGTACTGGGCGCCGGACCTGCGGGCCGCGCACGGCGTGCTGCTGGCGCACTACGACCACAGTTACGTGCTGCCAGGCGAGGACGGGCCGCGCAAGGCCGTCACCTCCGACCCGGTCGACCGGGACATCTCCGACTACCCGCACGCCGTCATGGGCAGCGACTTCACGACGGTCGGGCAGATCTTTTCCCGCGAGACAAACCCGGACCGCAAGAAGCCGTTCGACATCCGCACGGTGATGCGCGCGCTGGCCGACCAGGACCACCCGATCCTGGAACGCTGGGCTGGCATGGCCGACGCGGAGACCGCCGTGGTGCAGGACGTGCACCTGGGCGGCCGGCCGGTGTGCCTGCTGGGCATCGAGTCGCGGCCGGTGCCGCGGCGCGGGTTCCCGCCAACCGACGGCCCGGATACCTACACCGCCGGCACGCTGTTTCCGCGCTCTTCGAAGAAGGCCGCGCGGGCCATCAGCGCGGCGAGCGGGAACCGGCCGCTGGTGGTGCTGGCGAACCTGTCCGGGTTTGACGGGTCACCGGAGTCGATGCGCAAGCTGCAGCTGGAGTACGGCGCCGAGATCGGCCGGGCGATCGTCAACTTCCGTGGCGCCATCGTGTTCTGCGTCATCTCGCGCTATCACGGTGGCGCGTTCGTGGTGTTCTCCAAGGCGCTCAACCCGAACATGACGGTGCTCGCCGTGGACGGCTCGTACGCCTCGGTGCTGGGCGGCGCGCCGGCCGCGGCGGTGGTGTTCGCCGGCGACGTCAACGCCCGCACCGCCGGCGACCGGCGGGTGGCGGAGCTGGAAGCCCGCATCGCTTCGGCCGAGGGGACAGAACGAGCTGCGCTCGTCACCCGGCTGGCGGAGGTGCGAGCGTCGGTGCGTGCGGAGAAGCTGGGCGAGGTCGCGGCCGAGTTCGACAGTGTGCATTCGATTCAGCGTGCTCAGCGGGTGGGTTCGGTGGATTCGATCATCCGGCCGGATGAGCTCCGGCCGCAGATCATCGCCGCTGTCGAGCGCGGTCTGGCCCGGGCGTCGAGGTGGGTGACGAAGCCGCCAAGCCGGCGCCAACCCGCCGAACAGTCCCAGCCAAGTCCCGTGGCCGATGCTGGGAGCACACAGCGGAAGGGGACGCCCTCATGACTGATGTCGACGGGGCTCACCCGGAAGATTCGCTTCCAGGTCGCGGGAGCGAGGATGGCGCCGATCCGTTCGGCACCATGGCTGCGTCGGCCCAGGTCCTCGGCAAAGCGGCCGCAAAGCGGCCACTCGCCTGGCGCGGGGCCGCCACCCAGCGGCCCTGCGCCAGCATCCGACGCCCCGATGAACATCGGGTCACGTGAGGAGTAGGAATGGTTAACCGGGTATCGCGGTCGGCTGAATCACGAATGTCAGAAACGACGACCTACGATACGGTGATCGTCGGAGCCGGCCACAACGGGCTGGTGTGCGGGGCGTACCTCGCCCGGGCGGGTCACCGGGTCGCCATCGTCGAGCGCCGGGACACCGTCGGCGGCGCCTGCGTCACCGACGAGCTGTTTCCCGGCTACCGGTTCTGCACGGCCAGCCTGGTGACGTGCCTGTTCCGGCAGGAGATCGTGGCGGACCTCGACCTGGCCAGGCACGGGCTCGAGATCATCCCGCGCGAGCCGTCGGTCGTGGCGCTCTTCCCCGATGGACGCAGCCTGGCGCTGGGCGCCGACATGGCGGCCGCAACGGCCGAGATCGGGAAATTCTCCGCGCACGACGCGGCCGTGTACGCCGACTACGGCGAAACGATGCGGCGTCTGGCCCGGTTCGCCGCGCCCTACCTGCTCGGGAAATCCAGGACGCCGCTATTGGACGACATGCCGGCGCTGAGGACCGCGCTCGCGGCGGCGGCCGGCCTCCCCGACGACGATCTCAGGCGGCTCGTCACGGCGTTGTTCGGCAGCGCCAGGAGCCTGCTCGATGACTGGTTCGAGTCGGACGAGCTCAAGGTCACCCTGGCCACCGACGGTGTGGTCGGCGTCGACGCCGGGCCGTCCATGCCCGGTACGGCCTATCTCATGCTCTACCACCAGATGGGCGCGACCGAGTCGGCGCGGCCATCGTGGGGGCAGGTCAAGGGCGGCATGGGCGGCATCACCCGGGCGCTGGCCGCCGCCTGCGCCGCGCATGGCGCTGACATTGTCACCGGCCAGGCGGTGCGGAGGATCCGGGTCGGCAGCGTCGGCGCGGAGGCGGTGGAGCTGGACGACGGCCGCCAGCTGCGCGGGCGGGTCATCGTCTCCGCGGCCGCCCCGAAGACGACCTTCCTGGACCTCGTCGACGCCGACGCGGTGCCTTCCGGCTACCGGCACGCGATCGGCGGCGCCGACTTCGAGGGCGTCGCCGCGAAAATCCACCTCGCGCTGGACCGCCTGCCCGAGATCCGCGGCTTGCCTGGCGAGTGCGCCGAGTACCGGGGAACCCTGCAGATCCTGCCGAGCATGGACCACTCCGACGCGGCCCACGCCGAGTCCCGGCTGGGCCGGCCATCGTCGGAGCCGCACGTGGAGTGCACGATCCCGACCGTGCTCGATCCCTCGCTCGCGCCGCCCGGCAAGCATGTCATGAGCATGTACGTGCAGTTCACCCCCTACACGCTCGCCGGCACGACGTGGGAGGACATAAAGGAGCCCTTCGCCGACCGGGTCCTCGATTACATCGAGCCCTACCTGCCGGGACTGACCGCATCGGTGCTGAACCGCAAGATCTTGACCCCGCGCGACCTCGAACGCGAACTCGCGCTGCCCGGCGGGCACCTCTACCACGGCGCCATGTCGGCCCGTGACATGTTCGCCGGGCGCCCGGTCGCCGGATACGCCGACTACCACACGCCCGTCCCGGGCCTGTACCTCTGCGGCGCGGGAACGCGCCCGGGCGGCGGGGTCTTCGGGATGCCGGGCAAGAACGCAAGCGACGTGGTGCGCCAGCACCTGGAGGATGATCATGGACGCCGATGACACGCCACCTGGCACGGTCGGCGACGTACCGCCCGACTACGGCCTGATCGCCCCGATATCCGTCCCGGCGGACGGCAGGGTCCCCGACGCCGTTACGGGCACGTCCAGCCAGGAAGAATACGACAGGTACTTTCGCCTGGTGCGCGGCCAGCCGGAACTGGCTCAGTGGTCCCGGTCCTGCCTGGACGTCCAGCGACGTGTTCTGGGCGACCTCCGCGGTACTGAGCTTTCCGCGGAAGACCGCTACCGCATCCTGGCCGGCTGCCTGATCGTGATGCACTGCACGTTGGAGAAGTGGGTCAGCCTGGGCGGCACGAAGGTGACAACGTGACCGCCCGGCAGCCGGCCCGGGCGTTGCTGCCCGGCGCGGACGAGGCGCTGCTGCGCTGGAAACTCGGCCACCACTTGTTCCACCTGCAGCTGGGGGCGATGAACACGCTCCTGGCGGCGGCGCGAGAGCTGCTCAAGTCGGCCAGCTGGCCCGAGCTGGCAGATACATTCGACCGGCTCAGCGTCCTCTACGACGGGGCGACGGCGACGATGCGGTACGCGGCGGACTTTAGTCCCGATATGTATGAGCAGCTGATCCGCCCGTCGATGGCCCCGCCGTTCACCAGTCCGGGCTTCTCCGGCACGCTCAACCTCGAGCACGTGCTGATGCTCGACCAACTGCGTGAGCTACGCGGGCAGTTCCGGGCCATCGAAAGATCGGGCTCCGCGCCGGCGGCGGCGTGCGACGCGGCGGCGCGTCTGTGGCGGACATACTCGTATGCCAGCGCTTCGTACCGACCGGAAAGTCGCTGCTCAGGGCGTTCTTCCAGGCAAATCGACCGCCTGCGGCAAGGTCAGGCGAATCATCAGGACAGGAAAAAGAGGAGACGCGACAATGATACACGTAGTCGAAACATGGCGGTTCAAGGAAGAGTTCACCGGTCAGGTCCCTGAGCTGATGCAGGCAATGGACGATCTGGTCGGACCGCGCACGCACGCGCACAGCGGCTTTTCCGGCCATGCCACGTTCTTCCAGCACCAGGCAGATCCGACCACGGTGTGGATCTTGTATCCGTGGCAGAGCCGTAGCTCGCACGAAGAACTGACCGTCGGCGAGATCCCGATCCTGGCCGAGTTCCAGGCCAGGCACTGCGCCACTCCACGCGAGATCGGATACCTCAGCGAGGTAACACATGAACACCCCGGGCATGAGTGAGCGAGACCGGACGGGTGTGGCGGGGCGGGTGGCCCTCGTCACCGGCGGCGCCAGCGGAATAGGCGTGGCGCTGTGCGAACGGCTGGCGGACGACGGCGCTTTTGTCGCGGTGAACTACCGCGCCGACGCCGCGCGCGCGCAGTCGCTGGTGCGGCGGCTGCGATCGGCCGGAGGGCACGCCGTCGACATCCAGGCCGACGTGTGCGACCCGGACCAGGCGGCCAGCCTGGTCCGCAGGGCGGGCGAGCATTTCGGCGCGCCGGTCACGATCCTGGTTAACAACGTCGGCGAGTTCACGCTCAGCCCGGTGGCCGCCACCTCGGCCCGGCGCTGGAAGAGCGTGATCGACAGCAACCTCAACTCCGCCTTCTACGTCACGCTGGCCGCGCTGCCCGGCATGCAGCGGCAGCGGTTCGGGCGGATCGTGATGATCGGCCTCAGCCCGGCCCTGCAGGTCCGCGGCGCACCGAACATCACGGCGTACGCCGTCGCGAAGACCGGCATCACCGTCCTCACCAGGTCGCTAGCGGCCGAGGAGGCAGCCCATGGCATCACGGTCAACTGCGTCGCTCCCGGCCTGATCGACAACGGCCACTTGCCGCCCGAGCAGGCTTCCTGGATGGCCAGGCGAGTCCCGGCCGGCCGACTGGGCACCAGCCGCGACATCGCCGAGGCCATGGCGTTCCTCGTGTCGGACCGGGCGGCCTACGTCTCCGGGGCCACGCTGGCGGTATCCGGAGGCTGGGACTGGGCGGACCGGCCGCGCGACCTCGACGGCGAGGTCACCGAGCTGTTCCGGGAGGAGGCCGTCGATGCCTGACAGCCCGGTCGGCGTCATCGCCGCCGCGAACGACGTGGCCGCGGCCAGCGGCCGCGAGCGTCTCATGATTCCCGGGCCGTGCGAGCTCCACCCGAGGGAGCAGGAGATACTGGCGGCCCCGGTGGAGGCGCATTATGGGCGGCGGTGGGCGGCGTGCATGCGCCAGATCCTGGCCGACCTGACCGTCCTGCTGGGTGCCGACCGCACCTACCTGCTGCCCGGCTCGGGCTCGGCCGCGCTTGACGCCGCGATGTTCGCCATGTTCGAGCCGGGACAGCGTGTCGTGGTCGTCGACTCAGGCTACTTCGGCAGCAGGCTCCAGGCGATGGCCCGCAGGCACGGCCTCGATGTCAGGCCTGCCCCGTGCGAGCCCGGGCGGCCGGTCGATCCCGGCCGCGTCGCCGAGTTGCTGCCCGGCAGCCACGGCGTGATCGTGACGCACGTGGAGTCGGCAACCGGGGTACGTCATCCGGTCGGGGAGCTGGCGGCGCTGGCCGGCGCAGCCGGTGCCGCCATCATGGTGGACGCGGTCGCCGCGGTCGGCGGCGAACGCATCGACATGACGAAGCTGGGCATCGACGCCCTGGTCACGGCGTCGCAGAAGGGACTCGCCGGCGCGCCGGGCCTGAGCGTGCTAGCCCTCACCGAAGGCGGCAGGCAGCGGGTAGCCAGCCGGTCACGCCTGTCGCCGTCATGGTATCTCGACCTCGCCACATGGGACGCGGCAGCTCAGGACAGCCCCGACCGGGAGCCGCACCCGGTCACGATGCCGACCAACCTGGTGCGGGTCCTGGCCAGCAGCGTGCGGCGGATCCTCGCGGCCGGCGTCGACAGCTGGGTAGACGGCCGCGAGCGGCTTGCCCGGGAATGCCGGTCCGGCCTGCGCCAACTCGGCTTGCGGCTGCCGGCCGACGAGGAATGTGCGGCGAACCTTGTGGTCGTGGCGACCGACCCGCGCGCCGACGCGGTACGTGCTCATCTCGCCGACCGGGCAAGGATCATTGTCTCCGAAGGACTCCCTCCGTTCGCCGACAACGCGCTCAGGATCGGCCTGCTGGGCCGTACGGCGACCAGCGCGATGGTCACGGTGCTGCTGAGCGAGATCGAAACGGCGCTACGGGGGACAGCGACGCGAAAGACATCCCAGGAGCTTAAATGTCAAGCGGCAAGCGAAGATTCGCAGTGGGACCAGGCGGTGGCCTCGTGATAAGAGGTAGCGGCGTGATACCGAGTATGCCGGATGGCGGACCCGCTAACACTTATTGGGAGCATGCCTGCCATGCCAATGCTTCCTGACTTCCGGCTGGAAACGTACTTTTCCACCTGGGAGTTCACTGCTCGATACCATCTGACCGCCGCCGACGTGGAGACGATGCCGCTTGGCGAACTGCTGCGGCTGGCCGACGACGACGGCCGCGCCCGGTGGGAGTCCCTGGAGCTCGGCTACACCCCGACCTACGGCCTGCCCGCACTGCGCGAGGCCATCGCGGCCACCTACGATCAGCTGAGCGCCGACAGCGTGCTGTGCTTCGCCGGAGCCGCGGAGCCGATCTACCTGGCGATGCAGGTGCTGCTCGGCCACGGCGACCACGCCGTCGTGCTGACCCCCAACTACCAGGCAACTGAGACGGTCCCGCTGTCGATCTGCGAGGTCACCGGCGTCGCGCTGCGTCCCGAGGACGGCTGGGCGCTCGACGTGGACGCGGTGGAGCGAGCGCTGCGCCCGGCAACGCGAGTAGTCGCGGTCAACTTCCCCGGCAACCCCACCGGCGCCCTTCCCGACCTGGACGCGTGGCGCCGGCTCGTCCAGGTCTGCGACGACCGCGGCATCCGGCTGATAAGCGACGAGATCTACCGGGGCCTGGAGCTGCCGTCGCAAGCGCCGCTGCCACAGGCGGCTGACCTGTCCCCGGCCGCGCTGTCCCTGAACGGGATGTCGAAGGCATACGGCCTGCCAGGGCTCCGGATCGGCTGGATCGCCTGCCGTGACCACGCGCTGCTCGGCCGCCTCGAACGCGCCAAGCATTACACGTCGATCTGCTGCTCGGTGACCAGTGAAGTTCTCGCCCTGATCGCGCTGCGCGCCCGGGACCACATCCTGAACCGGAACCGGCAGATCATCGCCGCGAACATCCCCGTCTTCCGCGACTTCTTCGCCCGCTTCCCCGGCCTGTTCGAGTGGCAGCCGCCACAGGGGGGCTGCGTCAGCTTCCCCCGCTACCTCGGGACCGACGGCGTCGAGGTCATGTGCGCCGAGCTTGTCCAGGAAGAGGGCGTGCTGCTGCTGCCCGCCAGCATCTACCGCTCGGCGCTGACCCCGGTACCGGCCGACCGGTTCCGCGTCGGCGTCGGCCGCCGGGGCCCGCAGGAGGCGCTCGGCCGCTGGGCTGCCTGGCAGGATAAACGCCGATAACGAGGGTACGGGATTCGGACGCGCCCGCGAGAATCCACCGAAAGGGATATCCCATGCAGCATTACGTCAGGCCCGACGGGCTACCGCCGGTCAACGGGTACAGCCATGCGGTAGCGTTCAGCGGGCCAATGGTCGTGCTCTCCGGCCAGGTTCCCGTAGATTCCCACGGCAACCTGGTCGGCCAGGATGATCCACTCGCCCAGGTCCGGCAGGTGTTCCGCAATCTCACCTCGGCCCTTGCCGCGGCTGGCGCGACGATGGAGCAGGTCGTCAAGCTGACGGTATACATGACCGACCTGGCCGACCTGGACGCTTTCCGCCAGGGCCGCGACGAGCACATCGTACCCGGCAAGCCGCCGGCCGTTTCGCTCGTGCAGGTCAGCCGCCTGGTCAACCCCCAGTTCAGGATAGAGATCGACGCGCTGGCCGCGACCTGACGGCGGGCCCGCTGTCCCGACTCCGGCAGAGGAAGCCACAGTGACGATACAGCGCGACAGCCGAGCGTCGGATCACGGCGACGGCGGCAGTCCGGCACGAGACGGGAAGCAGCTAGAGCGCACCCTGGGCGTGCCCGGGCTGACCGTGCACTACATCACATCGGTGATCGGCACCGGCGTGCTCATCCTGCCTGGGCACGCCGCCCACACTGCGGGACCGCTCTCCCTGGTGGCCTGGGCTCTGCTCGTCGCCTACTCCTACCCTTTCGCGCTCGTCTTCGCCCGCCTG
>WNFJ01137866.1_pt1 | contig 11709 bp, 16 predicted proteins | sample 5400461 | NCBI WGS metagenome assembly WNFJ01 (sample SAMN13153349, study PRJNA577476) | soil metagenome | isolation source: 115 cm saprolite on Douglas fir-dominated hillslope | place: USA:California | collected 2013-09-17
TCAGCCTACCCCTGGACGTGGGCGCGGCCACCGACACGATCCCGCCGCACCTGCGCCGCGCGGTCATCCGCCGCGACCAGCATTGCGCCGCCCCCGGCTGCGACATACCAGCCCAGGCCTGCCACGTCCATCACATCATCCCCCGCAGCCGGGGCGGGCCGACCACGCTGACTAACCTCCTGCTGGCGTGTGCCTTCCATCATTTGATCCTGGTCCACCAGTGGGGCTGGACCATCACCCTTAACCCGGACGGCACCACCACCGCTCGCAGCCCCGACGGGACCAAGGTTCTGCATAGCCACAGCCCGCCACCCGCCACAGCCGCATAGTGGCCAAGAGCGACTCGATCAGTTGTCGCAATTCGACGGCTACAAGCCAGCGTGCCCGCGCCAGATCATGCACGGCTCACCGGTCCTGCGCACGGCCGCCATTGAGTTGATCGTTCGCCGGGATCGCGGGCGCGTTGCGACACGAGGTCGCACGTTTTGAGTGAGCTAGTCGAGGAGGTCTGGCTGATGCCGGAGACATAGCTACAGGTTTGTGCTCGGCCTGTCCCCGCCGTGACGTGCGCGGCCGGTTCCTGACCGGCTGGGTGCGAAGCTCGCGGAAGAGCCCAAGGACCGTCGCTCCAGCCATGGCGGTCACAGGTGCGGGGAAGGACCGGAATAGGGCGACTGCCAGGAAACTCTTGCTGATGCCTCGTCAGCGTTACACCCCGGGCTGGGTCGTGTCGCCGGGGTGCCAGGGACCAGCCGATGAGAGGCGGCAGGCGGCGGCCGCAGACGCGCTGACGGCCAGTGAGCACCGCTGTCGCCGGGGTAAAGAGAGCGCCCGGCCCGGTCTGGGTCTCATGTGTCGCCGGGGCGCTGACCCTGGCAGGCACCGAGGAAGGCATCGCGATCCCGCACGATGCGGTCGACGCCGACCCGTTCCGGCTGAACTGCCGCAACGGCGTCCTGGACCTGCGGACCGGCAACCTCGGACCGCACGACCCGGCGTTGCTGCTGTCGAAGATGACCGGCGCGGAGTACCGGCCTGATGCGGACGGCGAGTTCGCGAAGTTCCTGGCTGACGTGCAGCCCGAGCAGACGATGCGCGACTACCTGGCCCGGCTGGTCGGCCAGGCCCTCGAAGGCCGCGTGACAGAGCACATCCTGCCGATCTTTCACGGCGCGGGGGCCAACGGGAAGAGCACGTTCACCACGGCGGTCTGCGCTGCGCTCGGCGACAACGCGGGGCCTGCGGACGCGGACCTGCTTACCGCGCGCACGTTCGACGCGCACCCGACCGGGACCGCTGACCTGTTCGGCCTGCGGCTGGCGGTGCTTGGCGAAAGCGACCGAGGCCGTCACCTGGCCGAGGGAACGGTTAAACGGCTCACCAGCACCGAGCCGGTCAAGGCCCGGCGGATGCGCGAGGACTTCTGGTCGTTCAGCCCGTCGCACACGTTCCTGCTGCTGACGAATCACAAGCCGGTGATCGGCGGCACCGATGAGGGAATCTGGCGGCGGCTGCGCCTGGTGCCCTGGCCGGTGGTGATCCCGCCTGAGCAACGCGACCTGGACCTGGGCGACAAACTCGCGCTCGAACTCGACGCCGTGCTCGCCTTCCTCGTCGCCGGCTACCGCGATTGGCATGCCCGCGGGCTGGCCGACCCGCAGGAAGTGACCGCCGCGACCCATGCCTACCGCGAGGAGTCCGACGTGCTCAGCCGGTTCATAGCCGAGCGGTGCCTGACATTCACGGCCAGCACCGCGCGGTCAGGCGAACTGTTCGGCGCGTGGAAGGCATGATGCAACGCCGAGGGTGAAGACTTCGGCACGCAGACCTCATTTTCGGTCGCCCAGACGAACCGGGGCTACGACAAGAAACGGGACACGGGCGGCGTGATATGGCGCGGCGTCGGGCTCGCCGCACCTAGCGAGGGTGACGGCTTATGTAGGGTCTGACGGGTTATCAGGTTGACCGCCCACGCGTGTGAACAGCAAAGCTGCTAACCCTTCATAACCCTACATAGAAAGCCGTCGACCTGCGGCGATAGCTCATCGTGTCTCGTCGGGCTCGACCGTGACCTCGTACGGTAGGAGCCACGGCTCGTATCCCTCACGCCGGCAAGTGACCAGGAGCCTGATCGGCTGGTCCCCGGTCTACCTGCGCCAGTCTTCCTCGCTGGTGCCGCTCATCCAGCTACCCGGCCGCGTCCTGTGCATTGACAGGAAGTCCCAGTTGCTGCCGGTCACATGCGAGTACGGCCGTGGTCTGGTGGTCCGGTTACTGCTCACCTGCGCGCTAGCGCCAGTATTGAATTCCCACGGCCCCCAGACGAACGCCTCGGCTTCCTTCTTGAAGCCGTCAGGCAGGCCGTAGCGCCAGTGGTCTCGGCCCGCCTCGTCTTGAATCGCGATGATTACCTCGTCCAGGCTTTCGAGCTTGCCGCGCTTCAGCGACACCTGCATATCGGCCGAGTCCCCGGACGCACCGCGTTCCCGGCACGTGATGTCGAACTCCGGGGTCACCTCGTCATGCCGCCGACCGCGTTCGATGGCGGCTAGGCCACCGCTGGTGTTGTTCGCTTTCGCTGACGCTCGCCAGGAGCCGATGGCTGCGGCGGCTGCGCCCGCCGCGATCACTGGCGTCACGATGTCTGTCATCACGGTCGCGAGTTCCACGGCAAAGCACCGTACTCCAGGTGCCAGCGCCCGGCGTAAAATTCGCGCGCGCCGGGCTACGGCCAAGTGGAAGAATCCGCGCGTGGCTTTCTACGACGATCTTGCGGCTTTGCTCGATGAGGTGGCGGACAAAGTCACCAAGTGGACCGACCAAGCAGCATGGACGTTCGAGCCGGGTTCGCCGGCGGCGGCCGAGGCCGCTAACACCGAGGTCAGAAGCGATGGCTCGCCCTGGGGTGACCAGCCCGTCCGCAGCGCCTACCAGCTGGCGCAGATGGCGACCATGTTCACCGTCGAAATGTCACGTTGCGCAGCGCCCCTGGTTCGCGCTGCTCGGCCGCCGGTCGGCCTTGAGTCTTTGGCCCGGCCGGCGCTCGAGGCGGGCTCGGTGGTCTGGTGGCTGCTCGAAGAGGGCCTGACGGCTCGGCAGCGTGTCTGCCGCATGCAGCTTCTACGTCGCAACAGCGCCAGGGAACTGGCCAGGAGCATCGCCGAGGTCGGGGAAGATCCCAGCGTCGCGGGCAACGAGACCGTGCCCGCGATCGAGGCGGAGTGCCAAGCTCTCGGCCTGGCGGTGTTCGGGCAGGGTGGGAATGAACTCGAAGGCGAGGTTCGCCTGGGCTACACCGCCCGCATGAGGCAGTTTGCTACTGATCTCGGATATCAGGGCGGATACAGCATTTACTCCGGAGTTGCCCATGCCGAGCTAGCAGGGCTCTGGCGGCTGTTCAAGCAGACAGCGGCGAAGTATCCCAGCGGTGACCCGATCTACCGACCGGCCGCTGATCCTCGGGGAACCTTCGCTGCTGTCGATGGTCTGCTGAAGTCGATGGTTGGCTCGATGGAACGGGTCGCGCTCTTGTTCGGCTGGACGGCGCCGGGTCGCGCGGAAGAGGTCGGCGCCACGATCGACTACATGAACGAGGAGATGACGCGGCTGCGCCCGTAGCCTAGGCCGATCGTATGAGGACGCCGGACGAGCTTGCCGCCGGTACGGTGACCACGGATGTCAGCTGTGCGGCGGCTGGCGGAAGCGGCGCGAGGGTGTAAGCGGCGACGGATTCGGCGCCAGGTCAGAGTCCCGCGCGAGCTAGCGAGATTGGATCAGAATGCACATCACGCCTGTAGAGGCCGCCCTGGCCGGTGTCGTTTTCTCACCTATCGTCGGCGCGACGACGGCGCTGCTTGTACAGCGGTTTACCCGGCGGTCGGCTCACACGGGCCGGCTGTGGGAGCGGCGCTCAGAGGTCTACGAGTTCATGCTCTCGCAGGCGGCGTGGTGGCGAAGCCTACGCCGGGACAGCGTGCGCGCGATGAAGGGCGATGACCTTGCTGACCTTACCGAGGACTCGGAACGGCGGCGACTGTACGTCCGGCTCTCCATGTTCGGCGAGCCGGACGTGCGGGAGGCATTCGATCGCTCCTTTGAAGCGGATAAGGCGTTTGTGATCGCCTTCATTGGCTGGCGAGACAAGGCACGGTTGAATGCGCAGGTTGAGCGCGGGGAGGTTCCAGAGCATCAGGCCATCGAGGGCAGCGAGCTGACCCGGCTCAGGAAAGCCGCTGAGGCTGCGTGCAGCGCTGCCGGCGCCAGAGAAGCAGAACTTATCGACGCAGTATTGCCGCAGGGCGAGCAGGAACATCCGGGCGTCCATCTGCTGGTCCTGGCCGCCGTCGTGGACACGTGATGCGCACAGGTCGAGCGCCCGACGCCAGGCGTTGGCCTCGGACAAGGCGACAGCGCCCAGGTTGTCAGCCGACGACCAGTCGTCTCCGGTCACGGCCATACCTCGAAGGGTAAGCGCAGCCGTGGTTTGGCGGTGCTTGAGCGGATCGTTGATCATGGGCGGCATGGGTTCCGCTGCCGGTCAGATGATGACCTGCCCGAGTTGCCGCAAGCCGCGCGACCCTGTCGACCGGTACCATCAGGTTTTTGTGTCGGTCCCCGAATGGCGAAACGTCCTGAACCGAGCCCTTGCCCTGGCCGCACCAGCCTGGAGGCTCGCCGAGAAGTCGGGTCACAGGCTCGCCAGACGTATCGTGGTCATTCCTATCGTGGTCGTTGTCGTCGTGGGCGGCGCTATCGCAGCAACGTTCGGGCTTCACGCGCTTCTGGTTAGAAGTGGCAGCACCGACGCTTGGGCTGCTGCCATCGGTGCGGTTTCGACAGTCGTCCTGGTGCTGATCACTGGTTGGTACGCGTTCCTGACGTTCGGGCTTCTGCAGGCGCAGCGTTCGAGTGCGCGGACCGCGAGTTGGGAGACCGCGCTACGCGACCTGGCCATCTTCGTTGGCAGGCGCAACGAAGTCTTCTGGGCCGTTGCCCGGTACTTCCCTGTGAACACCGACGCCGCGCCCCCGGATATGGCTGAGGTTTTCAAGAGTCGCGACGCTCTCGGCGAGATACAGAATCACCTCACGGAGATCTTCGCGTTGCTGCCCGAAGACTTCGCGCATCTCACCCTGATCACTACCGGATATCTCCTCATGGCCGGGCGAGAACTGAACGCCCTCGGGCTGGCGATGCTTGAGGAAGCCCAGGCCGGCATTGCTGAGGGTCGGCAGCACTGGACCTGGCGAGGCGCCCAGGAGCGTCACGAGGCCAGGGATGCCGAGGATCGCCAGGAGCCGTGGACTGACGTACTGGCCGGCATGTGGTTCAGTCAAGCCGAGCAAGGTTGGGAGAAGATGTCGGAGGAGCTGGACGAGGAGCTGCGCGGCCTCTAGTGGGCTGGACCGCGCCGAGGCCGAGGCGTGGGCAGTTTGGCGGCGCTGTCAACGACCGGACACGAGAGGTGCGCCGGGCGACGCGGTCGAACCATCAGCGCGAACCAGCGCGGTTCTAAGCGGCTCAGCGCCACATTGTGCGTGCGACCCCGCACACGTGACCCGTACCGCTAGCGTCGCGCTGCTGGTCGCTAGCGAGATCAGTCCTGCGAGAGCCCCGACCCGTCTTAGTGCGCGGTCGGGGCTCTCGACGTTCAGGCGATCGGGAGCGGCGGCGGCCAGCGTCGGAGCGCTCGCCCAGCCGCTTGTCCCACGTCGCGGTGGTCGGCAGGTAGCTCAGCCACTTGCGGGCGAGTTCGCGGGCGTCGGCCTGGGTGATGCCCTCGTGGTCGGCGGGCTTCCAGGCGGCGATCATGTCGGCGGCCGCCTTGATCGCAGCCGCGCCGACTTCGCTGTTCGCGGTCTTGACGGGCGCGGCGGCCTTCGTCGGCTGAGGCTTCGCGGCGGGCTTGCCCTTGGTGGCAGCCTTGGTCTCGCGGCGGTCGAGCCCTTGACGGTAGCGGCGGGCTTCGCGGTCGACGCGGCACGGTTCGTGCCCGTGACGGGCTTGGCCGACGCGGACGCGCCCTTGGCTGCGGCCAGGCGGTTCGCGGTGGTCTGCGCGTTCAACTGCTCGGCGGTCACGGTCGGCTTGTCGGCGGCGGGCTTGGTCGCGGCGGCACGCGAGGCGCGCGGCTTGCGGCTGATCGGCGTAACGGTTGCGGTGGTCATGACATCCTCCTTGAGAGTGGCGCGGATCTCGCCCAGCCACGCAACGAACTCGGCCTCGTCGGCGGTCACATTCGGCCCCATTCGTGGTATTTTCGGGCGATTTCGACTACATTCAGATCGTCTCGGACATCCGGGCGCGGCACAAGGCCAATCGGCAGATTTCGCCGAACCATTTTCGCCAGTTCAGAGAGCCTTTTTGCCGTACACGTTCGACGCGACCAGCGGTCGCTAGACGGGTCTGAACCTGACCCCTGTACGTCAGTCGAACCGATACCGCTGACCCGCTAGCGACGCGCTGAGACGCAGCAGCGACACGCAGACCGCCACCGTCCACGCACCACGCACCACGCACGCGCAGCCGCGAAGGCAGCACGAGCAAGCGGCACGTGGGCGCACGCGAGGCGCGCTCACAGCCCGTGAGCGCCGAGGCAGTCACCCAGCGCCACGCCGCCCACGAGGCGGCACAGCCAGCTGCCCACACAAACGCCGCCGAGCCCCCACACAACCAACCGACCTCGCGCGAGCGCGAGGACCGCATCGGCGGACCGGGGGAGGGGGGCACGAGCGGCCCCGCAGAGGGGCGACTCACGCAAGCGGAAATTCTCTCTCTCCGCGTTGCCAAATATCCGCTGACGCCGTGGCACGCTGTTTTCGTGACAGCCGACGGCGACAGGTACGGCCCTGAGTTCCGCCGCCTGCGGGACTGGTGGCCGCCGAAAGTGGCGGCCGGTTCGGTGCACTGTCACGCCGTGGAGTGCTTGCAGGAGTCGCGGCGGATCGTGCCGGGCACGCCGTGGGATCTGGGTCATTCTCAGGACGGCCGGTACGTGACCGGCCCGGAGCACGGCGTGCAACCGCCGCGATGGTGCGGTGCGGGGTAACGCGTCTCGGCGTGGGCGGGCGGCTGGGTCGTGGCGGCCAGCGGGTTCGTGGTGATCGGCGTGGTTTGTTCCGTTGTCGCAGGCTCGGGGCAGACTGGCCGAATGGGTGATGATCAAGAGAGCACGCGGCGGCACGAGGCAGGTCATCAGGTCGCGGCGGCTGCGGTCGGCTGGACGCTTCGCGGCTTGACCGCGCAGGGCGGCACGCACCTGCTGGGCTGCTCGCGGGTTTTCGAGCCTCCGGTCCCAGAGTCGGCATGGGATGCGCTCGACGTCGGGCAGCCGTTCACGTTGTGGCCTCCCGCTGTGCAGGCGAGCGTTCAGGCTCAGGTGCTGGTGCGCATGGCTGGGGACCCCGCCGACCTATCCCTCGCGGCGCCTGGGGTCAGCGGCGGGGTCGAGCCGACAATCGCGGTCCAGGCCGCCGAGCGGGTTGAGCGCTTGGTCGCGCTGCCCGAACCCGTCCCGGCCGACGTGACCGCGCTTCGCGTGATCGTGAACGGTCCCGGCCCCAGCGACGCGGACAAGATCGCGAAGCTGGCGTGGTTCGCCCACGGCACGGACCTGCTGTCGGCCGGTGCTTGGCTTAGCTGGATGGAGGCGCAGACCAGGGCACTTGTCGCTGCGAAGGCACCCATGATCCGGCGGCTAACTGCTGCGCTCGTCGCCAGGCATACGCTGAGCTGCGAGCAAGTGGCCGCGTTGCTGGCAGGCTGATGCGCCGTTGCTGATCCTCGACCTGAGCCCACCGCTTCGCGTTCATCTGGCGATCGCGATCCGCAGCCATCTGCGCCAGCAAATCCGTGATGGCGCGTCGCCGCCCCCGGAGCTTGCTCACCTCGCGAACGTGCTTCTGGCTCAGGAGCCGCAGGTGCGTGACGAACTGCGTGACGATCTGTCACGGACTCGGCAAGCCCGCGTCCGGTCGCTCGGCGCAGCACGTATGGCCAGGTACCGGGCTCGCAGACGCGGTGAGCCAGTGCCTTTGCGCCGTCCAGGCCCGGCCGCAGATCGTCACGAACTGGCCGATCTAGCGGACACGCGCCAAGCTTCCGGCTAAGCCCTCGGCGGGGTTCAATAGCCCAACCAGGCACCGGACTCGGATGTGATCGCTGCTCGGCCGCCCACCGGGCTGTTGCCGCCGAGGGCGGCCATCGATACGGAGGCGACACCATGGCGCAGTGCCCGAATTGCCAGGCCGATCTCGCCTGTCAGCATTGCGGGCAGTACATGACCGCCAGCGACATCGAAGACCTCGCGGGCCAGCCGTTGGAGGGCACCGATACCGGCGAGGCGAGAGGCAGCAGCGGACGCCAGGGTTGGACCCCGCGGGCTCGAAGCCAGCTTCTGACCGGGCTCGGCCAGCGTGCGAGGAGCACTTATGCCGCCTCTCTCGCCGCCGACGAATCAAGCGATGCCCGGCGTTTATCAAAAGGATCGCGGACGCCGACAGGCTGGTGGCCGCCTGCGAGGAAGATGCGGAGGATGCTGAGCGTGCGTGGCGTGAGGCGCGGGCCGACGCACCGGAATTCGCCGGCGACCGCGCGCTGAACGACGAACAGTACGGGAAGTGGCAGGCCGCGTGCCAGGCGCAGGCGCGCGCCGTTGCGGCCAACACCGCGCTTGAGCAAGGGAGGCTGAGGCGCAGCCGCGAACTCGACAGCTTCGACAGGTTCGGACTGTCGGCTGAACCGCCGCCCTCGTGGGTGTTCGACCCCTCGCCCGGTCTGACCGCCATCGACAGGGACAGGCGGTAACGGCGGTGGCACGCGCCAGCCAGCCCGCCCGGTTTCTCTCTGGGTCGCCGTCGAGTCGTTCACGTTCGATCGCGGCGCGGAGGCCGTTTACGTGCATCCCGGCGCGGTGTTCCTGGCGAGGAACCCGGCCATCCGAGGCCATGAAGCGTTCTTCCGGCCGCTGACGCTAGTTGTCGAGGACGAGCCCGACCTGCCGTTGAGCGAGTTGCCTGTCCGCGTGGTCGGCCTGGCCGACAGCGGCGCGCCGTTCTCGTGGACGCAACTTCGGGTGTCAGGGACGCTCACCACGGGCGAGACACGGCTGTTCAACACTGGCGACTGACCAGTGTCCTAGGCATCTGGCATCGTTAGCGGTCATGGTGGTTACCTACGAGGACAGCGCCGATCCGGCGATCGCGGTGGCTCCCCTTGGATCTGACTTGCCGTCTTGCGAGGCATGGGTGAGGGAGCACGGTGAGTTCATGATGGTGCCAAGCAGCGAGGGTAAGTGGACGCTGGTGTACCTCTCCGCCGATGGCCATACGAAACTTGAGGGCGCGCCGTTCTGGCATACGGTCGGCAGGCAGGAAGCCGCCCGGCAGATGCGCATCTAGATTAGCGGTCTGGCCAGCCGAGGTGAGGTGTGACCGAGCTGGTCGGCAGCACCGTCAACATCTGTCTCCGACGCGCGGCTCTTAGCGTCTTGGCGGCTCCTCGCCAATCGGCTTCGTCAGCTTGTCCACGGTAAGCCCTGCGGATCTCGCACGCGTGGACTGGCGGGTGTCGAAGGTGATCAGCTTCACGCGCCTTCCGGCCAGAGCCTGTATGGCCAGCGTGCGGTCAACCAGCTCATCGTCATTGATCGGCAGCCGGACATGGCCAGGCGGATCGAGCACGATCTCTGCCGAAAACTCAAAGACGGGAGGCTTGTCGGGCTGCGGCAATGGATCGCCGGGCCTCAGAGTCTCTGGGCCGATGCCGTTGGCGAACAGCCGGTCGAACACCCCGAGTGTGTAGCCTGCCCGCCATCGCTTGTACGGCTTGTCAGCCTTGTTCTTGAGCCTGTCCAGCTCGTCCACTACAACGATCGGCACGAGCAGGTGAACCGGCTGGTACCGTCTGCCCTCTTGAATAAACAACGAAAGGTCCAGGTTCTCCAGCTTGTGCTCGTGCTCGATGAAGACACTGGTGTCAAAGACCTGGAACGCTCCAGGGCGGGACCATCGTGCGATCTGGTCGTCTAGCGCGCGACATGCGTCCTCGAATGCCTTTAAACCAGACCGTTCAACGCCCGCTGGGTCACGGTATCGGTGCCGGTTACAGTCCCGAGCCCGGCCAGCAGACGGCCATATGCGGGCGTGAGCACGAGTCGATCCATGTCGGCCGCGCTGATCTGGCTGGACAGGTGCGTCACGGCCAGCGTGGCCCATTCGAGGTAAGCGCCAAGTTTGGCCTGGGCGTTGCCCTGATGGCTGCTATAGGCGTTCTCGACGGCGGTTTGCATCTCTCGCAGAGTCCGCAGAATGTCTTCGCGCCTGGTGCCCGGCAATGGCGTGATCAGCATCGCCACAGGCTATGCTCGGAACTGCAGCACGCGATGCAAGCCGTGTATTTGACCTATAACGCGGCGTTACGCCGTCCGCGAGAATAGACATGCGGGTTATCCCGACCCGCACGAAGCGGAGCCGCGATGAGTGCTCATATTCGCTCGACTTCGATGGCAAGCAGGCCGAGGCGTTCTTTCTCGGGCGGGTAGATGCTGCGGATGACGGCGAGCAGGTCATCGCGGTTCTCGCCTAGCTCGCCGCCGATCGACCGGGCGTTCTCGTGGTCCAGCATGGCGTCGAAGGACTGATACTCGGTCACTCGCTTGACCCGTGTTGGCTGCCGGTCGTCGCCTGAGACGAACGTCAGCAAGTCCCCGGCGCGGATCTTGCGCATGCGCGGGTAGCCGACCCGGACCTCCACGGTTTTGACGCCGCTGGCGATCAGCCGCAGGTACGGCAACCTGATGTTCATCTCGTGGCTGCTGCCGCCCTCAACCATCTGCGCCTCCCTGGCCGGGTGCGCGGCGCTGACCAGGCTGCGGTACATGTCACGGAAGCCGGCCGCGCCGCTGTGGGCGGGATACCGCGCGGCCAGGACCGCGTTCAGGTCACCAGCACGAGATCGTACCGAGTCCACTACCCGCGCGGAGCCGAGCGCGGTACAGCCGAGCGCAGCCGCTTCGTCGGGATCACCAAGCCCGGTTACTGCGAGCGCCAGGTCTATCCGGGCGATCGCTTCCCGCGTGGGCGCGCGGCTTCCCTCTGGCGCGGCCTCGTGCGCGGCCGGGGCTTGCCGTCCGTGCGCCTCGGCCTGCCGGTACTCACCCAGCCGCACGTAACACGACGCCGGGTAGGCGGCCGGTATCGGTGGCGAACCGCATCGGTGCCCTGGCTGCCAGCCGGTCGTACAGGTCGGCTGCCTCGCGCAGCAGTTGCTCGCACTGGTCGCGCTGCCCGAGCCTGGCATGCGCCCTTGCGGCCTGTGCGCGCAGCCGGACGGCCAGCGGGTGACCGGCAGGAGCCGCCGCGATCCCTCTCCGCGCTGTCGCGACGGCCCGTGCGGGCTGGCCCGCGTACATCGCGACCGGATGACATGGCGTCAGCGGCCCAGGCGCACAGTTCGCCGTGCCCGGCCTGCTCGGCGTGCTCAAACGAGTCGATCGCATAGGCGGCTGCTGCGGCCGGGTGCCCGAGGTCGTGCGCCAGCCAGGCCAGCAGTTCCGACAGCCACGCCGCGCACACATACAACGCGGCAGTCTCCCGCAGCGTGCACGGCCCGGCGGTCAGGTCCGCGACCCGGCTCCGATACGCCCGCGCCACCAGGAACACCCCTGCGGGCGACTGAGTGCAGTACGCGTCGCTGATCCCCGCTATGGCG
>WNFJ01193375.1_pt1 | contig 11706 bp, 6 predicted proteins | sample 5400461 | NCBI WGS metagenome assembly WNFJ01 (sample SAMN13153349, study PRJNA577476) | soil metagenome | isolation source: 115 cm saprolite on Douglas fir-dominated hillslope | place: USA:California | collected 2013-09-17
GCGACGCCGTTCGCGGAGTATCTGCTGCGCTCGCTCGGGCTCGATCCGACGCGCCCGCCCTATGACGGCGTCGTGCACTGGGTGGCCGCGCTCGCCATCATGGTGACGGCGACCTTGAACTACGTCGGCGTGCGCTGGAGCGCGCTGCTCTTGAACGTCACCACCACGGCGAAGTACGGCGCGTTGGCACTCCTCGTCCTGCTGGCGTTCGCCGTGGGGCACGGGAATTTCGCGCACTTTGCGGAAACGGCGGGACCGGTGCGGAGCGGGCTGTTCGGGCTCGCGCTCGTGTCGGTGATGTGGGCGTATGACGGGTGGGGAGACCTGTCGTTCGTGGGCGGCGAGGTGCGCGACCCCGAGCGGAACCTGCCGCGGGCGCTCCTGCTCGGCACGGGGGCGGTGGTGGCGATCTATCTGCTCGTGAACGCCGCGTACCTCTATCTCATTCCCATTGGCGCGATGGCACACTCGCCGCTCGTGGCGGCCGACGCCGCACAACAACTCCTCGGCCAATTGGGTGTGGGGCTCGTGGCGATCGTGGTGATGGTGGCGACGTTCAGCACGCTGCTCGGGTCCATGCTCACCGCGCCGCGCATTTTCTTCGCGATGGCGGACGATGGGCTGTTTTTCCGTCGCGTGGCGCGCGTGCACCCGCGCTTCCAAACGCCCGGGGTCGCGATCGCCCTCACGGCGATACTGGGGATCATCTATGTCGCGTTTCGCACCTTCCAGCAGCTCGCCGATCAGTTCGTCGTCGCGATCTTCCCGTTCTACGCGCTCGCGGCGGCGGCGGTGTTCGTGCTGCGGCGGCGCCGGCCGCCTGCCGTCGTGCCGCGGCCGGTGCGCGTGATCGGTTACCCGGTCGTGCCCGCGCTGTTCGTGCTCGCCACCCTGTACATGCTGGGCAACGCGCTGTTCGAGGACCCGGTCCGGACGGGACTCGCGTTCCTGATCATCCTGGCGGGCGTCCCCGTCTACTACATCTGGCTCCGCGGACGCCAGGCCGAGTCGGCGGGAAGGGGGTCGGCGTGACACGAGCGTGACGGAGGCTCGGATTGACGTCCTTTGCGACCGCAGTCATGTTTGACCCGCCCTAGCACCCCTTCTTTCAGCACTTCGGAGAGCCATCAGATGAAACGCTTTGTGTGGTCGATCGGCGTTCTCGCCGCGGTCGCCGCGTTCGCGCCGCGTCCCCTGGCGGCGCAGGGTACTACCTCGGCCGCGCTGGCGGGGCGAGTCACCGACGACGCGGGCACTGCGGTCCCCGCGGCCACCGTCTCGCTGACCGGCGCGTCCACGGGCGTGCATTACACCACGCGCTCAGCCACCGACGGCCGCTACGTGTTCGAAAACGTGCAAGTCGGGGGCCCTTACACCATCGAAGTGCGTGCCCTCGGGTTCGAGCCGGCGCGCGTGACCGGTCTCACGCTCACCCTCGGCCAACGCTTCGCGCAGACCTTCACACTCAAGCGCACCGCGGTGGAGCTGGCAGCCGTGTCGGTGATCGGCGAGAGCGATCCGCTGCACACGACCGCCCGCACCGGCGCCGCGACCTTCATTTCCGACTCGATGCTGCGCAATCTGCCGACGACGAGTCGCAACTTCACCGACTTCATCCGCACGGTCCCTCAGATCAGCGCGACCATTTCGGGCGACGAGCCATCCATTGACGGCCAGAATAACCGCTTCAACAACATTCAGATCGACGGCGGCGTGAACAACGATCTGTTCGGCCTCGCGGGAAGCGGCACGCCGGGCGGTCAGGCGGGCGCCCATCCCATCTCGATCGAGGCGGTGAAGGAATATCAGGTGTTGATCGCGCCCTTCGATGTGCGGCAGGGAAACTTCACGGGCGGACTCGTCAACGCGGTCACCAAGTCGGGGACGAACGAGTTTCACGGGAGCGCGTTTGGGTATGTTCAGAGCCAGTCGTTCGTCGGCGGCGGCCCGACGCAGACACCGATCGGCGACTTCCGGCAGGACCAATACGGGCTGAGCCTGGGCGGCCCGATCGTGCGTGACCGGGTGCATTTCTTCGTGGCGACGGACCTCCAGAGCCGCGCGGCGCCGTTTACCGGGTTGACCATCGGCCCGAACGCGGCGGGCGGCCTGGATTCGGTCGGCATCGGGATCCGTCAGGTGACCGCGGATTCGGTGCGGCATGTCGTGACGCGCAGCCTCGGGTTCGACCCGGGGACCTGGTCGGCGCCGACGCAGAACAACCCCGACCACAACGTGTTCGGCAAGATTACCGCGCAGCTCGCCACCAACAGCGCGCTCGAGCTGTCCCAGAACGTCGTGACGGCGTCGTCGGACAACCTGATCCACAACCCGACCCAGTCGCAGTTCGCCGGCAACTATCGGGACGGCTACCAGCTTTCGAACTCGGGATACCTGTTCACCTCGAAGACATACACCAGTCGGGCGAAGTGGTCGGCCCTGCTCGGCACGCGGTTCGCCAACGAGTTGCTCCTGGGCGCGCAGTTCGTCCGCGATCACCGCGAGCTGCCGAACAGCGTGCCCTTGTTTCTCGTCGGCGGGGACCGCGCGGGCACGTGGATCTCCGCCGGTTCGGACAAGTTCTCCCAGGCCAACGTGCTCGATCAGAACATCTTCGAAGTGACCGACAATTTGACCTTCCCGAGCGGGTCGCACTTGATCACGATCGGTACCCACAACGAGTTCTTCCACTTCCACAACGTGTTCTTCCCGGGCTCGCGGGGCATCTGGGCGTTCACGAACGTCGATTCGCTCGTGGCCCAACACCCCTTCTACTTCGAGCGCGCCCTGCCGGGGCCGCTCCGTCCGGACGGCCCGGTCGCGGACTTCGACGTGCGACAGCTCGGCGGCTACGTTGAAGACCGCTGGTCGGCCGATCCCCGGCTGACGATCACGGTGGGGCTGCGGGTGGACCTGCCGTTGCTCGATGCGCCGGTGCGGAATCCCGCCCTCGACAGCATCATGGGCATCAACACGGCCAACTTCCCGAAGGCGAACCCCCTCTGGTCGCCCCGGCTCGGCTTCAACTTCGACCCGCGCGGGGACCAATCCACGATCGTGCGCGGCGGGGTAGGTCTGTTTGCGGGCCGGCCGCCCTACGTGTGGGTGTCGAATGCGTATTCCAACACCGGGCTCGAGCAGGCGACCCTCGTCTGCCAAGCGGGCACGGCGAATCCCCTGCCACCTTTCACGGCTGCCGCGAACAATCAGCCCACGCAGTGCGGCGGCGGGGGGGGGGCCACCCCGCCGATTCCGACCATCAACTACTTCGACGCGAGCTTCAAGTTCCCGGAGGACTTGAAGCTGGCCCTGGGGGTGGACCAGCGGTTGCCGTGGCAGATCGTCGGCACCGTGGATTTCATCTACACGAAGTCGGTGAACCAGTTCTACATCAGCGACCGCAACCTGCGGGGCGTCCTAGGCGCGGAGACGGGCGAGGGCGGGCGCCCGACCTACGGCACGCTGAACCCGGTCACCGGACGACTCGTGCCCGCGAAGCTCACGGCTAGCTTCAGCAACATCCTCGAGCACTCCAACAAGAGCAGCGATCGCGCGTTCTCGATCACCGCGCAGTTCCAGAAGCACTTCGGAGACAACCTGCAGTTCGACGCCGGCTACTCCTATTCGCACACCGAGGACCTGATCTCGCTGACTTCGAGTATCGCGTTCTCGAACTACCGCTTCGCCCCGCTCGACGGGACGCTCGACAACCGCACCCTGCGGACCTCCCTCTTCGACGTGCCGCACAAGGTCGCGATCTCGGGCACCGTGGGGTTGCCGCACCACGTGAAATTCTCGCTGATCTACAACGGCTTCTCCGGCTCGCCCTATTCCTACGTGGTCAACGGGGACATCAACGGCGACGGCGTTTCGGGCAACGACATGGTGTACGTGCCCCGCAACCAGAGCGACATCACGCTCGCCACCCCGGCGGACTGGGCGACGCTCGACGGCTTCATCAATGGCGAAGACTGCCTCAGCCAGAACCGTGGCCGGCTCTTGCCCCGCAACAGCTGCCGGAACCCGTGGGTGGGTTTTTTCAACACGCGGGTGCTCGTACCGTTGAGCACGTTTGGCGGACAGCACGTCGAGCTGAGCTGGGACGTCATCGACTTGCCGAACCTGCTGAACCGCAACTGGGGGGTGCCCCGACAGACGTCCGGGTTTGAGACGACGAGCCTGTTACGCCTGACGGGGTTCGACCAGGCGAACAACCGCGGCATCTACGCCTTGTCGCTGCCGACGCGCAATCGGCTCCTCGATACCGCCGCCCGCTGGAGGATGCAGCTCGCGTTGCGCTACGCGTTCTAGCGCGTAGCGCGCGTGCAGCACCGGGACGCCCCCGGGGCCGAGAGCGCGGTTGGCTCTCCGCCCTGGGTGTCTAGCGGCTCACGTCCTCAACTTCGTCCACAACCACAGCCCCGCGCCGCCGAACAACAGGTTCGGCACCCACGCCGCGAAGGTCGGTGGCAGCGCGCCGCCGGCCCCGACGGCCTTCGAGAGCTGGAACATCAGCAGGTCCACGAAGGTGGTGGCGAGGCACACCGCCACCCCCCACGCCGTGCCGCTGCGCGGCGTCGAGATCGCGAGCGGTGCGCCGAACAGGGCGATGACGATGCAGGCGAATGGCACCGAGAGCTTGAGCGCGCGCTCCACCTGCAGCTTCTTCGTGTCCGAGCCGGAGCGCGACAGGGCGTCCACGTAGCGCCCCAACTCGGCATAGCCCATCTCGTCGGGCGCCTTGGGCTCGGCGAGCAGGTCCGCGGGCGTCTCGCGCAACGCCTTGGTCCGCAGCGTGTCGAAGTCGAAGGTGGTCTCGCGCCCGGGCCCCAGCAGATAGCGCACGGCACCCTTGGTGAGCGTCCAGCCGCGCCGGGCTCGAGCGGTGTCGTAGGCGGCGCGCGGCGCGGCGATCACGATGGTGGGATAGTCCTCACCCCTGCCGCCGCGCTCCATGATCAGGTCCCGCAGTTCGCGCGACCCGGTCTCGAGGGAGCGGATGGCGTACACCCAGCCGCCGTCCGCCCGGTACACGAAGTTGTAGCGCGACGCGGTCGAGCGGATCTGCTTCTCGCCCAAGAGCTCCGCGCGCCGCGCCGACGTCACGGGGGCGAGTTCCGTCAGCCCCAGGTCCAGGAGCACCGCCGCGAGCGAGGCGATGAGCAGCGGCCGCACCACCCGGTGAAACGAGATCCCCGAGGCCTTCGCGGCCGTCAACTCCGAGTGCCGACCCAAGGTGCCCACCGTGAACACCACGGCGAACAGCACCGCGACCGGGGCCACGAGCGAGATCGTCTCCGGCAGGTAGTACAGGTAGGAGCCGGCGACGCGCGCCTTCGGGATCCCGCGCCCGAGATAGGTACTGAGCTTGTCGGTCAGGTCTATGACCATCACCAGGAAGGGAAACCCCAGGGCCGCGAGCAAGAACACCTTGGTCCACTCGCGCAGGAGGTAGCGGTCGAGCGTGCTCAGCGCGTCCCTCATGGCGGGCTGGACTCGAGCAGCGGGCGGGCCCGCCGCGCCGCGAGCCCAGCGGCCCACGACCAGAGGTCGCTCCAGTCGCCGCCATGGGGCGAGTTGCCAGGCTTGCGGATCCGCCACACGCCGACGAGACCCGCGATCGTGAAGACGAGGTTGGGCGTCCACATCGCGAAGAACGGCGACACCATGAGGCGGTTCCCCAGCTCCTCGCCGCCGATGAGGCCGACGTAGTACACCGTGAAGACGGCCACGCTGACGCCGAGCACGAGCCCGACGCCACCGCGCTGAAACCGCAGGGCCACCGGCGCCCCGACCAGGGCGAACACCAGGCAGGCGGCGGCGATCGCGTACTTCTTCTGGATCTCGACCTCAAAGGTGGCCGCGCGCTCCCGCGCGCTGCGCAGGCGCTGCTCCTCCCCCACCCCGGCGCTCGGCGTGATCAAGAGCAGCGGGGCCTGGGACGGCGCGGCCCCGGGCACCACCACCCCGGCCGAGGGCGCGACCCCCTTGGGGAGGGGGGAGGGGAGCACCATCTGCGGCGTGCGCAGCACGGGCCGCGCCCGGGGGGAAGCGGGGACGGACTTGCGGGTCGGGGGAGCCTGTTGGCTTTGCGGGGTCTGCGGGGCCTGCGCCCGAGCCTCTCGCGGCACGAGCCACGCGGCGAGCCGCCGCAGCGCCCGGCAGTACGGGCCCGCAGGAGCGGTGTCCGCCGCGGCGGGCGTCGCCGCCGGCGCGAGCGCCGCGAGGCCCGCCAGCCGGCGCAGATCGTTCTCGATCACGAGGCGCGCGTCGTCGGCTACCCGCCGAACATCGCGCTGGGCCGCCGCCGCCGCCGCCCGCATCTCGCAGGTCGACATCTCGCGGTCGCCCTTGTAAGTGTCGGTCCCGGTGGTCTCGAAGGAGTTAGCAACCCCCGCCACGCGCAGCCGGTTGGTATTGAAGAACGTGCGGGTGAACTGGGTCGGATCGGTGCGGCTCACTTCTTCGATGGCTCCATCCTCGAGCAGGAGGTAGAGATCGCGTCCGCCCGACGTGTACGCCATCCGCCCGTGGTCGGCCGAGATGATGCGCCGGCGCTCCGCGTCCGCCAGGTCGTAGATCGTGACGTCCTTGAGTCGGTTCGAGCTGCCGTCGATGCGCGCCGCGCGCAGGAAGAACTGTCCCGACACGACTTCGTTGATCACCTGCTCCTTGAGCGCCAACGACGGCTTCTTGCGCTGGATATCCACCTGCAGGATGCGCAGCTGATGGTTGGTGCGGGGGAGCAGTTGATCGTTCCACAGGAACGAGAGCAGTGCCACCCCGGCGGCCCCGCCCAGCACCGGCGTGATCAGCCGGCCCACGCTCACGCCCCCCGCCTGCATCGCCGCGATTTCGTTGTCGGCGGCAAGCCGCGTGAACACGTGCAACACCGCCACCAGCACGGCCATCGGCAGCGTCACCGCGACGATGAACGGCACCGACAGGACGAACACCTCGATGATCACGCCGGTGGGGAGGCCCTTGCCGAGCAGGCTCGACAGCTGCTTCGCGATCTGTTGGATGAGCATCAACGACGTGAGCGCCGCCAGCGCGAAGCCGAGCGGTGCGCCGTGCTGGCGAAGGAGGTAGCGACTGATGGTGCGCACGAGCAGTGGCGCCATTATATTTGGAAGTGTAAGCCTCTACAAGGGATGCGCGTGCCGACCTCGCAGCTGTGGCGGTCGACGCCGCACGCTCCAGCCATCATACCCCAGGCGCCCGCTTCAGGATGCGCGCCGGAGGGAGGCGCGGCCCCGCTTGAACATCGCTAGCTCGGCCCGGCGCGCGTGGCGCGCGGGCGCGGCTCTCGTGCTCGCCCTCGCCTGCAACGCCAAGGGTGGCGCGAGCCGCCCGCGCGAGTTCGCGGGCCGGCGCGCTTTCGGCTACTTGGCGCAGCAGCTGCAGTTCGGGCCCCGCATTCCCGGCACCCCCGGGCACGAACGCACTGGGGACTGGATCCTTGAGCACCTGCGCGCCACGGCCGACACCGTTCACGTCCAGGCGTTCAGCCACGTGACGCGCGCCGGCACGACGCTCCATCTGCGCAACTTCTTCGCGCGGTTCCGGCCCGGCGCCACCGAGCGCGTGCTGTTCCTGGCCCACTGGGACACCCGGCCGCACGCGGATCAGAGCGCCAACCTGGGCCAGCGGCGCCTGCCCGTCCCCGGCGCGAACGACGGCGCGTCCGGCGTCGCCGTCCTGCTCGGGATCGCCGACGCCCTCAAGGCGAAGCCGCCTGCGGTAGGCGTGGACCTGCTGTTCACCGACGGCGAGGACTATGGCGATTTCAAAGACTCGAACGACGTGCTGATCGGCTCGCGCTACTTCGCGAGCCACCAGCCGCGCGGCTACCAGCCGCTCTTCGCCGTGTTGTTCGACATGGTCGCGGACAAGGACCAGCAGTTCTACTACGAGGGCAACTCGCAGGCGTTCGCGCCCGAAGTCGTGGACCGAGTGTGGCGCGCCGCCGCCGACTTGGGCTACAGCCACATCTTTCTTCCCGGGGTCCGACACACGCTGATCGACGACCACGTGGCGCTCCAGAAAGCCGGCATCCACGCGATCGACGTCGTGGATTTCGACTATCCGCCTTGGCACACGACCGAAGACACAATCGACAAGGTCACGGCGGCGTCGCTGCAGGTGGTCGGGGACGTAGCGCTGGTGCTGGTGCGCTGATCCGAGCGCGCCGCGTCACGCACGGCACGTGGGTGAGGCGGGCCGACGTGACCGGGATCACGCGACTCGCTGGGTGTGGCCTCGCGGGCGCGCCAGCGCATCCTCCGACGCGGGTGCATCGCTACGCGATTGGTTCGGGAAATCGGCGTCCGCAGCTTGACACCCCTCCGCCGCCAGCTATGTTATACTGTTCATTTTCAACGAGTTGCGTACGGCGACCGCGGCCACTACATCTGATCGGCTGGGTGAGATCCTGCTGCGCGAGGGTCTCATCACCCAGGACCAGCTCAAGAAGGCGCTCCTCGAGCAGAAGAACACGGGGATGCGTCTGGGCTACACCTTGGTGAAGCTGGGCCTCGTCGAGGAGACGGAGATCTCGAAGATGCTGGCCCGCCAGTACCGCATGCCAGCGGTCGACCTGTCCCGCTTCGAAGTCGACGCCAAGATCCTGAAGCTCCTGCCCGGCGACGTCGCCGTGAAGCACACCGTCCTGCCGCTCAAGCGCGAGGGCCGGACCCTGACGGTCGCGATTGCGGATCCGAACAACGTCACCGCGATCGAGGACATCAAGTTCATCACGCGGTGCGACGTCTTCCCCGTGATCGCGGGGGAGTACACGCTCCGCAACGCGATCGAGCGCTACTACCAGCAGTCCGACGCCCAGCTCCAGACGCTGTTGAAGGATATCGAGGCCGCCGATGACCTCGAGGTGGTCGAGGAGCAGGAGGACGAGGACGTCAAGGCGCAGGACCTGGCCGACGACGCGCCGGTGGTGAAGTTGATCAACGGGCTCCTCACTGACGCGGTCAAGCGCGGTGCCTCGGACATCCACGTCGAGCCATTCGAGCACGAGTTGCGGGTGCGCTACCGGGTGGACGGCGCCCTGCTGGAGGTGATGAAGCCGCCGATCAAGATGCGGGCGGCGCTGACGTCGCGCATCAAGATCATGGCCCAGTTGAACATCGCCGAGGATCGACTACCGCGTCTCGACCCTGCCCGTCCTGTTCGGCGAGAAGATCGTGCTGCGGATTCTGGACAAGGGGAATCTGGCGCTCGACTTGACGAAGTTCGGGTTCGAGCCGCAGGCCGAGCAGCATCTGCTGCGGGCGATCCTGAACCCCTACGGCATGGTGCTGGTCACCGGTCCGACGGGGTCGGGCAAGACAACCACGCTGTACTCGGCCTTGTCCCGCATCAACACGATCGACGTGAACATCATGACGGCCGAGGATCCGGTCGAGTACAACTTGCTCGGCATCAACCAGGTGCTGGTGCGCAACGATGTGGGGATGACGTTCGCGGCCGCGCTGCGGGCGTTCCTGCGCCAGGACCCCAACATCATCATGGTGGGCGAGATCCGTGATCTCGAGACCGGATCGATCGCGATCAAGGCGGCGCTCACCGGCCACCTCGTGCTCTCCACGCTGCATACGAACGACGCGCCGTCCACGGTGACGCGCATGGTGGACATGGGCATCGAGCCGTTCAACGTCGCGAGCGCCGTGAACTTGATCGTCGCCCAGCGGCTGGTGCGGCGCGTGTGTGCGGAGTGCAAGCAGGAGCACAAGTACTCCGAGGAGGAGCTCAAGGCGCTGGGCATTCCGCTCGCCGAGGCGCAGAAGCTCACCTTCTACAAGGGCGCCGGCTGCGACTCCTGCGGCGGCACGGGGTATAGGGGCCGACAGGGGCTGTACGAGGTGATGGCGATGACGAGCGCGCTGCGGCGCATGGTGTTGAAGGGCGCCTCGACCGAAGAGCTGCGCGAAGAGGCCGTCAAGGAGGGCATGCTGACGCTCCGCACCGACGGCATGCTGAAAGTGAAGCGCGGGATCACCAGTCTGGAGGAAGTCGTGAAAGAGACGGCGGCATGACGGCGGGCGCCTCGCAGGCGGTCAATCTCCGCTCGCTGCTCGAGGAGATGATCGAGCGGGACGCGTCCGACCTGCACATCGTGGCGGGGGAGCGGCCCAAGCTCCGCGTGGACGGGGACATCGTGAACTCGGGCGTCGAAGCGGTGCTCACGCCCAAGGACACGCTCTCGATCGCGTACTCAGTGCTCACCGAGAACCAGAAGAAACGGTTCGAAACCGAGAACGAGCTCGACTTCTCCTTTGGGATCCAGAACCTCGCGCGGTTCCGCGGCAATTGCTTCAAGCAGCGCGGCTGCGTGTCGCTCGTGATCCGGCAGATTCCGTTCAACGTCAAGACGTTCGAAGAGCTGGGGCTGCCCGCCGTGGTCGCGAAGCTCTCCGAGCGGCCGCGCGGGCTGGTACTCGTGACCGGGCCCACCGGGTCCGGCAAGAGCACGACTCTCGCCGCCATGATCGACAAGATCAACCGCGAGCTCAAGGGGCACATCATCACGGTCGAGGATCCCATCGAGTTCATCCATCGCCATCAGAGCTGCATCGTCAACCAGCGCGAGATTGGGACCGACACATCGAGCTTCTCGGCGGCCCTCAAGTACGCGCTGCGCCAAGACCCCGACGTCGTGCTGATCGGCGAAATGCGCGACCTGGAGACGATCGCGGCCGCGTTGACCATCGCCGAGACGGGCCACTTGGCGTTCGCCACGCTGCACACCAACTCCGCGATGGAGAGCATCAACCGCATCATCGACGTCTTCCCGGCGCACCAGCAGTCGCAGATCCGCGCCCAGCTGGCCTTCGTGCTCGAGGGCGTACTCACGCAAACGCTGCTGCAGAAGCTGAAGGGGCGGGGGCGCGTGATGGCGGCCGAGATCATGGTGTGCACGCCCGCGATCCGCGCCCTGATCCGCGACAACAAGGTCCACCAGATCGAGTCGGCGATGCAGGCAGGGAAGAAGTACGGCATGCAGACGCTGAACGATTCGCTGTACCAGCTCTACCTCGGCCGCGAGGTGGCGAAGGAGGAATGCCTGCGCGTCACGCCGACGCCGAATGAGTTCCTGCGGATGATCGGCGAACCGCCCATGGACGACAGGGAACCCGCGCCCGGCACCGAGAAGACGCCGGCGGGCGCGTCCAAATTGGCGGCGCGCCGGTAGGCGCCGGGAGGGAGTCGAGCCATGCCCGTCTTCCAGTTCACCGCCCGCACGCTCAAGGGCGAACTCGTCAACGACAAGATCGATCTGCCGAGCCGCGATGATGTCATCGCGCACCTGCGCAAGAACCGCATGGTCGTGGTGCAGGTCCGCGCCGCGCCGCGCGAGTTCAAGATCAATTTCAAGTTCGGCGGCGGCGTCGCGGTGCGCGACGTCGTCGTGTTCACGCGGCAGTTCTCCACGATGATCAATGCCGGCCTGCCACTGGTGCAGGCCCTCGACATCCTGGCGCAGCAGACCGAGAACAAGATCCTCGCCGGCATCACCCGCCAGGTGGTGTACGACGTCGAGAGCGGCCAGACGTTGGCGGACGCGCTCCGCAAGCATCCCAAGGCGTTCGCCGACCTGTACGTCAACATGGTCGCCGCGGGCGAGGCGGGCGGTATCCTCGACACCATCCTCATGCGGCTCGCGGAGTTCCTCGAAAAGAACGACAAGAT
>WNFJ01208128.1_pt1 | contig 11706 bp, 10 predicted proteins | sample 5400461 | NCBI WGS metagenome assembly WNFJ01 (sample SAMN13153349, study PRJNA577476) | soil metagenome | isolation source: 115 cm saprolite on Douglas fir-dominated hillslope | place: USA:California | collected 2013-09-17
AATCAGCATTCTTGGCGGAATAGTTGGCTGTTCTTGTCTGGAGCACTCGTGAGCGCCCCTTCTCGCCATTCACTCTGCGTAGCTTGGCTTTTCTCGATCGCATCGCGGTATCTCCGATGTGAAGCAAACGCATGCCATCAGATTCACATCGGCAATTTAACGCTCTCAAGCGCCGGCGCGCTCCGCCTTGAGGCCATAACCGCCGCGCCGGAATGCCGCATTACTCCTGTCAATCTGGGCCTATCGTAAGATGCGTGTTTTGCTCACAGGAGCTGGCGGTTTTATCGGATCCCAACTGACGCGCGAACTGTTGAAGCGAGGCCAGTTGAACGATCGCCAAGGCCGACCGCAAAACATCCAGAAAATGTTGCTGATTGACTCGCATCTGCCACCGATCAGGGACCCACGGATTGTCACCGTCGACGGCGACATTTCGGATGAGACCGTCCTGCGTCGTGTAGTCGAGTGGGGGCCGGATAGCGTTTTTCATCTCGCCGCAATTCTAGCCAGCGCTGCCGAGCGCGATCCTGCGCGCGCCTTGACGGTTAATGTCTTGGCGCTCGCGACTCTCATTGAGGCCATTGGCTCTCCCGAGATGCCGTTAAGATTGATTTTTCCGAGTTCGATCGCCGTATTCGGAAGCATGCTCTCGGATGTTGTGGACGAAGATGTCGCGCACCGGCCGCAGACCGCCTACGGTACTCATAAGGCGATTGCTGAACTGATGATTGCAGACTCTACAAGGCGCGGCGAGATTGATGGCCGGACCTTGCGACTACCGATCGTCCTGGTGCATCCCGGGCCGGCAACGTCGTCGGTATCGGACCGTGTAGCAGCTATCGTGCGCGATGCGGTTGCAGGCCGCGAGGTCGTTGTCCCGCTGCGGAGAGAAACGTGCATTCCGGTCGCTTCGGTCCAGACCGTAGTCGGAAGCCTCATCGCCTTGCACAACGCGAGTGCCGATAAGCTAAACGGCATCAACGCGCTTAATCTACCGGCTTTGACGGTAAGCATGACGGACATAACAGGCTCCATCAAACGTTGTGTTGGCGCAGCGCGCCTGGGCAGGATAGTCTTTGCGCCGAATGCCGAGTTGGAGTCGATCGTGGCGGGTTTGCCGACGGGAGTTACATCCCGCTATGCCGCCAACATCGGTATAGCTCCGGACGTCAATTTCGAACAGATCGCGAGCAACTACATTGCGAGCCTTTCCGACGTTTGATACTTCCCAGACCGTCAGGATACCGTCGGAGTGGCAACGCTTTTTAATCATCGCGCGTGCAGGCCGGCCTCCCGCTCGCAAGCGCGTTCAATCATGACGCCGTCCGCCCCCGAAAATGCCGTCGGCCGAACGCAGGCGATGGACTTTCATGAGGAGGTCGCCACGGCACCGAAGACTGCCGGAGTTCCTCAAGCATGACGGAAATTGATGGGGAACATACCTTTCCGGAAAATCCCCGGATTGGTGGCTGCCGTTGGTATCATGCTTCGGGGTGAGCCTTTGAAACACGAAACTTCAGATCTTTCGTTCTCGAGATAATAAATTTCAGCAAAGGGGACGTGTTTGCGTCGTTATAACCGATTACAAGATCGATCATTGGAGGCACGCCGCGGATAGGACGACTGACGACCGATGCCGGCAGCAAGTTGCGAGCGTACAGCGGGAACAGACCTACCCCTTTTGTCGAAACAAGCAGCGAAAAAGCCATCGATAAATTGTCAACCTCATGGTGTGGCGTAAGATCGATACCCTGCTTTGCCGCATAGCTATCCGTGACTGACCTCAGGATAGGCGAAGTTGTCTTGGGAACGCCAATGAGCGTTTCGCCCAAGATGTCCCGCACGCGAATGGCGTCCCTTGCCGCCAGAGGATGGTCGGCGGGCAATAAAACTAGCAGCGGCTCCTTCCTCAACAATTTAAACGTCAGGCCAGACGCCGATTTTTCTGGCCTGAGAAAGGCTAGATCAATCTTTCCGCGCATCAGAGCTGCCGCGAGTTCGGGCGACGATTGGCTGTGGATGACGACCTCGGTGTTGGGCAACTCATCACTGAGCAATCCCATCACGGCAGGAAGCCACTCCATCTCGCAGCCGGTCAGGAAGCCCAGCGTGAACGACGCCTTGGCAGGTTGGCCGGCTCGTTGAGCCGCCTCGCGCGCCGCCTCGACCAGCAAGAGCGACACACGGGCGTGATCGAGAAACACACGGCCCGCCGGCGTCAGTTCGATCCCGCGCGCGCCGCGCACCATCAGCGCAACTCCGAGCTCCAGCTCCAAATCACGCATCTGCCGGCTCAGTGACGGCTGCGCCGTGTGCAGGCGCTTCTCGGCCGCAACCGTGAGGCTTCCCTCTTCGGCGACGGCCACGAAGTATCGCAGATGCCTCAGCTCCATCTCAGGATCTATGCCTCAAAGGTATGCGATAGACACTACGAAGTCTTTCTCATCTGCGGAGGTGAAGCCTATATCAGCTTCAACGGCGCATGTCGCGTGGCATCAGCCGATCTTGAGCGTTCCGCTCGAGTCGAGAAGGAAGGCCCGCTAGGCGTAACGAGAGTTAGCGTCTGACCGTGGATATCCCCAGGCCGCCCGGGCTAACCGTTCGGCTACCTCAAGAAGGAAGACTAAGATGAGTAATCCCGTTGTCCTCGTAACCGGCGCTTTGACCGGTATCGGGCGTGCCACTGCCTTGGCTTTCGGCCGCGAAGGGGCGCGCCTCATTGTGTCCGGACGGCGCGCGGACGCCGGCGAGACACTGGTCGCCGAACTTCTCGCGGTTGGCGCCGAGGCGGACTTTGTCCGCGCCGACGTACGCCACGAAGACGATGTCCGAAACTTGATCGACAAAGCGGTGGCTCGTTTCGGTAGGCTCGACGTAGCTGTCAATTGCGCTGGCACCGAGGGCAAATCGGCCCCCGTTCTAGAGTTCACACCGGAGAGCTATGCGGCCACCTTTGATACCAACGTTTTGGGCACGTTCCTCAGCATGAAGCACGAACTGCGTGTAATGTTGGCACAGGGCAGCGGCAGCATCGTCAATATCTCTTCGACTATGGGAGAACGTGGGGCCCCTAACGTGTCGCTTTATACAGCGAGCAAGCACGCGGTAGAGGGAATGACGAAATCGGCCGCGCTGGAGGCCGCCCCTTCCGGTGTACGCGTCAATGCAGTCGCGCCCGGCCCGGTCGATACCGAAATGCTCAACCGTCTTACCGGTACGGCCGATCGCAAAGCTGCATTCCTTACCAGTGTCCCTCTGAAGCGAGCAGGAAAGCCCGAGGAAATTGCCGACGCCATCGTGTTCGTCTCCTCCCAAAAGGCGACCTTTATCACAGGGCAAATAGTTCGCGTGAACGGGGGTAAAACGGCCTCATAGCCTTATGGCTCCCGAGCGAAGCGGCGGATAATTTCGTGACCGACGAAACAGAACGCAGCTTTGCTCGGGATGGCGATCCCGCGGATCGGCCAGCCGCGTGATGTTGCCGCTGTCTCGCTTTTTCCCAATTCCGGCGCTGCGCGCTGTGGGCGATCGTTCAAGCCGGCAGCCGGCGGAGGAGGCTAAGACTTCCACAAACGGCAGCAAACGACACTGCCAGACTATCCCCGATCTTCAATTCTAAGGAACCAGAACCGTGTCATCGAACGCATTGAAGCTCTATCAGTCGAGCGCCTCACCGAATTCCCGCCGAGTAAGGATCTTTGTCGCTGAAAAGGGAATCTCCATGTCGCTTGTGCCCGTGGATCTCGGTTTGAAGGAGCAATTCTCCGACGCGTACCGCGCGATCAACCCGCGGGCCGTAGTACCCACGCTAGTTCTTCCAGACGGCTCGGCGATAGGCGAGGTGCCCGCCATCCAGCGCTATCTTGAGGAGACATATCTGGACGTGCCGCTTCTGGGCACCACGCCAAAGGACAAGGCGCTCGTGGCGATGTGGGACCGACGCATGGAGCTGGAAGGATTCGCCGCGGGGATGGAAGGGGTTCGGAATGCCATTGCGGGTCTCAAGGCACGCGCCATTTCCGGACCGCACGGATACGAGCAGATTCCCGCGCTCGTCGAGCGAAGTAAACTGCGCGTGAAGAACTTCTACTCCGATCTCGACGGGCGACTGTCCGGCGTTCCGTTCGTGGCGGGCGACCGTTTCTCGGTGGCGGACATTACTGCCTTTGTCACGATCGACTTTGCTGCGAAGGCGATCGGCCTGCCTTTGCCTGAGGATAACCTTGCGACGAAGCGTTGGTACGATTCTGTCTCGGCTCGACCGAGTGCTTCGTCATAGCCAAGACCCTTGCGCGACTGTCGTCGGTGATTTGCTAATGGAACGAGGCTCGCCGACGCCGGTCCTGAACGGCCTAGATGCGGTTTGCGAGAGCCCGTGAGAGCGCGATGGTCGGGTCGCCGTCAACGGCTAGTCCTCCTCCACGTTAAGGATACTTTCCAATGCTGCATCCTTCAGGCACCCTCGGACAGAGGGCGAGCTTCTGGGTATCGGCGGGCGTAGTAAGCCACACGCTTTGGACGAGTGCAGCACCAGCGGTGACGTATCCGCTTTACGCGGCCGAGTGGAATCTCAGCTTCGCCGTCACGACGGCCATCTTCGCGATTTATCCGATTGTTGTCGTGGCGGTGCTCATTTTCCTCGGAGATGTTTCCGACTATATAGGCCGTCGCGAAACGATGTTACTCGGCTTAGCCGCTTCGCTTATCGGGGTTTTGTTGTTTGCCGTCGCGCCGAGCGTGCCTTGGCTGTTCGCGGGCCGGATATGGATGGGGATCGGTGTCGGACTTTCCGCAAGTCCAGCGACCGCCGCCGTGGTCGAATTCAGTCCAGCCGGCCAACTCCATCGCGCAAGCTTCATCACAGCGGCGGCACAGGCGGTCGGCTTCGGATTGGCGACGCTCGTTGGCGGTACCCTGGTTCAATATGCGCCCTTCCCCACGCGCCTAAATTTCTGGGTACTGTTCGCATACATCGCAGCGCTTCTATTTGGAACATGGCTATTGCCGCACCAGTCGTCGGTCCTCACACCGGGACGATGGAGTCCGAGGCTGCCGCTCGTACCGCCGGGTATCCGAACTGTCTTCGCTGCTTCCGGCGCTGCTGGCGCTGCCGCCTACACGATAGGTTCGCTGATACTTTCGCTGGGCGCCCAGACAGCGCACGACCTCATCGGATCTTCCAACGCGCTCGTCAATGGCGCCGCCATCTCCCTGTTCGCGGTTTTCTCGGGCGCATTCGGTCTATGGGCCAAGCGGTTGGAGGCGGAGATGGCCGTAATCGTCGGCGGCATTGTGACCGTGGTCGCGATGGCGGTTTTCGCGGCCGCGACTGCGGCACATTCGCTCGCGGTCTTTCTGATCGCAATTGCCGCTTCCGGAATCGCCTACAGCCTAACGTTCTTGGGAGGCCTGACGCTCGTCAACACTGCGGCACCGGACCGTCATCGAGCGGCTACGCTGTCTGCGTTCTATCTCGTCGCCTACTTCGTGCAGGGTGGGGTCGCGCTTCTTCTGGGGCTGGCTGCAAATGCCTGGGGACTTCGCCTCGCGATTAACCTGGGAACGGCGGCGATCGCGGTGATGGGAGTCATGGCCATGGCCCTCATCATTGTCCGTCGGCGTTCTGCTGACGAATAGACGGAAATCGTTTCGCACCGCTCACAAAACGTTGATCACCCGACAAAGGCTCGGAACGCGCGGAAAAAGACTTTGTGGGACGCGGTTAAGACCTCAAAAGCACAGCGTGCCCGGCCCGCGGGCGAATTCAGCTAAATCGGGTGTGTTTCCACACTAGAACTGCCTTTCCAATTCTCGGGCGAGGTAAACGAGAGCCGGTCCCCACTGACCCGTGAATCGTTCAAGCTCCATCGTGTGCGTCGGCGTTATGCAATTCACGGCCAAGATCGTCCGCTTGTCGCGCGACACCAACGGAGCGGCAACCACACGAATTCCGTCTCGCCATGTGTTATCGACCAGACAGAAACCCCGCGTAGCGACGTCGGACGCCGCCTTCTTGATGTCCGCTTCAATCTGCTTCCAATCAGAAGGATAGAGCGGTTTGAGACGCAGGAGCGCTTCCTTGAGATCCGCCGCTGGCAGTGCCGCGAGATAGGCGCGACCACACCCAGTCTTGGCGGTCTCGACTGCGGAACCGGTGCTGAAGAAGTATGGAAGAGTCTCTCCGGAACAACGATCGAGATATATCATCTCGCTGCCGTCGGGAGCCGCAAGCGAGACGGTACATCCGGACTCAACGGCAAGCTTTTGCATGTGTTCGTGGGCGACCGGGAGAATCGGAAGATTGCTCAGTAACGAAAACCCCAGGGTAAGAACGCGCGGTCTGAGCGAATAGCGCGCGGTCGAGCGGTCATAATCCAAATAGCCAGCCTCCAGGAGGGCGCTGCTTAGGCGCGAGACTGTGGCTCTGGGAATTTTCGTAGCAGCGGCTATCTCAGCATTTCCAAGGCTTCCCTGGCCTGACCGGAATGCCTTCAAGACCTCGAGCCCCCTCATCAACGAACCGACGGCGGGCACTGATCCCTCGTCGTTGCCCGCCGGGTTTCGGTTCTGTCGCAGCTTGATCGCAGTCTTTCGCCTGTGGGCCATGTGAATGCATAAACTCCTAACCGAATGAAGCGTTTGGGCGCGGGTGGAAGCTTTCCCTCGCTCTTTGCGCCGCTCGAATCAAAGAGGGATCAGCTTGCCGCATCGGCACTGTATGGGGACGAGAGCTAAAACGCATGGGTTCGGCGATCTCAATCCATTATTTCGCACGGGTGCCCCCTGCAGGAATGCCAAGGCTCGGGCAAGCCCTCGATAAACTTACGCGAATGGGACCGCGGCGGCTGCATCCGCCGCCCTCAATTCCTTGGTTCACAACCTGACGTCGGATCGAATCATACCATCAGCTTGACTCCTTTGAAACGAGCAGTAAGTTCTATTATATGGAATTACATGATCATATTTCGCCTTCACAGCGTATTGGTGCCCTCAGCGGGTTAAGGGTGGTTGACCTCTCGCGGGTCCTCGCGGGTCCCTTATGTACCCAATGTCTAGGCGACCATGGGGCCGTCGTTATCAAAGTAGAGCCGCCAGCCGGGGACGAGACCCGGTCATGGGGACCATTTTCGGATGGCGGGAGCGCCTACTTCAGCGGCGTGAATCGTAATAAGGCGAATATCGCGGTCGATCTTTCCAAGACAGACGGAAGGGACGTCCTTCTTCGCCTCCTGAAGGATGCGGACGTACTGGTGCACAATTTCAAGCCCGGCACGCTGGAGCGATGGAGCATCGGTTTCGACGACGTCTTGTCGCCGCGCTTCCCACGGCTGATCTACTGTCACATCTCAGGCTTCGGCGAAACGGGACCTCTCGGCGGGATGCCGGGCTACGACTCCGTAGTACAGGCTATGGCCGGATGCATGAGCGTCAACGGACAACCGGACGGAGAGCCAACGCGGGTCGGGATGTCGATCGTCGACATCGGCACGGGCCTGAATGCAGTCATCGCAATCTTGATGGCGGTCTACGAACGCGAACGCTCAGGACGTGGCCAAAAGCTTGATGTCAGCCTATACGATTGCGCGTTGACCTATCTGCACCCACACGCTGCGGGCCTACTGCAGGCGGGAGTCGAACCGCGCCGTAGCGGCAACGAGCACCCCAGCATCGCTCCCTACGAACAGTTTTCGACCGCGTCAGGGCCCATCTTTCTTGGCGTCGGGAACGACGGTCAATTCGTCCTGGCCTGCCGGCTGCTTGGTTGCGAAGAGATTTTGTCCGACGATCGGTTCAAGACAAATGCGCTGCGGGTCTCCAACCGTTCCGCTCTACACGCACTGCTTCAGCCGGTCCTGCTGCGGCAAGACGCCGAGGAACTGAGCCGGAAGCTTCTCGAAAAGGGCGTGCCAGCAGGCCCCGTTCTGGGGGTATCCGAGGTTCTTTCTGCTCCTCACACGGCGCACCGCGACATGGTCGTCGAGAGCGGCGGTTATCGGGCACTCGGAATTCCAATCAAGCTGAGCCGCACACCCGGTTCCGTCCGGACAACTCCCCAACGTTTGGGTGAACTCTCGCGGGACGTTTGCCGAAGTGTCGGCCTCACCGACGAAGAGATCGACGATCTCATAAAACGACGGATTGTTTTTGCATCAGTCGATCCGTCTCCTTAAAGGAAATCCATAGCATGACAAATGAAGTTGACCGGCAGGTCCTGATCAAGCTCGATGAATCGCCGGAAGGTGTTGTCGCGACGGTAACGATCAGCAACGCCCGGCGTCTCAACACGATGAATAGCGCTCTGATGCGCGAATTCGTCGATGAAATGGCTGCGCTCGCCACAAACCGCGAATTGCGGGCAGTCGTCCTCACCGGCGAGGGCGATAAGGCCTTCATCGGCGGAGCCGATATCAAGGAGATGGGCCTCATTCGCGACGGCGTCGGCGCTCGGGAATTCATTTCGCGCGTACACGCCTGCTGCGCTGCGGTGCGATCGATTCCGGTCCCAACGATTGCCCGGATCCAGGGTTTCACCTTCGGCGCCGGACTGGAAATGGCCGCTTCCTGCGATCTACGGGTCGCGTCGGACAACGCCGTCTTTGGTATGCCCGAGGTGAAGCTTGGGATTCCGTCGGTCGTCGAGGCTGCGCTGCTCCCAATGCTGGTCGGCTGGGGACGGACGCGCCAAATGCTGCTGCTTGGAGAGAGATTCGACGCAAGGCAGGCACTTGAGTGGAATTTCATCGAACACGTGACTTCCCGAGACCGCCTCGACGAAGCGGTGCAGACTTGGGTTGATCAAACGCTAACGTCTGCGCCGGCCGCGGTGCGCCTGCAGAAGTCCTTGATCCGATCCTGGGAAGATCTGCCATTGCGGGCTGCCATAGCCGCTGGGATCGACGCGTTTGCGGCCGCCTACGATACTGACGAGCCACAATCGAAGATGCGCCATTTTCTGAACGCGCAAGAGGCACGGAAAGCGGGTAAGCAGGAACAATGATAGATCAGCCGGCTTTCACGGGGGAAGCTTCGACTAGATTCCCTGACGACCCACGCGAGGAAAGAGTAGGATGAGGGTGTTCGATCCGAAGAAGCACATCCGATATCGGACACGATGGTTCGATGACTTCGTTATGGGTGAGCGCTTCATCATTCCCAGCCGCACGATGACCGAAGCGCTTTTTCTCGCCTTTCAGGCTGCGAGCGGCGACAATCATCCGATACACTACGATGTCGAATACTGCCGTCGGCGAGGGATGCCTCAAATGCTCGCCCACGGATACCAGATATTAATTCAGACTGCTGCAGGTGCTGGAGAATTTCCGTTTATGGTCGAGGACAGCCTCGTCGGCTTTCTCGAACAGTCCTCGAAGTTTCATCATCCAGTGTATGCCGGCGACAGCCTCTATGCGGCACTCGAAATAGATGAGTTGGCGCCAAACACCAGCACCGGCGTGGTCGGCATGACCACAACAGTCCATAACCAAACGGGCCATCTGGTGATGACTGGAAAGCAGCGTTACTTGGTTAGAAAGCATCCGACAAAGACTGCCCTCCACGATGCTGATCGCGCGTAAAACGGCCGCATACCGGCATCCCGAGTTCCACGACTACTTGCTTGCGCTGATCTGGTCAGCCAGAACTTCATTCGCCGCAACCGGTTCGATCAGCGCGTGAATTTCAAAGCGAGCGGGGATGTTGTCGGACCATTGATTCAAATATTCATGAAGGGCCTCGTTGCCGTCGGCTGAACAGAACGATGGCTTCGCTTCCTACCCTCCCGTGTACCAATCTGACTGGACCGCTCACGACAAGCGGCTCAATCCAGCGCCGCGACTTCTCCCGGGAAATCGCGACGATCGTTGAAGGCTTCCGACGAGGTTCACCAATGGCCCGCCGTGGGACCTACAACCAAACCTGGCCGGCTCTTCCTCCAAGGCGAACTGGCGATTCAATTATCCCGCACATCCTTCGGGCACGCATAAAAATTCCCGAGGCAGAAAACCCTAGGGCCGAAACCCCTAGGGCCGAAACCCTAGGGTCAGAAAGCAGGGAGGCTTAGGGGCTGGATTAAGCCGCCGCCGCTTCTTAGATACTTCCGCGTCCAAAACGGCTTGAGAATTGCCGCGCCGCCTTCCTCTGAGCAGTTATTGGGCCAAGATGCCACCATCGACGCCGAACGATTGGCCGGTGACGTAGGAAGCTTTGTCGGACGCCACAAAGACGACCACGTTTGCAATTTCCTCCGGCTTTCCGACCCTCTTGAGTGCCGTCTGGGCCGCGATGCTCGCCTTATTTTCTTCGTTCCCGGTAAAGCGATTAAGCATAGGAGTTTCAATCGGACCGGGGGCAACCGCATTGACGCGCACACCAAACCCGGCTGCTTCCAATGCAGCCGACTTGGTCAGACCTTCCACCGCGTGCTTGCTTGCAGCGTAGACCGACGCGTAGGCGCCGCCGACGTGCCCGAAGGCAGACGAGATATTGACGACATTGCCGTATCCCTGCTTCTGCATGACGCGCAGCTCGTGCTTCATGCTCAGGAGAACCCCGAGTACGTTGGTGTCGAACGTCGCGGCGTAGCTATCTTCGGTCTGATCGGTCACGACGCCCGGCTGCCCCTCGGTGCCGGCATTGTTGACGGCAACGTCGAGCCGTCCGAATTTTGCGACAGCCTTGTCGACGAGGTCGCCGACCTCTTTGTCGCGGCGCACGTCGGCGCGAACGAATTCAGCTTGAGCACCGAGCGCACGGAGTTCGGCCACGAGAGCTTGGCCGACGTCGTCCTTCCGACCGGACACCACGAGGCTTGCGCCTTCCTTCGCGAAAGCGAGAGCAGTCGCGCGACCGATGCCGCTCAGGCCGCCTGTTATCAATACTACTTGGTTGGTCATAGGGGTTCTTTCGTTTCGACGCTCGCTTGAGGCGGGCGCTGGTGGAGCCGAGAAGCACGAGACCAAACCCGGCCGCGTCTGCGAAATCGTTAGGTTGCCGCCCGAGCTTCTTCCTTGCTGTGCTGACGTAAGCGGACAGCCGGGGCGAAGTAAGATGGTCGAACGTCTCGACATAACGGACAGAAATTCCGCCTAATAGAACCGGTTGTCGCAGGCGGCCGTGCCGCTAGGCGGAGCAGCGCGAAAACTACCGAACCCCGCGAAATCAAATTCGAACGACGTTCACCGACGAGCCATCGCAATAGAGAGATTTCACTGCATCCGAACGGATTTCCGACACGGCCCTTTGGTTGACGTATCCTTTGTCTGTGATCTCAGAGCGGTCGAGTGTGACTCGCTCGCTCACGTCTCTAAATTGGCACCGCTTACGGCACCGGGTCCGAAACGACGCCCGCGGGTTCGCGGTTTGTACGGGAATTGTCAGTGGCCGGTGTATCTGGCCGGACGCCGCTCGACAAAGCTGCGAACTCCCTCGGCCGCATCACTCGTTCCGATCAGCCTTCGCTGCACGGCGTCCAATTCGGCTATGGCGAACTCGGCTCCTTCAAACACGGCCTTGCGGACGTTTGACAACGTGGCAGCGACAGCAAGAGGTGCCTGCGCGGCAATCTGCTCTGCCAACTTCATGGCTCGCGACCATTCGTCTCCTGGTTGAACAACTTCCTGCACGAGACCGAGACGCAACGCCGTATCCGCGCCGAACTCGTCGCCGGTCAACAGATACCGAAGGGCGTTGCCCAGGCCCGCGCGCTCG
>WNFJ01489405.1_pt3 | contig 11706 bp, 10 predicted proteins | sample 5400461 | NCBI WGS metagenome assembly WNFJ01 (sample SAMN13153349, study PRJNA577476) | soil metagenome | isolation source: 115 cm saprolite on Douglas fir-dominated hillslope | place: USA:California | collected 2013-09-17
CGCTCTACGCGGTGCGACCTGTTCAGAAACCTGTTCAACTTCCGCCGTAATGCCCTCTGAGGCCGTTCTAGACCGCGAGCCGATGATTGCATTTTCAACTATTTGCGGATTCCAAGTTGTTTCGTAATCAGTAGGTCGCCGGTTCAATTCCGGCAGGTGCCTCCAGTTTAAAATCAAGAGTTTAGAAGCCCGCCGCGTACGGGCTTTCGGGTTTTTTGTCAGCAACCCATTTTTTGCCGTTGGTAGGCGAATCGCTAGGAGCGGGCGGGCCGCCAGCACGCATCCTGTTCTGTGGGCCGGATCTGTGCGCCTTCTCCCAGGAGGACGCCGCGGCCAGGACTCGCCCCGAGCGAACAACGGAAGCCTGGATAAGATTTCCCTTTGCGTGGAATATCGCAGAGGCTCTCCGATGCGTCTTGTTCACTGGGCTGTAAACCCCAGTGCTCCGGGAGATTCGCGAGATCGATCGGCCACCACGATGGATCGAAGTACGCTGGAGACGGCAGTGCCGGGTGTCCCATGCCCCCGAACTCAGACAGAAGGTGCTGTGTGAAAATTCCAACCAGTGTCGGGTTTGCGGATGCGGGTATAGGATTCACGCGGCGAATGTAGCACCGGTCGGAAGCGCAATTTCGCGCGTCGAGTTGTCGTGAGTGCCCCTGGTGAGAAGCGGACGGAATGCCGCGCGCAGCCGTACGGCATCCGAATGTAACAAACGATACACGCACTCGCCTCCTATTTTGTGTATCCAGTACCAACTCACCAAAATAGTGTAATACCTGTTGCATTTAACGGGCGAGTCGTGTACGTTATCTTACGCGGCGCACTTCCAAGTCTCGCTCTTAGCTCAGCCCCTCTCTCGGCGCCCGCGTTCCGGAGTACCAAGGAGACGAACAACATGCGAAGAATTTCTTTCGCAGTTCTTGCGCTGTTCACTGCGGTCATATCAGTATGCGCCCAGGACTCCTCTAACGTAAGTAACGGAGCGGCTGCCCGCTTCCTGGAGCAAGCGAGTTGGGGCCCCACTCCTGCAAGCATTCAACAGGTCAGACAGCACGGCTTTGCGCAATACCTGCAGAGCCAGTTTAGCCAGCCGCCGTCGTATTACGACACGAACGCCGGCGCGACCATCCAGGCGGCACAGCGCGATTTCTTCAACAAGGCGATGTACGGCCCCGATCAGTTGCGTCAGCGCGTCGCCTTCGCACTGAGTGAGATCTGGGTGATCGCCGCGCCAAAAATCAACGACGGCACGGCGATGGCTGCATACATGGACACCCTTCTGCAGGACGCCTTTACCAACTACACCCAGATCATGCAAGACGTGACGCTCAATCCTGGCATGGGCCACTATCTGGACATGGTGAACAATGACAAGGCCACCAACGGCAGGTCGGCCAATGAAAACTACGCCCGCGAATTCATGCAGTTGTTCACCATAGGCGAGACTCTGCTGAACCCGGACGGCACGCCGCAACTAGTAAATGGTCAAACCAGCGTCGCATACACGGAAGCTGACGTGCAAAACCTGGCGCGCGTTTTCACTGGTTGGACCTATCCTGTGACGCCCGGCAATCCCGCGGCTTTGCACAATCCGCCCTACTGGATCAACCCCATGATAGCCACTGAAAGCAATCACGATACTACCTCGAAGACGCTAGTGGGAGGGGTGGTTGTACCGGCGGGGCAGACGGCCGAGCAGGACCTGGCGACGACGCTGCAGGTCTTCTCTCACCACCAGAACCTGGCTCCGTTTGTCTCGAGACAGCTTATTCAACACCTTGTAACCAGTAATCCGAGCTTGGATTACATGAGCCGCGTAGTAACCGCGTTCCTGAACACCAACGGCGACATGAAAGCGGTGATTACGGCGATCTTGCTGGACCCGGAAGCGCGCCAAGGCGACTACGGCGGCCCGACGATCAATGCCGGACACCTCCGTGAGCCTCTGCTATACATCCTTTCGCTGCTGCGCTCCCTCAACACCACCGTCACGCTGAGCAACAACCTGGCAAGCAACGCCGGCCAGCTCGGGCAGAATCTGTTTTACGCTCCGAGCGTGTTCAGTTACTTCTCTCCGAATTACCGCATCGGCCAGCTTGTCGCGCCCGAGTTCCAAATCCAGTCACCCTCGACTGCTCTGGGGCGGGCGAATTTCGTGAACACTATGGTGTACGGAAATCTAGGAGGCGGAACGGTAATCGATATTTCTCCGTACGTCAATCTTGCGGGAGATCCTTCGGCGATGATCAATGCACTGAATGTCGCGCTCATGCACGGACAGATGTCGGACGCGATGAAAAGCTTAATCCTGGAAGCATTGTCGGTATCTGGTATGACAAATACGCAGATAGCGCAGGCAGGGGTATACCTGGTCGCGAGTTCCCCGCAGTATCAGGTGGAACACTGACATGGGGAGTCTTTAAACTGGAGTACCTGCATTTATGAGCACACGACGAGACTTTATCTGCAAATGTTCCTCCCTGGCCGGGCTTGGATTGGCGAGCAGAATCGGCCGATTCGGCCTCGTGAATGCGATGACCAGCAACGCGTCGGCGCCCTCATACAGAGCGCTGGTCTGCATTTTCCTCTTCGGCGGCAACGACGGCAATAACGTCATCGTGCCGATGGATACGGCAGGTTATGATAACTATGCTCGAATTCGTGGCGGCCTGGCTTTGTCTTCGAGTTCGCTGCTGCCCATCACGACGAAAGCTAAGACGCTCTATGGTTTTCACGCCCAGCTAAAAGAGCTCCAGGCGTTGTATAACGGTGGGCACTTAGCCGTGTTGGCGAACGTCGGGACACTGGTGCATCCGACCAGTCGCACCACTTACCAGCAGAATCAAGTACCGGTGCCCCAGAATCTCTTCTCTCATTCCGACCAGCAGGGCGAATGGCAGAGCGATATCCTAAGAGGGCCGGGCTCGACAGGATGGGCCGGGCGTACAGCGGACATCATCTCGTCAATGAATCCCCCCGACTTCCCGACATTTCTTTCAGTCGCCGGCAACAGCCTGATGGGAACCGGGACGACGACATTCCCGGCAACTGTGGTCCCGGGCGCGCCCCTCGGCCTCCAGGGCTTTAGCAACAGCGCGGCATCGCAGGCGCGCAGCCTGGCGGTGCAGGAGTTACTGACACTTGACACCGGGCTTTCCGTGATCCAGTCCGCCAGTGCCATCACGAATCGCGGTCTGGCGAACTCCGCCGTTCTCAGCAAAGCACTGGCCGGCGCTCTGCCGCTCCAAACCAGCTTTCCCAATACCAGCATCGGTCTCCAGCTTCAGCAGGTGGCTAATATTATCAACGTGCGATCTGCGCTCGGAATGGCGCGCCAGATTTTCTTCTGCTCGCTCGGCGGTTTCGATACGCACAGCAACCAGATCAATGACCAGAGCACGCTTCTCGGCCAGCTCAGCGCGGCGATGTCAGCGTTCTACAGCGCTACCGTGGAGATGACCGTTCCCAACGACGTAGTGACGTTCACCGAATCGGATTTCGGACGCACCTTGCAGCCCGACTCGACCCAGGGAACCGACCACGCATGGGGCAATCATCACCTGATCATGGGCGCGGGAGTCAACGGAGGCGACCTGTATGGCACGTTTCCAATGCAGGCACTGGGTGGCCCGGATGACACCGATACCCGGGGCCGTTGGATACCGAGCACTTCTTTAGATCAGTACGGTGCGACTCTGGCCTCCTGGTTCGGTGTGAGTAACGCAGACCTGTTCACTATCTTCCCCAACTTAGCCAACTTTACGAGTCAGGGAATCAACCTGGGGTTTGTTTAGACACACGCTGCGCTCCACTCCTCGGAGCCGCGTCACAGGCAACGGCCAGGCCGGCGAAAATCGGGTTTCTACTGCAGTGCCAGAACTACGCCTGCACGGCTGGAAGTAGTTCCGATTGTCAGGAAGACCGGCTCGGCGCCATGTGCGAGGTTTGTGGGGACCCTGACGTTCACCTGCAAAACTCCTGCCACCTCCTGGGGGGCGGCACCCGCGTAGAGGACCTCGCATACCACTCCGCCGATGCGCACGGAGACGGGCAATACTGGTTTCGGTAGAACGTCTGTCGCAATCTTGCCTGTAACGCCAGGCGGAACCGTCTGGCCCGCTCCGGTCGCGTACAAAACCACAATGGAACCTTGCTTGGCGGGGTTGAACAAGGAATTCAGGGTCGAGTCTTCATTGAGGATGGCGCCTTGGCCCTGACCAGAAGCGTCTGAGGTGAAGATAGCCGGCGAAACGTCGGCTGCCAGCAGAGAGAAGGGACTTGATTTTATGCCCTGATACTCGACCTGGACCTGCACGCTACCGGCGCCGGCGATCTCGTATGGGACAATGGCATTCACCTGGACGGCTTGTACGTATATCAGGGGCGCGGGGATGCCGTTAAACAGCACCCTGGTACCTGCTACCGCTGTATCGAAGAACCCCGCCGAAGTAACACTGTACCCGACTCCAGTTTGCGGACCCATGCCGGAGCCGAAAATCGTAATGATTTCGCCAGGGGCGATCGGCCCGGAAAGCAGACTGGCAGCACTTACTAGTGTCCCCGGTTGTGGGCCCAGAAGCGAAAGCACGAAAGTTTGTGTCGACCCGGCTATGCTGGCGGTCAAGGTGACTGACACGGCCGACGAGACCGTTGCTACTGTCGCGGTAAATGTTGCGGTGGTCTGGCCGGCGCTGACCGTAACCGAGGCCGGGAGGCTTACCGCAGGATTGTCAGCGCTCAATGCGACGGTCACGCTGCTCCCCGCCGCTGATGCGCTCAAGGTGACGGTGCAGGCTGTAGTTGCAGGAGGAACAATCGCCGCAGGATTGCAACTTAAAGTCTTTATGCTCGGTTGTGCGGCCAGAAGCGATAGCACGAAGGTTTGTGTCGACGCGGCTATGCTGGCGGTTAAGGTGATCGACACAGCCGAGGAGACCGCCGCCGCCGTCGCGGTGAATGTGGCGGTGGTCTGGCCTGCGCTGACCGTAACCGAGGCCGGGAGGGTTACGGCGGGATTGTCGGCGCTCAACGCGACGGTCACGCTGCCCGCGGCCGCAGGCGCGCTCAAGGTGACGGTGCAGGCTGTGGTTGCAGGAGGAACAATCGCCGCAGGATTATGTCGGAGACCCCGCCGCCAGGACCCAGGCAACGGTTTCAGCCGGTTGAAGGGTCAACACATCCGTCGGACTATTGGGAAGAGACTCGGTGACCAGGCCGCCAGTGGTCAACCGATAGCGGGTAATGGTTCCCCCTGCGGCATAGGGCACAAGGTTGGCGGTGATCTGCTGCGGCGCCTGGGCCATGTTCAGGGCCATCAAGAGCTTGCTGGCGGCTCCGCTGCGGGCCGTGGTTGCAATGTTGGCACCCATATCGACTGAGCTGATCCTCGGTTGCAGCAGTAGTGGCTCGAGTCTACCGATGAAATTGAACGATTGCGCCAGCGCATTCCACTGCGGAGAATTTACGGCGATGCCTGTCTGTAAGTCGGTTGTCCCGACGGGCGAACCGGACCTTTGGTTACGCCATTCGCTAGTGTCGTAGTTATATACACGGACCCCAGCCATTCCAGCAACCGCGGCGAACATAATCTGCCCCATGACTTGCTCGGGCCCGGCACCAGAACGCTGCAAGAGATCGACACCCGGCGCGAACTGGTTACCGTTCGTTTTCTTGGTGTAAAACGGCCCAGTGGCGCTGATGAGAGAGAGTTGCGGCCGATTCCGCTGTATGTATGGCAAACGACGAAAGAGGGCTTCATCTCCCATCCACATCTGGATCTGTTTGAGAGATTTGCCGCTGTAGTAGTATTCATCGCGAAAGTCCTGGCCGTCCCAATAGTGGCTGGTGTAGTCCGAAAAATTGGAATTGCCATTCCAATTGGCGACAGCCAGATCGCTGGCGATTCCACCAGCGGGCCAAGAGACGGGAATCCTAGACGGCGAGCCATGAACGATCTGCATCACGAGCGAGAAGGCGTTGTCGGGTATTGGGGGCTGCAACCCGAGCCAACGGCCGCCGCTGGGAGTTGGAGTATCGCCCCAGAGCAGAGCTGCCTCATCGATCATATCGACTCCAACCGCCACACCGCTCTGCTGCGCTGCAGAAAAAGCGTGCTGAATGGCACTGGCCGACCAGTTGTTATCGATAGAATTGCTCAACTCGTACGGCTCGCGAGCAATATCGTCGCCAGTTAGGAATAGACTTACCCCTTGGGATCGCGCCAGGGTGACCTTCTGATTCCAGCTGACATCCCAGGCGCTCTGCCACGTGCCGAGCACCTGTACGCCGCTCTCTATTGGATTGCTGTAAAGACCGGTCGTGTAGGCATTGACGCCTGCGCTTTTTGCCGACGCGGCCAAGGACATATCACCGGAGACTTCATCGGGAGTAATGCCAAATACGCTTCTGAGAAACAAGGACCGTTGCGGATCGTACTGGGTCAACAGAGCGCCATCTCTGGCGAAGTGTGGAAACCCATAAGGGGAGTCCACGATCACCCTAGTGGTGGATTTCATGCCCTGAGCACTAGTCGTGAGCTTGGCGACACCGCTGGAAACTGCTGTCAACGTTCCATCGGCACTTACAGTGGCAACCCCGGGAGAGTCGGTGAAATACGATACGCCCGAGGCCAAGGCGACCTGTTCACCGTTGGTATATGTCAGCCTGGGACTCAAGGATTGTCTCTGGCCGGGCGCCAGAAGGATCTCGTTCCAGCCGGAACTGACGGCCATCGGAACGCGGCCGTTGTTAACATTGACTGACCGTTGCACCACAGAAATGATCTGACTAGCCGGCTCGTCGGTCCAAGCCGTCGTAACAAATTCATGTGATCCGTTCTGCAGAGTAGTAGTATCAAAGGTTATGGTGCTGTCCGCCACGCCCAATTGCTGAGTCACCAGGGCGCCATCGACCCAATACATCAGGATCAACACTCCGCAAGAGGTAACCATCTGCATGGTACAGCCTCGCCCCAAATAGGTCTGAACGTCCGCCGGGCTGGCGGAGGTGAATCGGGCTGACGCAGACCAGGAGATCAAGCCGCTCACGTTCTGGCCATTTGGGGAAAGGGTCGCGGTGAGAGAACCGAGCTGGCTCACGTAACTCTCGGTGCCGGCAAGCGCCGCCTCAGCGCAGCCGGATAGAAGCACGGTGGCGGCGATTAAGGGATGCAGTGGAACCTTTGCCAGATGTCGCATTACAAAAACTCGGATCGTGAGCGCGCTCTCAAGGGCTGATCAGGAACGCGAACATGCGGATGTCGCCACAACGTAGGGAACGAGTGTAACCAATGCAGACTCCGCCGCCCGCAACAACGGTAGATTCAGTATACCTAACGCTCGTTGGACAACGGCGCTGCGACCTCGTAGGACGTCAGGTGAGAGAACGGGTCCTTGCGCCAAAGGAGGAAGTATGAAGCTTCCCAAATGGAGTTCTCTGGACTCAGATTGGACTTTATCCCCTCGAAATATCCGATTTCGGATGCATGCCTGAGACGCGGGTTAGACGACAGGTGAGGAGCAACTAGAGATTCGTAGCGTACGGTTGTAATAGGGCGATGGCGCCCGCGAATGCCCGTTTCCATTTTCCCGATGCTGGGCGATTCGAATTACACCGCGTCCGGGTACGGCCGCCGGGCAGACTCTTCGGGGCTCGACCGGTGCCATCATAAGGGACTCGCCGCGCTGCCGGACATCGCCAGCGCTCTGTCACGACCCGCTTTGATGGGCTTGGCGACCTGGTATCCGATCTTGATAAGCGGGCGCTCCACCAGGTAGTAGCTGAAGCTCGCGCAGCCGAACACGGCAACCACGTTGAACGGAAAGCTCTGAAGGATGCCCAGCGAGTGGGGGATAGCTTTCTCGCCCACGAGGAACACCTGCTGCCACAAATAGAGACTATAGGAAATAGTACCTATCCAGCGCAGCGGGGCCAGTTCCAGAACTCGTCCGGCCCAGGATCCGGGATGCAAGATCGTTCCCACCAGCAATAACGGCACGATCGCCGCCTGCCAACACGACGCGAACGGTGGCTTGAAGACAACACAAAACACGAATCCAGCGGCCAAGCCGGCCCAGAGGGCGGGCCGAAACCAACTAGACCGGTCGCGCAGCTCCGGAAAGACCAACGCCGCCCAGCAACCCCACAGCAGGGCATCGAATCTGATATCGGTCCGTGAGTAGAATCCCAATCCCGGAATCAGGTGCGTACCGATTTGCAGGCGGAACTCCAATGCCCGCCAGATCGCGACCGCCAGGGCCAGCACTGGAATCCAACGGCGCGCGCGCCGCAACCCGCACAACACCAGCAAGCCAGGCCATATCAGGTAGAAATGTTCCTCCACCGCCAGGGACCAGAAGTGGCCCGTGTACCAGCCGCCGAGCTGCGACGGTACATAGTTGCGGAAGAAGAGCAGGCAGCCCAACCACTCCCAGCGGTGCACCGTTAACAATCCGGCCGCCGTCAGCAGTGCGATTCCACCCACGCACAGAAAATAGGGTGGCAGGATGCGGAACGCGCGCCGGATATAAAAACCCCCGAGGCCGATGCGGCCGAATCGGTGGTGCTCTTCGATCAGCCGGCTGCTGATCAGGAATCCGCTGATCGCGAAAAAGATGTCGACGCCGAGCGCGCCATACTCTGTCAGACGCGAGTATGTCCCACTTAACTGCAAGACCGAGTTCGCACCGTGAGCGATCATCACTCCGACGATGGAGAGGCATCGCCATCCGTCGAGTGTCGGAATGTAACCGGAGACAGAAGTTCTCATCGCCGTATCTGTCACACTGCGCCGGCCAAGGCGGCCGGCCTCACGCTGAAAGTGGCGCACGCGGCATGCAAGCCTGTAAGCTGCCTTCTCGGGTCGCACAATTGGCCAGCTCTTATGGGACCCTGCGTACCTAAGTGAGTGCGCATCTGGGGGTCTTGGATAAGTCCGCGTAACACCATCGCGAGTTCCTCCGAGTGGTTCGGTGAAACCAGGATCCCGCAGGACGAATCGACAATTTCCTTGACCCCTCCAATGGCGGTGCCAACTACCGGGAGTCCCGCGAGGAGGGCTTCTACGAAAACAATTCCGAAGGGTTCAGGACTAAGATTGGGCTGGCAGAAGATGTCCGCAGCGGTCAGTAAAGACGACACATCGGTACGCTGACCCATGAAGACAACCCTGTCCCCGATACCAGTTTCGCGCGCCTTCGACTGAAGTCCTGCGAGGTAACGTCTTTCGTCTGGGTTCTGCGCACCGCCGACGATCCAGCAGACCCAATCTGGCAGTCCTTTAAGCCGAGCAAGCGCCTGCAGGTGGGTAGCGTGACCTTTCCACGGCTCCATACGACTCACTTGGATGATAACTGTAGTAGAGCCTGAGACGCCAAACTCTTTGCGTACTGTATCGCGGGAGCGCAACAGGCCGTCGTGTTCGGGCGGTGAAATAGGATAGTAGAGTACGCGCGTAGGAACGTCGCTAAACAGCTCTCCGCTTGACTGCGAGACAAAGTCGCTGTTCGCGATCACCATGGCCGGTTTCGTGCGAGACGCCCAGCGCTCCGTCCAGTGACTGCCTTCATTGCCGCTGTGCGCCCAATAGATCAGGTTGCGGATGCGCTGCAGGACCACCGGCCCGAAAATCATATGAGGCCAGCACATGTGAGAGATCACGGCGTCGAAACTCTCATGATCCAGGAGACGTCGGAGGCGGTCGCGGCTCCTTCTGACCGTCCAGGGCCGGCTGGCGCGAACCGCCCCTAGGAAGTGGAGCGGTACGTTTTCGGCTGTCAGTTCGCGGCTGAGCCGCCCTTCATAGCACAAGGCGAAGTGAGGTTCCATTTCGGGCCGAAGATGGCGACAGCGAGCCAGAGTGAGCAACAGAGTCTCAACGCCGCCATACATATTGCCCGCAGAGAGATGCAGGACTTTCAAAGGTGCCATCGATCAGGATGCCGGCGAGTGTTCCCGGGGTTTCGCTAAAAGGCAAAACCAGGTTCCGCCCGTGTTCGTAATGGTAGTCTCGTGAATTAGTTCCAGCCTGTCTTTCAGTCTGCTTCGGATTGCCTCTGTCCGGAGGTGACGGTGCAGAGTGATCACGAACACTCCATTTTCATTCAAGTACGTTCCGTATCGCACGACCGTATTGATGGGATCTCTGAAATAATAGATCGACTCGCAGAAGACGATCGCGTCGAACCTTCTGTCGGGCTCGTATTCTTCGGCATTCGCTGACAGAAAGCTGGTCTTCGTATCGCACCGCGGCGCGCACTTCGCTATCACGGTTTCGGAAAAGTCAATTCCTGTGTAATGCTTGTATCCGTGCGGCGCCAGCCAGTTTAGAAAGATTCCTTCACCGCAACCGATGTCCAGCACGGACGGAGCCGGACCGCGGCGCAGCACATACGACAGCAGGAGCGCATAGTGGCCTTGTTCCGATAGGTCGTAGAGCTTCTCCCAGTAGCCCTTGTTGTATTCAGAATCCCAGAGATCCTTGTCGGGCTGTTGTGGTACAGGAACAACCCCGGAAATTGTTTTCGAAAGGGCATCCTCGCGCAGGTAGAAGAGTCGGTAGAATATAGGAGCGAGCGACTTCCGCGCCAACCGGCGAAACCAAGGCAAGCGTGGAAAGTGAGCTGTCATCGGAACGAGGCTACGCGCGAAGCTTTTCTCGAGATTCTCGGTGTGCGAGAGTGGCAATGAGCGACAAGCGGATTCTTCTGGTCCTTTCCAACGCCCCAGCGCCCTTCGGTAATGCGGCCGCCCGCTGGTACTACGTCCTCTTGAAAGGCCTCAGTGCGCGAGGCTACCGGGTCACGGCATTCGCTGCCTCCGCGAATTCGCACGAGACCGAAGAAGCTCGACGGCTGTTTCCCGCACCCGATTTTGACCTCCGATGTTACCCATTTCCTGCGCGAAGGGGTCTTGCCGCAAAATGGGAAACGTTCCGGCGGCCGCATTCCTATAACTTCAGCGTTCAAATGCAGCGAGATTTGCAAGCGGAAATGGCTCTGGGTTATGACGTTCTGCATTGTGAGCAGTTGTGGTCTGGATGGTTGGGAGTTGACGCACCTGACCGAACCGTTGTCAACGTCCATTACTGTTTCGCCATCGACTGTGCTCACATACGGCCCACTTCGCTCCAGGACCGTCTGACCGCCATCCGAACCCGGCAAGCCGAGCGGTACTTGTTTCGGCGATTTCCTACTATTTGCGCGTTGACCGAGCCATTGGCCGATCGAATCCGGACGGTCAGCCCGAAAGCGAGAGTAGAGGTCATACCCTTGGGGATCGATGCAGGGCTTTACCCCTACAGGCCACGGAGTCCAGATCCAGGGAATCCGGTGATTGGAATGATTGGTTCGTTCGATTGGCAGCCAACCTATCTTGCAGGGGAACGGCTTCTCTGCCGGCTCTGGCCGCGGATTCAGGCTCACCAACCCAATGCACGGTTGATGATGGTGGGACGTCATGTCCGCACGGCGTTGGCACCCCTTGGAAGGGGAAAAGGGGTCGAGTTTCACGAGAATGTGCCCGATATAGCGCCCTATTTTCAGGGTCTCGATGCGTTCGTGTATGCGCCGTCTCATGGTAGCGGGATGAAGGTAAAAGTGCTGGAAGCCTTCGGCTTTGGTTGCCCGGTGGTGACTACCGCATCTGGGGCTGAAGGGCTTCCGGTGAGATCTGGCGTGCATGCGTCGATCGGTGCTACCGACGAAG
>WNFJ01550025.1_pt1 | contig 11705 bp, 11 predicted proteins | sample 5400461 | NCBI WGS metagenome assembly WNFJ01 (sample SAMN13153349, study PRJNA577476) | soil metagenome | isolation source: 115 cm saprolite on Douglas fir-dominated hillslope | place: USA:California | collected 2013-09-17
CTTTTTTATCCACTCCGGAATGCCGCGATGTTGTGTAAGCATTTTCCCTCAAGATCTTAGCAGGGCTGAGTGACGAATTCGTCAGTTGCTCGATCTCGACCGCGGCTTTCTCGCCTGAGAAAGGTCAACCTCGATCATGTCAATTACATCGCCATACTCGTTCGGGCTGCCCTTTTCCCACGTTACGTACCTACCTTCGTCCGCAAGAGGCCATGTCCAGGGACTTTCATAGTGAGCAGCTCGGTAATGCCAAGATGATAGGATAACAACCGCTATTCGTGACTGCTGGGATTTCCAAACTGTTCGAAGGGCACGCAAGTAGCGCCCCGGATAGCGCTGATGCCCCATGTCCAGTAGCAGCACAGGGGCATCCTCATCCGGCCTCATCTTGTCATTCTCTTCTTCTTTTCCGTAGCGCATTGTGCTTGAAATTGCCGCCTTTATAGAGAATCGTTCTCCGTCAAGCCCTGTCCACAGAATTTTATGAGCAGGAACGTCGATTGTTTTCCAATCTCGGAGAATAAGTGCAGTGTCCGTATGGGAGCGTTTTCTTACATGGAACTTCCCCAACGCGACAATGCGTGGCACGTTATCGCCCAGAGCCTTGCGGAAGTTGAGGCGCTTTTCAAACATCAGGGCGCATGCGGGAAGGACTAGGATATCTGCCTTCTCTTGCACTGCCTGCGACGAGAGGGACCTCAGGCGTTGGTAGAAGCTCTTCTTATCGGCTTGAAACTGCTCTTCAATAATTTTCTTGAATGCTTCGTCTTTTTTCTTCTTGTCGATTTCTTCAGGACTTAATCCACGAGCTTTGAGAGACTTGCGTGCCTCGCGCGTGCGCTGCTTAAATTCCGTCTCCGTGATCTTCATGTCGAGCCATGCCCGTGCGATTTTGACACGGCCACGCTTACGGGGACCGGTCACGGCTGAATCTGCAATCTTGTGAACCGCGAATCCAAGTCGGCTCAGGAAGCAATTTGCTTCATCCCCCCCGCCAAACTCGTCCGGCCTGAGAGAATGGCTCGTGGCCATCTGGGACGCAACAGAGATCAGATACTTCGGCGGATAGTTGTGCCCGTTAACTGTGACTTTGAACTTCTTCGCCTCCCGGTGCTCGGGTACAGGATTGCTGTCAATCGACCGTGCAGCCTCAATGATATGTTCTTTCGTAATCGTCTTTGGGATCATTAGGTTCCCTTTTGTGGAGGCTGGGTCGCAGCATTTCGCGGGCAGGGGTGCTCGCGCCACTCAACCTACTTGATCGTAACCAGCTTCTCCACCAACTCCGAATAGTCTTTCTTCTCTAGGCCGTGAACCTGCTTGTTGTATTCGTCCACTTTGCTGGAGTAATTCATGGAGCAGAACTTCGGGCCGCACATGGAGCAGAAGGCTGCGGTTTTGTATCCCTCTTCGGGGAGAGTTTCGTCGTGCATGGAGCGGGCGGTCTCGGGATCGAGCGAAAGTTCGAACTGTTTTTCCCAATCGAATTTGTAGCGGGCATAGCTCAGGGCGTCGTCGCGGTCGCGGACTCCGGGACGCTGGCGGGCTATGTCGGCGGCGTGGGCGGCGATCTTGTAGGCGATGATTCCGTCTTTCACATCTTTTTCATTGGGCAGGCCGAGATGTTCTTTCGGCGTGACATAACAAAGCATCGACGCGCCGTACCATCCAATCATCGCCGCTCCTATGGCGGAGGTGATGTGGTCGTAGCCGGGAGCGATGTCGGTGACCAGTGGGCCGAGCGTGTAGAAGGGCGCCTCGTCGCACCAAGCGTTTTCTTTTTCCACCTGCTCTTTAATTTTGTGCATCGGAATGTGGCCGGGGCCTTCGATCATTACCTGCACGTCTTGCTTCCAGGCTATGCGAGTCAGTTCGCCCAGGGTTTTTAGTTCGGCGAACTGCGCTTCGTCGCTGGCGTCGGCCAGGCAACCGGGACGCAGGCCGTCTCCCAGCGAGAAGCTTACGTCGTACTTCGCAAAAATCTTGCAGATGTCTTCGAAGCATTCGTAGAGGAAGTTCTGCTTGTGGTGGTGCGTCATCCATTGAGCTAGGATCGCGCCGCCTCGGCTGACGATGCCGGTGATGCGCTTCGAAACCATGGGCACATATTGAATGAGAACGCCGGCGTGAATGGTCATGTAATCCACGCCCTGCTGCGCCTGCTCTTCAATCACTTCGAGCATCACGCTCGCCGTGAGATCTTCAACGCGCTTGACGCGCGAGATGGCTTCGTAAATCGGAACCGTGCCTATGGGGACGGGCGAGTGGCGGATGATGGCTTCGCGAATGGTGTGAATGTCGCCGCCGGTGGAGAGGTCCATCACCGTGTCGGCTCCGTAGTGAACGGCGGTGTGCAGCTTTTTGAGCTCTTCTTCCACATTCGAGGTGACGGCAGAGTTGCCGATGTTAGCGTTGATTTTGCACAGCGACTCTACGCCGATCGCCATGGGCTCGAGTTCGGGATGGTTGATGTTCGCGGGGATGATCATGCGTCCGCGAGCGACTTCATCGCGCACCAGTTCCGGCGCGAGCTTTTCTCGGTAAGCAATGAACTGCATCTCGTCGGTGATCACGCCGCGGCGCGCGTAATGCATCTGCGAGAAGTTGCCATCGGTATTTTCGGCTTTGCGCTTCGCCAGCCACGCAGCTCGCCGGTTTCAAGACCGCATCCAAAATATTTCCGTTCGCGTCGTTTGAGCCATTGCCTGCGGACATCTTGTTTGTACCGTCCTTCGAAGGGTCTAGTGTTGAAATTATACCGCGCATGGGGACGCGGCTTGTCTTTTCGGCAAGGCATGGCAGCGGAAGTTCTGCCGCCGTGGGAAAATAAATCCTGGCGGCGGGGAAGAGAATCAAACTTAAATGTCGTTATAACGACAATTGCGGGAGGCAGAGGCTGAATGCATCCCGTCCGGAGGAAAAAATGCTGAAGCGACTGATGGGAACAGGCAACGACGTAGCCTTAACGATTTTGCGGGTGGTGCTGGGAGTGGTGTTCTTCGCGCATGGAGCGCAGAAAATGGTGGGCTGGTTTGGCGGCTTCGGTTTTCACGCCACCATCGGAGCGTTTACGCATATGGGAATGCCCGCCCCAATGGCGCTTCTTATCATGTGCACCGAGTTCTTCGGCGGCCTCGGGCTGATTTTCGGATTTCTGACTCGTATCGCTTCGCTCGGCGTGGCCGGCCTGATGATTGGAGCGATCTTCATGGTTCACCTGCCCAATGGCTTCTTCATGAATTGGATGGGGACGCAAAAGGGCGAGGGAATCGAATTCCATCTGCTGGCGCTCGCCATGGCCGCGGCGCTCTTGTTGCGCGGGGCGGGCGCGTTTTCGCTGGACCGGGCGTTGTCGAAGTAAAGCCCCAAGGTTGCCATGTCCACGGGTTGCTGCCGAGCTGCGCTCCGCTTGGACGGGGCATAGCCCCGTCCCCACACGGGCTAAGTTTCCCACACGAGCTAGTTGCGCAGCGGCTTGCCCGTTTTTAGCGTGAACTGAATTCTCTCCTGCGTCTTCTTTTCGCCGCATAGGGACTTGAAGGCCTCGCGCTCCAGGTCGAGCAGATACTGTTCGCTGACGGGCGTGCCGGGCGTGACATTTCCTCCGCAGAGGACTTCGGCGATTTTGGTGGCGATCTTGCGCTCGTGATCGGTGATGAACTCGCCCTGCCGCATCATGTGCACCCCCAGTTTGAGAGCGGCGAGGATGTTCTCGCCGGGAGCGGGGATGTCGGTGCGCATTACGGGGGGCTCATAGCCTGCGCGTACTAGTTCGCTGGCGCGCGCTTTGGCGTCGGAGAGGAGGCGCTCGCGGTTCATGGTGATGCGGTCGGAGTTCGAGAGGAAGCCGAGTCCGCGGGCTTCATGCGCTGAGGTGGCGACTTTGGCCATGGCGATGGTTTCGAAAATTTTCTTCAGGGCCTCCATCAGTTCGACCGATTCGCCGCGCGAGTTGAACGGAAGATCGGGACGAATCGACGCGGCGCTATCCACCGCGCGCAGCAGCATTTCCTTGCAGCCGCCGCCGCCGGGAAGCAGGCCGACTCCAACCTCGACCAGTCCCATATAGAGTTCGGCGTGCGGCTGGCGGGCGGCCGCATGCAGCGAGATTTCGCAACCGCCGCCTAGTGTGAGTCCGAAGGGCGCGGCCACGACCGGCTTGGGGGAAAACTTGATGGCCTGCGTCATGCCCTGAAACTGACGGATGGCGAGGTCAACGTCGTCCCACTCTTCCTCCTGAATCGACATGAGAAGCAGCATCACGTTGGCGCCGACGGAGAAATTCTGCGCGTCGTTGGTGATAACAAAGGCGTCGAAGGCGTCGCCGGGGCCGCCCGGCTTCAGGGTTTGGAGGATCAGCGAGATAATGTCACCGCCGAGGGCGTTCATCTTGGAGTGGAACTGGATGCAGCCCACACCGTCGCCCAGGTCAACCAGCGATGCTCCGGAATTTTTCTTGACCACGCCGTTGGACTTTTTTGCAACCTCGACCGACCAGACTCCTTGAGGAACAGTTGCCGGTTGCCAGTTGCCGGTTGCCAAGTCCCAGTGCTTGCGGCCGCTCTGATTTTTGGGATCGTCGGCGTACCAGGACTTGTTGCCAGCGGCTAACAGCTTTTCCACGTTGGCCGCGACTGGGCGGCCTTCTTTCTTCATGCGCGCCACGGTTGCTTCCACGCCCGCCGCGTCCCAGAGTTCAAAGGGGCCGAGTTCCCAGTTGAAACCCATGCGCATGGCGCGGTCGATCTCAACGATGGAATCGGAAATCTCGGGAATACGGTTGGCGGAATACGTCCACAGGTCGGAGAGGGCGGCCCACAGGAAAGCAGCTGCCTTGTCGGGTTTCTGCGATGCGCCGCCGCCGTCGTTCATGCCGAGCAACATTCTCACGCGCGCTCCCGTCTCTTCGACATTCTTCGCCATATCGAGCGCGGCGAATTTCGGCTTCTGCCGCGGATGGTATTCGAGCGTTTTCCAGTCGAGCGCCAGACGTTCGTCGTCGTTGCCGGGACCGGCAGGCGAGGGCGCCCGCCCCACATTCTTCTTGTAGAAGCCGCCCTTGGTCTTGTCGCCCAGCCACTTGCGTTCCAGCATCTGGCGGAAAAAGGCGGGAATCTGCAATTCGCTGCGCTCGTCGCGCACGTTCTCGGTCATGTTCTTAACCACGTGTCCGAGGATGTCTAGGCCCACCAGATCGATCGTCCGGAAGGTGGCCGAGCGCGGCCAGCCGACGGTTTGGCCGGTGAGCGCGTCGATCTCTTCGACGGTCAGGTCCATTTCCTGCATGAGCCGCATTACGTTGAGGACGGAAAATGTGCCGACGCGATTGCCGATGAAATTAGGAGTATCTTTCGCCAGCACGACACCCTTGCCGAGTTGTGTGTCGCAAAAGTGCGCGACGGAGTCGATCAGCGCGGGGTCGGCGTCTGGGGTTGGGATCAGTTCGAGCAGCCGCATATAGCGCGGCGGATTAAAAAAGTGAGTGCCGAACCACGAGCGCCGGAAGTCCGCGGAAAATCCCTCGGCGATTTTCGCCACCGGAAGCCCGCTGGTGTTGGTGGTGACGATGGTGTCCGGCTTGCGGATCGCCTCTACTTTCTTTAGCAGGGCGCGTTTGATTTCGAGGTTCTCGACGATGGCCTCGACAATCCAGTCGACCTCGGCTAGACGCTTCAAGTCGTCCTCGAAATTTCCAACGGTGACAAGCCGCGCAAGTGACGCTTCGAAAAACGCAGCGGGCTTCGATTTTCTGGCGCCATCGAGTCCGGCAGCGGCGATTTTGTTACGCGAGGGGCCGGCCGCGCCAGGGGCCGCGTCTGAAGGAACGATATCGAGCAGTAGGGAAGGCACCCCCGCGTTGGCGAAATGTGCCGCGATGCGGGCGCCCATGGTACCGGCGCCGAGAATGGCAACCTTGTGAATGCGTTTCATGAATGCAGCCCTCGGCGGCTAAAACCGCTTTGTATTAGGTTCTTAACGGCATGGCTGAAGCCATGCCCCTTCAAAGCTATCGGGAATAGAGTTCATCAAAGTTCAACTACGGAAGTTTATCCACCACCCAGTCGTTCTTGCCAGCGTCGACCAGGATGATTTCGGAAGATCTGCGCGTGACATGGGATCGCTCAGTGCTGACGAGCACAACCGGAAAACTGTAACGCGCGTGATGTCGACGGCCGCGCTCGATCTCGAAGGCCCGGCCGGTTGCATTCGAAAAAAATTCCTCCAGGCTGTCGGCGTTCTGCGAGCGGCGGACGCGATCACCGAGCAGGGCCATCCCGGATTCCAGGTCTCCCATTTGCCATGCGTGCAAGAAATGGTTGGCGGCGGTCAGGGCATAGACGTAACCGGGGTCTGAGGTATTTTCCTGCTTGGCTGGATGGCTGTGCGATCGCGCCCAGAGTGGGACCGTCGCCAGGAAGAGACACACTGCTAACCCGATTTTCACGCTCAGGCTGTTCCTCGTTTGCTTGCCAGGGATGATGTAACTCCTTACTCTACTGGAAAAGGTGCAAGCCGGCGCACTGAGTTCTGGTAAGATTCGACGCGGTCCCAAGCCTCATGTTTTCCGCGTATGTCCCTTGACTGGACTCATGGAGACCTATTCGAAGGCCTGCGCTGTTTTCATTCTGGCGCCTTCTTCGAAGCCCACGAACACTGGGAATCAGTGTGGCTCGCGGTGCAAGAGCCGGAAAAAACTTTCTTGCAGGGATTGATCCAGGTCGCCGCCTCGTTCCACCATTTTCAGCGTGGCAACTGCGCAGGAACCATTTCGCTTCTGCGATCGGCCCTGAGCCGCCTGGATACGTATCCAGAGGTCTTCGGTGGCGTTGTTGTCGCGCCGCTTCGCGTAGCCATCCGTTCCTGGCTCGAAGCTCTCGAAACCGTCCCGCAATCTTCGCCGCCGCCCGTTCCACAGCTTACATTGACAGCCTGAGGAGCAGTTTTCTGGGAGCGGCCGTGCGCGAAAAGCAGGTGTTGTGCCAACAATTGGCAACGTCGCCTTGCGCTCACAGCACCTCAACGAGTGATATCGAGATGTTTCAACAGTTAAGGGTTATGGTCTAGTCTCTAAACAGGTTCCACAGAACTCATTTGGGTAAAGTTCCGGCAGGAGGCCGAATGAAGCCGACAGCTTGGGTGCTCGTAATGGTATTCATTGCTGTAGTCGCAGCACAGACCGCCAAGAAAGAGAAAGCGTTTTTTCGTGCAGACATAAAAGCTCGCGGCTTCAAGAACCAAGAAGAACTGACAGAGAGCAGCATAAATTTTCTATCCGATAGTTTGCTTCTTGTGACAATTAACGAGCTGTGGACCATCCCCACGCAGCGACTCGGAAATGTTCGTGTGACGAAGGTACCCTTGAATGCGGACTCACCACCATCAACGTTCGTTTTATTCGACCTTGATCGGCAAGGTGTGAGACGAACTTCGGAACTAGCGGTACAAAAATTGAAACGAAACGTATGGGCAGTACGCGACAACTATTTCTTGATTCTAAATAGCTCTGGGGTCAAGAGATGTTCCGCGGAAATGGTTTGCGGTGAAACTTACCCTACGAGAGGACCGGTCTTTGTGACACCCGAGCGAGACAAAGTTTTTGTCGGTGGTAATGTCGGGACAAAACGGATTCTTCTCGATACGACTACGCTAGAGCCAGTGGCCGATTCGGAGGCAGCCGTGACGCCGTTCCCAAGCCAAATGCAGTCGCGGTACGACCGGGGCTTCGACACCACGTCCGTGTTTAGCACGAATGGTAGGCGAGCCGATAGCATAATCCACGTGAGAGGTGATCATGCCGTGTCTCAAAAGATCATCGTTTACGATCGGTCCAACACTGTCATCATGCAAACTGAAATTAAACACAAGACGTATTGGACGCCGGCGATATCACCGAATGGTGCGAGAGTGGCGCTGGTGAGAGACGGCGTGCTGGAAGTATTCAACCTTCCTTGAGAAAACCTGCAACGGAACTCCACGAAGGCCCCCCTTCGCTGATATCCTGAATTTCGTTGCGACGTTCTCCAGATTTCATGACGCCAAGCCCGCCTCTTCTTCCTGCCCGCGAAATCGCGGCACAGATCCGCCGCAAAGAAGTTTCCCCCGTCGACGTGGCGCGCGTCCACCTTGATCGCATCGAACGCCTGAATCCCAAGCTGAACGCGTTCGTCGATTACAAGCCGGAGGTTGTCCTCGCCCAGGCGCGTGAGGCGGAGAAGGCGGTCCTCGGCGGAGACGAACTCGGGCCGCTGCATGGTGTGCCGGTTTCGATCAAGTCTTCGATTGATGTTGCCGAACATCGCTGCGAAGCGGGCACACGCTTGCGCGCTGGATACATCGCAGCGGAAGATGCGCCGCTGGTGGCGCGCCTGCGCGCGGCGGGAGCTGTGATCCTTGGCGTCACCAACACGCCCGAACTGCTGATGGCCTGGGAAACCGACAACCTTCTTTACGGACGTACGAACAATCCCTGGGACTTGACTCGCACCTCGGGCGGATCGAGTGGGGGAGAGGCTGCCGCCATCGCCGCGGGACTTTCCGCCGGCGGCGTGGGCAGCGACGGTGGCGGTTCGATCCGCGTACCGGCGCACTTCTGCGGCATCTGCGGACTGAAGCCGACTCCTGGACGCATTCCTTCTACCGGACACTTTCCGAAAGCTGGCGGGCCTTTTGCCTTGATCGGTGTGGTCGGGCCGATGGCGCGCACCGTCGAAGACTTGCGGACCATGTTTGAAGTGATGGCGGGCTGGGACGACATTGATCCGTGCGCGGCTCCGGTCGAGGTGCGCGAGCTTCATGAAAAGGCAGTTGAGGCCATTCCCATCGGTTTCTTCGCAGATGATGGGCGAACTCCAGTGACGGAAGAAACCAGGTCTGCGGTGGAACATGCGGCGTTCACCTTGATGAGCTGCGGATTTCATGTGGAGCCATTCCGTCCCGAGGGGCTTGAAGAAGCGCGGCAGCTATGGTGGGAATTCTTCGGCACCGCTGGAGGAATGATTCTCGGGCCCATGTTGCGCGGCCATGAGTCTGAGCTAAGCCCGATTCTGCGCGAATTTCAAGCCTGGACCAATGCCGTGCCCGCGCATACCGGCGAGTCTCTGCTGGCCGCGTGGCTGGGACGCGATGCGGTGCGCGAGAAGATTCTCGTGCAGATGCGGAAATATCCCGTTCTGATTTGCCCTACGGCCGCCATCCCCGCGTTTCGTCATGGCGAACGGGAGTGGCCGGTGGAAGGGAAGACGGTGAAGTATCTGGATGCCTGGAGCTATTGCGAGTGGTTTAACCTGCTTGGCTTTCCCGCCGCCGTTATTCCATTCGGCTACTCGGAAGAGGGATTGCCGATCGGCGTTCAGATTGTCGGACGGCCTTGGGAAGAAGAGATCGTGCTGGCGGTCGCCGCGAGACTCGAACGGGAGTGCGGTCCCTGGCAAGCGCCTCCACTGTCCTAGCTGTGAGCGGTCAGCCGCCGGCTAGATGTTAGAAGAGCGCCAGCACGAAGACCCCATCCTAAAATGGATACGGGCCTTTTATCCTGAAATCAGGCGGAGCTGCTTATCGCTGAACCCTTCTTCCCAGTGCGCAACCACGTAATGAATTCTTCTGAATCCTCCACAATGAGGCCGGAGAATCCTTTTTCAAAACTCTGAGATGCAGTGTGGTTCGTAATCCGACTTCCTAAGTTCTTAAAGGTCTCACCTGCGTCCGCTACATTGCCGGACACGATCAACAGTTCTTGCGAACCTCTTAAGCCAGTCAGTCGGCTTGCTAGCATGTCCAGGAACTTTGTCTCTGTCGCCCGCCACCCGATAGTGACTATTTTGTCGACTTGCGGAATCCAGTCTGCGAGCGCGGTGACATGATCGTCTGGACAGGAGAACTCGTCCTTCTTGTCAATCGGCAGTGCTATTGCGGGAAACAGCAACTGATTTTTTCCGCTAAGCAGTATCTCGGCACCGTGTACGATCTCAAATTGATCAGTGAGTTTTTCTGTAACATTCTTACCATCATCAATCATACGGTTTTGATAAATTGCAGCGTACTCGGGTCGGTTGAGATGTTCACCGACCATGCGGTCGATGTATGTTTCAGGTCCAAGCTCTACAACTCTCCCCCAATTTGTAGATCCGTGCAGTTTGATTAAGCGATAATCTGGGTGACTCACATAATCATTTAAACTAGCGATTCGGAACTGAACCACTTGTTCTATCGCGGATTCAAGCATTGTGTCGTAGTTGAAAGTGACGAAAAGCACGTGTTCGTTGAACTCATGTCTCCAGCGGTCGATCTCCCGTACCAGTGTCAAATGGTTGGTGATCCCGCTGTGATGGGCTTTCCAGCGCTCCTCACATCCGTAGATGGCATATCGAATGTAATAAAGGATTGCGGCAAGCTCCGAGTGCGCTGGCGGGTATTCGGCGGCTTGGGACTGCAATTTCGCAAGCACGCGTTCCACAGCGGCCCCATCGATTCGGAGCGATGGGATATGCGCTCTGCAACTTCCAAATCGCTCCATCACCTTTACAAATTCGGGCCGATCGGCAAACAGTTCATTTGCGAGCGGCAGGCGGTCCAGGTTACCTGGGGGACGTCGATGAGGAACGGAGTCGTACGATGCACCCGCGCCGACAATGACGAGAAGCATGGCGTGATTGTACGCTTAGAATTATCGACAGATGTGCCGCTGGCAATATTGCCCGCTTCTGCGGGCCTTTTTCCGCCTTGGAGAAAGTAGCCCCCTCCGTACCCCCTCCACGCCGCTACCCTCAGCTACGCTTTCGCCGTAAGTCCTTGGAGCGTAGCGCGTTATGGTAAAGTAGAATGAAGTAGAGCAAAACGGATAAAGCCTTTGTTTCTATCGCGGGGAGAACCCAATCAGAAGGTAGAACCGCAGCCCTTGGGTTGGCGGCACATTCCTGTCAGGAGAGACTGAATGGCGAAAATCGCAAAGACGGCCGACCGGAAAAAGGTCATGGACACGACCAAATCAACCGCATGTCCCAAGTGCGGCAAAGATACCCGCATCGTCAAGCGCATGAAAGATCGCGAGCGCGGCGTGCCCGGCGGGATCTATATTTCGTGCTCGGCCTGCGAGTTCTTTGAAAAGTTGTGAACGGATCCCGGTTCCCGTTTCCATTCGTAGCGGCCTTGCTGCATCCACAGCTGAACCCGATCCTCCACGGAAAAGCTCTCATGGCCTGGCCGGACAAACTCTGACTCCAGGGAAAAGGCGTGGGCTTCCAGAGGGACAGTGAAATGAAGTTTCGCGTTCACGAAGGCGCGAATCCAGCGTTCGGCGTAACGCTCCAGGCCTAGCAGTTGAAACTGAACGACGTGGACGAGGGCATGAAACAGAGATCTCTCCGTCAGTTTCTCGTTAAAAACGACGACATCGAGAAAAGTCAGAGACGCCATGTGGGTGAGATCCGGCAAGTCCTCGCTGATCGTCCGAGTTTCTCCGAGGACTGCGAACCGAGAACCGAGAACTGAAAACTCAGAACTGTGAGCTGAGAACTGAGAACCGAGAACTGAGAACTGAGAACTGAGAACTGAGAACTGCTCTACCCGATCTGTCCCAGAATCGCTCGCGCTTCGGCTGCGGGATCGGCGGCTTCGGTGATCGGGCGCCCGACCACGATGTGGGAGGCTCCGGCGGCAATCGCTTCCGCCGGCGTGACGATGCGCACTTGGTCGTGCGGTCCACTTCC
>WNFJ01504917.1_pt1 | contig 11704 bp, 7 predicted proteins | sample 5400461 | NCBI WGS metagenome assembly WNFJ01 (sample SAMN13153349, study PRJNA577476) | soil metagenome | isolation source: 115 cm saprolite on Douglas fir-dominated hillslope | place: USA:California | collected 2013-09-17
TAGCGCCAAATATGGCGCCGCGGCGGCCCACTTGAGGACCTCGCGCCTAAGCATAGATCGGCTCGAGCTTGTCCACTACATACTTGCCGCAGTGCTCATAACTGGCGCGCGGACCATTGCGCGTGAAATCCAGATCCACGCAGATCCAGCCCTTATAGGCGATCTGCTTCAGGATGCGATGACAGGCCGGAAAATCGATGTCCCCGTCCCCAAGGTCGTAAATACTTTCGAAGAATTTCGCCGAGGATGAATCTTTCGCGTGGACCTTGCCGTTCGGCAAAATCAACTCCGCCTTGGGCGTGGTCCAGCGCGCGTCTTTGTAATCCATAAAGACCAGACGGTTCTTATATTTTTCGTACATCTTCACGACATCGGAACCACCCAAATGCAGGTGCGCCGTATCCGGAGCAAAGTTGAACAGCTTGGGATCTGTCAGCTCCATGCACTTGTCCACTTCTTCCGGCCCCTGCACCATTTCGTCCAGGTGATTATGCACGCCGGCTTGAAAACCCATTTCATTGGCCGCCTCGCCGATGCGATTGAACCCCGTGCACATGGCCCGAAAAGCGGCGTCGACGTCTTCGCCCGCCTTCGCGCGTCCTGGCGGAAAAACCACCAGGTGCTTGGCTCCGAAGGTCTGGAGAAAGCGCATCGCTTCACGAGCGTTCTCGACGACCTTTTTGTGCTGAGCCGGATCGCTTACCGGACCGCCGAACGAGATGGTCGCGACAGCCAGCTTGCGCTTCGAAACCTCGCGCTCGAGCTGCGCGGCGGTCATATTGTACTGCTTCAAGATGCCTGGATAGCCCGTGAGGCGGACACCGATGAATCCCGTGTCGCGCATGACATCGAGAATATCGGTGAATGGGCCCGGCGGGTAGTGCGACCAAAGCCCCGCGCTGACCGCCCATTTGATATTGCGATTTGCCGGCAGCCGGCTCGCGGCCGCAGCCAGGGCAGCGGCAAGTGAAGCGAGGAAGGCACGTCGTTCCATAGTCACCAGCGAATTTTACCGCAACCCCGCTTAGAAAACGAGCTTGGCGACGAACGTGGCGATAAACTGTCCACCCAAACAGCAAAAGCCGCCCTGGGTCCCAGTCGGCTTGCCGAACAATCCAGGACTCGTGAGATTGACCACTGAGCTCGGATTACTGAAGTTCGGGTTCTTGAAAATGTTGTTGACGTCGTAGCGAAGCTCCAGAGTTGCCAATTCCTTGACGTGGATTTCCTTCGACGCGGACGCCTGGGACCACACCAGGTGCGGCCCATTAATCGTCGTGCGGCCCAGCGTTCCCAGCGTGAACGCCGCCGGATAGGCGAAGGCATTTACGTTCCAGATGGGATGCTCGATCTTCGTGTTGAACCGGTCTCCAATCGTCCAGTTCGCCACTTGCACCTGATCGTTCGGCAGGACCTGATTGGGCCGCAGAACTCCATTCCCCGGCAAGTAATTATTCGGGCTGCCGGCCATCGTGAATGTCACGGGCAATCCGGTCTGGTAAGTCTGCACCCAGGTAACGTTCCAGCCACCGAAGATGTAATCGAGTACGCCTCCGTGGTTTATGAACTTGCGGCCCTTCCCGATCGGCAGCGCGTAAGTCGCGTAGGTGACACTGCGATTAGTGATGTCGTATCCGGCGCGCCCCTTCTCCAGGCTCCGGTTGTAGTAAGTCTCTCCCGAGCACACCTGGTCGTTGTCGCAGTCGTCAATGGCTTTCGATCTTGAGTAGAACGAGGTGAGGGTGAAGCCTTGTGCAAACCGCTTCTCCACTTTCACGGTCCCCGCATGATAGGTGGAATGGCCGAAGTTACCCCACTGATCGATCTCACCGAAATTCGGGTAGGGTCTGTAAATCTGATAGCTCTGAAAAATCGTATTCAAAGTCGCGAGGTCTGTTGAGACATTCGGCGGAACCGTGTTGATGTTCCAGCCTTCGAGCAAGCCCACTCCGGCCGATCCCTTGTAACTCAGTTCGAGTAGCCAGGTCGGGGCGAATTGGTACTGATAAGTGAGATTCCAGTTCATGGCGCGCGCGTTGGTGAGATTGGGATCGATGCGCTCCGCCATGCGCGCGCTGTAATTTGTGCCGACAAATGGAGCAGTCCCATTCGGCAGAACCTTAAAAGTAGTGCTACCCGGCCCCTGACTCAGGAAGAAAGCGGGAGCCGGGTTGCCAGGCGCATTCTGCACCGTGACATTGCTTAGGTACTCCTGAAAGTTCTGGCTAAACCCATTCGACCCAGTCGAGGAGCCCGTTGAAAACAGGTCGATTGCCGTAATACCGAACCCGGCGCGTAGCGCCATATTATCCCGCAGCCTGTATGCCAGCCCTACACGCGGCTGAAAATGTTTGTAATTGCTGTTATTGATCGGCCCGCCCATGTGGACAATCGCGCCCGGAAGTCCGGTGAGCGGATCTGTCGAGGCAGGATCGAACTGGCTCTGCTGGCCGTACTTGGTCTGGAAGGGCGTCTCATACGACCAGCGCACGCCGACGTTCAAAGTCAATTTCGGGCTGGCCTTCCAATCGTCCTGCAGGTACAGCGCATGGCTCCACCAGCGTGGCAGCCAGGTCGCTAAGGGCGTAGTGAAAGTCGCCTTCACCACCGACCCGAGAAGAAGAGCCGCGAAATCGTTACCTGTGTTAGGCGTGAACGGATTCGCCGTTCCTCCGAAATAGAAGATCCCGCCCGGCTGGGATTGCAGCAGCGTGTTGCCTGTCGATTTCAGAAGCTCGTATCCCATGCGCAGGCTGTGCGTACCCCGGATCACGGTCAGATTGTCCTGGAAGGTATAGCTCTGACTGTTTTGATCGAGTACCCCGCCCGGAAATGTAGCCGTGAAAAACGGGTTGCCGTTGGAATCGAAAAACGAAGGAAAAGTCACGCCGCTTACATTCGGAATTCCAAATTGCTGCGCCCAGTTTTCATTCAGCCCCGGAGGGGTTCGAGATTGGCGCCAGCGGTTATAGCCGAGCCGGACTTCATTCAGCAACGTCGGACTGAATACTTCGGTATCGGAGATCACCGAGTTCGCCTGGTTGACCGGTTGCAGGACGCCGCTGCCATCCAGCACCCTCCAGTTGAGGCCGATCTGGTTTCCGACCGCGCGATTGACTATTTCAGAAAAGCGTCCGAAGATGCGATTTTTATCGCTGAAGTTGTGATCGATCTTGGTGTCGTAGCGGTAGCGATAAGAATAGTAACTGCTGGTGGCGCCATAATTATTCACGGGGCCAGTCGCCGTGATGAGCCCGGAACCTCCCAGGTTGTTAGGCGGAGCCCAGGGTTGATGGCTCAGAAACTTCACTATAGCGGGGTCGAAGCGGTTCTTCGGAACGATGTTATCCGGGAATGGAGTGCTCACATACTTGCCGTTCACCTGCGTAATGTTGGCGGGATCGAAGATCGGATAGCCGAGCCCGTTGAACTGAAAATTCCCGTTCAATTCATCCGGCGTGGGAACCGACGAAAATACGGACTGGTTGTACTTCTCGCGATGCATAGACCAGCCGAAAAGGAAGAAGGTCTTATTAGTGCCCTTGTAAAGTTTCGGAATATAAACGGGGCCGCTGACGATACTCGAAAGCTCGTGATAGCTGAAGGGCGCATTACCGAGATTGAAGTACGCACGGTGCAGCATGGCGTTGTTCACATAGCGGTCTTCCCCTTCGAAGTGAAACCGGTTCGTACCCGACTTATACGTCGCGCTGAGCATTCCTCCGGCCGAATGGCCAAACTCAGCCGGAAGTACAGTGGACGCAAGCTTCACTTCCTCGATCGCGTTCGGGGTGGAAGACACAATGCGATTGGTCGCCACTCCGCCCACGATCGGTTGGGTCCCGGAGATCCCGTCCAGACTATATCCGAGCCCCCGGTCGCGCTGACCGTCTATGTGGAAACCGTTCATGCTGGTTACATCGGGCATCAGGTACATGGTCATCCAGGTGTAGCGCTGCATGATCGGCAGGGTATTCATCTCTTTGCCGGGCAGAATCGTGCCGGTGGTGGATGTCTCCGTCTCCACGAGTGGCGTGGTTGCCTCCACTTCCATCTTCTGCACAACGTTGCCGACCGAGAGTTGGGCATCCACCGACGGCGTCTCATTCGATTGCAACTGGACACCCCGGCGTTCCACCGAAGCGAACCCCGTCTGCTGGAACGTCAGCGTGTATGTCGCCGGCGCCAGGTAGTAGAACCGGTATACGCCCTCATGATCCGTTACTGTATGGAACGTGAGGCCTTTTTCCGGATTCAGGGCGTTGACAGTAACACCGGTGAGCACAGCTCCCGAAGAATCTGTGACACGTCCCACGATGTTGCCGGTCGCTGTCTGGCCAAACGTCGCTTGGGCGCCACCGAGTATCAGTGAAACAGCGAGTAGTTGCCTGTGCAGGCGATAGAAATTCGCGCACGTGAACATAAAGGCTCCTTGATTTTCTGGGTGCGACTCGGACCCCCGACACCGCAATCTGATTCTCTAAGCAGACTATATGCTGTTTAGGTTGATATCACTTCTTGACCAATCATGTCAAGTTTTTCGCGACAAAATACCCGCCGTTCTTGACAGCATGTTGCAACATCGAATATGCTGGACCCACAAAGAGGTTCCACGATGAAACTTCGATTTCTACCGCTGATCCTGTTGATTGGCTTGCCCTCTGCGGGCTTGGCGCAGTCTTTCACTGCTTCCGTCCGAGGCGTGGTGACGGACTCGAGCCATTCCGCCATTCCTGACGCGAAGGTCAACGTCACCGATGCCGACCGGAATGTTTCCCAGAAAACAGTAACCGATGCTTCCGGCCGCTACGTCTTCACCGCGCTGCCGCCCGGGCGTTACACTCTCGATGTCGAGTCCGCGGGCTTTAACAAATACTCGCGAGCGGCCTTCGAGTTGCAGGTCCAGCAGCAGGCGACCATTGACGTGGAGCTCGCGGTCGGCGCCATAGCCACCACCGTCAGCGTCGAGAGCTCGGCGACGCTGCTCAACACAACCAGCGCCACGCTCGGCCAGGTGGTGGAGAACAAATTTATCCTATCGCTCCCTCTTGCCGGACGCTCGCCGCTGGCGCTGGTGGCGCTTTCGCCCGGCGTGACGCCGTCAAACTTGAATCCCGGCGGACAATCCAATACCAACTTCACTGCCAATGGCAATCGCAATTCTTCGGCCGACGTGCTGCTCGACGGCATGAGCGTAGCGAATGTCGAACAGAACAGCGGAATCACCAATCTGGAATATCAGCCATCCGTAGACGCCGTGCAGGAGTTCAAGGTACAAACCAATTACTTCAGCTCCGAGTTCGGCAATACGGGTGGAGCGATTGTGAACGTGATCACCAAGTCCGGCACGAACCAGTTGCATGGGGTCGGCTATGAGTTCTATCGGAACGCGGCGCTCAATGCCAACAGCTGGTTTTCGAACCGCGCCGGACGCGCCATTCCGGACTTCAAGCGCAACGTCTATGGCGGCACGCTCGGCGGACCGGTTGTTCTTCCAAAAGTTTACGACGGCCATAACAAGACGTTCTTTTTCTTCGACTACGAAGGCAACCACCAGGACAGCGCTACAACCAGGACCGTCTCGGTGCCGACATTGAAAGAGAGAACTGGCGACTTTACCGATACTCGCGCCGCCAATGGCCAGCTCATCACGATTTATAATCCTTTCGATACTTTCAAGAATGCGAGCGGCGCTACCTTGCGCAATCCGTTTGCCGGCAACATCGTGCCCAAATCGACGTTCAGCCCCATCGCCGTGAAAGCGCTGGCCAGCTATCCCGACCCTACCTCTGACGGAAATACGTTCACCCATGTCAACAACTTTTTTGGCCAAGGGGTGAACCAGAGCCATGGAAATCAGATCGACGGCAAGATCGATCATTTGATCAGCGATCGCCAACGGATCATGTCGCGCTATAGCGTGAATTGGGGCGCAAGCATTCCGGCGGTGCTGTGGAGCACCAGGCTGGCGGATCCCTTCTCGAACGGGGATAGCCACAGCCGCACGCAGAATTTCGTCATCGACTACACGCGCATGCAAAGCCCGAGCACGCTCATCACGCTGCGTTATGGGGTGCTGCGGCAGGCTAGTTACACCGACCCGAAATCGCTTGGCTTCGACCAGACTTCTCTCGGCCTGTCGCCGCTGTTCCTCACCGCCGGCGTTAAAATGTACCCCAACTTCGCGCCCGAAGGGTACCAGTTCACCGGGCAGGTCGGGTACGGCTTTATCGCCCGCGGCGACGATGTCAACAGTTTCACGGGCAGCGTGACGAAGATCATGGGTGGCCACAGTCTCAAAGCCGGGGCCGAAGCACGGCTCATGCGCCTCAATTATTTTCAGCCAGGCTATCCGCAAGGCAACTTCAATTTCGCCCGTGCCACCACCAGTCAAGACCCTAACAAGGGCGACACCTATCAGGGCAATGCCATCGCCTCGATGCTGATCGGCTGGACCAGCGGCGGCCAGTACCATATCGACCCGCCGTCATCGTCAGCATCGCAATATTACGGCTGGTATCTGCAAGATGACTGGAAAGTTACCCGCAAGCTGACGCTCAATCTCGGGGTCCGATACGATTTTGACGTGCCGCGAACAGAGCGTTACAACCGCTATAGCTGGTTCGATTTCGGCGCGCCTTCGCCGCTCGCCGGCAAGGTCCCAGGCTATCCGGATTTGAAGGGCCAGTTCAAGTTTGCCGACGCGAACACACGCAGGCCATTCGATATGGACCTCAACAACGTGCAGCCACGTTTCGGTTTCGCCTACGCAGTGAACGACAAGACTGCTGTCCGCGGTGGCTATGGGATCTTCTACACGCTGTCCCGAGCCACGATAAAGGGACATACCGGATCAGGCTTTTCGACCACCTCCAATATCGAGTCGAGCCGCGACGGCAACCTCACCGAATATGCCTCGCTCGATAATCCTTACCCCAACGGGTTAACCATCCCGCCAGGGAATTCGCAAGGGGCGTCGACGTTTCTCGGTTTGGGAATCGGTACTGAATCACGCGCTAACCAGAATCCGCAGTATCAGCAGTGGAACTTCTCGATCGAGCGCGCGCTCCCAGGAAATTCGATTGTCCAGGTCAACTACACGGGCGGAAAGGGCACGCACCTCTACTTCGGCGGCGGCGTGACCAATCACAACCTGCTCGACCCGCAATACTGGCCGCAGGGCCGCACGAGCCTGAACTCGCTGGTCTCGAATCCGTTCTACGGGATCATCACCAATCCGCAGTCGCCGTTGAGCGCTCCAACGGTCACGTATAACACCCTACTGCGGCCGTTCCCGCAATATAGCGGCGGCGTAAGCGGCTCCTCGCTCAACATCGCCAACTCCATCTATCACGGTGTGCAGTTCCAGTACGAGAAGCGCTTCTCGCACGGCTTGGCGATTCTGGCTCACTACACGATCGCGAAACTGATCGACGATTCGTCCTTCTCCGACGGCAACGTAGGCTGGCTCGGCGGCGTAACGGACGTACAGAATCCCCTGAATCTACGGCTGGAGCGCGCGGTGTCGGCGCAGGATATTCCGCAGCGGCTGGTGACTACCTTCTCCTATCAATTGCCGATCGGGAAAGGGAAACTGATTGGCGGCAATTGGGGGCGCGGGCTCAACATGGCGCTAGGAGGTTGGGAAGTGAATGCGCTAATGACGTTCAGCAAAGGCTTCCCGCTCAATAGCGGATCGCAGTTCCGCGAGGCGCCGCTGCAGGGGGGGATTCTATGGAATGGCGTGCAGCGTCCGAACCTGATCGGCGACCCGCGCATGCCCGGATCGGTCGAGGACCGCTTGAACAACTATCTGAACGTAAACGCGTTTTCACGGCCGCTGCCCGATACCTTTGGGACAATGCCGCGCACGCTGCCTAACTACCGCAGTCCCGGGATTCGCAACGCCGACATGGCGATCTTCAAGAATGTCGCGCTGAATGAGGTGCGCTATTTTCAATTGCGCCTCGAAGCGTATAACGTCACAAACACGCCCACGTTCGCCACGCCCCATATGACCTACGGGGCCTCGAACTTCGGGGTGATCGACGCTTATGCCGGCAGCCGGGGTCCGCGCGAGATGCAGGTAGCGATCAAGTTTTATTTCTGATTAAGTTGGTTAGCGCTGCTCGCGCGCCAGACGAACTCTGGCGCTTTCGAGCTTTTTCGTCACTTTGGCTACCTCGCTGGAATCGGTCTCGGATTGGGGACTCTTTTCCCACTCCTTCAAAGATAGCTGCCATTGCGCAATCGCTTCTTTGACCTTACCCTGCTTGAGGTAAACATCGCCTAGATGATCGTATACCGTCGGATCGCCGTTGATCTTCTCGATCGATTGGCGAAGGTTCTGCTCCGCCTCGTCCAGCCTGTTAAGACGGAAGTTGACCCAGCCGAGGCTGTCGAGATAGGCCCCATTGTCCGGTTCGAGCTCCAGGGCTTTGCGAATCATTTCGCGCGCTTCTTCCAGGCGCTCCCCCCGATCCGCCAGCATGTACCCTAGGTAATTCAAAGCACTCGAGTTCTTGGGATTGATGGCGATCACCTTGCGGAATTCCGCTTCCGCGGAGCTGTATTTTTTCGTCCTTTCGAACATCGCGCCGCGCATGAAGTAGATCGATTCTTTTTCCGGCTTGGTCTGAGACAGCTTTTCGGCGTCGCTTAATGCCTTCTCCATTTCCGGATATCTCTTGCCCTTTTCATACACCTGGGCCAGCGCCAGGTACGTCTCGCGATCCTTTTCGCCGTTGAGCATGGACTTGACCTCAGCGGCCGCCTGATCCACCTTGCCCATGTCGGCTAGAACAGACGCATGGGTCATTTTTAGCGCGGGGTCCTTCGGATACTTCTTCAAGGCTGCTTCGGCTTCGGTCTGCGCTGCCGTGAAATCCTTCGCAATCCGGTAAGTTTCGACGATGCTGGCAGAGGCCCGCCCACCTGCTTCGGGGTCGATTTCGACGACCTGGCGGAGAGTTTCCACTGCCTTCGGGTATTGCCGCGCCTCGCGATAGAGGCCGGCTAGCCGGTCGAGCAACATCGTGCGACTGGCTTTTTCGGCCGGAGTATAGGTCTTCTTGGCGGTTTCATCGAGGATGGCTCGCAAGCGTGCGATCGCTTCCTCGCTCTTCCCTTCCGCCTCCAGCAGATTGACTTCGTCGTAGCGCACTTCCAGACTGTCCGGCTCGAGTTCCTTGGCTTTCGCCAGAGACGAGCGTGCCTTGTCGAACATCTTCTTCTGGCGATAAATCTCAGACATACGGAGTGGCGCCTGCGGATCCTTTGGATCGGCTTCCGCCAGCTCGGAGTATTGTTTCAGCGCCTCGTCATATTGATCCGAATACAGCAGGTTCTGGGCGAACGCGCGTTTGACTTGCATGCTATCCGGCTTCAGTTCGAGGGCGCGTTTGAAGACCTCGACAGCGCTGGCATAATCGTGCATCTGCTCATAGGCGGCCCCCAGCGTAGCCAGAGACCGCTCGTTAGGCGCTTTATCGGTCACCCGGCGGAGCATCTCAATCATGTTCTTGGTATCGCCTACATCGGAGTAGACCATTGCCAAGCCGGTCAGCGCATCCTCATTGTTCGAATCGCGGTCCAGGGCCTGCTTGAACGCCTTTTCGGCTTCGACAGAATTCTGCGAGACTCGCTGCAGGCGGCCCAGCGTCAACCAACTTTCAATGTCCGAAGGGTCTTTCTGGGTGATGATCTGGTATTGTTCGATCGACTTCTTAACCATCTCATCGTTGATTTTTCCTTGCTGCGAATCGCCAATCGAACGGGTGTAGATGCGGCCCAGCATTCGCCGCGCCTGCAGGTTCTCAGGATTCTGCTTGAGCAGCCCCTCGGCTTCCGCGATGGCGGACTTCAACTGGTTGCCCTGGACATATAAATCGGTCAGTTCCTCGAGGAGGAATGTCGCCGTGGGATCCAGCTTCACCGCCTGTTTGTAGTAATCGATCGCCTGCTTGTAATAATCGCCGCGATTGCCATAGTTGGCAGCCAACTCCGCATAATAATGCGCCATGGAAAAGTTGAAGTAGGCCGCCGCTTTATCCTGCGCCGTTGGCGCCTGGCAGTAAGCCGCGGGAGAGTTCCAAAACAGAACTAGGGATAAGGATGTTATGAGTAGTTTTGCTGATCGGATCATGCAGTCTCTCGCCAACCCAGAGCCCAGCGGCTGGCAGAATCTCCTACATTCAGTATAACCCCGTGCTCGATTCGAGGTTGTGCCGCTATTACACTAAGAGTCGTGAGCGCCGCTCCACTGATCGCCATTGTCGGACCCACGGGATGCGGAAAGAGCGATCTGGCGCTGCGTATCTGCGAGGAATTGCAGGGCGAAGTGGTGAACTGCGATTCGCTCCAGATATATCGCTACTTCGATATCGGGACAGCCAAGACGCCCCCTGCCGAGCGCCGCGGGATATCGCATCACATGCTCGATATCGTCAGTCCGGACGAGAGTTTTACGGCTGGCGACTACGCCCGCATCGGACGGCCGTTGCTCGCTTCCATCAGCCGGTTGGCGCTTCCCGTGGTGACGGGCGGGACCGGATTCTATCTTCGTGCACTACTGGACGGCCTGTTTCCGGCGCCCTCCCGTAGCGAGGAAGTGCGCGCGCGTTTGGCCGCGCGTGAACGGCGCCGGACAGGATCGTTGCACCGCCTGTTGCGACGGTTCGACAAGGCGGCGTCCCGGGCGATTCATGCGAACGACACTCCGAAGCTGATTCGCGCACTCGAAGTGTACCTGCTAACCCGGCAGCCCATTACCGCATGGCACGCGCAAGGGCGCGATGCCCTGGCGGGATTTTGCACGCTGAAAGTCGGACTCGCGCCTGCTCGCGCCGCTCTATATGAGCGATTGAACACGCGCTGCCGGCGGATGTTCGAAGAGGGCCTTGTGGCGGAAGTGGAACGCATTCTCGAGATGGGATGGTCTGAATCGTCTAAACCTTTCGAGTCGCATGGCTACCGCCAGGTTCTGCAGATGCTCCGCGGGGAGATGACGCCGGAACAGGCGCTGCTCGAAGCGCAGCGAAATACCAGGCGCTACGCCAAGCGTCAGATCACATGGTTCCGCGGAGAACCGGGCGTGGAGTGGCTCGCTGGTTTCGGCGACGAGCCAGACATCCAGCGGGCTGCGATCGACCGCGTCCGGCAACACATGTTAAAACTGCAAGACTCCTTACCGTAAGGGACGGAACAAATCGTGAACTCGCCCGTAATTGATACTATGAACAAAAAAATCCTGCTTAGTTTCGCAATATTGGCTGCGTCCGCCCTGGCGAACGCAAAATCTTTTTCCGTCACCTTGTTTCAGCCGTCTATTGTGGGCGGCTCCGAATTGCAGCCGGGCGATTATAAGCTCGACCTGAACGAATCGAAAGTGGTCATTCACAGTGGAAAGAATAGCGCCGAGGCGGCGGTAAAGGTCGAAACGGGCGACCAAAAATTCGGTTCCACGACTGTGAGATATCAGAACGGCGATGGTAAGTATCGCGTCCAGGAGATCCGGCTGGGCGGGACGAAAACCAAACTGGTGTTCAATTAGGGGAAGCCTACAGCGATCAGCGGTCAGCTGTGACGGCGACAGGTTTGGCTGAAAGCTGAAAGCTTCGGTTACACTGAATACGGATGTGTCGGCTCAACAAGCTCATTTTCGTATTCATTTGCGCCGCCCAGGCGCACGCCTGGGCGGACACGG
>WNFJ01026547.1_pt1 | contig 11701 bp, 10 predicted proteins | sample 5400461 | NCBI WGS metagenome assembly WNFJ01 (sample SAMN13153349, study PRJNA577476) | soil metagenome | isolation source: 115 cm saprolite on Douglas fir-dominated hillslope | place: USA:California | collected 2013-09-17
AATCGAGCTCGTGCGCGACCGGGACACCAAGGAGCCCTTCGACGCTTCCCTGGGTGCGGCGCGCCGCGCCTGGTTGGACGCGCTCGAGCAAGGAGTCATCGTGCGTCCGCTGCCCGGTGACGTACTGGCGATGTCTCCCCCGTTTGTGATCAGTGAAGCGCAAATCGACCGGATGGTGTCGGTGCTGAGCAGGGCGATCACACGCGTCGCGAAAGAGCTGAGCTGACTCGAGTCAGCGCGCAAGCGCGACCAGGATGGGACTTGCTGATCGGCGCGCAAGCGCGACCAGGATGGGACTTACTGATCTCTAGCGGTGCGTGAACGGCGGCTGGTGGAAGTCGGATACCCTCGACGGGCGACCGTCAAGCGCCACCTCGCTGAACTGATAGAGCATGGCTGCCGTAGGGGCAAACACCTCGATGCGGTCGAGCCGGAGTGAGAAGGCCTGGCCGGGCTTCGCCCTCGAAACGGCGGCTCGGAGCTCCGGGATCCCGATCACGTAGAGCTCGGCGACCTCGTCGCGTGAAGCGCGAATTGCGGCGGTCTCGGATTCGCTCCAGATGACCACAGGCGTGATGGTGAAGCCGGATCGCGTGTCGAAGTCATCGAGCAATCCGATGACGTCCATGAAGTTGACGCTAAGTCCGAGCTCTTCTCGAAGTTCGCGGATCGCGCACTCCTCCGCGCTCTCGCTTTCATGTAGGCGGCCGCCGGGCAAGGCCATCTGGCCCGCGTGCCTGCTCATGTTGGCCGTGCGCTGAAAGATCGGAACGCACGGCAATCCATGGCCGTCCATGACAACGATCGCCACCGATGCAGCCGTCAGCGATCCATTCGAGCGGACGCGCGAGAAGTCGCGCAGGTTCGCCGCCATCGTTTCGCGCAGGCCGAGCATCCGGCCACATCGAACCACAGTCCGGTGGCCGCGAATGGATCAGCTCCGGAGAATCGACATCGCGTGCTGGCCGGCCGTCATCCATGCGGGGTCGCGAAGCCATGTCGCGACGCCCCACAGCAGGACGACCTGCAGCGGCTCCTGCCTGTAGTCGACGGCGCTCGCGTACAGGTTGGCGGGCGTGAAGGCCGACGATCTGGTCCATGGCTGCGCTTGCATCTCGGCCAGCCAAAGCTGCTTGCCGTGCGCCTTCGCCTGGGCCGCCCAGAAGTCGAGTGCTTGCTGCTTCCACACGCTGCGCAGATCGGGACTGGTGAACCGCAGAGGTGTCGAAGGCCCGTCGATATAAAGGTCCAGGCCCAGCGCATCGCCGGCCGCCAGGGTCTCGCCTGGATGGCCGCTGGGATAGGCGTGGAGCGCGGCAACCAGCGGCGGCGCATAGAGCTGGAGCATGTCGATGGTCGAATTCCACCCGTCGAAGGTGGTGGTCACCACCGTCCGGCCGGGGTCGAGCTGGTGCGCTTCCGAAATCTCCCACGCAAGCTGATCGACCGTGATCTGGTCGGCTCCCGTGGATGCGTTGACCACGTAGTCCAGAGGCTCGTTCTCGACCTGCCACGCATAGAGCAGCGGCGAGTCGCGATAGCGCAAGAGGCTGCCATCGAAATAGGAACGGTAGGCCGCCGCCGACTGGAGAGCATCCAGGTGCGGCTGCTCTCGCGGCGCCGCCCACGCCGGCTCGTGCAGCTCGGGATAGAGAAAGTTGCGCGCGCCGACGGTCAGCACGACCCTGGTTTGCCGGGCCGCGACCTGGTCGTGCTCCTCGACCACCGCGAGCAGCTCGTCCACAGACGAGAAATCCAGCGTATCAGGCGTCGGCTCGACCGACTCCCAGTAGATCGGAAGTCGTACGAGGTCGGGGTCCGTGGCGTCGAGAAGGGTGGCCAGGTCCTGGGTGGGAATGCGATCAGCCCCAAGCGATTCGAGCGGGCTGTAGCTGAAGCCGACGAGCGGCACGGACGTTTTCGCGTGCGGCCACGACTCGCTGCCGAGCAGCAATGCCAGCAACGCGAGGCAGATCAGTGCTTTCAACGAGAGTACCCTCCGAAGTCCGCGACCCATCTCCACAACGCGATGGATCAGACCGCGACCCGCCGATGTTATGGCCCGAAGCTCAGAGCCGGCTGTGAACCGCGTTCCTCGGCGAATCCACAGAGACCTCGCACGCTCCACCCAGCATGTCACGTCAATCTCGAACTCGACGCTCGAGACGTCCTCGTTAACAAAAACTTGAAGAAGGAGGTATGCAAATGAACGGCATTCGAAAGACAGTCGCTGCGGCCACCATCGCGGGGTCGATGCTGGTTGGAGGCGTGATCGGCGCGGCCATCTACAGCGTTTCGGTCATCACCGCCGCGGCGGCCACCACGGCGGCCAGCCCGAGCCCAACGACCCCGAGCGCAACGACGCCATTCGTGTCAAATGAGACCGCGGCTCACGAGGCCACGGAGAGCGCCGCGCGCGAAGCACAGGAAAACGCAGGCGTCCAGCCGACGGTTCCATAGCTTCACTGGAAGATCGCGTTCAGGGGAGGGAGGTGAAATGCCTCCCTCTCGTCATCCGACCTCGGTGCTCCATGGGATCTTATCGAGCTCTGGCGGACTCCACATCGGCTCAGTGCCCTCTGGAAGCTGATCGGGCAGAGCCGGCGCGATTTCGTCGACGATTCCAAGCATCTTCAGCAGCACAGGAGAGGTGGCGCTCTTCAAATAAGCAACGCCATACTCGACGATCGGCGTCGGCGAAACACGGCGCCAGACAAGGCCCTCGCCCGCCCACAGCGCCGCCCGATCCGCTGTCATGAGCGTGACGGCGACTCCGGAGTGGACAAGCGCTGATGGGACTTGATCCATGGGCTCCTCGGCGACAATGTTGGGCTCCTCACGCAAATGAGTCGCCAACCAGCGACGGCCGCCACTCACGTGTAGTGAACCGGCAGACAGAGTAACGGCAATGATTGGTTCACCGCGAAGGCATTCGATTGGGACCGTCTGCATTGCAGCGAGGTGATTGGCAGCTGTCATGACCAGGACGACCTCCTGGCGATCGATGGTCCTGACGACGACTTCTCCATTGCTCCCCGCGGGCACACCGACGAACGCGAAATCAACCTCGTCCTCCATGACGCGGTGTGCGTTCAGGTGTGAGTTCCCAGACGTGGTCTCGAGCCTTACGGCCGGGTAGCGCCGGCGGAACTCGGCGACGATCCGTGGAGGAAGGCCCAGGTTCCAGACGTTGAGGTAAGCGATGCGCAACCGGCCCGCGAGGCCGGCGACATGGTCTTTCATCTCCCGCAGCGCGCGATCTTCCTCTTGAACCAGGGCTTTCGCGTGCACAAGAAGAGCCTCGCCGGCCGGCGTCAAATGCACCTCGCGCGCGTTGCGCCGCAGGAGCTGGATTCCAAGCTCCCGTTCCAGGACTTGAATCCGCAAGCTGAGGGCGGGCTGCGTCAGGTTGAGGCTTGAGGCGGCGCGGCCGAAATGGCGCTCATCCGCGACCGCCACAAACGCCCTCACGTTCCTGAGCTCCATGCCTAGTCCCTACTCACCCGAGTGTTTGCGATCTAGCCGAATCCTATCGAGTCCGTGGGAGAGAGCGAATGACACAAATCACCACCGTTGCCCGGCCGGCAGCTGATTACCGATTCGACGGAAGCATCGAAACGTTTTGGAGCGCGAGACTCAAGCTCGATAGGCCCTCTCCACGCGTGGCCAGAGGCAGGCTCAGAGTGAACACGCTGCCCTTGCCCACCTCGCTGGCGACCCTGATCCGACCCCCGTGGAGCTCGACGAAGCGTTTCGTGAGCGCAAGCCCTAGACCGGTTCCGCGCTGCTCTCGCGCAATGTCCGAGTCGAACTGCCGGAACTCGTCGAAGAGGTGCTCGAACTCCGACTCCGGGATGCCGATACCGGTGTCCGAGACTGAGATTTCAATTCTGTCGGCGAACCTTTCAGCGCCAATCGTCACGAGCCCGCCTTCAGGCGTGAACTTGATCGCGTTCGAGACGAGATTGAGGAGCATCTGCCGCAGCTTGCCCGCGTCGGCCCGGACCTGGCCGGCCGCGGCCAGCTCGGCCTTGATCCGGATCGCCTTTTTGGCAGCGAGCGGATCCAGCGACCTGATTACGCCGTGAGCGAGTTCGACGATCATCACGATTTCCAGCCGCAACACGGCGCGGCCTGAGTCGATTTTGGCCAGGTCGAGGATGTCGCTGGTCAGATCCAACAGGTAGCGTCCGCTCGAGTTGATCTGGGCGAGGAACTTCCGCCGGCGCGCGTCGTCGAACCGATCGCTCGTGTCGGACAGGAGCAGCTCCGAAAAGCCAATGACCGAGCTGAGCTGCGTGCGCAACTCGTGGCTCATGCTGGCCAGGAACTCGCTCTTGTGCCGGGAGGCGCGCGCCAGGTCCACGTGCAGCCGCCGGGTCGACAGGAGGTTGCGCACCCTGAGCACCACCGCTTGGCGATCGAGCGGCTTGGTCAGGAAATCGTCGGCGCCGAGGTCGAGGGCGTTGCTGCGGGCGACCGGTCCGATGTCGCTGGTCAGCACCAGCACCGGCAAGAAGCCAAGCCGGCTTCGGACATCTCGAATCCGCCGGAGGATCTCGAGCCCGTCGGGCTCAGGCATGTGCAGGTCGAGCAAGACGCAATCCGGCTCGAACTCGGTGAAAACACGCTCGGCCTGCGCCGAGTCGGTGACACCGCGAATCTCGATGGCGTCGTCGGCCAGGCAGCGCCGGATCATCTCGACGTCGGCCTCGCTGTCGTCCACGACCAGCACGCGGCTTCTCATCTCGCGGCTCCGAGGACGTCGCGAGCTCGGCTCAGCAAAGTCGGTTCCTTGAAAGGCGTGGCGAGGGAGGGATGGCCAAACCCAAGCCCGTTGAGTAGGCGAAAGTCTCGTCGCGCCTCGCGTCCTATTTCAGCGTCGCGGTCGCCCGCGCGGGTGCCACCTCTCCGGGCGGGGCCGCGGGACCGCGCAGGATCGTCACGCTTCATTCTCTGAGCGGGCGTCGCGGGCCGACAACCTGAGAACCGTGGGCAGGGCCCCCTACGTTTGGCTGGGGGTCCGGGCCAAGCCGATCGCACCTGTTGCGGCGTTTGTTATGGCCGCCCTTGAACGATGGTCGGCAGTATGATCGGCGCCACCCCGGACACCGCACACGTCGCCGAGGCTCCCGTGAGACGCCCGCTTCTCCCCAACGTTGGTGGAGAGAAGGTGGTCGAGACACACGGGCTGACCAAGCGCTACGGCACCGGCATCGTCGCGGTCGACACGCTCGACCTGAACGTGTACCGCGGCGAGGTCTACGGGTTCCTCGGGCCGAACGGCGCCGGCAAGACGACCACGCTTCGAATGCTCCTTGGTCTCATCCGCCCGACTGCCGGAAGCGCGAAGGTCGTGGGCGCCGCACCGGGGTCACCCGAGTCGCTCATCAAGGTCGGCGCCATCGTTGAAACCCCGGCGTTCTATCCGTACATGACCGGCTATGACAACTTGCGCCTGCTGGCCAGGTATTGCGGCGTCGATCGCTCGCGGGTGGACGCCACCCTGGCCGAGGTCGAGCTGACTCCGCGCGCACACCACAAGTTCTCGACCTACTCCCTCGGGATGAAGCAGCGGCTGGGAATCGCTGCCGCGCTGCTCAAGGAGCCCGAGCTGCTCATCCTCGACGAGCCCACGAACGGCCTGGACCCCCAAGGGATGGCGGACGTGCGCAACCTGATCATCGAACTCGGAAAGGGCGCCCGCACCGTGCTGATCTCGAGCCACCTCCTTGGTGAGGTCGAGCAGATGTGCACCCGAGTCGGCGTGATCCGGAAGGGCAAGATCGTCGCTGAGGGGACCGTGGATCAGCTGCGGGGCGCGGCCACCCTGTTGATTCGGGGTACGCCGGAGGACACCGCAAAGGCGGTCCTCGTCGGGGAGGTCGGCGCCGAGCACGTCACGGCGCTTGGCGGCGGGACGTTCAGCCTTGTCGTCGACCTCCAGCGCACGGCGGAGATCAACCAGCGCCTTGTGCAGGCAGGCGTTGCTGTGACGGAGCTTCACGCCGACGAGCGTTCGCTCGAAGACGTCTTCATGGAGCTCACCGGCACGGTGGGCGGTCTGTGATGTTCGCAGCCTTCCGCGGAGAGCTCTTCAAAGTCGTCCGGAGGCCGGGAGTCTGGGTCCTCGTGATCGTGCTCCTCGTGCTGGCGATCCTCATCGGGTACGCCATCACCTGGCTGATCTACACGTTTCCGCCTAAAGGGGCCTCGCAAGGGCTGCCAGAAGGGACGACGCTGTCTGCTTTCAAGGTGACTCTCTACCCGGCCAACTTCGTCCGGGAGACGCTGGGACAGTGGGGAGTCCTCGGTGGCGTGTTCGCGCTCATCGTCGGAGTGTTGATGCAGGGAAGCGAGTACGGATGGGGAACCATCAAGACCCTCTACACGCAGCGCTCTGGCCGCCTCACGATGCTCTTCGGCAAGGTCGCGGCGCTGGCGGTGGTGGTGTTCGTCATGGTCATCGCGCTCTTCGGGGTGGACGCCGCATCGAGCACCGTAGTCGCGCTCATCGACGGAAAGACACTCGCCTATCCCGACGGAATCACCATCGTGAAGGCGGTTGTGGCCTGCTTCCTCATCTTTGGGTTCTGGGCGATGTTCGGTTTGGCCCTCGCGACCCTGTTCCAGCAGTCCGCGCTCGCGATCGGCCTCGGGCTGGCGTACGCATTGGTGGTCGAGGTGCTGATTTTCGGCTTGCTGGCGGGGTTGGGTGGCGACTTCGTGAAGCAGGTCCAGCAGTGGTTCCCCGTTGCGAACACCGGCTACCTCGTCGACTCTTTCGGGTCGCTCAGGGTCCGGGGCGTGCAGAGCACGACGCCTTTTGCGGATGCCACGCACGCAGTGCTCATGCTGCTGCTCTATGTCGCGGCGTTCACCGCGATCTCGGCGTACCTGTCGCGCACCCGCGATATAACCGCCTAAGGAGGCGCCCCTAGACCTCGGCCTGCGGACTTCTCGCTTTGAAAACCCTGAACAGAAGCCACAGGGATGGGATCAAGAGCAGTCCGCCGGCTGCAGTGACGAACAGGAACGCGGTCAAGCTCTCCGGCGGCGCCGCGGTGGCGGAGATGGTGAGATCGGGTGGAACGAGGTACGGCCACTGGCCGACCGCCCAGGCCCACAGCACCAATACGACTTGAGCAATCACCGCTCCCCTTGCGATGCGCGGTCGCGAACGCCAGACCGCCCACAGCGCCAGCGGGCCGTTGAGCAAGGCGAGCACAAAGAGCGGAAGTCCGCGGCCGGTCAGCGAGTGGAGCAGCCTCGGGCCCTCCACCGCCGCGATGGGCAGGGCGATCAAGGCCAGGACGCCGGAGACGACGGCCGCGGCGATCGCGCGGCGCCGGAAGTCGGCCAGCAGCTCGGGGCGATGCTCGTTTTCGACCATCAGGTACGCGGCGGCGAGATATGCGCACATCGAGAGCGCGAAGAGGCCGATCACGACGCCAAGAGGCGACGTCCAGCCATCGAGGAATCCGCTCGAGAGCCGGCCGTGCGGAGCGCGAATCGAGCCCGACGCGACTGCCGCCGCCGCGGTGCCCAGAAAGATCGGGGTGACGACACTCGCCACCCCGAACACGACGCCCCATGGCGACAGCGGGCCGACAGCGGAGCTACCGTGCGCCCGAAAAGCGAACGACGCGCCGCGGAACACGATGCCGAACAGCGCGATCGAGAACGGAAAGTACAGGGCGAGCCCCAGCACTCCGAAAGTCACCGGAAACGCGGTGAAGAGACCCACGATCATGAAGATCAACCAGACGTGGTTGGCTTCCCACACCGGGCCCATGGCCTCGGCGACGGCGGCGCGCTGGGCGGTCGCGCGCGGGCCGCTTGCGAAGAGGTCCCAGACTCCGCCGCCGAAGTCGGCTCCAGCGAGCACCGCGTAGGCGGTGAGCGACAGCCAGAGGACGCCCGCCACCAGCTCTGCCTCGCCGATCATTCGGCCCCCCTCGCCCGCTCGCGTGCCGCCAGCGCGAGCAGAAGGCGGCCCGTGGTGAGCGCAAGCGCGGCGTAGATCGCGATGAAGATGGCGAACATCAAACCAAGCGCCGGCGCGGATGTCGCCGCGTCCGACGTGCGCATGATGCCGTACACGACCCATGGTTGCCGGCCGAACTCGGTCACGAACCAACCGGCCTCCATCGCGCCGACGCTGGCGGGGCCGGCGACGACAAGACCCATGAGCAAGGGACGCCATAACGGAACTTTGCGGCGCCGGAGCACCATCAGCCAGAAGGCCGCGGCCAGCAGACCGATCAGCGTGCCGAGGCCGACCATGCTGTCAAAAGAAAGATGGACGAGGACAGGGTTGGGACGGTCGGTAGGAGGAAAGCTGTCGAGGCCCTGGACTTCCGCGTTGGGGTCGAACGCGGCGAGGAAGCTCAAGCCTTTCGGGATCTGAATCCCGTAGAGGACCCGCTGCTGGGAATCGGAGGGGATCCCGCCAATCGTGATGGGAGCTCCGCGCTGCGTCCTGTAGAGCCCCTCCATGGCGGCGAACTTCGCCGGTTGAGCGCCGTAAACAAAGCGTGCGCTCGAGTCGCCGGTCACGCCGGCGAGCACGATCGCGATCGCGGCCATCGCCATGCCGGCCGCGAGCCCGCGCCGGTGAAAGACGTCGTTGCGCCCTCGCAGCAGGCCGGCCGCGTAAACGGCCGCCACCAGGAAGCCGGTGACGACGTAGGCCGAGACCAACATGTGTGGATCCTCGGTCGGGGTAGATGGATTGAGCGCGGCGCCGAGCGGATCGACGCTGACCAGCTGCCCGTTGCTGAGCCGGAACCCGGCGGGCGTATTCATCCAGGCGTTGGCCATGACCACGAACACGGCGCTGGCCGCGCCGCTCAGCGCGATCGGGATCGACGTCAGCCAGTGCTTCAGGGGACTCAGGCGCTCCCAGCCGTATAGATAAAGACCCAGGAAGATCGCCTCGAGGAAGAACGCGAAGCCTTCAGCCGAGAACGGAAGTCCGAAGATTCCGCCCGAGAAGGCCATGAAGCGTGGCCAGAGGAGGCCGAGCTCGAAGGAAAGCACGGTGCCCGAGACGGCTCCCACCGCGAACAGGACGGCGAAAGCCCGGGACCACCTTCGCGCGAGCACCATCCATGACTCGTCATGCCGCCAGAGGGCCAGCCCCTCGGCCACCGACATGAGCAGCGGCATCCCGACACCAAGCACCGCGAAAACGATGTGGAAGCCGAGCGACGTACCCATCGTGGCCCGCGCCAGCGTGGTGTTGTCCATGTCGAACCCCTCGGTTAACCGGCCGTACCGTTCCTCACTTTCGCACAGCAGAGACGTTCTCGCCCGAGCAAGCCCGACTCAGCGACCGGCCGCGTATCCCTGCCCGCCGCGCGGGTTGGCGGCCGCGGAAAGCATCCCGGTCTCCGGATCACGGCCAACCGCGCACAGGCGACCCAACGACCACGCCCCCGCGTCGACGATCTCGTGACCGCGATGTCGCAGCTCCTGCAGCACCGCAGAATCGACGCGCGACTCGATGTACAGGCTCCCCGGCTCGGCCGTATGCGGCGCGAACGAGCTTGGAAAGTGCGCGGTGTGAAACATCGGAGCGTCGATCGCCGCCTGCAGGTCGTGAGCGAAGACGGCGTGCGCCAGGAAAAACTCCAGGGACCACTGGTCCTGCTGGTCACCGCCAGGGGTGCCGAAAGCCAGCCGCGGCTCGCCGTCGCGCAGCGCGAGCGAAGGGCTGAGTGTCGTGCGGGGTCGCTTTCCGCCTTCGAGATGGTTTGGGTGCTCTCGATCGAGATTCAACATTTGCGCGCGGGTGCCGAGGCAGAAGCCGAGGCCGGCGATGACCGGCGAGCTCTGCAGCCAGCCACCGCTGGGCGTGCACGCGACCATGTTGCCGTGACGGTCGACCGCGGCGACGTGCACGGTGTCGCCCCGCACCTCGCCGACGGCCTGCGCACCGGTCCCCGTCCAGTGGCCCTCGGCGACCGGCTGATTCGAGGGCCGGGGCAGCCGGGGAGGGCGGCCGCCGGGAGCACCGGGACGCAGCTCGAGCGAGGCGCGATCCGCCACGAGCTTGCGGCGCGCGGCGGCATAGTCCCTGGACAGGAGGTCTTCCAGTGGAACGTCCGCGAAATTCGGGTCCGCGTACCAGGCATCCCGGTCGGCGAAAGCGAGCTTTGCGCACTCGGTCACGCGGTGCACGTGCCCGGCCGACAGAAACCCGGCCGCGGCAAGGGCCTCCCCATCGAGCATCGAGAGCTGCTGAAGGAATACGGGTCCCTGGCTCCAGGGCCCGCATTTAGCGACCGTCCAGCCCTCGAACTCACTGGTGACGGGCGCCTCGTGCCTGGCCTTGAACGCGGCGAGGTCAGCGCCGGCAAGCAGCCCGCCATGTGCGGTCCCCGAGCTGTCCATGAACTCCTCACGACAGTGGCGATCGACCGCATCTGCGACGAAGCCTGAATAGAACGCGCCCAGCGCGGCGTCGATCTGGGCCTCGCGGCCGCCCCGCGCCGACTCGGCTTCGCTCACCAGGCGCCGGTACGTCGCGGCCAGGTCCGGATTGCGGAAGCTGGAGCCGTGAGTGGGCAACCCGCCACGCAGATAGACCTCAGCCGAGGCCGGCCAGTGCTCGCGGAACAAGCCCTCGACCATCGCGATCGTGTCAACGACGCGGGGCGCCAGCGGGTATCCGGCCCCCGCGTAGTCGATCCCGAACCGCATCACGTCGCCGATGGCCCACGTTCCGTGGTCCCGGAGCAGCGTCATCCAACCTGCGAAAGCGCCCGGTACGCACGCGGCGAGCAAACCGGTCCCCGGGATGTCGTTCAGCCCCAGGGCTCGGATCGCATCGATGGACGCCGACCTCGGGGCAGGGCCCTGACCGCAGATGACCTCCGCGCGTGATCGCGAAGCGTCCCAGAGCAGGATTGGCACCTCGCCGCCCAGCCCGTTCAGGTGCGGCTCGACCACCTGCAGCACGAACCCGGCGGCGACGGCCGCATCGAAGGCGTTGCCGCCCTGCTCGAGCACGGCCATCCCGCACTGGGTGGCGAGCCAGTGTGTCGAGCTGACCATCCCGAACGTCCCCTTGAGCTCGGGTCGGGTGGTGAAGGCCACCGCTCGATCATAGTTTGGAACCCATGGGCCTCCGGATCACTCGAGCTGAAGGGCCGCTGACCGATCGCTGGCGCACCGTTCCAGTGGAATCGCGCGGCGCGACTCGCATTGGCATCAGCTTCCGCCCGCTCCAGGCGGAGGGCCTCGGACTGGACCCTAGCGCGACCCTGACGGCGCTGCTCGAGCATTCCTTCCAGGTGGTCCGCCTCGCGGCGCTCTGGACCCGGATGGAGCCGGCGCCCGATGTGTTCGATCCATCGCACCTTGATTGGCAGGTCGAGAGCGCCGAACGCGCCGGCAAGCAGGTGATCATCGCTGTCGGCGCGGTCAAGAACTTCGGCTACCCGGAGTTCTTCGTCCCAGCGCACCACCTTCCACAGCCGCTGCCGGAAGGCTCGCTGGTCGGCGAGGCGTCTCATCCGGGGCTCTTCGCGGCTGCGGTCGAGTTCGTGGGCCGGGTGGTGGAACGTTACGCTGGCCACGAATCGGTGGTCGCCTGGCAGGTCGAGCACGAGGCGGTGGATCCGCTCGGCGTGGAGCACTCGTGGCGGCTCACGACGGGCTTCGTGAGGGGCGAGATGGCGGCGGTGAAGAGGCT
>WNFJ01294551.1_pt1 | contig 11701 bp, 8 predicted proteins | sample 5400461 | NCBI WGS metagenome assembly WNFJ01 (sample SAMN13153349, study PRJNA577476) | soil metagenome | isolation source: 115 cm saprolite on Douglas fir-dominated hillslope | place: USA:California | collected 2013-09-17
CTGTATGCTATTCTCTTTCCGCTTTGGGATGTGGAAACGACCGCGACCCAGGAGGATGGGAGACCATATGAGTTGATGGAAAAGTATGTGGAGCGTGGTATTGATGAGGGTCAGCTTCATAGCGTGGAGGAGCTAGCAAGCTTTTTCGGCCTGCAAAGTGAGATGGTCAAAAAGATTTTGAACTTCTTGGATACAATTGGACACGTTACCTCCACTGGCGGGCGATGGGACCTCACGCCTCTGGGACGAAAATCGGTGAGAGAGGGGACAAGGTACGTTTCAAAGGAGAAGCGCATAAGACTCTATTTTGATGCCTATTCATCAAGGCCTTTGCGAAAAGAACACTATAATACTAGAAGGGTAAGTATTCTCTCCCCGGATGAGGCCGCTGAGGTTCATTACATGAAGACTTGGGGATATCGCTTCCATCTCATTTCCAACATGACGCAGTGGCAACCAACAGCCTTACGTGAGCTAGAGGCATGCATTGACAGAGGAGACTATAATGTGCCTCCAGAGATGCGAGGGTTAAAGGCCCTCAGTATAAGACCTGCCTATATTCCTATGTACATTATTGAGACCAAGCAGCAATCATCTACCTCTTTCTATTCACAAATCGCGCATAAGCCGTATTACCTTGTTTATACAGGTATACGAGACTTACGCGATACCTACTTTGAGCACATTATTAATAATAACCACACTGTGTATGCAGCACTGACAAGTGAAAGAGCATGGCTTCCGTATAACCTGTGGCGCGAGTGGCTTAATGAGAAAGGTATCACCAGCGTACTCCCGCTAGAACGTGCTGATGGCACTTGGCAGGTATCACTACCAGCTTCAATTTTTGAGGGACCGCAGGCAAAGTTTACGACGATTAGAATAGGTGACTATGATTTAAAGAATGGCTATTTCATGCAAATCTGGTGCGATGATAAGACCTTGCGGCGCAAAGCGGCCTTGGATCGTACATTGAGGATGGTAAAAAATCAGCAGCAGTACATCAGGCGACAAACAGTCCAAGAACGGTTGCATCTCCTGGTAAGGCAACTTCAAACGAGTGAATTGACATTTGCCGACCTGCAGCAACGGGCTATGGAGACCGGGATGAGAAACATGGTGAATGTATTAGACAATTTATAAGCTTCTGAGTTAAATTTGTCTAATACACCCGAGTATAGTGAGGTCGTAGGACGATGCCATTATTCTTCCCACGTGCAAAGCGGGAGCCATTTCCACACGAGATAGACCTAAGTCAGATTTTCATTGCTCGTGATCAGCAATTGTATGATTTTCAGGAGGGTCTGAAGGCCTGGAAGGAATTGATACGAGAGATACCTGACCCTGACCTTCAGATGAAAGAGGCTCCTTCGCGAAACAATAAAATTCAGGGATTTGTGTGCTTACTCTATGGGGATAGCGGATTTGGGAAAAGCACATTGCTTAGGCATTATCACGAGATAGCATCAGGATATGACTACCATCTAGAGGTGAGTGATATTACTGATTGGGAGACTGTTGCTAGGCAATATGGTACGCTTCGCATGTCTAGTCATGAAATAGATAAACTAGAGTATTTTAATATACTTCGTGGAAGATTTGCTATTACTTTAGATAAGTCTATGCATGATTTTAAAGAATATAGGAGTGCGACTAATGCGGTAAAAGATGTAAAAATGCAAGCGGATCGAGCGATGCATAATGTGTTGAGAGATGATCGCTATGCATCGTTGCGCAGCTTGGCAGAAGATGGAGCCACAAAGTTACTCCAGTGGATTTTTCCGAGCACAGGCCAGATACTGACTGATGAGAAAGTCAAGAAATATCTAGGAGAAAGCATAGATATTGGGGTGAAGCACTTATCTCAATTGTCTACTAAATTGGTAGCCAAGCTAGGAGAGAATTTAGATGACTGCCTGAAACCAGAGTTGCGCTTGGGCCTAGCACTTGGACGCGATCTGCGCTACATCGCGAAAAATTTTCCTGTTCTTATCTTTTTTGATGCATATGAGACCATCTATGAGCATGATGCTTTTCTCAGGATAGCTATGGGAGCTGCAGGCATCCGTGTTGGTTGGGTTATAGCTGGACGAGGCGATTTATGGAACGGGCCAGAGCAGACAGTATATAGTATTTGCAAAGAGGAACCCTATAAAGATGTTGTGCACACTGATCGTGTGCTGGCATTGAACTTCGGCTCTCAGAGTTTGGGCGTTTTTAATTCCAAACATATAAAACACTATTTTGCTCAGCTACGGAGGCAGAGATCCTCTCTGCCAGCTATACATCAGACAGCTGCAGAACACATCCGATTTGTAACTCAGGGAATCCCTCTAGCGGTGAGAGTGGTCGCTGATCTCTATGTAAACAAGCCGGATCTTCGAGCTATAACTGAAGGCATTGATGGTGTGAAGCTTTTCGATAAAATGATGCAGTTATATCTCCTTCATGCTCCCAATGATCCAAATGAACGTGGGAAGCTCTATGGATTAGCTCTATTGAGGAGAGTGGATGATCCCCAGGCTGTCATTGGAGCGTTGGGCTTAAGTTCGGAAGAAAAAAGCTCTTATGGTAATGAACTGGCTCGGCTACAACGCCGTTATAGCTTCGTTGCAACTCAGCAGGGGCAACCAATTTTGCATCGGGAGGTCCGCACTTTTCTACGTCTGTGGCTGCTGGCTCATCGAAATGAACCGGAGGTTGCAGCAGTAGTTCAGCGGGTACAAGAGACATACCTGACGAGACTAGCAGAGCTAGAAAAACGTCGTCTGTATAGAAATTTGTACGACAGACTGGACGATGATGATTGGACTGAAGTTTATTTGGACCTGATAGAGGTGCAATTCTGGTTCGATATGTATGAAGGCATTCGCTATGGCCTGACTTTTCTGCTAGCAGCAGCTATCTATCGTCGTGATGCTGGCTATGAGGTTGTGAGCATGGGAGAGTATTTTGCACGTTATATGAAGGGTTCCTATGGGGTATGGTGGAAGTCAGTAAGACAGGCTTGGATGTGTGATTGGGCAGGGGAAATATGGACAGGCGAAGTACGGGAAGGTTTGGAAGAACTGGGAAACCGGATAAAGCAAGACGGCTTAGTCTTCCCTCAGTATCTATCACAAAATCAGAAGGAACTTGAAGCAGTTTTGTGGTGGTGGTTGGGCGAAGCCTACCGGAACTATGATGAACGAAAGGCACTACTCTGGTATGGAGAAGCACGCCTCGGGCTAAGCAATCAGTCCGAGCTGAGAACAATGATCGCTGAATCCTACTGGAAAATAGCATACAAGCAGTATGAACAGAAAGCATATGCTGCGTGTATTCGCCCTTTGGATGAGGCAATAACGCTCAAAACTGACTATGCTGATGCCTATCACTCACGAGGAAATGCGTACTACGAGCTTGGGCAATACTGGAAAGCGATCAGAGACCAGCAATATGCTATTTCCTTCAATGATACCTATGCCTATGCCTATATAAACCTAGGTAATGCTTACTATAAAAACAAGCGCTACCAGGAAGCTCTTCATGAGTATGAGCAAGCGCTCGAACTCATTGCCGATGACGCAGACATTTATTACAACCGAGCACTTACCTATACTGAGTTAAAGGATTATCCGAAAGCCTTGGAGGACTTTGAACGCGCACTTGATCTGAAACCAGACTTGGCGGATGTCTATGTGAGCCGGGGAAATGTATATGCGACATGCAAAGAGCAGCAAAAAGCGATTGCTGATTATAACCGTGCATTTGCACTAAGACCTGGAGATATCAATATTGCATGGATGGCACTGTGGGCTAGTTTTGATAAGACGCCGATGAGCCTTGCAACAGCAGATAGATTAGATGAAATCGCCCGACTGGAGCCAAATCATTACATCGCCTATGTCTGTCGAGGCATTGCAATGGGGCAACGCAACGAGTTAGAGGTAGCACAGGCACAGCTAGATCTGGCTGTCAGCAAGGCTCCAGAAGAGTGGGACCCTCATTTTTGGAAAGGGATGATCTGTGCCTATCACGGACAAACATCAATGGCTAGACATGAGATACAGGAAGCTTTACAACTGGATCTACCCCCATTATTGTTGATGCCACTCTACTGGTTAGCGACAATCAACGCTGATTTTTTCAAAGCCTACGGCGAGCCGTTATTGAAAAACCAAGGGTTCTAGTCAAGTCTTCAATCGATGGGTACCGGGTTGACTTTGCCACAGTTAGTACAGACTGCGGGAAATGTTCTGCGCTCTGATGGTCTTGTCACAGTTTGTATTGGGGGCTGTCTCCCCTTAAAGTAATCCCTAACTGCTTCAACTGAAACTATATTTTCTTGGTGGCAATTCCAGCATGTATATGTGTATGATTGGGCTCCATGTTTATTGCGTGCCATAGATCCTTCTTCCTCCTTTGGCAACCTACATGCTATGGTAAACATCGCGAAGTATCCTCGCATAGTTGTGCCCTTTGCGGATGTGCGAAGGCATCCAGAGGGGTTCATTATGCCTTGAGACTCTACATGTGTCAGAAAAGTCTTTAGTACCTTTCACTAGCAGATTTTATCTGGTCGAGCTACAAAATGCAAGTACTTAGGAATAGAAGTTCCCAAAAATAGGAAAAATCCTTCTTAGTATTATATGAATAGCAATCAAATAGAGATCACACTGATAGTCGAAATATAGAGTAGTTGCAGGTAATGCATATGGCAATTTGCAAAAATTTATGCCATAATAAAAAATATACTACGCCCTAAGTAATAAATACTTGTATGCTGTCCATATTACTTGTTCACAAAGTTTGGCGCTTTTTCCAACGTACTTTTCTTGCCTAGAATAGTATACTTGCCTATCAGCTTACTCGGCTTCTACATGAAGCAACCCAAGGTTCACACAGTTTGTAAAAGAATGAGAAACAAGTAGCATCCTAATGTTAATTAGGAGAATGGTATGCGATGTCCGCTCGTACTAAAAGGAGTTCATGATGAGCGCAGCATTAACAGCCTATCAAATTGGCATGGAACATTTGCTGAGGAGAATAGATAAAGATCTTCCTGCATATGCTGACGCGCTTGTGCTTCAAGCACGTCTCAATGAGAACATTGCCAAAGCGCGAGCGTTCGGTGATCCTGAGTCACGGCAATCACAGCGCTGGGAGATCGTTGATTCTTTAAATGATCTGACGAGGCAGGTGATTGAGATAACCTTTAACGAGTTGTGCATGTTTGGGAGTGTTCCACTTTCCCCTATGCTACCGCCTACTGAGAGCTTTAGTGATTTTCTTACCCCTACACGTACCTATATCGCAACGCTATGGGATACAATACAAAAGGCGCGTAAGCTATTCAGTATTAGTAACGACGAAGACATCTGGCCTTTGCAGTGTGAGAATGCAGTCAACGCTTTTGACTGTTGTGGCAAGCCTGTGTTGCCCAATAGCCCTTCGCTAGCGATGCTTGAGGTAAAACTAGCATATATTGATGAGCAGGTACGTAGTACAACAGAATTGATAGATGATTTTAGTCCAAATGGCCGAAAATCAACAAAACAGGCAACAAAACAGCGAGGTAAAATTCGTGAAAACTTGAAACTGCTCGTTCAAGGTATAGAAGCAACTGTGGATTTAATTAGTTCTCTCAACGGTTCTGCATACGCTGATCTGTCTGCCGGAGGGCCAGATAAGTTCTGTGAACATACAGAGTGAACTATCTCTCAGGACACTTGACAGTGCAGCAAGCAGTAACTATGCTTTGTGTAGTGAGTATACTCCAGTATAATTTTACCCATTTATCATCTAAAGAGCCGCTATACTCCTGAACCAGCACTCTATCGATATCAGATCTCTAGCGAATCTTAGTGTTTGGATACCAATGTCGCACTTGTGTATAGGTGTATGCTTAGTGACTTTCTGTAGCAAATTGCACAGAAGAGTTGAAGGTCTGATTCAACTAAGTAATGGCTAAATTAGCACCTAGGTGGACATAAGGCTTGCAATCGAGGTGTTGCTGATTCATGAAGGAGTAGTGATCAAAAAGAGAATGACCAGATGGAGCAAGAACCTCCTCTGCGGAGTTAGAGCTTTGATCAGGATTGTCATTCTCAGGTGAACCACTACCCATGAAAGATGAGTTGAGTAGTGCGCTGTGACGGAGAATTTAAATGAGAAGCAATCTGCTAATAGGCAACCTGAACGAGCGGCGAAAAGAGCGCTTATCGATAGCATAGAGCGAACATTGGATATAGCAGATCAATTGCAATTGAATGGAACTTCTCTAAACACCTTTGCGAATCAGATAAATGGGGTTATTGCTTGGCTACGCAACGATACAGGAAATTATCGACAAGGTAAAGAGGCTATTCTCACGAACTTACGTTCAGCACGAAAGAAGTTACAAACGGCATGCGGAGAATATGCGAAGAAAGAAAGGTCAGAAAAATTCCTGACATTGGTTGAAGATGGACGCCAATTTCTTGAAAAAGCGCTCAAAGCTTGGTAAGCTACAATAAGACATTCTTTTCCGCTTCGTGAAGCGAGATATTTTGCGATGTGTGAGACACTCTATATTTAGAGATGTCATTATCACCAATTCATTTATAAAACATGATATAATAGAAAACTGATGAGAGCTTATCTGCACATAAAGAAAGGAAATGCTATGAATCACTGGACAAGCAGTGCTTCAAATGGGGTATTGACTCAAAATACGAGCAATATGCCCTCGCAAATGCATAGTCGATTATTCACTATTAGAGAACTGCTTGAAAGGGAAGATTTACACAATTTTACAGAAGAAACTCTAGAAGATTTAGTGGATCAGCTTCGTGAAATCATCAGAGAAATTCGTAATACATCCAGTAAGACAATACAAGTCTATATGAGGTCAAAAGATACAATACTGCAAATTCTACGCCAGGCTTCTATTGCATTGCAGTTTGCTTCAGATCAATTGGCAACAAAAGGCCGTACTCTTCACTTCTATAAGTATCTCCTAGCGTTTCAGGAATACTTTGAAGAAGCTTTCGAGCAAGAGCCGCAAGAGGCATATGAGTTCGCTGATAGTATTGTGAAAACCTTTCCCTCCTTGCCCTTCATCAATCAGTATACCTCTGCAGAATTAGGTATTGATGATTTTTCCAAGCAGCTATTGAAACGGAAGACTGAACTTGTGTTCTCTCAAAAGCCCTTGCCACATTTACATAAGCTCTTTTCTGGAACAGATACTCTCTTGCCTGATCAGTGTGATCAAGCTTGCTCTGTTTTGTACTCGTTGAATGATGTGGTAAAAAATACGTTTCCCTTAATCAACGCGGCTATGTCGGCATGTCTTGAGGTTGCCATTTCCTCTGATAGCTGCGAGCTGTTGGTGACACTGTGCTATGCTGAAGAACAGATAAGTTTATTGCACTCGCTCATAGCCCAAATCGGTTCCATTGGTCAGTCCAGACCAAAGCAGGAGGATAAAATAAAAAAAGAGATAAAAGTAATATTTGATAACATTATGGAATTTATAAGTATAATAATTAAAAAAATGCAAGATATGATCATGCAGTGCGACCAAATACGTTTCCGTGAACGTGCTCTGGTAAGTAACGATATTACCCAAGCTTTCCTAGAAAGGTAATCACAAGTATCAATTTTATGTAAAACAGGAGATTGTTGGTAATGATTAGATTGGATTACAAACGCGGTTTACAGATACTCAAAAGTCACCTTCCAGATGATGTAATGGATGAATTTGAGATCTACGAGGCTCGCATGCTGGAAAACCTTCATCATAAACAGCTTTTTGGTGATCCTCCTACAACACAGGCGAACCGGAATGCTATTATTTATGACCTGAATGTGCTTGCTCACAGATACGGCGATATGAGTTACAACGAGATGTGTTATAATCCACAAGTATCTAGAGTGAGCCCTGTTTCAACGCCTTCTAGAACCGTTACTGGTCAGGCCGTCGCCGATACGAATATGCAGCATGAGGAATCAAGCCGGACAAATACAACACGCCCTCATGTAGAGACCGAACTGGTCACATCTATCGTACCTACAGCTTACTGCCGTCACCTGGATGTAGATAATTTCCCACTCGTAACTATTACGTTTAATAACACTTGCTCAGGTTGCGATGATCTTTCGCTTACTGTGAGTGCCTTCATTGAGAACTATAGCGACCTAGCAGCAAGAACTATAGATCTTGCTAAGGACGAGCAGAAAAGTGTTTCTCTGCTGCCCGTGCTACAACCTGAGGCCGTCTCCAAACTGAATGAAATTCAACAAGCTACTCTACATGTCAAGGTAAAGTGGACTTCATCAAAAATGCGTATTTCTCCTTTTCACGAAACACACAGTATTCGTCTCCATGCTCGTAATACAGCTTTATTAGCACTGGAGAAGCCAGACAGAGAGATCAAAGACCTCACTGAATATCTCGCTGCATGGGTTACGCCACATCACCCTGAGCTAGAGAAATTGCAGCGCAAGGCAGTAAAGTACCTTCCAAGTGGATTTCCTGGCTATGGTGCTGCTAATTCGTTATCTGAGTCAATCCTTCTGGTACGTGAGCAGGCACGTGCTATTTTTTTCGTACTCCAGCACGATGTAAATCTTGCCTATGTCGATTCTGCATTGAGCATGGATGTGGAGGCCCGTCAGAAGACGCAACGCGTCCGGCTGCCTGCTGAAATTCTAGCTATTGGTGGTTCTGCAAATTGTCTAGATGGTACTGTGCTCTTTGCAAGCCTGCTGGAATTGATTGGTATTCAACCTGTCATTGTCCTGGTACCAGGACACGCTTTTGTCGGCTGGCGCATCTGCAAAGATGTGGATCGGTATGAGTTTGCGGAGACAACTATGATTAGTACTGGTGATTTTGATGCAGCCCAGCGCTATGCACAGGAGCTTTTTGATGATGCTCAATTCTATAGATATTTCGGTAGAACGTTGTTCGATCCCTTTGGCTTTGCATGCTTAATTGACGTAGCAGCATGCCGAAGAAAGGACATTTACCCTCTAGAATAGAGGTCATATATTTGCATTATTAGACCTTATCCCGATTAAGAGATAACGAGCTGAGAATCAAGACGAAGACGAAAGGCCTCCCGCTCAGCCATGCTAAATCGGAATAGAGTCTATTAATAGAAGAAGTAGTGATCTCAATGTACCATAACACAGAAAATATTAAAATCGATTTTTTAAGTAGAAAAAGAGAATGATGCATTTGCATCATTCTCTCCAGAACGCATCTAGAATTTGTCCTGTATGCGGGGAATGTCACGATCAAGCAAAGCGGGAACAACTAGACTAACCGATTGTAGCCTTAGTACACCTGGGTATAAATGTGATCCGAGTTTGCCATGATAAATGGCCTCATGATCAGAGGATCAACTCGGAACATACTTGCGCCCACCTGTACTTAGCTTTTGAGCTTATTTTTGTGCGTTTATTCTTCTTCCATTTAGGCAAGGCTCCTCTTAAGGCTACGAATGCATAGGGCTACGCAGGCAGCATCCAGATGCACACGAACAGATAGTAGCGTGAGACCCCGGCAAGTGGTTATCTCATAGCCGCTGCTGCAGCCATCAGACCAATGATGAGCACGATAGCCAACACAAAAACAATGGCTACGGGAAGCAGCACAACCGCTGTTGCTTTACCACCACTCAAGCGATGGACTGCCATGATTGAGAAGATATTCAGGACAATGCTATAAATGCCTATTCCAAATCCCACAATGAAGCCGAGAATAGGAACCAGAGCAGCCAGGCCACTTATGATACTCAGTGGTACGCTGAAGAGCAGGTTAGCGTAACCCTGGGCCAGAAAGGTTCCTTGCCCACGGAAGGCCTTGGCTATGAGGTAGAGGATACCGGTGCTAATAAAGAAGCCGATAATAGTCAATGGCATGAAACCAAGGGTGAGACCCCATTGAATAAGCGGAGCAATTATTGGATTAAGTGTTGTGGTCCCGGATGTGCCGAAGGCATTGGGCATGATGAGGATACGGATATAGCTCAGTATGCCAGCTATAACTGCGGACGCTACCAACTGTACCCAAAGGATACTCCAACTCGCCTTGCCTATTTCCTGTGCGAACGTAGCTGCAGACGGCTTCGTCACTACCTTAATATACTGGCTAGGTAGCTCCTTTATGGCCTGTTCCAATGGGAGTGGTGTTGCTTGTGGGGGAGTATAGCCGTAGCTCTGTTGCTGTTGTCCATAGCCATAGGAATCTGGAGGAGCATAGGGACCCGGTGGTGCTTGGTATGGGTTCTGCGGTGTCCCGTATGGATAGGGGTTCTGTTGCTGATTACTATATGGATCTTGAGACATAGGGATACTCCTTTTGCTGTAACATTCCCAGATATACCTTGTTCTTTTGTCGCGATTGTTTCCAATCTTCACCCTTATTCATAAGTATTACTTTAGCACATTTGGTTGCATTACTCTATAGTCCTATTTGGCTACTCACTGGTAAATATTTCATCAAATATGAATAGGAAGCGTGGTATTTCATCAAATATGAATAGGAAGCGTGGTCTGAAACTTTTTCTTCCACCTTGTACGTGAAGGTAGTATACTCTGAGTATGAGCCAGTAAGAGAGCTATCATAAATTGCGAAGGGATTATCAAAGTATGCAAGAGAAACAAAAAGTTCAAACTGTCCCAGTGAAAGTATATCGTTCTGCTGATCGTATAACGGTTGCGGCTCCGTTGCCCGGACTTCAGCCTGAAGATATTATGGTCACTGTGACAGAAGAAGGTCATGTGGTGATATATGGCGAGGTTCGTGGCATGCTCAAGGATATCAAGGAACTCCTCGTTGATGAGTGGAGTGTTGGAGGATATCATCGAGAACTAGATCTGCCGGGACCTGTTGATGGTTCGCAGGCAAATGCTACCTACGGCAATGGGGTCCTGGTCGTCTCGCTACCTCGATCTGCTAGCTCGACGGCAGCGGTGTTGAGGCTAGAGAAGGTTGGCCTCGATCGCGGTGAGCGTGTAGGGCTTGCGGGACATGTCCAGATGAAAGAGACCAACATAAGTTCGGTGCCAATAATGGAAGCTGAAAGCCTTGTGCTGTGCCAGAATTGTAATGCAGCAAATACTGCATTACAATTTTTTGTTTGTAAATTATAGTTTTGCTTCTTCCTTGACAGCAGCATTGAAAATAGAAAAGTAGATCTCGATTGCAGAGAGCTTGCCAGACATTTGCAGCAAGCAGAAATGTCTATCTGACAAGCTTTGGATTCGTTTTTATGTTGAGCGCAACAACTGCCTTTTCTGGTTATACTTCTGTCGCAAGTACTGCCTCCTTCTATAATGATGCCACCATTGTCAGATGACAAAGAGCACAATAAGAACTGCAAGCATGATCCATCCAACACGCTCGATGCTTCTTTGTAGCTGATCGATTTCGATCGCAATGACATATCCTATCAGACAATAAGGCTGTGTTCCAGAGTAGCGCTGCCAACACTTCAAAAGCTAGAAAGCGTTGGTAGCTTAATTGTGTGGCGGGTACGCAGCAGCGAGGCGACGATGACCAGCATTAATATGACAGCAATAGCTAGTAGGGACGGGTGGGCGTCATCTTTTTGCACAGATGTGAGGGAAGCGATATAAGCGTATTGTCTGAAAACGGGCGCAATAGAATTGCAGCCCCATTCGCTAGATCGCGACGTAACCGATGGCGATAAATCGCGTGAATATT
>WNFJ01078685.1_pt1 | contig 11700 bp, 11 predicted proteins | sample 5400461 | NCBI WGS metagenome assembly WNFJ01 (sample SAMN13153349, study PRJNA577476) | soil metagenome | isolation source: 115 cm saprolite on Douglas fir-dominated hillslope | place: USA:California | collected 2013-09-17
CGCTTGATCGAAATCAAGCAGCCACATAGTGATCCAGCGTTGGGACGCTCAGATCAGCGGGCGTCTGCGCCCTGTTGATCATCTGCATTGGGTGCGTGAACAATGAGCTGTCCCGCTGTGGTTTCGGCGGCAAGGGCAGATCGTGGGCTATGGGTATATACGATTGGGTGAAGGAACGCTCTGGTATCCTCAAGCCTGTTTACGCGCCCGCTGGCCAAGGAGGAAATGGTCTTCTGTCTGGACGAGAAGACCAATTTCCAACCTCGTTCCCGCCTGGCACCTCTTCTCCCGCCCCAGTCGGGGCAACCACTTCGCCTGGAGCACGAGTAGAAACGGATGGGAGCTTTACATCTGCTTGCTGCCTTTGATACTCGCACAGGGAAGGTGTACGCACGAACCGATACCGAGCATCCGGCAAGCCGAGTTCATTGCCCAATGTGAAGTTCAGGCCGTTCACGTTCCTGCTGCGTGATTTCCGTTTCCTTTCAATGATGAGCTGTTGTGACCAAAGTAATAGGTTAGCAGTGCCCGTAACCAATTGCTGGCAACGTACAACTATCTCTCTGGGAATGGTGTCTCTCAGGCTGTTGCCCCCGCCGGCGGGAGCAGCGCCGGACCGTGAATGGCCAGGTACCGTCTGCGTCCCATGGGGGATGGAACGCACGGTCAGGGTCAGCCGCCACCAACAGACGAACAGTGCAACGTGCATTACCTTCCGCCGCCTCTTTGGCACGTGGCTGGCGCGCGGGATGAATCCCTTGGAGCAGTCCCAGGATCTGCTCAGCCACCAAAGACCTTGCACTCAAGTCTGAACATTTACGACAGATCATGCAACTCAGCAAGGAAGGAATGGATGATGGATCACGCTCAACAGCAGCATGTTTCGCGGATCGCCTACGTGCTCAAATGCTTTCCACGCCCGTCCGAGACCTTTATCCTGCATGAGATTCTCGAACTGCAGCGCCAAGGGCTATCGCTGCGTATCTTTTCCCTGCGTGAGCCGTCTACGACTAAGGTGGCTGAGGCGGTTCAGGAGGTGCGGGCACCGGTCACCTATCTTCCTCGCCACTTTCCAGGCGGCACGCTGGCCTTGCTCACGGCTGCCATCCGGCGTTTTCTCACGGCTCCCTGGCTCTTTCTGCGTGTCGTTCGGTCGGCACTCGTCCACTATCGGCAGCCCATTGTGCTCCTCAAGCATCTGCTGTACGCTGCCTATCTCGCTGACCAGTTCGAGCGCGAGGGCATCACCCATGTGCATGCCCATTATGCCAACACGCCTACTGCTGTGGCACAGCTCGTGTACCAGTTCACCGGCATTGCCTACAGCTTCACGGCACACGCCAAAGATATCTCCCTCTCGCGGACAGCAGCCCTCGCTGACAAAATGCGCCTGGCTCGCTTTGTGGTCACCTGCACGACCTATAACCAGCGCTATCTCGCGGCGCTGGCCGATTATGACAGGGACGGGCACATCCACTGTATCTACCATGGTGTGAATCTGCGCGCCTTCCCTGCTGAGGTTGCCGTGCCGCCAGCGCACCCGCTCATTCTGACGGTAGCCCGCCTCGTCGAGAAAAAAGGACTGTCGTATCTGTTGCATGCCTGCCGCATGCTCACAGACCAGGGCTACGACTTCACCTGCCGCATTGTCGGCGAGGGGCCGTTGCGCCCGGTGCTGGAGCGGGAAATCTGCGACCTGGCGCTGACTGGCCGGGTAGCACTGTGGGGAGCGGAGAAGCACGAGCGGGTGATCGAAATGTATCGGCAAGCCACGCTGGTCGCCCTGCCCTGTGTCATTGGCGAGAATGGGGACCGCGATGGCATCCCCAATGTGCTGGTCGAGTCACTGTATATGGGTGTGCCGGTGGTCTCCACGCCGGTTTCCGGTATCCCTGAGTTACTCACGCCGGAGGTCAATGGTCTACTGGTTGCGCCGCGTGATAGCACTGCCCTGGCGGCTGCCATCGCACGCCTCCTCGCCGACCCCCTGTTGTGCCGTCGTTTGGCGCTCGCCGGACGCCAGACCGTGGTAGAACGATTTGATATGGCGTGCAACGCGACGCGCCTCTTGCACCTGTTGCTTGGCCAGGGAGCCACCGGTGACCTCCAACCAACCACGGGCAAACATATTCCTGTGCAGACGGCACCGCTCCAGAATATGCTCTCCAACGAAATACCGGCTGGAGCAACATACAACAGCCGCGAGGGGTAAATTGATGGGTCTACGATTGCTGTTCTATTGCCACGATACCTTTGGTCTGGGGCACTTCCGGCGTACCCTTTCCCTGGCGAAGCACTTCACGGCCACGCTGCCTGGTGCGGAGGCATTGATTGTGACCGGGTCACCACTGGCCTATGCCTTTGAGTTGCCTCCACATGTCGATTATATCAAGCTTCCGGCAGTAACCAAGCGCAGCGATGGGACATACGCAGCACAGAGCCTCACGCTGGAGTTCGCAGCCATGCGTGACCTGCGTGCTGTGCTCCTGCGCGAGACCGCCCAGGCGTATCACCCCGACGTCTTTCTGGTCGATCATGCACCACTGGGCTTGAAAAGGGAGGCATTGCCCACGCTCACCTTCCTGCGAACCACGCACCCCACCTGCTTGTGCGTGCTCGGGTTGCGCGACATCCTCGATGCGAGCCACCTCGTTCGACACAGCTGGACACAGGAAGGCGTCTATAGCATACTGGAACAGGCCTACCATCTGATCCTGGTCTATGGCTCCCAACGGTTCTTCGATATCGTTACGGAATATGCGTTGTCGCCGACGGTGGCCCGGCGTGTTCACTTTTGTGGCTACCTGGATCGATTGACGACGGCCTTCCCTCAGAGTGTAGCCACGCATACAGGCCCGCGCATCACCGATCTGCGGCGCGAGTTGGCCCCATATGCTGAGCGCCTGGTGGTGCTGACAGCAGGTGGGGGGGGTGATGGTTTCCCCTTGATGCAGGCCTACCTCTTGGGTTTGGGCCGACAGGAAAAGCCCGCTTTTACCAGTGTGCTGGTCACCGGGCCCCTGATGGAGGCGAACGAACTGTGTATGCTACGCGAACTCGCGGCAACCCTGCCAGCGGGCACCGTACGTATTGAGTCCTTTTTGCCAAATCCTCTGCTGCTGCTCGCTGCCGCAGACCTGGTGGTGTCTATGGCGGGATACAACACCGTCTGTGAGCTGTTGGCGTTGGGCCAGCGGGCTCTGCTGGTCCCGCGTGTCACGCCGCGTCAAGAACAACTGGTGCGCGCAACCCTGCTGGCCGAACGCGGACTGGTGCATCTGCTTCACCCGGAGCACTTGACCCCGGAAAGACTGCTAGACCTCGTGCTGCACAGCCTTGCACAGCCGCGACCGCGGGCAGAGCAGCTCGTCGAGGCGGGCATTGTGTTCCATGGGCAAACCATGGCAGCACAGGCCATGCTTGAGGGGTTGCGTGCTCTGCATGACCAGCAGCGGCTGGCGACGCGGGCGATCGTGTAGGTTTCCTGAGGGAGGGGAACGTGAATATCGCTTACATCTGTGCGGATCAGGGCATTCCTGTGCTGGGCAATAAGGGGGCATCGGTGCACGTACGCGAATTCACTGATGCCCTGGTCGAGTTGGGGTATGAGGTGTGTATCTACAGCGCCGCCGGGGCTGCTAAGCATGGACAAGGCGCCACTCAGAACACAACCAAGGCGGCCCTGACGATCCTGGCACCATCCAAGTTGATCAATGACGCGGCGATGTTGTTTTCGACAAGCCTGTCGCGCCTGGGCTGGAAGCATGAGCCTGCGCATCTCTTCTCAGAGGTACAGCATCTGCTGGCTGATCCAGCATTTGTGACTGCGGCCCTACCTTTGCTGCATGACTTTGCGCCCGATGTGCTCATCGCTCGTCACGCGCTGTTCAGTCTGGCCGGGCCGGAACTGGCCCGCGCCCTCGCTTGCCCCTGTGTGCTGGAAGTCAATGCGCCGCTGGTTGAAGAACGTCGCCGCTACTGGGGATTAACGCTGCAGCGCGAGGCTGAGCAGGCTGAGCGCACGGCGTTTGCTGGCGCCGATGTGCTGGTTGCTGTCTCTGAGGGAGTGCGCGACTATCTGCTGCACTACGGTGTGCCCACAGACCGCATTGTGGTCCTGCCCAATGGCGTCAACCTGGCACGCTTTCATCCTGCTGTGGATGGTGCTGCGGTGCGCCGTCGCTACAGGCTGGAAGGGCAGGTCGTACTCGGCTTCACGGGCAGTCTGAAGTCCTGGCATGGAGTAGATATGCTACTGCGCGCCTTTGCCGACCTGCCAACTGCTCTACGCCAGCGCACGCCAGGCTGTGAGCAGAAAGAGATGGTGCTTCATCTGCTGCTCGTCGGCGATGGGCCTCAGCGTGAGGTGCTGATGCGCCTCAGTCATGACCTGGGGGTGAGCGAGCAAGTGACCTTTACTGGCGCCTTGCCGCACGCTGAGATCCCAGCACACCTGGCAGCGTGCGATATTGCCGTGGCGCCCTACCTGTCCAGTGACGACTTCTACTTTTCCCCGCTGAAAGTAATGGAGTACCTGGCGATGGGCCGGGCAACCGTTGCCCCTCGGCTAGGGCAACTCCCTGCGTTGTTGCAGGGAGTTGCTGGCCCCTGTGGACTGCTCTACCGCGCCGACGATGAACGAGAGCTAGCAGCAGCGCTCTTGCAACTCGTCAACGATGAAGGGCTACGCCGGGTCCTGGGGGCACGGGCGGCAGAGCAGGCACACCAGCGCTCTTCCTGGCACAAGGTAGCTCAGCAGATCGTCGCGCAGGCAGGTGCATTGCCCACAATGCACCGTGTGCAGAAGGATCATCTTTCCCAGGTGGTACAGACATGAAACGCCTCAAGCAACGGCGAGGGGTCTTCTGGGTCTTCTGGCCCTATGTCCGCCCCTCTACCTGGAAGATTGGCCTCGCCCTGGTGATCTTGCTACTGGATACGCTGGCTGATCTGGCCTCGCCCTGGCCAATCAAGCTCATCTTTGATAACGTGTTGCTGGGCAAGCACCTGCGCTGGCCCTGGTCGCTGCTGATCCCCCAGGCGCTGGCCCAGAATCACCTGCTCTTTTTTAGCGTGCTCTGCGGTACTTTGCTCCTCCTCGCTCTGATCAGTGCTGGCTCGACCTATGTGGGCATGCGTCTGCTGGCAACAACAGGGCAGCGCATCATCTTCCATGTGCGCTGCGCACTCTTCGCCCATCTCCAGCAGCTCAGCCCGGCTTTCTATGATCGACAACGCCTGGGCGATCTCCTGACGCGCCTGACCTCAGATATACAATCTATCCAGGACATGTTGGTAACGGCCCTGCCACTGCTGCTGCTCAATGTGATGCTCGTAGCTGGCATGCTTGCAGTCCTTCTGCTCGTGAGCCTTCCCTTCGGTGTGCTTGGGCTGGTGAGCGCGTGCATCGTCTACGTGGTCCTGCGGCGGTATCTGCGCACCATCAAGCAGGTGGCACGGCAGACGCGACGCTGCGAGAGCGACGCCAACGCGCTGGTGCAAGAAAACCTGTTGGGCATCCGCGTGGTGCAGGCATTTGGCATGGAGCCTCACGCTCAACAAAAGTACCGGGAGCATGCCACCCGTGTCTTGCATCTTGGCACTATTGCCGCTGGTCTCCAATCGGGCCTGCCATCTGTCGTAGGCATGATGACCGATGCGGGAACACTGGCTGCGTTGGCGGTGGGAGGAATATTGGTCATGCTGGGGCAGGTGACCATTGGGGATCTGCTGGTCTTCAGTGCCTATCTGCGCGCCATGTACAGCCCCTTGCGCCAGCTCGGTAAGTTCAGCAATACATTTACACGGGCGTCTGCCTGCGCGGAACGGGTGGTAGACTTGCTCCAAACGGCTCCGGAGATTGCTGATCGTCCCACAGCAGTAGCAGTACCCCGGCTGCACGGGGCTATCACCTTCCATCACGTGAGCTTTCGTTATGACCAGCAGCGTCCGGCCTTGCAGAATATCTCCTTCACGATTTATCCAGGAATGATGGTGGCCCTGGTGCGCAGGGAAGAGCAGCATCCTCCACCTCCTGCAGCGTTTTTATGATCCCCAGGAAGGGCAGATCCTCCTTGACGGGCGGGACATCCGCGATTACACCCTGGCGAGCTTGCGTCGGCAGATAGCCCTGGTCCCGCAAGATCCCATGCTCTTCCGCGCCAGCGTACGCGAAAATATTGCCTATGGACGACCGGAGGCGAGCGAAGCAGAGATTGTCGCAGCAGCTCAACAAGCGCATGCCGATGCGTTTCTTCGTCGGCTGCCCCAGGGATACGACACCTTGCTGGAGGAGCATGGCATAGGGCTTTCGGGCGGGCAGCGGCAATGCCTGGCTATTGCGCGGGCGATCCTGCGGCAGGCGCCTCTGCTGCTCCTTGATGAGCCGACGGTGGGCCTGGACGCCCAATCTGAGCAGCTTGTCGTCAAGGCGCTGGAGCGACTGATGGTCGGGCGCACGACGTTGGTCTGCGCGCATCGTCTCTCCACTATTCAGCGGGCTGACCTGGTGCTGGTGGTCGAGAAAGGCCAGATTGTCGAAGCAGGCACTCCTACTGAGCTACTGACCGCACGTGGGCATTACTATCGGTTCTACACCCTGCAATGCTGTGTGCGAGAGCCATGGTCTCCTGTTCAGTCCAATGCCAGTCCTTTCAGCAGTGATGAGCCAATACCGATCCGGCACAGGCCAGGCGCTCAACACCAGTTTAAGCAGGCCGGTCCCTTCATCAGTGATGAGCCAGTTCAGACCTACTCACCTTAGCTGGCCAGGGGGCTTGAACTGGTGGGAGGGAGTGGAGAGGTTGGCGAGAGGCGACGGTCATGACCATATGCATGGAGAGGAGCAGAGAGAGGATGAATCACCTCGCTCAACAAGCAACGTGCCTGGTAACGGGTGCAGCTGGATTCATCGGTTCGCATCTGGCCGAAGCACTGGTGGCCCGCGGCCACCGTGTGATCGGCGTGGATGCCTTCGTGGACTTCTATCCACGCCCCATGAAAGAGGCCAACCTGAGAGATCTTCGTCAGGCGCCAACCTTTCAGTGTATCGAGGCGGACCTGCGCACCACAGACCTGGTCACCTTGCTGACAGGGATCGATTACGTGTTCCACCTGACGGCGCAGGCGGGTGTGCGCACCAGCTGGGGTGATGGCTTCACTGCCTATGTTGAGCACAATGTGCTCGCCACGCAACGCCTGCTGGAGGCAGCGCAGCAGAGGGGGGTTCGGCGCGTGATCTACGCATCCTCTTCCTCAGTGTATGGGGAAACGCCGACCTTGCCCGCACGCGAAGACAGCCCCCTTGCCCATTTCGCCCTATGGAGTGACGAAACTGGCTGCGGAACACCTCTGTCGGCTCTATACCATTGGGCATGAGCTGCCGACGATCTCGCTGCGCTACTTCACGGTCTACGGCCCACGCCAGCGTCCGGACATGGCTTTCCACAAGTTCATCCACGCGCTCCTGCGAGATGAGCTGCTCCCCGTCTACGGTGACGGGGAGCAGTCGCGCGATTTCACGTACGTTGGCGATATCGTAGCTGCCACGCTTGCCGCCATGGGACACGGTGTGCCTGGCGCGTGCTACAATCTGGGTGGTGGCGTTCAGGTGACTGTCAAGGAGGTGCTGGACTTGTTGGAGCAGCTGACCGGGAAGCGTGCGCGGCTGCACCACCATCCGCGCCAACGCGGGGATGCGGCGCATACGGCTGCCGACACGACAGCAGCCCGCATGGACCTCGGCTTTGCGCCCGCATGGACACTCCCGGACGGACTGCACATGGAAGGTGGTCTGGCTGTCCAAGCAGCTCGCCAAGCTGAGTAGAGTGCGTTATTGAAGAAGAGGCAAAAGGGACAGCCGTCTGAAAGAGCCGACCAGGCCGATCAGATCACACGAATTCCGGAACAAGCAATCCAACGAAGGAGATGAGTTTCACTGCAATGATATTTGCGGTGATCAGGCAGGTCACAAAAAGGGCGGCGATGACGACAAACCAGAACGATATCTTCAAGCCAAACCTCCTATCCATCAGACTAGTACACAGCTTTGTTGTACTCTTCAATGAAGAAATCTGCTAATTGCCCCCAGTGCTGGCTACTTCGCACATTCGTTCGTAAATCCAGTATTCAAAAAGAGTTCTAGCGGCGTTTTGCCTTTTACCGAAGAGGAGTGTATAATGCTGATGAGTGCAACACCTCGTGATAACCTGCCTTCGTGGCAAAGCGACAACTTTTGCCAGGATGCACAAAAAATGCATGTGACAACTTTTGTCACACGTGCGTGAAAACGAGGGAGTACTACTCAATCAGCCTGTGAAGGCTGGTTGTGCCAAACAAGCGGTGATCGTGTAACCACCTGCCTTCCAAGCAGGCTGTCGCGGGTTCGAGTCCCGTCTCCCGCTCCCATTTTTACATCGTCTCTTTGCAAGCCGGCTACAGGCCGCCTGGCGACAACCAGGCAGCGTTTGGGCAAGCAAGGGGACGATGTTTTTATGTGTCAAAAGGCGTGCAGCGACATCCTGCCTCGTTTCCAGGCGACATCCTGCCTACTCCGGGGTGTGACATCCTGCCCCGTCGCTCGCGACATCCTGCCTACACGCAGACGCGACATCCTGCCCCTTGCCCCGAACGCTGCCCGGTTGCCTCCCGGCGCGAAAGAAGCCGTAAAGGAGGCAATTACCCATGAACGAGTCGAAGAAATCATCAGCATCGCAGGAATTTGGAAAGGCCACGCTCAGACGCCGCAAGCACGTCGCCGGCAACCGCGCCGTCGCCCAGCGCGACAAGCTCGACGCGCAGGCCCAAGCGCGTGCGCAACAGGCCACTGAAAAGGCAGCAACAGCCACTGGCAAGCCCAGGCGGGGACAGGAGCAGCAGCGCTTGCAGGCGTCCCGCCGCGCCGGAACGACCCTCGCGCGAGCGGTCGAGGACTACCTGCAGGACCATGCGGGCGGGAACCACAGCGACAAGACCCTGGAGTGGCACCGCACCGCCCTGGGGCTCCTGCGCACCTACCTGGAAAAGGTACGCGGCATCACCCTGGTGGGCGAGGTGGACGCGCCCGATATCAGCGGCTGGTTCGCCGAGATGCGCACGAGCCCGGGGAGCCGCGGCAAGCCGAGATCCGAGCGCACCATCCAGACCTACGCCCGCTCGGCACGCGCCTTCTTCCACTGGCTGATGCGCCGCGAAATCATCGGGAGCAACCCCTTTGACCGCGTCGTCTTCCCCAAAGTGGGCAAGCCGCTCATCCAGACCATCGACGCCGAGGAATTCGAGCGCCTCCTGCTCGCCTGCACCCCGACCAACGAAGCCGGACCGATCGCGAGCGCGCGCCTCCGAGTTGGCGTATCATGCGCGCTCAGCCGGAGAGGATGAGGCTGCCTATCGCTCAAGCGTCCAGGCTGGGATGGAGGCGGTGGCCGTCTTCGCCGTCGCAGACGCCATCGGGCATTTTGAACAGGCGCGAGCCTTGCTGCAAGAGCAAAAGCGTCTACAGACCGAGCTTGCGGCCGCGGAGGTCGAACGCCTCTACGCCCATCTGGGGCGGGCCTATGCCGACCAGAATGCCTGGGAAAAGGCTCAAAAGGCGTATGAAGAACTGCTGGCCTACGCGCAACACCAGTATCAGTTCACGCTGGCCAGTGTGACCCTCAACCGCCTGGCGATCCTGGCCGTGCAGCAAACCAGCGACAAGCCAAAAGCTCGCGCGCTCTTTGAGCAAGCCCTGCAGATGGCCGAGACCAGTCAGGATCAGCGGGCGCTGGCGGAAACGGAGTGGAACCTGGCCACGACCGCGCTGTGGGAGGACTCAAAGCGTGCCTTATCGCATGGACAGCAGGCGCTCTCCCTGGCGCGAGCCCTCCACGACCAGGAGTTGGAAGCGAGAAGTCTCTCCTCACTGGGATGGATCCATCTTCTTGGGGGAGACTTTGAGGAGGCCATGCACTGTTTTGATGCGTCTCTGCTACTGTATGGGCGACTTCACACCGAGCAGACCGCTTCACGGGAGCTTTCACTTGTACACTTTCTCAGTGGCGCTCCGCTGACGCAAACCTTGACGAAGCGCGCGACAGAAGTCGTGTGCTGGGCGTTCCTGGCTCTCGCACAACTGCATGTGGGGCAGGTGCAGGACAGTATTCGCAGTGGCCGCCAGGCGCTCGCGCTCGCGCAAGACAGCAAGAGCGTCTGGGTACACTTCAGCAGTACGTTCGCCCTGGTACATGCCTTACTGGATGCGGGGGTCTATGAAGAGGCGCTCGGGCTCATGCAACCCATTGTCGCGCCAGCGCGGACCCTTCCTCCGACGCTCCTTTTCCAGCGCTTTCTCACGGCCCTGGAGAGGACGTATCACGCCTTGCAGCACTGGGATGAGGCGCGCAGCACACTTGCAGAGTTAGACGCGGTGGCCGAGACGTTAGACCTCGGACGCTTACGGTCGCTCGCTCTGTCGCAGCTGTGCATGAACTATAGCGTGACTGGGGAATGGGAAGCCGCCTCCCACTATGCCGTGCAGGCCATCGCTCTACGGAAGAGAGCTAAGAGGGCATTGAACATGCTGGATTTCTCCCGTCAGTATGAAACGGAGGCATTACTGCGTGTGGGGGATGAGCGTCAGGCGCGAGAAGCACTGCAGCCACTCGGGGAACACCCGCGGCTCCCTCGACGCTTCCGCATTCCGTACCTCCGGTCGTTGGCGATCCTGGCTGCATGGGAAGGGGAGAGGGAGCGAGCCATTGGCCATTTGCGCGAGGCCGCTCAGCTAGCGGCAGAGATCGGCTTGCCAGCAGAACAGTGGCAGATCCAGTCGGCGTTGGGAAGGGTGTATGAGACAGCGGGAGAGCAGGGGCAGGAACGCACCGCGTTTGGGGAAGCGGCGAAGATCATCCAGGGACTGGCTGAGGGCATCAAGGATGAGACCCTGCGTTCGCGCTTTCTGGCTGGGCCACAGATTCACCTGGTGCTGCAGCACGCCCAACGCCTTGCCACCTGGCTCCCGGACGACCACACAGAGCCGAGTGGGCCGTGATTCTTGACGTTCAATGCATCAGTCGTGACAAGAGCGGCACAGGGATGACGCCGACTCTTTTTGACGTGATGATCTCACCGAGGCACACCCTTCTGTAAGATCATCCCCCATCATCAACGTTCGAAACTCCGCCAGATGACCCATAGTCATCTGGCGGAGTTTGCTGCAACAGGGTTGTTTCTCCATCCAGAGTGAGCTTTTCGACAATCAAAGGAGATGAGGCATGAACAAAAGGTGGTGATGTTGCGAAGAAGAGGCGCTCTGGAAGCCTTTTTGTAGGCTAGTCAATGGTAAGAGATAGCAACTGAGAAAATCTCACTCTTCGTGTACTCATACGAAAAAGGGTTCACGCCCTATCAGTGAAGTGATCTGTTGCACATCACATGCGCAGGTTTTTCCTTTTCCCGTGATTCCCTGCAGGTCGACTCTGGTTCAGTAGAACTGAGTCCAGATAACGGTCGTTTTTTCTACTCAGCCATTCATCGAAATACCTGTTCTACCCCTCCGAATTATCACATTTACGTCTTGCATGATGTGTTGTACAAACGCTGCTGCTCTCTCGCTCCACAGCGGCTCGTGAACGCTCGGACGTGTTCTTCTCAAGAGGGTGCCGGAGGCACCTCTACCAGCCTTGTCACCTCGCCCGACAGATCAGGCACCTCGATGCCCAG
>WNFJ01726124.1_pt1 | contig 11700 bp, 9 predicted proteins | sample 5400461 | NCBI WGS metagenome assembly WNFJ01 (sample SAMN13153349, study PRJNA577476) | soil metagenome | isolation source: 115 cm saprolite on Douglas fir-dominated hillslope | place: USA:California | collected 2013-09-17
AGCGCAGTTCGGAGATTTCGCCAACGGCGCGCAGGTGATCATCGACCAGTTCATTAGCGCGGGCGAGGACAAATGGGACTTGCCTTCGGGCGTAGTGCTTCTGCTTCCTCATGGTTTCGAGGGTCAGGGACCGGAGCATTCCAGCGCGCGCATCGAGCGCTTCCTGCAGATCGCCGCCGAAGACAACATTCAGGTCTGCCAGCCGTCCAGCGCGGCGCAGTATTTCCATCTGCTGCGGCGCCAGGCGCTGCGCCTGTGGCGCAAACCGCTCGTCGTGTTCACGCCGAAGAGCATGCTGCGGCGCCCCGAAGCGTCCTCGCCCATCGAGGATTTTGCCAAGCCGCGATTCCTTCCCGTTGTGCCCGATGCCGGCGTGGAAAACGCCGAGCGCATCCTGATCGCCAGCGGAAAGATCGGCCACGAACTCCGCATGGAACGCAGCCGCCGCAACGACGGCGCCACGGCAATCTTGTTCCTCGACCAACTCTATCCTTTCCCAAAGGCCGAGCTTGCCGCCGAATTCAATAGGCACTCGGCCGCTCGCGAAATCGTCTGGGTGCAGGAAGAGCCGGCCAACATGGGGCCGATTTCTTACGCGCTGCCGCGCATCGAACGCGTGGCCAACGGCAGCGCCAGCCCCGCCACGGGCTCGGCCAAGGCCCATGAGCTCGAACAGAAAACTTTGGTGACCCTGGCCTTTACAACGGGGAAACCTTGAACGGAGCGACATTCATCAAGCATTCATCTGGCGGCAACATTCGGATAACCCGCTGCCGCGCCTATTCTGCGACAATGCTTTGTCGATCGATTACAGGAGAAAACGCCGCTCATCACCTAAGCGCATGAGACGCATCCTCATCATCGAAGACGACCGCGACATCATCGAGCTGGTTCGCTACAACCTCGTGAACGAAGGCTTCCAGGTTACTGCGGCCTCGGACGGAACCGCCGGGCTGGCTTCGCTGAAGAAATCGCCGCCCGATATTCTCCTGCTGGACCTGATGCTGCCCCGGCTCTCCGGCCTGGAGATTTGCAAGGAGATTCGCCGCGATTCCGCGCTGAACCGTCTGCCCATTCTGATGCTCACCGCGCGCGGCGAGGAAGCCGACCGCGTCGTCGGCCTGGAAATGGGCGCGGACGATTACGTGACGAAGCCGTTCAGCCCGCGCGAGTTGGTGGCGCGCGTCAGGGCGCTGTTGCGGCGGACCGACCCCGCCGGCGATTCCCAACGCACCATCGCGGTGGGCAAGCTCTTGATTGATCCCGCCGCCTACCGCGTGGCGCGCGAGGGCAAACCGCTCACGCTGAGCACGCTCGAGTTCCGTCTGCTCTACTACCTGGCCGCGCGCCCCAACCGCGTGTTTACCCGCGACCAATTGCTCGACGCCGTCTGGGGAACGGAGCGCTTTGTGACCCCGCGCAGCGTGGACGTGTATGTCCGGCGATTGCGTGAGAAGATAGAGGCTGACCCGGAAAACCCTGCGCATCTGAAAACCGTGCGCGGTGCCGGCTATTTGTTTGAAACTCGTGCGGCTTAACCCCTTTTGGAAGCTGGGCCTCGCCTATCTGGCGCTCCTGCTTGGCGTGTTGCTCGCGGTGGACAGTTCGAGGCTGTGGGGCGCGTCGCTGGTGATTCTGCTGATTGCCGGGGGAGTTTCGCTGCTTGTATCACGGTCTTTTTCCGCGCGCGTTGAGCGTTTGAAAGTGTTTTCGCGCCGCATAGCGGACGGCGATTTCCGCGCGGTGCGCGTCGAAAAACAGGGAGATGCCCTGGATGAACTGGCTACGGCCTTCAACGAGACTGCGGCGCGGCTGGACCAAACCATCCGCTCGCTCACCGAAGAGCGCAATCTCTCGGCCGCCATTCTGGGAAGCATGGTCGAAGGCGTCGCAGTCATCAGCGCCGACGAGCGTTTGGTTTTCGCCAACCCGGCGTTTTCGCAGATTCTTGGCCACGCCCCGACCGCGATCGAAGGGCGCACGGCCGTGGAAGCCATACGCCAGACCGACTTGCTGACGGCCATCCGCGAAGTGCTGGCCGGCTGCGATTCGGTGCACTGCGAAGTGACCATGGGCACGGTGCGTCCGCGAAGCTTTGCGGCTACCGCGAGCGCGGTGCGCTCTGGAAACTCTACGGGAGCGGTCCTGGTCCTCTATGACATCAGTGAACTGCGCCGGCTCGAGCGCGTGCGCCGCGATTTTGTCGCCAACGTTTCCCACGAGTTTAAGACGCCGCTTACCGCGATTCAGGGATTCGCAGAAACGCTGCTGGGCGGCGCTCTCGACGATCCCGAAAACCGCAGCCGTTTCATCGAAATCATCCTCGGCCACGCGCGCCGGCTCGCCCGTCTGACCGATGACCTGCTGAAGTTATCGCAGATCGAAGCGGAGCGCATGGAACTGGACTTCCGCCCCGTGCCCGTTTCCGAGTTGGTTTCCGGATGCCTCGATACGGCGCGGTTTCGTGCAGAGCAAAAGAAACTCACTCTCGGCATCGAATGTCCCTCCGACTTGCCCAGGGCGCTCGGCGACCGCGGGCGCCTGACAGAAGTGCTGCAGAATCTCCTCGACAATGCCATTCAGTACACTCCGGACGGAGGACGAATCACGGTTCGCGCCCGCGCCGAGGACCACGGCATCCTCTTCAGCGTTTCCGACACAGGCATTGGAATTCCACGCACCGATCAGGAGCGCATCTTTGAGCGCTTTTACCGTGTGGATGCGGCACGTTCGCGTGAAGTCGGCGGGACGGGGCTGGGCCTGTGCATCGCCAAGCACATCGTCGAGGCCCACGGCGGACGCATCTGGGTCGAGAGCACCGTCGGACAAGGCTCCGATTTTTATTTCTCCGTCCCCCTTGCTTAGATCTGTTTTGCGTTTTCTACAGGGACGCGCAAAGGCTTCACTGTAAATTCAAAAGCCTTTAATGCGTCATTGACGCCGGGGAGTCAACATCATGCCGGAGCCGAAGTTCTCCTGGTCGCTTTCTCCTATAGGCTGTGAACTTCAGTTGCTAGCCCACCGCAGGGCCGGCGCTCCCCTGGCGCCGGCCCTTATCTATCTTCCTGGCTGGTGTGGGGCGGTGTTTTTTTCGAACAGCGCAGCAAAGGGCCATGCTAAGTGCTTCGTTCTCTGCTGATTAGCCAAACCTGCGCATTTCACGTGTTCCTGATTCCCTTGTAACAAGAGCGTAACAATTCAAGGCGACAATCCCGCTGTAAACGAACCCACAATCGAACGGTGAGGTGGAGAGCGGTGAAAAAAATCAATGGACTGCTTTTGTATCTCTGCTTGGCGCTAGGCGTTTGCACCCGGGCACAAGATCCCATGCTCGTCAACGGGGCGGGCGCGACGTTTCCCTTACCCGTCTATTCGAAGTGGTTTGACGAGTACCATAAGGCCCATCCAGGAGTTCAGATCAACTACCAGTCGGTTGGCTCCGGGGCCGGCATTCGCCAATTGCAGAGCGGAACGGTGGACTTCGGGGCTTCCGATATGCCGATGACCGATGAGCAGCTTGGGCAGGCCAAGGTCCCGGTGCAACACTTTCCGACCGTGCTGGGAGCGGTAGTTCCCACGTACAACATTCCCGGCGTTTCAGCGGAGCTGAATTTCACCCCTGACGCGCTGGCCGGGATTTATCTGGGCACGATCACCAAGTGGAATGACCCCGCTATCGCAGGCGCGAATTCGGGCGTGAACCTTCCGTCGAGCGACATCGTTGTGGCGCACCGCTCGGACGGCAGTGGGACAACGTTCATCTGGACCGACTATCTTTCCAAAGTAAACGCAGACTGGAAGAGTAAGGTTGGACGCGGAGCTTCCGTGAACTGGCCAGTGGGACTCGGCGGGAAAGGTAACGAAGGCGTTTCGGGCCTGGTCAAGGAAACTCCGAATGCGGTTGGCTATGTTGAGCTGATTTACGCCATTCAGAACAACATGCCCTATGGACGCGTGCGAAACGCCGCCGGGTCCTTCATGAAAGCAGACCTGAATGGTGTCACCGCAGCTGCGGCCGCCGCTGCGAAAAACATGCCGGATGACTTCCGGGTCTCCATTACCAACCCCGAGGGCAAAACGGCTTACCCGATTTCCAGTTTTACCTGGCTGCTGATTCCCACCAAGATCTCGGACCCCGTGAAGAGGGACACCCTGAAGGGTTTTTTGAAATGGATGATGACCGACGGGCAGAAGTTCACTGAGCCACTGTCTTACGCGAAGCTGCCGAAAGAGGTCGTTGAAAAGGAAATGAAGGCGATCGCCAAGATTCAGTAGGATGGCTGCGTCTTCCCATGTCGTGCGCGCCCCGGGCCCGATTGCGGGCCCGCGCGCTTTTTTGCGGCGGCTGCGCAGCGGCGATGAAATCGCGCATCTCATCACGCTGTGCTTCGCCGCTTCGGTCGTGCTCGTCACCAGCCTGCTGGTGTACGAACTGTGGGTCGATTCCGCGCTGGCGCGGCACAAGTTCGGCTGGCACTTTTTCTTCACCAGCGTATGGGACCCCATCGCGGAGCAGTTTGGCGCGCTCCCGTTTATTTACGGGACGCTGGTGACTTCGGCGCTGGGACTGCTGATAGCGGTGCCTCTGGGCTTGGGCGCGGCGATTTTTCTCTCCGAATTGGCGCCGCCAAGAATTTCCGACGGATTGACGTTTTTCATTGATTTGCTGGCGGCGGTGCCCAGCGTCATCTATGGATTGATCGGCGTGTTTATCCTCGTGCCGATTCTGCGCAACTTCGGCGAGCCGTCGCTTAGAGCGACGCTGGGGTTCCTGCCGTTTTTCCGGGGTCCCGCGTACGGCGTGGGCTTCCTGGCCGCGGGAATCGTTCTGGCCGTGATGGTGCTGCCCTTTATTATTTCCGTGTCGCGCGAAGTGCTGCTTTCCGTCCCCCGCGAGCAGCGGGAGGCCGCGCTGGCATTGGGCGCAACGCGCTGGGAGGCCACCTGGAAAGTCGTCGTGCCGTTTGCTCGTACGGGAATTTTCGGTTCGATTTTCCTGGCGCTGGCTCGCGCGCTCGGCGAAACTTTCGCGCCGGGCTACTCGATCGCGGCGGTTGTCGCCAATGAATTCACCGAAGCTACCGGCGACTTGCACCTGCAGGCGCTGATTGAACTGGGCCTGGTTCTGTTCCTGATCACCTTTCTCTTGAATGGTCTTGCGCGGCTCCTGATTCTTACGACCTCGCGGCGCGGCAGCGCAGTGGAGGTGGCATGACGCTCCGGCTCCGCTGGCGGAAGCTGGTGAGCGGCATCATGCTCACCTGCACGGGAGCGTGTGCTTTCGTTGCGGTCTCGCTTCTGTTTTTCATTCTCGGTTATCTCGTGTACCACGGCGGGCGGGCGCTCAACTGGGACTTTTTCACGAAGCTTCCTACGCCGGTGGGAGAAACGGGCGGCGGAATGGCCAACGCCATTCTCGGAAGCGCCAAGCTGCTCCTCCTGGCGTCGCTGGTGGGAGTGCCCATAGGATTTTTCGGCGGGGTGTATCTGGCGGAATTCGGCGGGCGGACCACGGGTTTTGTGGTCCGCTACACGACCGACCTGCTGAACGGAGTGCCCTCGATCGTGATCGGAATCTTCGCTTACGGCATTGTCGTGCTCCCGTTCAAACATTTCTCGGCGCTGGCGGGCGGGTTCGCGCTAGGCCTGATGATGATTCCCATCACGCTGCGCAGCACCGAGGAGTTTCTCCGCAGTGTGCCGCGCTCGATGCGCGAAGCCGCGCTGGCATTGGGTGCGAGCCGTTGGCGGACGATCGCGACGGTGGTGGTGCCTGCGGCCTATCGTGGTATCCTGACGGCCGTGCTGCTGGCCGTCGCGCGCGTCGCCGGGGAGACTGCGCCGCTGCTCTTCACCGCGTTTAACAACCGCTTCTGGAGCTCGGGCTGGTCCCAGCCGACAGCTTCTCTCCCGGTGATGATCTACACCTATGCAATAGCGCCGTATGAAGACTGGCACCGGCAGGCTTGGGTGGCGGGAGCCGTTCTGCTCAGCTTAGTGCTGCTGGCCAATATTCTCGCCCGGACCGCGCTGGCGCGCGGAATTTCGGCCCCCAGGGCGTGACGCATGCATGCGGCGGCCAAACCAGCTATGATGAAAACCATGCCACTGGCCCTTTCCACTCAAGACGATTCACGGGCTGTCGCGGACCTGCCGTTGCGAATGAGCATCTCGAACCTGAACTTCTATTACGGCGCGAAGCAGGTGCTGTTCCAGATCAACCTGGGAATCACCACCAACCGCGTCACCGCGCTGATCGGCCCTTCGGGTTGCGGCAAGTCCACGCTGCTGCGGGTCTTGAACCGCATGCACGAAACGATCAGGAACACACGGGTGGAGGGCCAGGTGCTGCTCGATGGAGCGAGCATCTTTGCGCAGGACGTCACGCAATTGCGGCGGCGGGTGGGCATGGTCTTCCAGAGGCCGAACCCCTTTCCGAAATCCATTTATGAAAACGTGGCCTACGGCCTGCGCATCAATGGCGCATCCGGATCGCTTGCGGAAGCCGTCGAGAGAAGCCTGCGCCGCGCCGCCCTCTGGGACGAAGTGAAAGACCAATTGCACAAATCCGCCTTCGATCTTTCCGGCGGGCAGCAGCAGCGGCTGTGCATTGCGCGGGCGCTGGCGGTTAATCCCGAGGTGCTGCTGCTCGATGAGCCCTGCTCGGCGCTCGACCCCATCAGCACGGCGAAGATCGAGGAACTGCTGTTCCAGTTGAAGGAGCAGTGGACCATCGTGATCGTCACGCACAACATGCAGCAGGCGGCGCGCGTGAGCGATTCGACCGCATTTCTGCTGAACGGGCAGTTGATTGAATTTAAGACCACCACGCAAATCTTCACGACGCCTTCGGATGCGCGCACCGAGGCGTATATTACGGGGCGGTTCGGTTAAGAAAGCGGGAGCATTCCTGCCGCCCGCGGTTGGAAATTGGGAAAGGACACGATGGAGCGTCACTTCGAAAAAGACCTTCAGGAGCTGAAAGACAAGCTGCTGTGGATGGGCACCTTGGCCGAGCGCGCCGTGCACCGCGCGGTCCATGCGGTGCTGGACTCGGAGCCCAAACTGGCCGAAGCTGTCCTGGAAGAAGAAGACGTCATCAACGAGTTGCAGATCGAGATTGACGACCGCGTCGTGCAGCTCCTGGCGCTCCATCAATTGATGGCTGTGGACCTGCGGCTGGTGCTGGCGGTGTCGCGCATCAACAACGACCTCGAGCGCATCGGCGACCAGGCCGTCAACATCGCGCAGTCGGCGCAGCGCATCCTGCGGCATCCGCGCGTGAAGCCCTACGTGGACCTGCCGCGCATGAGCGAGCTGGCCGAAGGGATGGTGCGCGATGCGCTGAACGCCGTGGTGCAGCGCGACGTCGAGCTGGCCCAGAAGATCTTGAGGACCGACGACGAAGTAGACCGCCTGCGCGACCAGATGTTCCGCGAACTGCTCACCTACATGATGGGCGATTCAGCCGTGGTTTTCCCGGCCTTCGAATTGATCCTGGTGGTGAAAAACCTCGAACGCATCGGCGACCACGCCACCAACATCGCCGAAGACGTTATCTACATCGTCGCCGGCCAGGACGTCCGCCACCCCACTGTGGACCGCCGGTAACACCCGCCATATGAAGCCTAAAATGCGAGCGCTATTGACTCGGCGCCTTCTTAGGAGTCCCCCCGCGCATGTCCAAGTAGGGCTGGAAGTCGTTCCAAACACGACTAATTGTCTTTGAATCGAGTTCCTTCACTATCGGCTTGTCGGGTTCCTTTTCGGAAAAGAGTTCGAGCGCGATTCGGCCACAAGCGGGAGAAATTGCATCGGCAGGATAGGAATAGAGTCCAACGTAAGTAGCGTCAGTGACATTCACGAAGGCATTGTGGGCGTTGACAACAGCGGCAGCCTTACCTGGTTGTATCGGTTCCACTTCTTTCTCTCCGCACCGGAGCTTCATTCGGTAAAAATCAGTCTTGAACTTCAGATGCGCTGGACCTCCGTATCCCCCGCCGGAAGCCGCTATCCCTCTACCAAACGCAGACCAAAACGTTTCCTTAAGTTGTGGCGCGGCCTGAATTAACAAGACTGGTTTGTATTGTCCAGCGTATTCAGCCCAGCCCTTGAGGTCCTGTAGGGGTTCAAAGGTGTTTTGGACCGCCTCTGGATGCTTGCGGTTTCTCTTTCCCTTCTCTTTTGCGGCTGCCAAATTCACTGCCTGCTCAAGACGGTACCGAAGAACCGGCGTACCTAACGCTACGTCGAAGCTCCCCATGGAGAAGACATACGGTTTGCGGTCAAACTTTTCGGCTTGAATGGTTTCTTTCAGCGTATCAAGCGGATAGGAGTCTGTCGGCTCTACGGGAAGCAATCGGGCATCAGGCATGCTCACGTCCTTCATCTTCTTGCGGGCCTGTTCAACGCTTTTTGAGCTTTGCTCGATCCTGACAATGCCTGATATTCCCGGTCCGGAGCGTTCTTGTTCGCCGAAAGTCGTTATTCCTACAACTTGGCCGAGCGAGTTGAAGAGGGGGCCGCCCGAATTACCAGGATTGATGTTAATGTCCGAAATGATCGCACGCTCCTCAACTTTACTCACAATGCCGCTCGTAAGGATTTTCTTCTGACTGAGCGGGCTTCCAATTGTGAATGCTCTTTCTCCCTCAACTGCGATGTCGTGGCCACCTTCCGCTTGTGCGATCGGTGCAACGGTCGCTTCCGGGAAGGCGTTCATGTTAGCCCACAGAACAGCTACGTCTTTTTCTGGGTCAAAAGCCAAAAGCCGGGCTGCTACTTTTCTTTTTCCGTCAAACTGAACTGAAATCAATTCTGACGGTCCGATCACATGCTGATTCGTGAGAATTAGACCATTAGGGTCGATCAGAAACCCAGTGCCACTGCCGATTTCGCTCCACACAGTGAAAACCGAGTTCTGATATTTTTGAAAGAGAGTCGTCAGCTCGTCTATTTTTCTAACCGGTGCACCGGGAGCGGATTCCGTAACTTTCGCATTGTCGTTGCTTAGCTCGGCCGTATATGAAGGGCCCGAAATGGCGAGCTCAAACTCCCAAACGTAGTGATGCCCTTGAAAATCCAAGCCCTGGGGTGTCGTAAGACGGTACTTCCCAGGCTTAAGTTGCGTCTCTGCGCTCCCATCGAATCCTGTCTTTACACCTGTGGGTTCATCGGCCGATCCTTCCCCAGGAGTGAAAGTGACAGTCAGACGTGGGGCGGGCTTCTGAACCAAATCTTTGTCCACGAGAACAGCCCGGATAATTACCTTCGTTGGCTCAACCTGACTTTGGAACTCATGAGTTCCCAAGAAGACCAAAAGGAATCCAAGCAGCAGCGGCTTCATTTCAGGCACCTCATTATAGGGAAGGAAGAATATCCAGTGCGTTACTTTCTATACCGAAATACCAAAGAAAGCAAGCAATTGAGGTCTTAGAGCAACCCACCTACAAATGGGTGGACCTCACCTTCAGCGTACTCATGCCGGGGCGGACGGTCCCGCACGATTCCCGGCGGAACTGCTTTTCCAAAACAGGAGCAACAGCAGCGCCGCGCCCAGGAGCGAGAGGAGTCCGCCGGCAATGCGGTCCGCGGTGCGCACAAACCGCACGCGCACGAGGTTTTCGCCTGCATGAACAGGCACGACCATCTGCGCCGTGCCTTCCCCCGTCGTCGTGCGAACAAGCTGTCCATCCACTTCTGCGCGCCACGCCGGATAAGTCAGCAGCCGCAGAGCGATTTGCGCCGGCTGGCACGCCTCCACGCGGATGAGTTTCTCCTCGGGCATCCATCGCTCGATGCGTATGCGGACGGCATCCTTCGCAGACGGCAGCGCGGCGTTCCCGTCCGCGGGCAGCACAGCGGCACGCGGCGCATTCTTGGGCAAGTCGGTCCGATCGTCTCCGAGCGGATCGTACTCGTCGGTCCCTTCGTAGCCCGCGTCGTTTGCAATCGCCTGCTGCAGATCGGGAATGGCATCGCCGTCCCACCAGGTATGCCGAATTAGAAACGCGCCCGTCCCCCCGTACGTTGCCAGCAGGAAGATCACAACAATCCAGCGCCAGCGTTTGCGGGCGGCAACGGCAGCAAGAAAGTAGGCCATGGGCACGCCCAGCGGCCCCGCCCACCTCCAGGGAAACTGCACAAACCGCAGCTTGGGCAACCACCGCCAGAGGGGTGCCGTCACCGGAAACATCATCACGGCGCAGACGGCCGCCAGCACAAGCATAGCGGCCCCGGCGACGCGCGATTCTCCTTTGGCCGGCTCTGCGCCGCGCCGCGCGGCGACCGCCGCGAATCCCGCAATCGCCATCATCGTTGTGGCCAGAGCCGAAGCCATCACGTTGAACAGGTTGTGCTCGGGATCGTTGATCGTGGTGAACAGGAAATTGTCCGCGGGCCTCGCTCCCAAAGACAGCACCTGCGCAATGTTCACCCAGGACTGTTCATAGGCCGCGGGAACAATGTAGAACGCGGCGAGGAGAAATCCGAGGACAATCGCGGAAACCCCAACGGCAAGCGGGCGCACAGATTTTCTCTGGATCGAAACAACCGCAATCAGAAGACACAGGCTGTACGCGGCAAGCACGCCGCCGGGCGCGTTACACAACCAGATGGAGGCAAAGACCAGCGCGAGCCGCGGCACGGTTCTCGCGGCTGTGGCGCCGCTCCGCAGAACCTCGTTTGCCAGCAAGGGAAAGAGCGCGAGCGCCAGAAGCTCGGCAAAATCACTACGGAAATAGACGACGAGGAGGACGTACGGATTTGCCGCATAAAATAATGCAGCGAAGAAGGCTCCGCGCGGGGACAGCCAGCGGCCGGCGAATCTCCGCATGGCCATGCCGCTCGCGACGACCGCCAGCCAGATGAAGGCGCCGGGCACGGCGTTCCAGGGGAGAATCAGCCCGAGCACCGCTCCGAGCATCCACGATAGGGGCGGATAAAAAATGAAGCGCGGTTCACCATGGCCCCAGTTGGCCCATTCCGCCCACCGCGGGTAGAGGATGCCGAGCCTCCATTGCGCTGCGACGTCGAGCCACGCCGCGGCGTGAAAATCAAAGTCGTGGCCCGAAGCGTTACCCAGAAAGAAAAAAGGCGATACGATGGCCGCCGCCACAATCGCCAGTGCGGCAAGAGTCCAGAGAGTGCCCGTTCTTTTCATGCGCGAGTTGCAAACCGGCAAGAATCGCTGACTATACTGAATCGCCGACGGCTATGCAAAGCGGCTCTTACATGACCAGCCGAGTTGGGCGATAATGCTCGCGCCATGGCCCCAGTCGACAGCGATGCCCCTATCATCGAAGGGCGAGCGGTGGAAAAATTTTACGCGCAGCCGGATGGTTCGCGCGTCGAAGTCATCGTTCCGACAGACATCGCCGTGCGACCCGGAGAATTCCTGGCCCTGCTGGGGCCCTCGGGCTGCGGCAAATCCACGCTGCTGCGCATGCTCACGGGCCTGGCGAAGCCCTCCGCCGGACAGGTGCTGTGGCACGGCCAGCCGCTCGACGGCCTGCGGCCGAACTGCTCGATTGTTTTTCAGAGCTTCGCGCTGTTTCCCTGGCTGACCGTGATTGACAACGTCGAAGCGCCGCTCGAAGCCCGCGGCATTCCCGCGCTCGAGCGCCACAAGCGCGCGCTGAAAATCATTGACGCGGTCGGCCTGGACGGCTTTGAGACCGCGTTTCCGAAGGAGCTATCCGG
>WNFJ01208470.1_pt3 | contig 11699 bp, 7 predicted proteins | sample 5400461 | NCBI WGS metagenome assembly WNFJ01 (sample SAMN13153349, study PRJNA577476) | soil metagenome | isolation source: 115 cm saprolite on Douglas fir-dominated hillslope | place: USA:California | collected 2013-09-17
CGCATCTCTCGCAGTTGCTGCTCCACGTACCCGATGGTCTCATCAATTCGCCTGTCAAAAAGCGAGACAGCTAGCTGATGGCTGACCACCACTTCGGTCGCGGGTGCGTCCCTGCCACGCCATAGTCCAGCTGCCTGCTCCTTAATCAGCGCAGCATAGAAAGGCGCACTGAGTGGTATTATCAAATCGTCAGTGAAGTTAGCGGAAAACGCGCGCTTAGCCCGTTCCCAGGCATCCATCGTCCCGGCAATCGCTCCGCGTTGCTCGCTGAGAATCCGCTCGATCGTTCCCCCTCCGAACTGCTCTGCCAGCACCTCCTCCATGAATGCCGCGTTAATGAAGTCTGAGCCGGTACAGGCCCCGGTAGCCGGCACGAGCTCGTTCAGGCGTCCGTCTTCAGCCACCTGATAAGAGGTGATGTCAACCGTGCCGCCGCCTGCATCGACGACGAGGAATCGTGTACCGGGGGTGCTTAGCACCGTTTCGCCCTTCGCGGCGCAGTACAAAGCGGCGGCCGCGGGTTCCTGGGCGAGCAGCAGACGGTCCGGATCGTCTGGCAGGCCGGCCTCGACAGCCGCTTTGAACATCAGGTCCCGCGTGTACTGATCCCAGATCGCAGGAACGGTGACGCACCATCGGATGTCACTCTCCTCGTAGGCCCATCGGGTGATACGGTCGCGTGCCTTCGCGACTACTTGTTCCAGGCAGAGCACGGTCAGACGGAAAGCATCGGGTGCGTGGCCAGCCAGCACGACACCCGCGTCACCACCGGCGGTGACCGCGTCGCTGGCGGCCGCGCCGAGGTTCCGCAGGGACATCTTGAAGCCAGTCTGCAACCGCCACCCCGCGCCTTTGGGCATCGCGTCCATCTGTGCTACCGCCTGGTATCCCCAGGAGAGCAGACTCCCTCCGGAATCGAGCAGCACAGCAGAACGATTCTTCGGGTAGCTAAGCTTCTGCTCTGCCCAGTCTTCAAAGAAAGATATTCTGCGGTTCCGGATTTCGGAGTTGTCCTGGCTGACTGCCGCCCAGGCGAAACCAGTGCCATAGGTGCCGAAATCGATCGCGGCCACCACGCGATGCGGCTTGGTCACGGCGCTCTCCCATTTCTCCGCAAGGTCACACCCGGTACATGACTCGCCCGGGTATCGTCTTTCCTCCGATGCGAGCCCACAGCCGCAGGCAGGCGAGCACGTCGCCCGGTTCACCGCCGCTTCGGGACGCGACGTCGTTTCCAGTCGTGAGGTCACGGACGTCGCGGTAACGGAGGCTGAGCGGCATGACTTCGACATCCGCACCGCGTGTCTTGAGCGCGCTGACCGACCGGTCCACCATTCGCCGCGACTGCTGGCGTACCTGGTCCCACCAGCTGCCGACCGCAGCCGGCGGCCGGTGCGTCAGTGAGTTGATCGCCTCGTCGACTTCGATCAGTGCCTCAAGGCCGGCTGCCGACCCCGGCTCACTGCGGGCATACTCGCGAAGCCGGCCGAGCAGATCTGTCCGGTACAGCCGGCGGAGCTTGTCATCGAGCCGTCTTGACCCCTGAAAGAGCAAGCTTTCCAGGCACAGCACGAGGTTCTCGTCCAGCGCGGTGAGGGCAAGCAGCAGCGAGCTGAGCCTGGCCAGTTCCGCCGCGTCACTACCGCGATCGTGAGCCCCGGTGCCGTGGATGCCGAGAGCGGCGAGCACCTCGTCATCCACCGGAGCATCCGGTGAGGTCTGGACACCCTCCGCCGCCAGGGTACGTTCCACCGTGGCGCGTACCGGCACGAGAGTCGCCTGGCGTTCACCAGGAAGACGCCGCCAGGCTTCCGCAGTGGATTCCGCTGGGGCCGCGAGCGCTGCCGTCTTGCCGTGCCATTGCGCCGATGCCTGCTCTGGCAGCCGCAGCAGGCACAGGTGCAGCGCTCGCCAGATCGCGTCGGCGCCGTCCTTCGAACCCTCCGGCGGCCTGCTCAAGGCGGAAAGCGACTGCGTGTCAACGAATTGCGCCGCCGAAGGGTCGCCGACGAATGCCGCCACTAGCTTTCCCAGACCGGAGTCCAGATCCGGTGCCGCGGTGGCTCCGGCCGCTCCCAGGTCCTGCTCCGCTCCCCACGCCCCGAGAATCTCGTCGACCTGGCCGATCAGGTCGAGGGCCGGCACCCGCCCGGGATCCTGCGGGCAGCGCGCTACGGCGTCAGCCAGCATTGCTCGCCAGCCGATCAGCCCGCTGCGCGCGGTGCGGGCGACCTCCGAGTTCTCTGTGCCCTGGAAAAGTCTCTTCGCGGCATCCATCAGTGCCTGCCGGTGAATGGATCCCGCCCGGGCTCGTAGTCGTCGAACGTCGACACCATGGGGGCGCAGTAGACGCTGCCTGGCCGTTCCTGCACCTCGGCGAGGGAGGCGGCCCGGAAATAGGGGACCTCGCCGGCGTGAACCCGCAGATTTCCCTGCTCGTCAACGGAGGCGAAATAGCGGATGGTCAGCTGGCCCTTACGCGGCGGCGGCTGGTGCTCTCCGATGTAGTGCATTCCTTTCTGTTCATCGAGGTAATGGAAGCTCCACGCGCCGGCGACCGGCGGGTCAGGCAATGGAGAGCTGACCGCGCCGCGCAAGACCTGTTCCTCGTCTCCTGGCTCTTGAACGCGGAAGGTCTCCGGGAAGGCGGACTGCACATCCTCGCCGTTACCAGCGTCGGCCTGGGGGAAGACGGCAACGCCCTTGTGGTTGCCGTCGCCAGAGAACGCGTTCACAACGATGCGATGCGGATTGAAGACCGGCCCGGCCTGCTCATCTGCCACGGGTGCGCCCGCGGCGGTGGCCGCGTCCAGCACCGAGATGGCCTTGTCGCCGATCTGGTAGTGGGCGCGGCCCCGCGACAGTTGCAGGAAAAGGTCCAGGTTCGAGGTCGTCTCAAGGCGGGCGGTGATACCGCTCGGCCAGATGGTGTGATCGAGGCTGAGGTGCTCATCGCTTTCCGTCACTTCCCACTGGAAATCGCCCCAGCGAGGACGGTCACCCTGCGCTTCCCGGAATATCGCCACGATCCCTGTCAGCTCGAATTCATCGCTGCGGAGGATAGCGAGATCCTGGTTCGGGTAAGCCTGGAACATCTCGGTCCCGATATGCAAGATCTCCGGGGCATCGCTCTGCCCGCCGAGCTGCTCGCCTCTGAGGAACGTGCAAGGCAGGTTGAAGAAGAGGTTATCCGCGCTGATGCGGAACGCGTTGCGGCCCTCGATCAACCCCTTGATCGCCCCCTTCGGGGTAGGAACCTGGCCCATGTTGGCCTTGGCCCAGCAGGCGCCCAGCGACGTGGCGAGCTTGGCGAATTCTCCTTGAACAAGGCTCACCGTGTTCGGCCGCCATGAAAACGCCATGGCGTCATGCGCGTGTTCGCTGAACACCGCAAGCAGCCGGTTCCGGACCAGCGGGGCACGGCTGGCTTGACCGGTCAGGATGATCCGGTCCAGTGTCCCGCTTCCGCCCAGGCGCTCGCGCGCCAGGCGGTAAGCCAGGTCCATGATCTGGTTGATGTCGCCGGTGACGAGCCTTTCGAAGTCGCGCCTGGCCAGCTTGATCGCCAGCGCCTCTTCGGGAATCGACGGCACGTCAGGCGCGGTGGTAACCGCCGCAGGCCACTCGGCCACCTGCAGCACCCTGCGGACCTCCGCCGCCCTGAGCGAGATCTCCTGCGGCGCGTCGGGGGCGCAGAAGTCGAGCTTGACTCGGTCGGCGATCCGCCACAGCAGCCAGAACCCCTGTCCGGGGCGCCCGTAGCCGGTGGCCGACCGGGTGGGCACGACCCTGTCCAGAACGTCGAAGACGTCCCCGCTACTGTCGGCGCCACGGAACGTCGGCAGCTTGCCCCTGGTCAGGCCAAGCAGCGGGTTGTCGCCCGGATCCCCGCGTACTATCTGCCGCAAGTCGACCATGGGACGCGCGAAGGAGTCGGGGAAGAGCCGCAGTAGCTGGTCGCCAAGCAGCGCCTTGATCCAGTAGAAGACCCGGAGACTCATGAGCTCGCCGCCCAGCTGGAGCCTGCCCGTCGACCCGAGCACCTCCGGCAGCAGCTCGTAGTACCGGCCGTGCGTGCCGGGGTCGCCGAGACCGCCGGGCGTCTTGTCATGCAGGTTCAGGCCGAGCAGGGCGATGTCCGTGGTCCCGCCGCCGATGTCGATGACCAGGAGATTCTGCTTCCAGTTGTCCTTACCGAGGTCCTGTGACTGGGACCGTAGCAGCTCAAGACCAGTGTCATAGTCCCCGCCGAAATCCCGCAGCACCGTGAACATCGCGGCCGCGATGGCCTCGTCGAACGAATTGTCCACGAGAGAGATCCCTATGGTCCGCAGCATGTCATGAAGCTTCCGCCTGACCGGCGGTGTCGCCATCGTCGGGAAGGTGATGACGACATTGTTGATCGGACCGGTTCCCAGTTCGCGTGGTCCCTGCGCGATGAACGAATTACACCGGCCGATGATGTCGCGCAGTGCCTCCCGGATAAGATCGTCGCTCGTCACGTCCTCGCCGAGTTCCCGATGCCGTTCGACCACGCTGAGCCGTTGCTTGAGCCCCGCGTAAACGTGGGTCTTCGGGCTGCCCTCGTCATCGTCGTCGGCGCCCTGGCCGACGCGGACGGTCAGCCGCGGCTCGATCGTCGCCGTCGCCTTGCTCTCAACGACCGAGCCCTCGTTGACGTCAAGGAGCACCTCGAAGAGCCTCAGCCGGTCCAGCGGCGGGACCTTCCAGGCCCGGTTGTAGGCGTCGTTGAGCGTGGCGGCCAGCGCTGGCCGCAGTTCCCCGGAACACTGGCTCACCCGGCGCTCGAGTTCAAGCAGGACTGAGTACAGCAGTCGCGGCTCACCATCATCGTCCTCGGCCAGTGCCCGCTGCAGCCTGGCGCGCAGTTCGGCGTCGCTCTCGCCCACCGCGTCAGGCAGGACAGATGTCGCGATTTCTGCCGCGAACTCGCCGAACTCCCGCTGCGCGCCTGGCCCGGACTCCGGGCCGTGGTCCAGCAAATCGAGGATGTCCGCGCGCAGCTGGGCGGCCTGCATGCGGGAGAGCGGATGCGGGGCGGGCAGGTACTGCTGCTCGAACAGTGTGGCCGTGCAGTATGACGTCCCGAAACCCACCGCGACGTGGCCCCGATGGTGCCCGGCCGGATCCTGCTGGCTGGCCGGCGGCGCGGCGCTTCCTGGCGCCGACTCGAATTCAAGGGTCACGCTACTCTCCTCGAGAAAAGGCTTGGCGCTGTTGACGAACCGTTCGTAGGGTCCAGTGTCATACCACGTCACCGCCCATGTGGCCCGGACCTCGGCGAGCTGGTTCACGAGCCCGGCGGGCAGCCAGCACTGCTCTGACGACAATCGTGTGCCGCGACCTGACGGGCCGCTGTTTCCCCATACCGCGAGCAGCGCCTGCCGCAGCGATTCCGCCCCGGCTGGCACCTCACATGACACGATCGTCGTGTCCTGCACCCACGCCTGCGCGGAAGCGGTGAGCACTAGCCTCGGCAGCGCGTAGCGCCCGTCGGGCGCGGCGAGATGAAAGGCTCTACGCCGCACCTCGTCGAGGCCGACGAAATCTAGGCGCAGCTCCATCGTCTATCCCCCGAATATCGAATCCTTATCCGGCCGCCGCAGCACCGCCAGTGCCCCGGCTGGGTCGGGCAGTTCATCACGTGGCCCCGGCTGCTCTCCGAGTACCGCGGCAACGAGCTGCGGGCCGTCCGGCAACCCTCGCTGTTGCCGGCTGTAGAAGCCGCGCAACTGCTCGAAGATCAGGCTCTGCACCGCATTAAGACAGCTGAGCGCGTAATCGGTCACGCTATCGATCAGTGCGCTCCGCATGCGCACGACGCGCACGAAGTGCCGGCCGCTGTCATCGGAGGGGGAGCCCTCCGCCCAGCTCGCGAGTTGCTCGGCCCGGAGCGGGAAGGCGGGGGTGCCGGAGAACTGCGGGTTCTCCCGGCTTACCATGGTCGCGACGTTTTCGGCCAGCGATCCGGGATTGAGCATACGCTCGATGATGGCCGGAAATCTTGCCAGCGTGTCATCGGTGAGCCGCGCCCGTACCTCGGCGCTGAGCAGATCCGCGACCCGCTGGCGGAGGTCCTGGGCCTCGGGTGTGGCCGCGCGTCCTTCCAGCCATCGCTTCGTGCCTGCCGCCGACCGGTCTCGGGCGTAGTTACGCAGCTCGTCGCAGGTCCGCGTGAAGGCTTGCTGGAAGTCGCCAAGCCGCTGCGGCAGTCCGTCCGCGGCCGGGATGTCCGTCCATTCCTCCAGGCCCAGCAGGTTCTTCGCCGGACCACGCGGAGGTACCACGACGGCATTCTCGACACAGCCGAGAATCGCTGCCCATTCCGGCCACGCCATCACCAGGTCCGCGGCCTTCCGCGTCACGTCCTGGCGGACCGACCACCGCGGCGCGAGCCATACCTGCATGGGATCTCGCAGCGCGGAGAGCTGGCCGATCAGCCGTTCTCCGCTTCTGCGCAGATCGCGTAGCAGTGCGAGCGCCTGTATGGTCGGGCTGTTCGCGTCCTCGGCGGCATTCTGCTGACTGACCCGGAGGTCGTTCTCAAGGCCAGCCTTCAGCTGGTCCAGCTGGTCCAGCCGGTCCTGTGCCCGGCGGGTGCGCAGCGCCAGGCCGTGGTCGCGGACGTGCTGATCGAGCAGTCGCCTTAGCTGCGCGACTCCGCCGTCAGCCGTGTAGGCTAGCAGTTCCCTGACCAGGTCCTGCCCGGTACCGTCCGCGCGCAGCGACTCGGCGATTTTCCTCCAGCGCTCCGCCCGCCCCTCGGCCGCCTGACGATGAAACTCCAGCCCAAGCTCATCGGGGACGTCCTTGATCCCCAGCCTGGAGATGGCCAGTACGGACGAGGCGAACGCCCGCATCGCCGAAAGGCCAGGCTGGGGCCCGGACTGCAGCAACGCGTTCAACGGCCTGCACGCGTTGAGCAGCCTGTCCACTGTCATCCTGGCCGTATCGGACGAACCTCCGAATGACGATTCCGGCGGGGGCACCTCATCGAACCGGCCGGCGCAGTAGATGATTCTGCCGCTGAGCCGTTCCGCGGTGTCATCATCATTCACGCTGCCCGAGTCCAAGTCGCGCAGGAAGCCGTAGAACGTGTCCGGAATCTGGCCGCCCGCACGTCCCGCATTCACCAGGACGAGAATCGTATGCACATCCTCCAGGCCGCGGCGAGTGAGGAAAAGATCCCGGGCCTTCGTGTTCGCTCCGCCGATGCCAGGAAAGTCCAGCAGGACGAATCCCTGGTTCGCTGGCATGGTCGATACGGGCCACTCGTCAGGTGGCAGCACGATATCAAGCAGGACCCGTTCAACCAGCGGGAACGTGGCCGCCAGCTGCGTACTGTCCGGATTTTCGCTGAATGGGACTGAGCCCTGACCGGGAGGCTGGGGGAACCCGTCCCGAAACGACGGGTAACGGATCTCCAGCATGCCTCGCAGCTGTTCCAGCGTGATCGTGACTGTCTGCCCGAGGTAGCCGGGTGCCGCGGTGACGGCATCTCGGGTGCGAGTCAGTTCCAGGATCAGCTTGCGCAGTTCGCCGTCATCCCGGCGGAACATCCGCGCGCACCAGTCCCGGAAGCCGGGATCCGACGAGGCCCCGTGCGCATCCAGGTCGGCTAGGTCTACGGCTGTTAGCCGCGCGCGCCTGGCGCAGTCCTTGAGATCGGCGAGAATTCGCTGGTCGAGCTGATCCAGATCGGGGCGGGGGAAGAAGCGCACGCGAACCCGGCCGATCACCGTCTGAGCGGCGTCATCGGCCGCCCGCGAGAAAACAAGCTCCGTCACGTTCCCTGTGGTCGGCTCCATGCTGGTAGGCAGCAGGTCCGGCTTCCCGGCGAGGACTCCGAGCAGCAGGGATTTTCCAGCGCTGAATTCCCCGACAAATCCGATGCGCAATGGCGCATCGATTTCGCTGATGACTTGATCGGCGAATTCCTTCAGCTCATTTCGATGAGTTAGAAATCCGGGCGGAACGCCAATCGTTCTGGCGCACTCGGATACATCAGCTGCGTAAGTGCGCAGCTGATCCAGCATTTCCCGCTCCGGCATCTCCGCTGTCGCCCTCCCCGGTGCTGACGCCCTCCCCGGTGCAGACACTACTACTTGCTACTTCTCGTAGTCCATAGCGGCAGTCCGAGCGAATCCCTTGGACGGCAGCCAACCGGCACAGTCGGCGGTTGCGTCCTGCGGTGTGCTCTAAGTGATCTTCACCGTGTTGTGGTCAGCGGTAATACTGACTATGCCGTGAGCAGTGTGGCTGTAGTTACGGCATCTCCTGAGGATTTGCCGCTGACTTGGCGAGCGGGAGTAAATGCGTCTCCGCGTCCGCTTCGCGGACGCGGGTGCTGCTGGTAAGCAGGCTGACAACTTCGTCGACAACCTCCTGATGATAGACCAGCAGCAGGGTATCCGGAGCCTCGGTGAAAACGTCAGCCACCAGATACGCCGAATCTCGGGGCACCACCCAAATGATCGATGCCTCCCGGGCAAGTTCCCGGTACACCTCTGCCGTGACGGTATCGGCCAGCGGTGGGTCCGTCGCGAAGAAGACCACCGCAGGCCACGCCATTGGCGCGGCGAGCGCTTGGATGGACGCGCGGTCTATTTTCAGCATGGTTCGGATGCTGCCGAGGACGGCGGCAAAATCCGGATCGGTGACTGGCTGCCTTATATCGCGACGGCTAAGCTGCCCGGCCGCGCGCAGCGCACCCCGCACGCTGTCCTGGCTGATCTGCAGCGCCCGCACCTTATATGCGAGCAGGGGCGTCGCCGCGATCTTCTCGTCCACGTCAAGCAGCATCGAGCGACCGTTGTGCCAGGCGGCGTGATCGCCGGAGATTTTGTCGCCGGTGATGATCAGGTAGACAAGACCGCTGGTCCGGGTCTCCCCTGCGCCGGTCTCGGGTTCAGCCTCGTGGCCGCGCCGCCAACGCAGCACCGGACGCCAGTGGCGCCTGCGCTGAGGCGACTGCGCGGGCAGCGCGGGCAGCGCGGGCAGCGCGGGCAGCGCGGGCAGCGCGGGCTCCGGTGCGCGTGTTGGCTCTTCGGGTGCGTGGGACGGCTTCTCTGATGCGCGTGTTGGCTCTTCTGTAACTTGCGCCACCCCTTCCGGCACGCGCACGTCCCGTGGCTGAGCCGTTACCACCCGGGGGGTCAGGATATCTGGAGCTGGCACGGCCTCAGTCGGCGCCGCGGTTTCCTGTCCCGGCTCGGTCGGAGGCCTGGACTCGTCAACAGGGGAGCCGGGCTGTTGCGCCGAGCGTCGCTCGTTCCCGGACCTTAGCCGGTCGAGCTCGTTACGGCTAAGACTGGGCTCCTGCCCGGTGGCGAAATACCGCAGCAGTTCCTCACCATAGCTCCGTAGCTCATTAACGAGAGCATCGCGGCTCCAGGAACCGGTGGGCGAGACCCTGATCTCCACGGCTTGGCCAGATTCGGGTGCCTGGCGGTCATCCAAGCTGGCGATGCCGCGGAACCGTATTGGCAGGCCATCCACCGCCGGGACGGCGGCGCAGTCGCCGAGCAGCCGCTCAGCGGTCGCCGCCGACGTGTCCGCGATCACGAGCGCGAAGTAATTCCGCCCCACGCCGCTGGTCGGGTGCATCAGCTCATCTGTAAGGATGGCCACGGCGGCATCGCCATGCTCGCCCGCATGTCCCGGCCGGGATCCGATGTCAGTAAAGCGCAGTTCGATGAAATCCCCGAGCGCTGGTGACATCATGATCCGTTTCGCTGCCTCCGCTGCCACCGGGCCGACCGCGGGTGCCAGATCGGAATAGCTGGCGACGATGCACAGGCATCCTTCCGAGTCCGGATCCGGCGGCAGGTCCCCCACCTCAACGCTCATTACAGCTGGCCCTGGTCAGGGGGAAGCCCGAGGCCCGGATGGATCTGCGGCGGCGGAGGCGAGCTGCCATTACCGGACGGGCCGCCGCCGAATCCGGGAGAGCCGACATTAATCCCTAGCGGGCCGCCACCTTGCGCAGGCTGGCCACCGGAAAGCTTGGCTCGCACCTGATTGCTCCATTCCTGAAGTGCTATGTCGAGGATTTCCCGCATCTTGTCGGCAACATGCTCGTTCGCCTGCTTCCCGAGAGCCTCCTCGCGACTCCGCATGTCCTCCTCCACCTTGACTCGCATTTTCGACTTGCCGTCTTCGACCTTCCTGTTTTCGTCGGACTCGCGCTCCGTGTCTCTCCGCTGCGTGACCCGCTCGGAACGCGCCCTGTCGACAATCTTCTCGTCCTCGAGTTTAGCGACTGTCTCATAGGTGGTTGGAGGCCCCATATTAAGCAGGAACTTAACTGAGACCGGCAGCATCTCAATGATGAAGAACAGCGCCATGACGGTGAGCTGCGCAAGCAGCAGGCCGAAGTTATGCGCGCCTGCCGCCCATAGCGCAGAAAGCTGCGCGAGGATGCCAGTGTTTGCGTTGATGGCATTCTGGTCGTTATTTTTTGTTGTCTGCAGACTCGCCTCAAGCGCAGTGTATTGTTTCTGCAGGCCGGGCAGCTCTGCACGCGCCTGGTTCTGGTACCTGGACAATGCTGCACCCTGCTGCTGCTTGAGGGTCGCCTCCTCAGCGCTCTCAGTCGCCTTCGCGGTCTGCAGCTGACCTTCAAGGGTGTTATAGTTATTGACAGCTGCCTGGTATTGCTGCTGTTTCGCCTGTGCTATGGGCCCATTGCCGGTAACGTTAGAAGCGCCCGCGCAGCCAGGCCCGGAGCCGTACAGTTCGCACTGCCATGCCTCACGCATGCTGATAACCGCCTGCTGGGCGGCCACGACCTTAGGCTGCAGCTGCGCTACCTGCGCTTGCGCCGTCTGCAGCTGTGGATCCGTGATAACTTCCGGAAGATGCCCGTCGAGAATCGCCTTGTCGGCATTGATCTTACTGAGCACCTGGTTGGCTTCTTGTGCCGGCCCGCTGTCCGCTATCTGCCCTGCTATCTGCTTCGATTCGCTTGTCTGCGTCTTAGCAAGCTGCACGTTGATGTCGCTGGCAAAGATACGCAGCGTGAGCGGCGTGGAGATGACGAGGGATATCACTATCGCCAGCAAAAGCCGCGGCACCGATATCCATATCAGGCGGCGAACATCACGGGTGGAGCCCATACTGAGCACCAGGAAACGGTCTAGGTTAAGGATGATAAATCCCCAGAACAAGCCGAGGATTATGGCCGCCGCCAGCGGCGCCTTAATGCCATCGTGCATCGCGAATACCATCGAGACCACAGCGATACTCGCTGTCGTCAGCAGCACGCCAGCCATCTGGACGAATCGCGCCCGCTCCTGTGGCACTCGGGTAAGGATGGCCTTGTCAGCACCGCCCAGCCAGGCCATGAAGTCGCCGATTGGCTTCATCATTGTTTGCTCTCCATATCTGCCTGCCGCTGGGTGTCGGCGTACTTCTTCGCCTCGCTCATGACGATGCTCGCCACGGCATTTGATGCTTCAATCACCGCGTCCTTGATACGTGGCAGAGGCACCGCGACCGCCAGGCCGGGCATGAGGGTCTCGACCAGGTCGAGAGTGCGCAGGGAAGGCACTGGCGGCATTTCCGGTACCCACACTCCGGTAGGCCCTCCCAGCGCCGCCCGCAGCGACTCGACGGAGAACGCCTCGATGGCCGGGATCTGCGGCCTGGGCAGGTAGTTGAGCTCGAGGTTGAACGGG
>WNFJ01042766.1_pt1 | contig 11698 bp, 9 predicted proteins | sample 5400461 | NCBI WGS metagenome assembly WNFJ01 (sample SAMN13153349, study PRJNA577476) | soil metagenome | isolation source: 115 cm saprolite on Douglas fir-dominated hillslope | place: USA:California | collected 2013-09-17
ACGATTTTCTGGAGCGGGAAAGTGGAGGACGATGGCAAAGGTCCGGTCGAGCCGGGAGCGCACTTCTATCGTTCGCTGCAGATCGATGGGCACGGCAATCCCATCAACAAACGAAATGCCTGGGCGACTCGCTCCGTTGTTTACGTCCATCTGATCCCTCCGGGCGCCGCGGACGCAGCGCACTTTCGTCTCCACATTCCGCAGAATACGGGCGACAAAATCACCTTGCATGCTCGGCTCAACTACCGGAAGTTCAGCTGGTTTAATACACATTTCTCGTTTGCGGGCGTCGAAGCGGACAAAAAGGAGCCGGACAACCTCAGCAAAGCAACCACTCCTGATTACGACGACCGCAAGTGGGCGTTTAACGGCGACACCTCGAATGTGTCCGGCAACCTCAAGACAATTCCCGACCTGCCCATCACCATCATTGCCGAGGACACCAAGACTTTGCGAGTTCTGCCGCGAACTGCTTCAGCTCCTCAACCCAAGACAGCCAGCACCAAAGAAGATTGGACCCGGTGGAACGATTACGGGATCGGGCTCTTCTTGCAAGGCGATTTGAAAGCTGCCGCGACGGCGTTCGAAAAAATCACGGAAGCGGACCCGCAGAATCCCGATGGCTGGACCAATATCGGTCGCGTTCTCGTGCAGGAGGGGGATACTGCGGGCGCTCGAAAAGTGCTGGAGAAATCACTGGCGATCAATCCGCGGCTTGCGCGAACCAATTTCTTTTACGCGCGCGCTCTCAAAGAAGATGGTGACTACAACGACGCAATCGCTCACTTGCAAATCGTACTCGCGCAGTTCCCGCGCGACCGTGTTGTGCGCAACGAGCTTGGCCGCGTTCTGTTCCTTGAGAAGCGCTACGCCGACGCGGTAAAGGAATTCGAAAAGACGCTTTCCATCGATCCCGAAGACCTGCAGGCTCACTACAACCTGATGCTGTGCTACAACGGCCTCGGCGACGACGCAAAAGCGAACGAACACAAGGCGCGATATCTGCGGTTCAAGGCCGATGAATCGGCCCAGTCCATCACCGGGCCGTACCGCCAGACTCATCCCGAGGACAACAACGAGCGGCAGGCGATTCACGAACACGTCGGCGTCACGCTTGCACCAGCGCAAGCCAAGAAGGCGATTGCGGCGCGCGCGTCAGCGCAAAACGTAAACCGGGATCGCGCCCGCCGCGGGGGTTCGAAATAATTCTCCGGATGATCACCGGTTCGAGGAGCTGCGAAGAATGACCTGGATCAAGACTGTCCGAATGGATGAAGACGATCGCGTCAAGAGCGCAATGGAAGCACAGCGCAAGCTTTATCCCATCGAATACGCTACGCCTGTCCATCCCGTGAATGACGGCGAAACGTCCGGCATTGTTGCGAGCCATACGCTTCTCCCCGACGTGCTCTTCCATGCCTTCAGCACGTTCGGAGCGCTCATGTCGCCGGACTTGCCTCTCAAGCGGCATCAGCACGAAATGATCGCCACCTTGGTATCGGTGACGAATCGCTGCCACTATTGAATCGAGTCTCACGCAGAGTTTCTGCGCCGGGTCACGCTGGATGAAACAATGGTCAATGCGCTGCGGAAGGACTATCGCACTGCGCCGATCGGTGAGCAGGACCGCACCATGCTGGACTACGTGGTGAAGCTGACGAAAGACGCGACGCAATGCGGCCCGGAAGATCACGTCAAGCTGCGCTCCGTTGGCTTTGACGATCGCGGCATTCTGCAGATCACGCTGATCGCATCCTGGTTTAACTACATCAATCGCGCGGCCGATGCCCTCGGCGTTGGCCGCGCCCGAACCGTGGGGGAATGGTGAATCGTTCGCTCGCAACAATTCTAGTTCTAGCGCTGGCAGTAGCTCTCCTCGGACAAACACGAATCGGAGCAACGCCGGAAACTTCCACTGTCCAGTTCCGGGACGTCACGCAACCAGCCGGGATTCACTTCGTCCACAACAATGGCGCTTTCGGGAAGAAATTCCTCCCCGAAACCATGGGACCGGGTGTGGCCTTCATTGACTATGACAATGACGGCTGGCCGGACATTTTTCTTGTGAACGGCATGGACTGGCCCGGCCACGCTCAGAAGCACTCCACGCCCAAGCTCTATCACAACAATCATGACGGCACGTTCACCGACGTAACCCATAAGGCGGGATTGGGCGTGGAAATGTTTGGAATGGGCGTTGCGGTCGGGGACTACGACAACGACGGCTACGACGATTTTTTTGTCACCGCCTACGGTCAGAGCCACCTTTTTCACAACAACGGCAATGGTACTTTCACGGATGTCACACAGAAGGCGGGACTGCTCGGCCCAAAGGAATTCAGCACCAGCGCCGCGTGGGTTGACTACGACAAGGACGGGCATCTCGATCTCGTCGTCGCCAATTATGTCCAGTGGACGCCGGAGACAGACCTCTACTGCACGCTTGACGGCAAAAGCAAATCATACTGCACGCCGGAATCATACAAAGGAACTTCCGTTCGCCTCTGGCACAATCGCGGTAACGGCACCTTTGAAGACGTAACGCAAAGAGCCGGTCTCGGCGACCAAACGTCGAAAACTCTCGGCGTCGCCGTGCTCGATTACGACAATGACGGCTGGCTCGATTTCTTGTTTTCGAATGATACCCAGCCGAACAAGCTATATCGCAACAACGGCAACGGAACATTTACCGAAAAAGCGGTCGTCGCTGGCGTGGCTTTCAGCGAAGACGGCGTTGCCCGCGCAGGCATGGGCGTGGATGCGGCAGATTACGACCACTCGGGCTTCCCCAGCCTCTTGATAACCAATTTTGCGAACCAGATGCTTTCGCTCTCTCACAACGAAGGGAAGGGGCTCTTCGTCGACGAAGCCCCTCGCTCGGAGATCGGCCGCGCTTCGCTCCTGACGCTGGGCTTCGGCTGCTTTTTCTTTGATTACGACCTCGACGGCTGGCCGGATGTCCTCGTGGCAAACGGCCACATCGATGCCGATATCCAGCGCGTTCAGGCGAACGTGAAATACGCCATGCCACCGCATCTGTTCCGCAACATCGGCAAAGGAAAATTCGAAGAAGTCACGAAGTCACTCGGCCAAGCCTTCGGCACTCCCCGCGTCGGGCGCGGCGCCGCCTACGCCGATATCAATAATGATGGCCGGCTGGATCTATTGCTATCCACCAATGGCGGGCCAACGTATTTGTTCCGCAACGAAGCGCAAGGCGCCGCCGCTTCGAGCCACAGCTTGCGCATCAAACTTATCGGCACATCATCTAACCGTGACGGCATGGGCGCCACAATCAAACTCACCGCGGGCGGTGAAACACAAACGCAAATGCTCCGCAGCGGCTCCAGCTACCTCTCCGCCAGCGAATTAGTTCTGACCTTCGGCCTCGCGCGCAACGACAAAGCCGACAGCATCGAAATTCACTGGCCCACCACCCATTTCGATCGCCTTTCGAATGTGAACGCAGGCCAGACCGTGACGGTGACCGAAGGAAAAGGCATCACCGCGTCCCGCGCCTACGGCAAGAAAAACTGAGCGCTCCCGCGAAACATCCCAGGAGAAAAAAACGCCCCCAGCAGAACCAGGGGCGTTTTTTTGCTCTAAAGAATTATTTCTAGAACATGTTCCAAAGGAACTGGTTGTACACCTCGTGGTGGTACTGGACTTCCGGCACTTTGACGAATGTGCCGAGAGCCCGCGGGCAGCGGTCGGCAGCGGCGCGCTTCAGGTCGGCGTAGCGAGCCTTCACGTCGGCGCCGAAGAGTTTTGTAGTCCAGTCCGCCTTCTCGAAGTTGTCGAGCGCCGTGTAGATATTGTCCGGCAAGTAGCGCTCGGCCGAGCGCAGATTCTTGATTTTCGCGGTCTCGCCGTCGAGTCCCGTCTTGAAGATGGAATACATGACCATGTAGGGGTTGGAGTCGGGAGCAACGGCGCGCACTTCCGTCCGCATGCTCTTCTCGTTGCCGATGGGGATGCGCACCATGGCGCCGCGGTTGACCGCCGAAGCATTCAGTTGATTGGGCGCCTCGAAGTGCGGGTCCAGCCGGCGGTACGCGTTGACGCTGGAATTGATCAGCAAGCAGATATCGTTGCCATGGCTAAGAATGCGATCCACGAACTCCCAACCGAACTTGCTGAGCAAGATATTTTTGCCGTCCTTGCTGATCGAAACGTTGGTGTGCATGCCGTTGCCGTTGACGCCGACCACGGGTTTCGGCAGGAAGCACGCGGTGAACCCCATGTTGGTGGCTACTTGGCGGCAAATCAGCTTGTAAAGCTGAATCTGGTCAGCAGCTGCGACCACTTCCCCGTAGCCGTAGTTGATTTCGAATTGCGAGGGCGCGACTTCCGGATGATCTTTCTCGTTCTGGAAAGCCATGGCTCGCTGGACTTCCGCAGTCGTATCGATAAACGTGCGCAGCGGATCGCCGGGGAGCGAGTGGTAGTAACCGCCGGTATTGACGTATTCGAATTTGCCGGTTTCGTTATAATTCCGCTCCGCATTCTGGCCCTTGAAAAGGAATCCTTCGATTTCGTTGGCGGCGTTGAGCGTGTAGCCCGTGTAGCCCTTTTTTTCGTGGAGGTTGTCCGCGTAACCCTTCAGGACTCCGCGAATGTCGGCGGTGTAGGGCGAACCGTCCTTGTCGATCACATGCCCGAACACCAGCACTTTGCCCGATCCAAACACATCCGCGGGCGCCCAATAAAACGACCCCCAGTCCATCGCCAGCCGCAGGTCGCTCTCGCGCTGTGCCGTGAAACCGCGAATCGAGGACCCGTCGAACGTCAAATTATCCCAGCTCTTGATCAAAAACTTCTTGTCGTAATCGAGCATGTGCAAACGGCCTTCGAGGTCGCTGAACAGCACGGTCACGGCCTTGATACGCTTTTCATCCGTCAAATACTTGATACGTTCTTCTTGAATCTTGTGTGCGGCAACTCTTTTCTGACGCTGTTCCTTGGCCTTCAGATTCAACTCCTCCAGCTCGTCATAAGTTAGGGAAAGAAAATTGCGCAGTTCGTTCGACATGAATCTCCTCAAAATGGGATAAGACTCAGGCACAGAAGCAAACTCTTGGCCGGCCAGGGACCCGCCGGCCCGGAAATAGGGTATCGCGTGGCTCTTCCGACCGTCAATCGAAAGACCTGATACACAGAATCAAAGAAATCGTATTTGATCCCAACCGGATCGGCGCTGTTGCGTTCGAATTACAACGCCCCGGCTTGCCCAAGCGCAACATTTGTTCGGGCGCGTTTCTCCGCCGCATACGGGGACAGCCACCTTCGAACGATACAACATCAAAACCACTGACGATGTGAGAGAAGCTTTAATCAAGGTGGGGCAGTACAAGAGCGCTACGGTAAGCACGATTGCTGAAAAGTCCGCTTCACGATAGACTGTCCACTGTGGCCCGGTAGTGTAATCGGTTTAACACGCCGCCCTCTCAAGGCGGAGACTACGGGTTCGATTCCCGTCCGGGCTACCAACCATTTCCGCTCAATCGCGATTGTTCAGGGCCCTATCTGTGCCTTGCACACAGGGCACTGTTGGAACTTTGTATTTAGTCGGTTTGTGGCACTCTTGAGCCCATTGGTGTCGTAGCAGGCTGTACAGTACAGTCGGTCGTCGCCTTCGAATTGATAGCAACCCCATTTCATCCCCGGCGGCTTCGACTTGGCGTCCGGTGTCCTCTTGAGTTCACGGATTCCCTCGGTCTGAACGGCCAATTCTTCTTTGAGTGCGGCGATCTTTAGTTTCGCATCTGCAAGCTCAATCGACAAATCCGCCAACAGATTCCTGAACTTCGCCTCGGAAACGTTCTTCGAGATCTCGCGGAGTTGTTTCACCAAGCTACCGTCGAAGACGTGCTTGGTGCTTGCCTGCTGCACGGCCATGGCGAGGCGATCGGTTCTCTCCTCAAGAAAAAGGGTAGGCGTAAAGCGCGGAACTGCGCAAGAGTAAGTCTGCCCCTCGTCGCGATACAATATGCTTGAGGAACTCACATGCCCGACTACACCGCAGAGCACGCCCGCGCCGGCATCCAAACAAAACTGCCCGCACTCGAAACCTGGCCCAATCAATTTCCCCGCTACGTCATCACCACGCGCTTTCCCGAATATTCCTCCGTCTGCCCCAAAACCGGTCTCCCCGATTTCGGCACGATCACCATCCAATACATGCCAAAGAAAGACTGCATCGAGCTGAAAGCCCTGAAAATGTATCTCCTCGCCTACCGCAGCCTCGGCATCTTCTACGAAAACGCCGTGAACAAAATTCTTCGCGACATCGTCGCCGCCGTTCGTCCAGAGTGGTGTGTCGTCCGCGGCGAGTTCACGCCCCGCGGCGGCCTCACCACCTCCATCTTCGCCCGCTGGCCCGAGATCGTCCCCCAAGCCAAATCAAACAAAGGAAATCCTCGACGCAAATAAGATCGCTTCACGAATCTCGGCACAGCAAGAGCGCGGCCACATCTGGAAGCAACGGCTGATGGCGAGAGCTAGGTGAACGCAATAAGCCGCGCAAGGTCTTTCACTCGTTCGTAAAACGGTTCTGCCGCGCTCATCTCTACGCTGGTAGACGACCGGCATTGGGATGAGCGGTAGCTCGCACACGTTAGTGGCCGGTATCCCACCGGCGCCGCGGCAAGATCTCACTCGCTCAGCTTCAGCTCCCCCGGCACTCGGCGAATGGAAAATCCGCGTCGCTTCTTTTGCCGCGAAGTTGCCATTCAGATATTCTGCAATGTTGTTTTCCATTTTTGCGGGAAAGACTGGCACCGGCCCAACTAACTTTGCTTCATAGGTCTTCAGCATGATTTCTCTGAATACCGGAAGCGCGGCTCGTCCGCCGGTTTCCATTCCGCCTAGTGAGCGGTTGTCGTCGAATCCGATGCGCACCGCCACGGTAATTCCATCCGGGCCATAAGTTGACCCTGCAAAAAGCGCATCCCGGTAGTTGTTCGTCGTGCCTGTCTTACCCATCACCGGGATTGGGAAACTGCGCGCGTCGAGCGCGTGCGCCGTACCCGACGGGAGGCGCACGACGCCGCGCAATCCTTCTTGGATCATCGTTAGCCCCAATTCGTTCATGTTGATCGAACAGCAGGGCAAGGAATGGCTGTAAATAACGCCTCCCCCGCCGCGTTCGATTTTTGCAGTCACGTAAGGCTCCGCATGGATGCCGCTTGCCATCATCCGGTAAGCGTTTGCAAGTTCCAGCAAGGTGACTTCGGATGCGCCAAGGGCCGTAGTTTCATAGCGATGTAACAAAGTTCGGATGCCCACGTGTCGGGCTGCCCTCAACACAGAATCGATTCCGATCTGTTGAATGATCCAAATGGCCACTGCGTTTCTCGACTCCGCCAGCGCTTGCCGGACGGGGATTATGCCTTTGAATTGATTGTCGAAATTCGAGATCCACTTGAGACGCTGATCTCCCGACGTGGCCACCGAGATGGGTTCGTCGGGCACGGGAGTATCGAGCTCCAGGGCGCCTTGGCGAAATGCCGCGAGATAAACAATCGGTTTCATGGCCGAGCCTGGCTGGCGCATCGATTGTGTTACCCGGTTGTAGTCGCTGTAAGTGGCGTTGTGATTTCTATATCTGCGTCGCCCGCCTGTCTCGGCCAGGATGGCGGAGTCACTGTTCCGCAGCACAACCACGGAGCCCTGAATCAGCCCCGTATTCTGGGGATGACGCCTTTCATATAGGTTCAAGCCGTTTTCGAGTGCGGTATTCGCGAGGCGCTGGATCCGGTCGTCGATCGTTGAATAAATCTTGATGCGGCCCTCCAGCAGTTGGTTCATTCCGATGTCGGAGGCGAGCGTGGCATCAAGTCCTTTAAGCTCGTCGAGCACATTTTCCACTGCTGCGGGCGCTTCGTTCGGGCCATTAGCATGAGCCGCCAGACGAATGGGAGTTTGTTGGCTGCTCAGGGCCGCCTGGGCGGAAAGATAATGGTTCTTAACCATGAGGGCTAAGATTTGATTTCGCCTGCGCATCGGTTTTTGATTGTCTGCCAACGTCGGGGAATACTCGCCCGGCGACTTGGTGATGCCTGCCAGAAGTGCCGCCTTGTCGGCGTCACCCGCGGTGAACGCTTCCAGCGGTATGCCAAAATAATACTGTGAAGCCGCTGCGAAGCCATAGCGGCCATTTCCCAGGTAGATGAAGCTGGCGTAGCGCGCGAGTAGTTCTTCTTTGGCCCTGCGCTTGGATCCGTAGCGCTTCCGCATCTCTCCCTCAATCCACAACGAGAGGCGCATTTCCTCTACTTTCAGCAAGACTTTGTTCGCGCCCGGCACACCGATGATGAAGGCCAGAACGTGCGGGAAAAGACCCTCGTGTTGAAGTGTATTGCTGGTTTTCGTGGTTGTAAGTTTTTGCAGGAAGTAACCGCGCACAAGCTGTTGAGTAATCGTCGACCCGCCTTGCGGAAACACCGCTGCGCGCTCTCCGACGTTCTCGCCGCCTGGGCTCCCGCCGCGGGCCATCAGGGCGTGAATGTTTGTCTTGCCGAGCAATCGAGGGAAGACGGAATAATCCACTCCCGCGTGTGAGAAAAAGTTTTCATCTTCAGCCGAAAGGATCGCCTCCCGCAGGACGTCAGGAATATTCTTATATTGGATGATTTCACGGCGCTCCCTTCCCAATTCGATGAGAACGTGGCCGTTCGCATCATAGATGTGACCCATCGTGGGAGGCTCAAAGCGAAGGAACGCGTCTAAATCGGGCAAATCTACTCGGTTGTAGCTGATGTAAATAATCCCGCACAGGATTAACACGAGGGGGACGGCAGCGAGCATGGACGCTATGCGAAGCAAGCGGCTCGTCTTGTAAACCCTCCGGAGGCCGGAAAATATTCTGTGAAAGGTCCAAGGGAACCGTAGAAAAAGTAACTTTGTTCTGAGCATGTGAACTGCTTCCAGCCAGAGCGCGAGATGTCCTGGTTCTTGATCCGTACTTCGCGCAACCTTCCGGTGCCTTCTTGTTTGAAGAAACAAGCCTCGCATATCCGGAGTTTGGATTCTGTGCGATATAGGTCACATCCACGTCACCGCTTGCTCGCGGGCTTGGTCAGCACTTCAGGATTTCTCGGATTTCGAGGCGAAGGAAAGCGAGGCTGATTTCGGCGCTGATTTTGTTTTCACATACGTGCTGTACGGTACATACATCGCGACGCCGGAGGTACACAGTCAAAGGTACATAGTCATGGCTACCGGGGTTCTGAATCTGGGTATCTCGTGCTTGGAGGACTACATCATGCGTTACATAGATCGCTGCATCAATTCACTCATCTTGGTTGCCGCCATTGCTGCGCCAACCGCAATCATGGCCGGCCCCAAACCTCAAGAACATAGAGTCCAGATCCGGGTCTACGACCGGGATCACCGTGATTACCATGACTGGGACGACCGCGAAGACCGCGCCTACCGGCGTCACCTGGCAGAACAACACAGGAGTTATCGTGAGTACCGCAGGCAGCACTACAGAGCGCAGCGGCACTACTGGAATTGGCGCCACAGTCATCCGGACAACGATTAACAAAGACCGATAGAGAGCAGCGTGTTTCAAGCTCGTTAGCCGCGGGCACCGTCGTCTAGGCTCATTCTCCGGACAGCCTGCGCGATTGAATCGCCATCTGAAGGACGCCGGTACGATCGGGACGCTTCAGTGAGCGTGGTCTTTTCTGGGCGCGGAGGGCAGGCGTTCGCACGACGGACCGAGAGAAAGCAAGTCGGCGTGCCATGCCACCTGCGTGAGAAGTCAAAGCGGAAAATCTGGCTTAAATACTTCTTCGGATCGCCGCTGGACCAAGCGCACTGGGAGACCTGCGCAGGTTAAGCATTAAGATCTGTTCGAGGTGAAGTATTGCAATTCGTAAGGAACTTGGTTTCGCCGTTCCACACATCTTTGCCACTTTTGATTTCCCGCCTTCTGTTCGTTCTCCTTTGCGCTGCTGCGGCGCCGAGAATCGTCGCCGGGCAGTATTCTCCGGCCAACGATAAACAGGAGGGCACCGTCCACGCGCAGATGAGCAACGTCACGTTTCGCTTTTCGGAAACCGTGGCGGTGGAAATAAAATCACTGAACGGTGTGCTCGTGCCCCTCGGCAAAAATGAATTCCCCGTCTTCGACGACAAAGACTCGTTTAACCTGCGCATAGGCACGGCGGAGATCGCCATTGATTCATCAAATTTGGCAAACGTTCTCAATTCTTATGTTTTTGCGCGTCCGCATTCGCCTTTAACAGAGCTATCCATCATCGTTGAGAAGGGGCGCCTGAAAGTGAAGGGAAAGCTCCATGACAAGGGGGATATCCCGTTCGAGACCGAGGGAATTCTCACCCCCACCGTTGACGGAAAACTTCGGCTGCACGGCGAGAAAATCAAGGCCATGCATGTTCCCGTAAAGGGTTTGATGGGTCTCTTCGGTATCGATTTAGGCGGGTTGATCAAGGAGGGCAAGGTTCCGGGTGTGCAGGCCGAAGAGGACGATCTGATCCTTGACCTTGAGCAGATCCTGCCGCCTCCTCATATTGAAGGCAAGGTGGTCTCCGTTCGAATGGAAGGCGAGAAAATTATTCAGATTTTTGGTGGTTCCGATGCCAAACCGGTGAAAAGTATCCGCGCCGGAAACTACATGGCCTACAAAAACAATCGTCTCCGCTTCGGCAAGCTGGTCATGAACGATGCGGATTTGATCCTCATCGACATGGACCCAAATGATCCACTCGATTTCTTCCTGGATCATTACAAAGAACAGCTTTCGGCGGGCTATGCAAAACTTACGCCGGACTCCGGCCTGCGAGTGTATATAAAAGACTATAACAAGCTTCATCCCGCAAAAGCGTCTCCCGGCAACAACAAAACGAAGTGAAGTTGAAATGAAGTCGAGCTGTCTCCGTCTCGCGGCAATCGAAGTCTAGCCGCTAGGGAAGTGCCGCCGCTATCTGCTCACGGAATAGGAGCCGTCCACCGTCGGGCGATAGTCGGAGTAAGTAAGAATTCTGTCTAAGTTGAGACTCTTCAGGAAAAGGATCCTGGCGCTTGCCCGTATTTCGAGGCGTTTCGGCACCCAGACTGCGTCACCGACGCAAGTCTGCTCCAGAATGATGTGCGAGCCACGCTGCACGCGGGCGACAAACAATCCCATCGAAAACGACTGCGTTACCTCGCCGTCGACTTTGATCCAGCCCAAGTCCTGCTTGTCCACCCAAAGTTTGCCTTCCACCTTGGAGAACATCTTGCCGAACTTGCCGTGCGCGTGATAGCCCGGATGCGGCGTGGCCTGAAGCACGTAGGCGGTCCTGCCGTCGACTACCTCTTCGCCGATGAGCTGGAAGTCGAAGGCTTCGAGAATGTCGCGAAGGAAAGACCTGTTTTCCTGGTCCCTGCGGAGCCGCGCGGTCTGCTCCTCCGGCGTTTCGTGCTTCAGCTTTTCGAGATCAGCGTCGCTCTTCCTCTTTTCCCCGGCCGATGGAAGCTGTCCGTTATGTTCCATGAGCTGCTCGAAGCGAGCTCCGTTGACCAGAGTCATTCTGGTGACGTCGATATTCTCCGATTTCACCTGCCCCAGCGAGTCCAGGCGCCGATCCTCATCACGCTCCATGTAGATGTAATGGTCGCGCGCCTGCCAGCTGCGCTCGGTGGCCGCCACCGACAGGCCCACGATCTGACGGGCGTCCGGGACGCT
>WNFJ01043740.1_pt1 | contig 11697 bp, 12 predicted proteins | sample 5400461 | NCBI WGS metagenome assembly WNFJ01 (sample SAMN13153349, study PRJNA577476) | soil metagenome | isolation source: 115 cm saprolite on Douglas fir-dominated hillslope | place: USA:California | collected 2013-09-17
CATGCCGGGCGCGCCCGCGCTGGATTTTGTTTTTACCGTCTGCGATAACGCGGCGAAGGAAGTCTGCCCGATCTGGCCGGGGCAGCCGATGACGGCGCACTGGGGTGTCCCGGATCCGGCGGCGGTGCAGGGCACGGCGGAGGAGGTTGAGCGCGCCTACCGCGAGGCGTTCTCGATTCTCGAACGGCGGATCGGTCTTTTCCTGTCTCTGCCGCTTGCGTCCATTGACAAATTGGCGGTCAAGAAAGAAGTCGATAAGATCGGCCAGCAATGAAATCGAATTTGCGCAGGCGAGTGGTTGCGGAGTTTCTCCGGACCACTTTTCTGGTCGCCGCCGTCGTCGGTTCCGGAATCATGGCCGAGCGGCTCTCTGGGGGTAATGCAGCCCTCGCTCTGCTTGCGAATACCCTTGCCACCGGGGCGGCGCTGGTTGCGCTGATTCTAGCGTTCGGAGCCATTTCAGGCGCGCATTTGAATCCTGTAGTTTCGTTGGCCGACGCGATCGAAGGCGGACTGGCAGGACGCGAGATTCCCGCCTACATCTTCGCGCCGGTGTTGGGCGGGGTTGGGGGAACAATCGTGGCTCATGCGATGTTCGCTTTACCTCTACTATCTTTTTCACGCCACGCGCGGAACGGGCCGGCGCAGATATTGAGCGAATTCGTGGCCACATTCGGACTTCTCTGCGTCATCTGGGGGTGCTCGCGGTCGCGTCCGAAGGCTGTGCCATTTGCGGTGGGAAGTTACATCACGGCGGCGTATTGGTTCACCGCGTCCACGTCATTCGCGAATCCGGCGGTGACCATTGCGAGATCGCTTAGCGGCACGTTTTCTGGGATTCGTCCGGCGGATGTTTTGCCGTTTGTGATTGCGCAGTTCGCGGGAGGGATCGCCGCGACGTTTCTTTTTCGGTGGTTGGTGCCTGATTTGCCGACGTCAGCAAAGGACATTGTTCTAGCCCACGACGTGGCCGAGACTAAAGCCCGGGATTTTGTATCATAGGCCAGATCACCTGAACGGAAATCCTGAGGAGACAATCCGGTGGAAATCGACCTGCAGCGGCGAAGCTTGGTGCGCAATTCTCTTTTGCTGGGCGCCGCGATGGTCTCGGCACCGCTACCGCTTCTTGGCGAAGCGGAGGATGAGAAGTCTGCGCCTAAAGAATTAGAAGTTACCGCGACGGAAGACTTGATGCGGGAACATGGAGTGATCCGGCGGGCGTTGCTGGTCTATTTTGAAGTGGCGCCCAAGCTGCGGCAGAATTCGTCGAGCGTTGATCCGGCGGCGCTGCGGCAAACGGCGCAACAGTTCCGCACTTTTGGTGAGGACTATCACGAGCGCATGCTCGAGGAGCAGCATATTTTCCCACTCGTTCGCCAGCAGGGCCGGGAGCTTAATCGTTATGCCGACATATTGATCGAGCAGCACAATCGGGGGCGTGAGGTTACTACATGCCGAGCCGCTAGCGAAAGTGTTTGAGAGTTTCGTGCTGATGTATCAGAACCACGCGGCCCGTGAAGACACGATCGTGTTTCCGGCGTGGAAAAAGAATTTTTCCGATAAGCAGTTGGATGAGATTTCCAATCAGTTCGAAGACATTGAACACAAGATGTTTGGAAAAGACGGCTTTGAAGATGCGGAGAAGAGAATCAGCGGCATCGAGGCCGGGCTCGGGTTCAGTGATCTCGCACAGTTCACGCCTCCTCCTCCGCCGAAACCGTAGAGGCCCAACAAGCAGCACGAAGGAGAAGCCATTCCTGACGAGCCAGCAAGACCTCGGGTTCCTCTCACCGAACTGGCACTTGTCTTCCTGAAACTCGGGACCATCGCATTTGGCGGACCGGCGGCACACATCGCGATGATGGAGGAAGAGTTTGTCCGCAAGCGCAGGTGGATTACGCAGGCGGAGTTTCTGGACAGGCTGGCTGCGGCAAACTTGATTCCGGGCCCAAGTTCCACCGAGGTCGCGATCTTCATCGGGCAATCGACGCGAGGCTGGGCGGGGCTGCTGGTTGCGGGTTCGTGCTTCATTATTCCAGCCGCAGTGCTGGTGTCGTTGATTGCTGCGGCGTATGTGCGCTTCGGGGCTTTGCCACGGGTGGCGGGAATTCTGTCGGCTATCAAGCCGGCGGTGATTGCCATTATCGTGCAGGCGCTGTGGAAACTGGCGCCGGCTGCGGGCAAGACGAAAACTCTGGTGTTGATCGGCGTGGTTTCGGCGCTGCTTAGCTTTCTCGGAGCGGGGCCGCTTCTGGTGCTGGCTTTCGCCGGGTGTGCCTCGGGAATTGGGTTGTTGGTGAGCCGTCAGAAGCGCGGCCATGCGGCGGGGTTGTTCCCAGGGTGGAAAGGCGCAGCGTTAGTCGGGATCGCTGCGGGAGGCGCTGCGGCCGTGCCGGTAACTGCCGCCCGATTGTTCTTATCATTCCTCAAAATCGGGTCAGTGGTATTCGGCGGTGGGTATGTGCTGCTGGCATTTCTTCGGTCCGAGTTCGTTGACCGCCTGCACTGGCTCACAGAAAAGCAGTTGATTGATGCGGTGGCGGTGGGGCAGTTCACTCCCGGGCCAGTATTCACGACAGGGACATTTATTGGGTATCTGGTGGCGGGAGTGCAGGGCGCGATCGTGGCGACGGTGGGAATCTTTTTGCCTGGCTTTGTGTTGGTGGCGCTCAGCGGACCGTTGCTACCGAAAATTCGGCGATCGCAACTAGCCAGCGTCATATTAGATGGGGTGGTGGTCGGGTCGCTAGCTCTGATGGGGGTGGTGGTGTGGCAGTTGGGGCGGGCTTCGGTGACGAATTGGTTCACTCTTACGATCCTGATGGCGAGCGCGATTGCTGTCATGCGGTTTCGGGTGAACTCGGCGTGGGTGGTCGCGGGGGCGGCGGTGCTGGGATGGCTGGTTCGTGTGTGAACCGGGGAGATCTTTTTGGTTGCGGACAGAAGCGCAAAAGGATGCCAGAAGTGCAAAACCCTGCAGTTCCGGTCGAGTATATACTGCCCGACAAGCGGGCCACTCGTTCTTGTGTTTTGACATCAGAAATGCCTGAATAAGGAGATCAAGATGAGACTGCATTGGATGTATGGCGTACTGCTCACGGCCGCCATGGTCACGCCGGGTTCGGCGCAGATTTCGGTGTACATTGGGCCGCCGCCGCCGGCGGTGGTTTATGAAGAGCCGGGGCCTCCTCCCGGTGCAGGGTTGGTGTGGATTGAAGGCTATTGGCAACCGGTGGGTCACCGCTACAGATGGGTGCGGGGGCATTGGGAGCGTCCACCATTTGAAGGTGCATACTGGACGCATCCGCACTATGACCACTACCGCGAAGGCTGGGTGCTGCATGAAGGACATTGGGACCGCGAAGACCACGACAACCATCACTGGCGAGATCATGATCGCGGACGGGGGCATGGGGATCACGATGATGATCATGGGCATGAGCATCATGATTAGGAACGCTTGTTCAGATAGGTGTGAACCAACGGGCGTGAACCAAGATCGTAAAACGTGGAGCATTCAGGCCAAGGAGCCAGATCGCTGCCGACGCCGATGGGACGAACCACGGATAAGAATGCAGGGAAGTGGGAAATCTGTAATCTGAGTAACCAAGAAGGTAACACCCGACGCGAAAATCCCCGCCTCTCCCTCCAAAGAACGGAGGGACAAGAACGGGGGACGCGCTACTTAGAGAACGATGACCGCGGCTCCGTCAATCGCATCGTTCTTCACTGCGGCTAGAGCTTCGTTGGCCTGATCGAGCGAGAAGCTCGTCACCTTAGGACGCAGCTTGATCTCGCCGGCCAGTTGTAGGAAATCCCTGGCGTCGGCACGGGTCATGTTGGTGACGCTGCGGATCTGGCGTTCGCCCCACAGCAGCTTGTCATAATCGAATTCTGGAATGCGGTCGAGATGGATGGCATTAATCGCGACCACCCCCCCTTTGCGCAGACTGGAGAGCGCAGAGATAACTACCTCACCGCTCGGGGCGAAGGTGATGGCTCGGTCGAGTTCTACCGGCGGACGATTTCTTTCTTCTCCCACCCAAGTTGCTCCCAGCGAGGCGGCAAGCTTGCGGTGGGATTCGCCGCGAGTGGAGACGTAAACCTCGCAATTCCAGGCTTGCAATACGGCGATCGTCAGATGCGCGGAGGCGCCGAATCCGAAGAGGCCTACGCGTTCACCTTTCTTGACGCCGGCCACGCGGAGGCTGCGGAAGCCGATGATTCCGGCGCACAAGAGGGGAGCGGCGTGGAGATCATCGAGAGCCTCGGGAATCGGGAAGACGAAATCGGCGCGAGCGAGGGCGTATTGGGCGTAGCCTCCGTCGACGGTATAGCCAGTGAAGGTAGGAGAGTCGCAAAGATTTTCTTCGCCACGTTGGCAGTAGGGGCAAGTGCCGTCGGTGCCGCCTAGCCAAGAGACGCCGACACGAGTGCCCGGCGCTGGCTGGTCGGACAAGAGTGTCCGACCCACACGGGCATTGCCTACTTCGACGATTTCGCCGACGATCTGGTGGCCGGGGACGATTCGCGGATGGAGGGGCGGGAGTTCGCCTTCGACGATGTGGAGGTCGGTGCGGCAGACTCCGCAGGCTAGGACGCGGAGGAGGAGGTGGCCGGGAGCGGGAGTAGGGATAGGGATGTCTTGGATTGTTAGCGGATGATTCGCGATTGGTTGCGGCGAGGTGAGGACAGCGGCTTTCATGAACAGCTCATTTTAAGCTTGTTCGTGACGGGCCGCTGACTGAGTGCGGCAAAAAGCTCAACCAGAAAGCAGGTTCCTCGACTGCGAAGATCGTTCGCAAGAGCGAGCGATCTTCTTCGCTCGGAATGACAGAGTTCTTGATTGGTACGAAGCTGGGCCGATGCTCTCAGTGGAAATTACTGAACATGATCAAGTCGGAGTCGTTATCGCGGGCGCGGGTGACGGCGATTTTCTTGCCATCGGGCGAGAAAGCGAAGGATGCGATGGCTAGCGGTTCGGAGTCGAAATGAGTGAGCTGGGTGGGCGCGCCGCCGTCGAGCGGCAGGTAAAACAGGGCGTGGCCGTCGGGTTCGGCTTCTTGCGTGTACACAATGCCTTTGCTGTCGGGTGCCCATTGGGGATTGCCGCTGGTGATTGGCGCGGGGAGAATTTTGAGCGGCGGGCCGCCGTCAACGTTCTGAATCACGAATTGAAATTTCTGGTTCGCTCCCTCGCCGACCAACTGTGAAAACACGATCTGTTTGCCGTCGGGAGAAATCCGCGGCCAGCTTGCGAGAGTACCGGCCATTGCCACAGGGGCTCCAGCACCCATGGAAAAGCGCATCAGGTTGCCGCCGTTCTGCCAGCGAACGAAGAAGATGGTGTTGCCATCGGGAGTGCAGGTTCCTCCTTCATCGTCTGGCCCTTGCGTCAGTTGCTTAAGTTCACCGCTGGCCGGGGTGTACCTCGACAGGCCGACATAGTCTTTGCCGTGTATCACGGACACCAAGATTGAATCGGGGCCGCACGGAATGGGTTCCAGCACCATCGGCTCATGTTCGAGCAGTGGTGTCCGGGTCTTTCCATCGGGACTGAGAATGACGGAGTGGTACTGAGCGTCCATCGAGAGCAGACGGCCGTCCGGCGCCCAGTTGATGGTGTCCCCTTCGGCCTGCCCGGAGGTGATGGGAGCGGTATCGAGCTTGATTTCAGCAGGAAGCTTGGCGGGGACATTGCCGAGATACACAGCCGAGTGCTTCTGAGTTTGGATCGCTATCAAGGATTTTCCATCGGCGGTGATGCTCAGGTCGTAGTATTCATTGAGATCATTGACCACGTTCTGCACGGCGCCGGAGGGATAAGGCTGGAATTTGATCTGGCGCCGGTAGCGAGTCTCGAAGGCGCGCGCGATCATGAAAAAGCCGCTGTCATCCGGCAGCCAGGCCACTGCCTCGATCAGCATGTCGTAAGTGAATTTCTTGACTGGGGCGCCACTGGGGCTGTAAACGCCGACCTCCCCTTTTAGGGTTTTGCCAAGGCTGATGAGCGGGAACGCAATCAATTTTCCACTTGCGCTCCACGAAGGCGCTGCGCCGGGGAGGCTCTCGCTGGCTTCGTTCCCGGGCGGGAAGTTTGCGAAAGGCCGTTCGCCGCTGCCATCGCTGTTGGCCAGGATGAGTTCGTCGGTCTTGGTCGCGAGGTCGTAACGCTTCACCAGGATTTGTTTGCCTTCGGGAGAAATTCCCGGACGTCCCCAAGTGTCACGCAGCACGAGTTGAGGCGTGCCGCCGAGGCTGGGCACGGAGTAGAGATTGGAGACGGCTTCGTTTTGGGGATCGGTGTGACCGTAGTAGATGTAGTTGCCGTCGGGAGAAAAAACAATGCCACCGTTGAAGTAGCCGCGTTGCCCCGGGACCACCTGCACTTCGCTGCCGCTGACGACTTGCTTGACCCAAAGGCTGCGGTGGCCTTCATGCATGAAGTAAGCGACCCAGCGGCCGTCGGGCGAAATGGCGGCGGCAAAATCAACTTTGCCGTTCTCGGTCAATTTCGAGATTTGGATATTCGCAGGATTGATGACTGCCTTTGCAGGAGCGAGAAATTTGTAAAGCACGAACGACGTAATCAATAGCGCGGCGACGATTGGCATCAGGATCAGCCGTAGCTTGTGACGCTTGGCTTCGGCGAGAACTGCGGCGCTGGAGGAGGCACCAGAGGGCCCTCCCGCAGTGGCCGCGGGAACCGAACTCGAAACTGCGGCCAAGCGTCCTGAGGAAGCGGAGCCGGACCCGCGTTTGATCCGCTTGAGGTCGGCGCGAACCTCTGCCGCGGACTGGCAGCGCAGGTCGGGATCTTTTTCGAGCGATTTCAGAATGACTTCGTTCAGCGCCGGCGGCAGTGAAGGGTTCAACTCGGTTGGCGCCGGCGGGTTTTTCTCCAGGATGGCGTGGAAGATCACAGCCGAAGTCGGGCCGTCGAATGGCAAGCGGCCCGTACCCATCTGATAGAGCACTGCGCCAAAGCTGAACAGGTCAGTACGGGCATCCACCTCTTCGGCGCGAGCCTGCTCGGGGGACATATAGGCCACAGTGCCGACGGTCGAGCCTGGGCTGGTGAGCAGGGGAGAGTCAATGGTGGCGCCTGCAGCAACCGCGGTTTGCTCGTGTTCCTTGGCCAGCTTGGCCAGTCCGAAGTCGAGGACCTTGGCGCGTCCGCGGGTGGTGATGAAGATGTTGGCGGGCTTAATGTCGCGGTGAATGATGCCCTTGCGATGGGCGGCATCTAGCGCGTCGGCGACCTGGATGGCGATGTCGAGAAGTTGATCGTTAGTAAAAGGGCGCGCCAGCAGGCGGGCGGAAAGAGGCTCGCCTTCCAGCAATTCCATGGCGATGAAGGGCTGGCCTTCATACTCGTTGATTTCGTAGATGGTGCAGATGTTTTCGTGGTTCAGCGATGAAGCGGTGCGCGCTTCCATACGAAAGCGATCAAGCGACTGCGGACTCGTGGCGACATCACGGGGCAGGAACTTAAGTGCGACGCGACGGCCCAGCGTGAGATCTTCGGCTTCATAGACCACGCCCATGCCGCCGCTGCCGATTTCACGGACAATCTTGAAGTGCGAAATGGTGGAACCGATCATGATTGGATAAAGCAGTCTTTGGTCCTTGGACGTTGGTCCTCAGGTCTCAGTTCTTTTCCAGAAAATCAGTGAAGGCTCCGGTCTTCTGGTAGTACACGCGGAGGCTGCATTGCTTCGCGCTCATGTGGGCGAAAGAGAGTTCCAGTTGCTTGGTGGGGTCGGGAATTTCGCCGATCTCCATGGGAGCGCGGGCGACGTCCTGAGATGAATTGTAGGGAGCGCCGGCGGTCACGTTGCGGTTGACGATCAGAGTCCAGCTTTTGCCACCGGGAATGAGATACACGGTGTATGCTCCCAGCGGGATTTCAGAGCCTCCCAAGGTGAGCGGAACCTGCACGTAGAGGGTGATACCGGGAGACCAGAGACGGCCATTTTTGGGTTCTTCCTTGACCTTAGGGAGGTACTGCATGCTCACCTGATTGCCATCTGTATAGTCACAGTAAGCAGTCTGCGGATCTTGGGCGAAAACGCTTCCGGCAGCCGTTACTACGAAGGCTGAGAGGAATAACGCCATCCTAACGGAGTTTCTCACCGCAATAATGTAACACTAGAGGCGGTTGTTGGGCAGTTAGCAAAAACGAATGCGGCGCATCGATGCGACGAATGGTAGATGGAAGAATCGGAAACCGAGAGCGAGATCCGCAAGATCCTTGAGGGTGAAGATTCCAAACCAAAATCGCGGCGCTGTGCTCCGCGCACAGATGACGGCATCTGTCCCCAAACCATCCGTGGTCGGCATGAAAGCAGGGCGCTCTTCCCCGTTTGGGCGTGGTCTTCGGTTATGTTCTCAATCCGGGAAGAGGTTGCTAACGTTTTGGGCAGGGAAAAGAGGTCCCAAAATGTCCAAATCGGGTGGGTTGTCGAAAGTTCTGTACGGCGAATTGAACGAGGAAATACTGTCAGCACAGGCCGGGTCGCTACAGAAGGCTGGCTACCAGGTGCAGACAGCCGTGGGGCGAGCGGGAGTGCTGGATGCATTGAAGCGCGAGAGCTTTGAGCTCGTAATTCTAGGAGCTACGCTCACCCGTGACGATCGCCACCATCTTCCTTATATGGCGAAGAAGGCGCACGCTGGAACGCGAGTGCTGGTACTGCACACCGACGGGTCGCGGCATCCTTACGTGGATGGCAATATCGATACGGGGGAAAGCATCGAGAAGCTTCTGGGGAAGATCGGTGGGCTGCAGACCAAGGCGGCGGCCGCTACGGCGGGACGATAGTTTTTTCAGTTTGGGGTGAGTTAGGGGCGGACTCTTCGGAGCCGCCTTTGCTATTTGAACGTCATTGCGAGTTCTTTGGCGGTGTAGATTCCAAGCAAAAGCGCAGAGCTGTGCTCCGCGGACAGACGAGGAAGGCTGTCCCCACACGAGCCCGTCTATCGTAGAATCTCTGTTTGAAATCTCGCAGGGAGAAAACCTCTTAGCATGGACGCAGCAGGGCAAAACGGGCACACAAGTAGCCGAGTTTATGTGACACTAGCCGGCCTTCCGTTATTGATCGAGTTGAAGTGGCCGTTTCACAAATCAGGTTCGGGCGCGGATTTTTGGGTGCTTCACGGGGACATCAAGTTGGGAGGCTCCGAGGGGCTGCACGCGGCGGTGTCGGTGAATCTTTCGGCAACGGTGCGCGAGGTGCTGCCTTCCCTGGAGCCGAAGGATGCGGAAGCGCCGGTGATCAACTCGCTGCGCTATAACGTGGACCGAAGGCAATTGGAATTCGTGAAATCGGGCAAACTGGTTCCGGTACAGTTTTCCAGCAGGCATTACGATTTCAAGCGTAATAAGTGGGTATTCGGCAAAGCCAGTGACGAAAATATTTCGCTACTGATTGCGCGCAAGGTCTTCTGGCAGAGACGGCTGACAGAAGGCGCGGCCTGGATCGGCGATCCGACCGAATCCCTTTATGTTGAAACTACGGCCGACCACGTTTTGGAACTGGCGCGAACGCTGGCAGAAGACGGGCTGATGACGGTGGAGGGTGAACGGGCGTCAGCCAATGCGGCGCTGATGGCGCAAGCGGAAAAGTTTGAAAGCGACATGCGGGCGGCGCTGGCAGAGCTGGAAAAAAAGCATGCCTTCGAGCGAGGGTGAGGAGTGCCTTTCGATCGCCGGATACCTGCCGTGTTCGTCCCCTACTCGTTCTTCATGGCCTCGATCAACTGATATAACTGCTTGTCGGGGTTCTCAACTTCCATGAAGGGTTTGGCCTGCGGCTTGCCACTCACTACGTAGATCGTCGGAGTGTGCTGGATCCCCACACGGCGACCCAGGTCTTTGTCCTCATTCACCTGGGCCGCGAACTTTCCCTGGGGATCAACTACAAAGGGCAGATCGACTTTGTGGTCGGTAGCGAACCTCTGTGCGAAGGCTTGCAGATTGTCAGGAGTGATTTCGGGCTGGTGCTGAAAGATGTAGTCGCGAAACTGGTTACCGAGTTCTTTGGAGTGGGTGTCGAAATAGCGCGCTATGACCGCCGCGTTGTACGACCAGTTATGCATGGGCAAAGGAAAGTCATGACGAACGACGGGAATCTTGTAGGTCTTGCCCGCGTTCGCGACCAGAGGTGCGTCCATCCGGCATTTGGGGCATTGCAGGTCTTCGAAAACAATGATGGCGACCTGCGCGCCTTTGGGCGGCCGGAGGAGGGCGGGGTCCTGGGCGGCGGCTAAAAAAGCGAACGAGATTAGGGCTAAGAAAAGCAGCAGCGCGTTCTTCATGGCTATGGAGTTTAGATGCAACAGCGATCGCTTTTATGGTACCCGAAGAGGCTGTTTGAGGCGAATGAAGAAAAGTCGAAAGTTAGAAGTAAGAATGCACAAGTGACAGCATGGAAGCCAGCCGGCCCTGACTTCTACCTTTCTGCTTCTGCGTTCTGACTTACTGTTTCTGCATGACGCTCTTACGGGAAGTCCACGTCGAGGGTGTAGAGGTTCTGTGTGCTCACATCGCGAAGGAACATGCGGGAGTTATCTACGGCATTGTCGGTCCAGGTGCCGAAATCCGGAGTGAAGTACCGGTGAAATCCTTTGGTGCTGAATAAAGTCTCAGGGTGGGTTTCGCCGACTTTTATCTCCTTGACCTCGGTATCGGTTGAGTACTCGACGTAGCGGCTGTCCGATGTCCACGCGGGATATCCAACATAGACGGGATCGGTAGCCCAGTCGGACCACCTGCCGGTCTGAAAATCGAAAATGCGCAGGGTCTTAGAAAGTTCCTCGAGATCCAGAGCCGCCAGATAGCGGCCATCGGGGGACCATCGCGGACTGAAGAGGCCGCCGGAACCGGAAACGGTTGAGATCTGCGTTGTTTTTAAATCCATGATTCTGATCTCAGACTTCTGTCCTACGCCTGGCTCGCCGGTAGAAAACACGATGCGGGTGCCGTCGGGAGAGAACGCGGGGTCGCCTTCGGTTGTGTTCCCAGGGGCCAACTCATCGGGAGTGCCGCCCTGCGCAGAAATCACGTAAGCCTTCCAGGGCTTTCCCAGCTGGGATCCCATGTAGGCGATCTGCTTCCCGTCGGGAGACCAGCGCGGAAGCGCGGCGTGATCGGGAGGGTAAGTCAGCTGAATCTTCTGGCTGCCGTCTGCCTGGCTCGTCCACAACGTGCTGTCCAGAACGCTGACGTAAGCGATCGACTTGCCGTCGTGAGAGAAGGCAACGTCGTAAACCGCAAGGCCTCCGAGGAATGGAACGAACTGTTTTGCCGTGGGATCGTAGTGCACGAGCTCGGCGCGTTGATCGTAGCCTTCGACTATCAGTTTCTTGCCGTCGGGCGTGATTCCCTCAAGGCCGAACTCCAAGGGGCCGAAGGTCAACTGAACCGGCGTGGTTGCCGATTTGCGAAGCAGACTGGGCGAGTCCGGCAAAACGAAGACATCGCCAAAACTGTCGCTGCGAATCGTGCTCTGAAAAAGGAAGTAGCGGCCATCGGGCGTCCAGATGCCGCAGCACTCATGCGGCGGCGTATGCCAGCCGGGCAACAGCGGATGGAGATTCGAGCCATCGGGCCGGACTTCCCAAAGGGCGTAGGTATGGGATGCGTCATCAATCTGTGTGAATCGAATCCGCTTGCCCTCCGGAGAAAACATCACA
>WNFJ01346369.1_pt3 | contig 11697 bp, 9 predicted proteins | sample 5400461 | NCBI WGS metagenome assembly WNFJ01 (sample SAMN13153349, study PRJNA577476) | soil metagenome | isolation source: 115 cm saprolite on Douglas fir-dominated hillslope | place: USA:California | collected 2013-09-17
TTCTCTCGATGAATAAGACATCCGGTTCCAGTATTTGGCTGGGGTTTGCGCGCGGATTTTGCGTGGGTGATGGTGCTCCGGTTTTGAGTTTATGACCCGAGAGTCTAACACTCTGTCGAGCGAAATCATGCCGCCTAGATTCGGTACGACTCTCGAGCGGTTAGTGCTCGAGTTGGGGCTTTGGAGTTGGCAGAGACGCAGCGGCGGCGGGGGCGGAGGTAGGGTCGGCGCCGGAGAAAGTTTGCCAGCCGCGGCGGTTTAGGCTCCAGAAGATGAAGTAGCCGGAGAGGGCAGCGATGATGAAAAGCACGGTGCCGACTAGCCATTCGTGGAGGACGAATTCGCAGCCGGCGATCCAGTCGAAGGTGCTAGCGCTCAGGTCGCGGACGGGGGGGACGTCGGGGGCCAGGGCGGCGATGTGCTTCCAGCCGTGGATCGTGGGGCGGACGCGACGGTAGAACTGAAGGAGCTTGGCTTCGGGCTCGGGCTTGGTGATCAGCGTGGTGACGAGCCAGACGATGGTGGTGGCGGCTGTGGTGATCAGGGCGGTTTTGGCGAAGACAACCGAGCTGTTGCCGGCGAACTGGACGCGGGTGAGGGACATGGAGACTACGAAGGCGGCGATCATAGAGGAGATTTCGCTCCAGGCGTTGATGCGCCACCAGTACCAGCGGAGGAGAAGCACGGAGCCAGTGCCGGCGCCCATGCCGAGGAGGAGTTGCCAAGCGGATTGGATGCTGGTGATGTTGGCGGCGGCGTAACCGCTGAGGATGACCAGCAGAACGATGATGACTTTGCTGACGAAGACGTAGTGTTTGTCGGTGGCTTTGCGGACGAGGAAGCGGCGGTAGAAATCGTTGATGAGATAGGATGTGCCCCAGTTTAATTGCGTGCCTACCGTGGACATGAAGGCGGCGAGGAAGGCGGCGATCATCAGGCCGCGGAGAGCGGGCGGGAGAAAATCGCGAAGGACCATGACGTAGCCTTTTTCCGGTTCGGCGGCGAATTCGGCGCTGGGGTGAAGGCCGCCGTAGGGGGAGTAAACGGCGACGGCGACTAGGCCGGTGACGATCCAGGGCCAGGAGCGCATGGCGTAGTGGGCGATGTTGAACCAGAGGGTGGCGCCGAGGGAATTTTTTTCGTCCTTAGCGCTGAACATGCGTTGAGCTACGTAGCCGCCGCCGCCGGGTTCCGCGCCGGGATACCAACTGGCCCACCATTGGACGGCGAGGTAGAGCGCGAAGGTGATTACCGGAAGGGTCCAGAGCGCGTCGGGCGTCCAGCCTAGATGGAAGGACGGGAAGAAGGAGAGGATGGAGCCAGTGGTTTGGCCTGATTGGCGCGCAACGTCGTTGACGTGGGAGAGCTGGATTTTTAGGAGGGCCATACCGCCGATTTTGGCGACGGCGATCCAGGCGAGGACGATGATCATGGTCATTTTGAGGGCGAACTGGAAGAGGTCGGTGACCAGGACGCATCAGAGGCCGCCAATGAAAGTGTAGATGCCCGTGAACGGGACGAGAAGGAGGACGCAAATTAGAAGAGCGGTGTGTTCGGGGGAGCCTAAGGTATAGGTGGTGAGACTGTGGCCGCCGACCCCGATGGACAGGACGCGGCCTTGGGCGATGGCGTCGCCGAGTAGAACGGTGGTGATGCTGATCATGGCCTTGATGACCCAGCCGAGGATGAGGCAGTTCATGAGAGCGCCGAGGTAGATCGCGCGGAAGCCGCGGAGGAAGGCGGCGGGTTTTCCCTGGTAGCGGAGCTCGACAAACTCGACGTCGGTGAGGATTTCGGAGCGGCGCCAGTAGCGCGCGAAGAAGAAGACAGTCATCATGCCGCAGAGGCATTGCGACCACCAGAGCCAGTTGCCGGAGATGCCGTTGCGGGCGACGAGGCCGGTGACCAGGAGCGGCGTGTCGGCGGCGAAGGTGGTGGCGACCATGGAGGTGCCAGCGAGCCACCAGGAAACGTTGCGGCCGGAGACGAAAAATTCTTCGGTGCTGCCGGAGGAGCGGCGGCGGTAGTAGAGGCTGATGAGGAGATTGAGGAGGAGGTAAGCGGCGATGACGATCCAATCGGTGGCGGTAAGGACCATATTTCGTTTTGCTCCGCTAGGTGCGTGTGCTGGTGGTGCGTTGAGCGGCTTAGTATACTGCTATATAGCTCTTGGGAGGCAAGCTAAATCGGTTTGGCTATTCTAACCCTAACTCTTTGAATTTCGAGGATTTTTCAAAACGAACTGCGAGAAGCTTGGATTTGGTATATATAGCACCGGCTGGCATAGTGTTGTATGGCTGGTGCTGATAGTACACGGCCGGGACCGGGGCTGGCAACGTAGAGTCGTGAGGAATATGGCGGGGAAATGCTGGTACTGCTGAATTCGAGTTATGAGGAAATGAGCCGGGAGGCGGCGCGGATTGTTGCTGGCGCCGTTAGGAGCAAGCCGTCTGTGACACTCGGGTTGGCTACAGGCAGCACTACCTTGGGGATGTACAAGGAATTAGCGCAGCTGCATAGGAAAGAGGGACTGGATTTTTCGCGGGTGGTGACATTTAACCTGGACGAATATTTGGGGATTGCGCCGGAGCATCCGCAGAGTTTTCACTGCTTTATGCGGGAGAACTTTTTTGTGCGCGTGAATGTTGCGGTGAGGAATATTCATATTCCTGACGGGACGATTGGCGGCGACTATGAAGAATACTGCGCCGCGTATGAACGCGCGATCCGCGAGGCGGGCGGGATCGATTTGCAGATTCTGGGCATTGGGCGGAATGGGCACATTGGATTTAACGAGCCGACCTCGAGTTTTGGGTCGCGGACGCGGTTGAAGGTTTTGACGAGCGAGACGATGGAAGATAACAGGAAGTTTTTTGGTGCGCGAGAAGAGATGCCGCAGTGCGCGATCACGATGGGGATCGGGACGATTCTCGAAGCGCGGAAGATTCTGTTGCTGGCGACGGGGGAGGCGAAGGCGGAGACGGTGGCGGAGGCGATCGAAGGACCGATTACGGCGTCGGTGACGGCTTCGTGCTTGCAATTGCATCCGGATGTGACGTTTGTGATCGACGAAGCGGCAGGGGCGCGGTTGAAGCAGCGGGATTATTACCGGCGAGTGATGGAGATGACGGCGAGGTTTACGCCAAACCGGTTGTCGTGAAATTTTCCGGCAAATGCGTTAGAAGTTAGACTCCCGTCAGTTTCTCTACCAGTAAAAAATTAGTACTTGCCTTCCTTGGCGCATAGGAGTACGGTTCCCCAATTGGAGCCTGGCTCCGGCACGCCGGTCTGGCACTGCCAGAGGGTTTGCAAACGAGCCGCAAGCGGTCCTACTGAAACGTCGAGTCACCTCAGGGACTTTCATCACCCACCTCGCGGATGCTTTGTCCCTGTCGGCACTTGCTGTTTACTCTCCCAACCGCTCGGCGCGTTGCATATCCCGCGCCGGCTCTCTCAACTTACACGAAAGAGGAGGTACCATGGCACCGCGTCCCCAAATTCTCCGTCAGATTCTGCCCGCACATTCCGACTCGATCCGAATTGTGCCTTTGCACCCCGGAGCGGGAGCGGAGGCGGTCGCTCCGGCTGCCGCCCCGCAACTCACTTATCGCAACGGGCCGCTTATTGCAGCCGTCGAGGTGTTCACTGTTTTCTGGGGCGCCGCTTGGAACTCTGCGCCGCAGAACGCGATGATGCAGGAAGTAAACCAGTTCTTTGACTTCATCCTGACGAGTCAGCTCATAGATCAGCTCGGCGAGTACGATGTGGCAAACTACAAGATCACGCATGGCAAGCGCACTGGCACTACCGTAATCACCTCGCCGGTTCTGCACAAATCCGTGAACGACAGCACCATCCAGCACACTCTTCAGCATGAAATTGCAACCAACAATGTCTTTCCACAACCTTCTCCCAACACACTTTATTTCCTCTATTTTCCCCCGGGAGTGAAGTTAATTCAGGGCGGGGCAGGTTCTTGCACCGCATTCTGCGGCTATCACAATGACATCAACGGCCAGATTTTCTACGCCGCCATGCCTTTCCCGGGCTGTGCGGGATGCACGGGCGGGCTCGCGCCGGTTGATGCGCTCACCTCGACCAGTTCTCATGAGTTGTGCGAAGCGATCACCGATGCCATTCCCGGTCAGGGGTGGTACGACGACGCTAACGGTGAGATTGGCGACATTTGTGCGTGGAAAACCAAGAAAATCGGGAACTACACCGTCCAATTGGAGTGGTCCAACAACGCCAACAAGTGCGTTTAGGATTCAGCGGCAAGCGGGAAGAGAACCGGATGTTCGGTTCCGGTTCTCCTTCTGTTTCGAGCGGCCCCTGCCGGGCTGGGTAAGCGCAGTCGCAGTGCACACTAGGAAGTCCCACCCCTCAACATGTACACTGAGCCTTGCGGCAACAACTCCACAGGAGAGCACAACGTCATGGGCAATCGCGATGTCAGAAGCAGAGAGAAAAAGAAGCCGAAAAAAAAGGAAGTCAAGCTGACGTATCAGCCGGCAAAGCCGGCGACGGTCTACAAACCGACTCCGCCGCCAGCGCCGCCCTCCTCCGAACCAACAAAACCATAAGGGCCAGAATGGGCTTCGCTTGGAGGCGAAATCGGCTCAAGCCTTTTGGGGACTAACCCTCCGTTGTGCCTTTGCTTTACGCCAGACACGCCGGCGTCTACTCATTTGGTGCGCTCGCTGAATTTTCTCTGGTCCCTTTTGCTCCACCCACTCTTGAGTTGCCGATGGCGTCGAACTGGCCGCCCTCGTCGTCGGACCGATCGAATCTCGAGGATTGCGCGAGAAAACCAACTACATCGGCAGTTCCGCATTTCGACCCTTACTGCGTCCAATTTACAAGCGATTTTGGTTATCCTCCCGTCGGGATGAAAGGTGCCCGTACGGCGGACCGTGCTCACGCATTGAGCTACGCGGCGTCTATGCCAACAAGGGGTGAGACGGACGAAGCGTAGCTATGCTTGGCCTGTTTCGATCGCTTCCGAACAATGGAAACAATGGAGAGGTGTGCTCATGCGCAAAGCGTGCGAAATTTTTCTGGGAATCATGATTGGCATAGGCTGCCTGGCCTGCCGGGCGGAGGCGCAATTCAAGAATGGCGCTCAAGCAACGGAGTTGAATTTGCCGACGCTGAGCCAGCGTGCCGTAGTAACGCAGCGGATTGGATTGACGGACATTACCATTGTCTATTACGAGCCTTCCGTTGGCGGACGCGAAATCTGGGGCAAGACGATTCCGTACGGCAAGGTCTGGCGCGCTGGCGCGAACCAAAACACCACGATTACGTTTGCCGATGACGTTTCTGTCGAAGGGAAGCCGCTGGCCGCGGGCATCTATGGTTTGCATGTAATTCCCAACGAAGATCACTGGACGATTATTTTTTCGAAAAATTCGACATCGTGGGGGAGCTTTAGCTATGACGAAAAAGAAGATGCTCTGCGCGCGGACGTGAAGCCGCAGCCGGCGGAGTTTCGCGAAGCCCTGACGTACACGTTCGACGACCTCAAGCCGGAGTCGGCGGCGGCCACGCTGCGTTGGGATAAGCTGGCGGTTCCCTTTCACATTTCCGTGGATGTTAAGGCGATTACCGAGCGCAGCATTCGCAACCAACTGCGAAACACGGGAGGATTTACCTGGGCCGGATACGACGAGGCGGCGATGTGGTGCCTGGACGGGAATTGCAGCCTCGAGCAGGCGTTGAAGTGGGAAGACACCTCGATTCAGAATGAGGAAAGGTTTGAGAACGTTCTGACGAAATCACGGATTTTGGCGGCGATGGGCAAGAATCAGGAGGCGGACGCTACCAAGGCGAAAGCACTGGAAAAGGCGACCGGGCTGCAGCTCCATGTTTACGGACGCGGCCTTCAGATTCAAAAGAAGCAGGACGAAGGGTTCGCGGTTTTTAGAATTAACATTCAAAAGCGACCAAATGAATGGTATACGCATGGCGAGTTGGCACGGATGGCGTCAGCGAAGGGCGACTTTGCTACCGCGCTGAAAGAAATGAAGCTCGCACTGGCGGGAGCGCCGGAGGCGACGAAATCACAAATCCAGGGACTGATCGCGCGGTTGGAGAAAAACCAGGATATCAATCCAATTTAGAAACGGCATGGGACGCAGGACTTCGGTGGGCTTATGACCGGTTGCGTCAGGAAGTGATTCCGCCGAAACAGAGATATTTAATTTCTACGTATTCGTCCATGCCGTATTTGGAGCCTTCGCGGCCAAGGCCGGATTCCTTTACACCGCCGAAGGGCGCAACCTCAGTCGAGATGATGCCTGTGTTGATGCCGACGATGCCGTATTCCAGGGTTTCGGCTACGCGCCAAACACGGGCAATATCGCGGCCGTAAAAGTAAGCTGCCAGACCGAACTTTGTATCGTTCGCGAGCGCAATGGCATCCGCTTCTGTTTTGAAGCGGAAGAGCGGGGCGACCGGACCGAAGGTTTCTTCGTGTGCCACGGCCATTTGCGGCGTGACGTCGGTGAGAACAGTCGGCTCGAAAAAGCGCCCGCCGAGCGCGTGACGATGACCGCCGGCGAGAATCTTTGCACCCTTTGACTGCGCGTCGCGGATGTGGCTTTCGACTTTTTCGACGGCTGCGTCGTCAATCAACGGCCCTTGCGTTGAGCCAGCTTCCAATCCCGGAGCGGGCTTGAGTTTCCTTACAGCGGTAGCCAACTTTTCCGCGAACGCGTCGTATACACTCTCTTCGACCAACAGGCGGTTCGTGCAAACGCACGTTTGCCCCGTATTGCGATATTTGGAAGCGATGGCGCCTGCGACGGCGGCGTCCAAATCCGCGTCGTCAAAAACAATGAACGGGGCGTTTCCACCGAGTTCGAGCGAGAGCTTTTTAACCGTGCCGGCACACTGGGCCATGAGGATCTTGCCAATTTCCGTGGAGCCGGTGAACGAGAGCTTTCGAACAATAGGATTCGAAGTGAGTTCGGCGCCGATTTCCGTGGCCGAGCCGGTGACGATATTTAACACGCCTTTCGGAACACCCGCGCGCGCTGCAAGTTCAGCGAGCGCAAGCGCGGAGAACGGAGTTTGCGAGGCCGGTTTCAGTACAACGGTGCAACCGGAGCCGATCGCCGGCCCCGCTTTGCGCGTGATCATGGCCAGCGGAAAATTCCAAGGAGTGATGCAGGCGACGACGCCGATGGGCTGTTTGATTACAACGATTCTCTTGTCGGCCTGGTGCTGGGGAATGGTGTCGCCGTAAACGCGCTTGGCCTCCTCGCCAAACCATTCGAGAAACGCAGCAGCGTAAGCGACTTCGCCGCGCGATTCGGCGAGAGGCTTGCCTTGTTCGAGAGTCATGAGATGCGCGAGGTCTTCCTGGTTGGCCATCATCAGATCGAACCAACGCCGAAGAATCGCGGCGCGCTCTTTCGCGGTTTTCTTGCTCCACTCTGGAAAAGCCTTGTTGGCAGCTTCGATGGCCCGCCTCGTCTCCGCAGTGCCCAGTTTGGGGACCTTTCCGATGATCTCCCTAGTGGCCGGATTGTCCACGTTGATTGTCTGGCCCGTGCTTGCTTGAACCCACTCTCCGTCGATGTAGCAAGCTTCGCGGAAAAGGCTTGCGTCTTTTAGCTCGGCGGCGACGCTCACTGACTTTGTGATTGTGTCTTGCATCGAATGCTCCTGAAACTGTCTGTAGGTTAGATGCGATGGACGACAGCTTGGCGCTTTCGCGAGAACCCTTAAGTAACTACGCGCGAGAAAGCGCGGCCTGCTTGCCTTCCGCGACGCTCGCAAGCGCCGCTTCGATTACATCCAGTCCCTCGTTCAGTTGGTCGTCGGTGACGACGAGGGGAACGAGAATGCGAATCACATTGTTGAATGTGCCGGCGGTGATCATGACGACGCCATGCTCGTAGCAATACTTGGCGACTTCTTTCGTTTCAGAGTCGGCGGGTTCGCGCGTTTCGGCGTTGCGCACCAATTCGATGGCGGACATGCCGCCCAGACCGCGAACGTCGCCGACCAAGGACCATTTTTCCTTCCAGCCGCAGGCGCGTTTTTCAAAATGTTCGCCGATAGTTGTTGAACGGGCGAGCAAACCATCTTTTTCAATGGTTTCAATCGCAGCGAGCGCCGCGGCGCAGGAAAGCGGATGCCCGCAGTACGTGCCGCCGAGAGCGCCGGGCCCGGGCGCGTCCATGATTTCCGCGCGGCCCGTCACAGCAGCGATGGGCATGCCTCCGCCCAGCGACTTGGCCATGGTAATCAAATCGGGTTCGATGCCGAAATGCTCGGAAGCAAACCATTTGCCGGTGCGCGCGAATCCGGATTGCACTTCGTCCGCAATGAAAAGGATGCCGTGCTTGCGGCAAATATTTTGGAGAAGCTTGAAGTAATCGCGAGGCGGAATGACGAAGCCGCCTTCTCCGAGAACAGGCTCGGCGATTACGGCGGCGACGGATTCGGGTGCAACGGAGCGTTTGAACGCGTCTTCGAGATGATGTGCAAAGTCGGCGGACGTTGTGCCGGATGGACTGCGATATGGATATGCAAAAGGAATGCGGTAGATGTCGCTCGCAAACGGCTGGAAACCAGCTTTGTAAGGATGCGTCTTGCTGGTGAGCGACATAGTGAGAAGCGTGCGTCCGTGAAAGGCATCTTCGAAGCAAATGACAGCGGGCCGTTTTGTATACGCGCGGGCGATCTTAATGGCGTTTTCGATAGCCTCGGCCCCGGAATTGAGAAGAATCGTTTTCTTTCGAAAACTGCCCGGAGCGAGAGAATTCAGTTTTTCCGCGACAGCAACATAGCCTTCATATGGAGTGACGGCGAAGCAGAGGTGCAAATACTCTTCGAGCTGCTCGCGGATCGCAGAGGTGACGCGTGGGGAGCGGTGGCCGATATTGAGGCAACCTATTCCTCCGGCGAAATCGATGTAACGGTTGCCGTCGACATCTTCAATGACCGCGCCATCGGCACGCGCGGCGAATATGGGCGTGGCGCTGGCGGGCCCGCGCGGAATGGCAGCTTCGCGGCGCGCCATGAGCGCGCGCGATCGCGGTCCAGGGATCTCCGTTCGAAGCTGAATGGTAGCCATTTTCTTGTCCTTTTAGCGGCCAGCCGCGATACGGCCAGCGTACTGAACTCTAGTACCAGCCGATAGGCGTTTCGTCGAGATTGACGAAGACCTGTTTCGTTTCGAGATACTCCTCGAGGCCCCAAGGGCCAAGCTCACGGCCAAAGCCAGACTGCTTGTAGCCGCCCCAGGGCGCTTCGACGTAAGTCGGCTGCATGTGATTCACCCAGACAATGCCGGCGCGGAGCGACTTCACAACGCGGAACGCTTTGTAAATATCGCGCGTCCAGACGGCGGCAGCAAGACCGTACGGCGTGTCGTTGGCGATGCGAATGGCGTCCGCCTCGCCGTCGAAAGGAATCACGGACGCCACCGGGCCAAAAATCTCCTCGCGGGCGATGCGCGCGGTGTTTTCCACGTCGTAGAAAATCGTCGGCTCGACGTAGTAGCCTTTGGCGAACTGCTTGGGGCGGCCGCCGCCGATGGCGACCTTGGCTTCTTTCTTGCCAAGTTCGAGATAAGAGCTGACGCGGTCATATTGTTCTTTGCTTACGAGCGGGCCCATTTTCGTTTCGCGTTCGAAAGGCGCGCCTAGCTTGATGCGTTTGGCTTTTTCCTTCATGGCTTCGACGAACTTGGAATATATTTTCTTCTCGACGAGGATGCGGCTGCCGGCGGAACAAACTTCGCCCTGATTGATGAAAACGCCAAAAAGCGCGCCGTCGATGGACGCTTCCCAATCGGCATCGGTAAAGAAAATGTTGGGCGATTTGCCGCCGAGCTCGAGTGTGACGCGCTTGAGGGTGTCCGCAGCGCTCTTGACGATGATCTTGCCGACTGCGGCGCTTCCCGTGAAGGCGATTTTGTCGACGCCAGGATGCGCAACGAGCGCGGCGCCCGCGGTCTCGCCAAGGCCATTAATGATGTTCACCACTCCGGGCGGCAAACCGACTTCCCTGAACCAGTTTGCGACTTCGAGCACGGTCAATGGCGTCTGTTCGGCAGGCTTGAGAATGCACGTACAGCCGGCCGCAAGCGCGGGCGCGAGTTTCCATGCGGCCATGAGCAGGGGGTAGTTCCACGGAATGATTTGTCCGGCGACACCAACGGGCTCACGCAGCGTAAAGCTAAGCGCGTTGGCGGGAACAGGATTCACGTTGCCGAGAACTTTGTTGGAATATTCGAAGCAGGTGGCGACATCCGCGATGTCGTACTCGGCTTCGACGATGGGCTTGCCGGTGTTGCGGCATTCGATTTCCGCAAGCATGGCGCTGTTCTGGCGGATTTTTTCGGCGAGCCTAAAGAGGACGCGGCCGCGGTCTTGTGCGGAGGTCGTAGACCAAGGCCCACCGTCGAAAGCTGCGCGCGCCGCTTTTACCGCGAGATCGACGTCCGCGGATCCGGCCGCGGCTACCTGCGCGATGACTTCCTCGGTCGAAGGATCATAAACAGCGAATGTTTCCCCCGAGGAGCCGCCTAGCCATTCACCGTTGACATAATTCTTGTATGTTCGAACTCCCGCCGTCGCACCGCTGGACATCACAGCCTCCCAATATCGTCTTTGCCTGTGCGCCCTAGCAAGGACGCGCTACGCTCAAACAGCCGCCTCTGCGAGTTTTCTCGCTGTCTTGCGCCGCCCGTAAACGAAAAAGAAAAACGCGGCAAGGCCGATGAAAAACAGTGTTCCACCAAACATCCACACTTCATAGGAAAGAGTGGATGTGACTTGCTGCGCCGGGAAAAAAGCCAGAGCGATTCCAAGGATGGTGGTGACCAGGCCGCTGGCGCCGGAAAGAACCAATGTCGTCTTGCCATAGCAGCTTTTCACAAAAGAAGCACTGAAGGCGATTCGCAGCAGCGCGCCAAACATATAAAGAAAAGGAACCAGCTGGAGAACCACGGCGAGCGAAAGCAACTTCTGGAAAGTCTCCTGCACGCCGGTTTCGCTCGCCGACAAGCTCGCCACGACAAAGCCGAACGTCCGCAAGATGTATCCCACGAAGGACCAAGCGATAATTTTATTCCAGATCCACCAACCCCCAAAGTTAAGCACAACCAACACCATAGACACAGCCGCATGAACCATCAGAGCGGCGTACGGCGTGCGGTAACGGCGGTGCACTCTCCCCAGCCAAGATGGCAGGTAGGAATCAAGGCCCGCGACAAAAGGAATCCGCGCCGAGCCGCCGAGCCACGCGGATGCGATGCCGGCGATAGACAGGCTCAGCAGAAACGCAAAGGGCGCCACGATCCAAACGACTCCCACGCGGCTGGCCATGTGACCAACAGCCTGCACAATACCTTGCAGCACGTTGATGTCACCTTTGCTGACAGCGATGAGGAGTGTCAGTGTCGCGCCGATATAAAGCAAACCCGACAGCACGCCGCCCCAGGCGACGGCACCGGGCAAAGTCTTTTGCGGATTCTCGATTTCGTCTCCCATGACCGAAGCTAGCTCAAGCCCTACCAATCCGAAGCAAATCACGCCGAAAGAATTCAGGACGAATTTTGGGTTGGGCGGAATTCGAAAATCAGCCCAGCTCTCACTCGTCCCGAACCGCAAGCACCCAACAATGCCCAGCCCGATCAGAACCGCAGCGGCAACTCCGGTACCGATCGCGCCGAGATTA
>WNFJ01453910.1_pt5 | contig 11697 bp, 11 predicted proteins | sample 5400461 | NCBI WGS metagenome assembly WNFJ01 (sample SAMN13153349, study PRJNA577476) | soil metagenome | isolation source: 115 cm saprolite on Douglas fir-dominated hillslope | place: USA:California | collected 2013-09-17
TCGGCTACCGGCGCGTGTACGCCACGCCCGCCAGCCGTGAGGCGTTCGCGCACAGCTTCGGCACGAACCCCGGCCTGCGCCTGCTCTACGGCGAGCCGCACAACGTGGCCACGGTCACTGGTTACACCGCATGGCGGGTCGGCGGGGTGCTGGCCATCGCCGCAGCGATCTTCGGCGTCCTGGCCGCGGTGCGCGCGGTGCGCGGTGAGGAGGACGCGGGCCGGACCGAACTCGTGCTCGCGGGGATCGTCAGCCGGCGCACGGTCTACCTGTCCGCGATGGCCGCGATCGGGGCAGCCACGCTGATCCTGTGGGCCGCGGAGTTCGCCGGGTTCGCGGTGGGCGGGCTTCCCGTGGGCGGCTCGGCCTACCTCGCCCTGGCCACCGCCTCGGTCATCCCCGTCTTCGCCGGAATCGGCGCGCTGGCGAGCCAGATCGCCCCGTCGCGTCGTAGTGCAGCGGAAGTGGTCGCGGACACAGTGGGCGGGGCCGGCTGGCTGCGCTGGGCGACGCCGCTCGGCTGGGCCGAGGAGATGCGGCCGTTCGCCGGCGCCCGGCCGGTGGTGCTGCTGCTTCCCGTGGCGGCCACGGCGCTGCTCCTCGGCATCGCGGCACGGCTCGGCGCGACCCGGGACGTCGGCAGCGGCCTGATCCCGGAGCGGACCGGCGCCAGCCCGCGCATGTGGCTGCTCTCCTCGCCGACCGCGCAGGCGCTGCGCGGCCAGCGTGACGGCCTGATCGCGTGGGCCAGCGGCTTCGCGGTGTTCTCGTTCATCCTCGGCGTGGTCGCCAGCAGCGTCTCCTCGTCCGGGATCCCCGCGAGCGCCGACCGGGCGATCGCCAAGCTCGGCGCGGGCTCGGTCCTGACGCCGTCCGGCTACCTCGCGTTGATCTTCTTCTTCTACGTGCTGGGGATCAGCCTGTTCGCCTGTGCCCAGGTCGGGACCGCCCGGCGGGAGGAAGCCGGTCAGCAACTGGAGACGCTGCTGGCGCTGCCGGTGGGCCGCACCGGCTGGCTGACCGGGCGGCTGCTGCTCGCGGCCTGCGCTACCGCGGTGATCTCCCTGCTGTCCGGCCTGCTCACCTGGGCCGGGGCCACGGCGGGCGGGACCAGCGTCCCTGTGGGCCAGATGCTGGAGGCCGGGGCGAACTGCCTGCCGGCGGCCCTGCTGTTCCTGGGCATCGCGGCCCTGGCGTACGCGGCCGCACCGCGGGCCAGCGCCGCGATCAGCTACGGGATCCTCGTGCTGACGTTCCTGTGGCAGGCGGTCGGCGCGCTGCTCGGCGCACCGGGCTGGCTGGTCGGCTTGACGCCGTTCGCGCACATCGGGCTGGTGCCCGCGGAGCCGTTCCGTGCCACCGCGGCCGTGGTCATGATCGGGATCGGCCTGGCCGCGGCCCTGGCCGCGCTCGCGGTGTTCCGTCGCCGCGACCTGATCGGCGCCTAGCTAAGGCTGAGCCCGCCACCACTCGATGATCGACAGCATCAGACGCTCAGCATCACGGCCGGTCAGAGCCTCAGCCATCAATGCCTTATGAGCTTCAATCAGGCTATCCGCCTGAGGACCGGCGACCGTATCGAGACCGGCATGAGTCTCAAGATACGCTGTGTCGTCCAAAAGGATGAAAGGATGCTTTGGCGTGTAAGACAGGGGCACGCCCTCTGGGATTATGCCGAACTTGATCCTCGGCATTTTGGCGAGGACCATCAGCCTGTCTAGTTGGCCGATCATAACCTCCGGCGAGGCGAGGCCGAGCTTTAGCCCGCCTTCCATCAGCACAATCTCAAAGCGGCGCGTGCCCTCGTACAAAACCTCCTGGCGGCGCATTCTGGCTTCCACGGCCGCCTCAATGCCGTCCTCCGAACCCCCGTAATAGAGCACGGTCTCACGTACACGGAACATCGCATAATCGTAGGTCTGAAAGAACCCAGGAATCGAGGCCATCTGAAAATCGCGGATCAGCTTAGCTGCCCTTACCTTGGTGTCCCAATCAGACTGAACCGCAGCGTGTCCCATGCGCCCAGTGCGCTGCCGCCAGCTCTGGTGCTTCTGGTAGCCCTCGTAAAGCAGCGCCACCAACTCATCAGCGGTGTCGCTGGTGCCGCCGCATGTGGCTACCCAGGCTCGCACGTCCTCTTCCGAGGGGAGTAGCCTGCCGTTTTCTACCTTAGAGACTTTCGTGCGTTCCCAGCCGATACGGTCAGCAAAGTCCTGCTGTCGCGCGAGCCCGGTAGCCTGCCGCATGGCACTCAGCCGCGTAGCAAGGCCACCGGGCCCGGTCAGCCAATTTCTTACATCCTCGGATTTCACGGTTTCCCCGTCTGGTCAGGCAGTGAATCCCGCCACTGCCTTAGTTGCGTGCTGGATTGCTAGGTCCCGCCACACGCAATGCTGAATCACCGTCTCAGGTGATTCGTCGTATTCGATGAGGATTCTGGTCACGAGCTTTCCAGCGCTGTCGAATAGCAAGAGGGTAAGCCTCTTGCCATCGAATAGCCAGAAGTCATACCAGGGGAGGCCAAGCTCGGTGGCCTTGGCGCGGGTGAGATGCTGAACAGTCTCTCCCGCGTCCCAGTGCCATGGCTCGGCGGAGCGCCGAAGGCGCTGATACTCAGTTAGGGGATCGTCATCTGCGCAGGCACGGCCGAACTCCCCTTGCTTACTGTACCCGCGTACCCGATCCAGGTACGTGGCCCACTGGGGTATTTCATGCGGCTCTGCGCCTGCGCTGATCTGCTCAAGCAGCGCTTGGTCTGCATACCCCGGGGCTGACTCCCAGCGCCAGGCGTACAGGCTGAATGTGCAGAACAAGTCTGCAAATTCGCTGCCTGTCAGGAGTTTTGCCATGGGGAGAGTCAGCCTTCCTGGCTGTGTCCGTGAATCACATCGGCCGGTATCCAGACGGCCATCTCGCCAGGACCAGCACCAGCCTGCTTGTCGAGATGCTCGCCAAGCCACGTGCCTACGATCACGTAACCGCCTTCCTCACTGACGACCCGGTGCCGGGCCGGGCAGTGCTCATCTACGCAGTCTGCCTTGTATTCGAGCACGAGACGCATTGGATCTTCCTCCTGGTGCTAGGTCAGGACGCCGTTGTGCTCGATTCTCCCAGGTTGTGCCCCGGACAGTCCAGTAGACGCAGTGAACAGCCCGGGGCCTTGGGCGGTGCCCTAGCACATTGAGTGTCTACCTAGCACATGTGGTTGACAAGCTAGACACGCCACGCAAAACTGAGCACATGTGCTCAGCTGGAATGAGCGCGCAAGATCACTAGGGAGGCCACCGTGGTAGCCATGATGCAGCACCCGCAACGACCGCGCCGGCGGTTCGCGCCAAGAGCAGTGCCCGCACATGGGCCGGCGAAGATCCCGCCAAAGGCACAGCCGGTGATGGGTGATCCGCTCTCCGTCTCCGAAGATCCGGCTATCGGCTAAGACGAGCCCCAGCTTGACACGCTCTGGCTCAAGCTCCCCGCCGAGCTTGCCGACTTTTTCGATCTTGGCTTCCGCCACGGCGAGGACGAGTGCCCGGAGGTAGTGCTCAGGCCACGGGCGGACGAGATAGCCGGCCCGTCATGAAAACGTGCCCTGCATCGCAGGCGATGCTGACCGTGGGGAAGCGGCTCAGCGTCAAGTCGCGTAGGGGACGGCCATGCCAACCATTTACCGATGCGAAGGCTGCGGACAAGAGACAGCCGCCACGAACCTATACGGCGGTAAATGTCCAGAGCCCAAGGTCCCATGGTTGCCCATACACGTATGGGCGCACGCGGAAGTTGACCCGCCTCCTGACCATGTGCCGGCAGAATGGGCGGATGCCTGATGTATGCGCTAGTGGAACCGGCGCCCGGCGTTTGCCCCGTCTGTAGGGAGCATTACGCCACCGACCCCCGGCTCGAATGCGCTTGCACGCGCCCACGGCCGGGTGACGCAGAGGAAATAGCGAAAGCCTACCTGCACTCGGCGCGATGCCGGACCGCGCGACTCTGCGCGCAAGCACTAGAGAACGCGCGCACTAGCAATGTGGTGCCGATTACCCGTCCGCTACCACGGTCGCGTGCAATACGCGCCCGGTAACCGTTACCAGTCACAAGCAAAGGCGCGATTCCTTCCACGGGGGCAGGAGTCGCATCTTTGCGTGATGACGGGCCAGCACGTCCGGCCGGAGCGGGCCGGTGCGGCGGCCGGGATCCTGACCACGACGCAGCAGTTCGGCGCAGCCAGCGGCATCGCCATCGTCGGCGCGATCTTCTATAGCGCCCTCGGGGCGGCACCGGCCCGGGGGACGTACGTCTCCGGGATGGTGGTGGCCATGTCGGTGCACGGGAGACCACCGGGCCGGAGGATGGTGCCAGGGAAAGCGCAGAGGATGCTCAGGCGTCCCCGTGAAACAGGTGATGACCAGGTGCACCGGGCACCCAATCCAGCGCCTTCTCGAAGTGAACGGTCGTCGTCCCGGCGCTTCCGTTGCCGGTGAGGCGCAGGTTGTCGGTGACCGCATCGATGATCTTGAGGCCGCGGCCGTGCTCGGCGGTGAGCGGCACCGGTTCGCTGGGCGGGGCGACCGCGATCGCGGCGCTGCCGCTGTTCACCACCTCGATCACGCACCGGCCGTCCCTGGCCCGCGCCATCACCTCGTACTCCTGGCCTTCTCCCGCGTGCAGGACCACGTTGGCGCACGCCTCGCTGAGGGCAAGCGCGATGTCGTTCCGTGTGTCGTCGGTCACGCCCAGGGTCTCCAGGCAGCTATCGAGAACCTGGCGGCTGATCGGCACGCTGGAGGCATCGCGCGGCAGGAACAGCACCACCTTGAACTCCATGTCCTCCACCTCCCGGCCGGGCCCATGCCTTCCGGTACCCGCACTAAATTAGCCACTTCCCAGCACGGTAGATCTCTAACTCGCCGTCTCCGCCGAGGCGCGCTGCGGCGCGTGTCCTTCGAGGTCAGGACGCGGTGGCGAGGATGAGGCCGTGACCGGAGAGTCCTTCAGGAATGAACCGGTGCCATTCCGGCATGAGCCCGGCCTCCCGCAGCCAGCGCAGGTAGGCGTGGGTGTCCGCGTGGTCCCAGAACATGTCGGCGCCGAGATACTGCTCGGTGCCGGTCCACCAGGCCGCTCCGACGATGGCCAGCAGGTGCCCGCCGGGGCGCAGCCAGTCCCGGATCCGGGGCAGCAGCGCCTGCTGGTCGGCCAGCGGCAGGTGGATCAGCGAGTAGAACGCGGTCACCGCGTCCACACTGGCCGGGCGCAGGTGAAACTCGGCCATGTCGGCCCGCACGAACCGGGCCGCGGGAACCAGGCGGCGCGCCCGCGCGAGCTGGACCGCGGAGAAGTCGACGCCGATCACGGTCAGACCGTGCTCGGTGAGCGCCAGGGTCCCCGGGACGCCGGCCCCGCAGCCGAGGTCCACCACCCGGGCCCGCGCGGGAAGCAGCGCGGCGAGTTCCGCGGCCCACGGGCGGTACCGGCCGGGGTCCTCGTCGGAGGAGGGATGCGCGGCGCCGTCGTCGGTGCGGTAGGTGCGGGAAATCACGTCGTAGCCGCGCCGCACCAGGTCCCGCTTGGCCCTGGCGGGGTCCCGCTTGGCCCTGGCGGCCGCCTCGTCCGCTGGCATCCGCGGAACCTCCCTGGTCAAGGCGCGTGCTCGCGGGCCAGCGTAACAATCCGCCGGCCCGCTGCGGTCGCACGCGCAAACGTGGGACCTGATGGGGGTGCCGGGCCGCGGGTAACATCCGGTGTCGTGATTGAGGCAGGAGTGATCCGCAGGTTCAATGTCCGGATCCCGTTGAGCGACGGCATCACGCTGTCGGCCGACCTGGCCCTGCCCGAGGTGTTGCCCGCGCCCGCGGTGGTGGTGCGCACCCCGTACGGCAAGGCGGGAGAGCGCGACCAGGCGGTGGGTTCCGGCCAGCCGGTGCCGGGCGATGACCCGCCAGGTGCCCGCCAGTACCGGGTTAGCGGGCCTTGCGGTCCCGGTGGCCGTCGAACAGCCAGTCCGCCTGGTTCAGGATCTCCCGCTCGGCCCGGCGGCGGGCATCAGCGAAGTAGCGGTCCGGGTCGCGCACCATCCGCTCGGGACGGTCGTCGCGATCCTCGATGGTGATGTGCACCGCCACGTTCGCTGCCTTCCCCACGACCTCAGTGTCAGCCAGCACCCGCGGGGGCACAATGGCCGGCCGGTTACCTTGCCCTCTCAGGCTAGCGCGACGGCGAGCAGCCCGCCCAGCAGCCGGATCAGCGGCACGTCCGACCGCCGGATGCCGTCTACGTCAAGCGAGTCCACCATCAGCATGCCGAACGCGTTCTGCCCGGCCGCGACCGGGACGGCGGCGAAGGACTTGTAGGTCTGCGGCGCGGTGATCCGCCAGCCCGCCGGCGCGCTGGTGTCCAGGTCCGGGCAGAACAGGTGCTGGTTGTGCCGGATCATGCCGAAGACCAGGTCTCCCTCGGTGGTTCCCTCGGTGATCGGCTCGAGCGGGTCGTCCACCCGCCCGCTGTACTGCGCGGGCACCAGCGTCATGGGCGTCCCCGGCGCGAACCGGAACAGGCAGGCCCGCACGCGCCCGGTGCCGGCGAGATGGGCCGCCGAGTCCAGCGCCATCGGGATCGCCGCCTCAGCCAGCGGCGCCCGGTCCTGCCTGGCCGCGGTGACCACCCGGCCAAGCTGGCGCACGATCGGGTCGAGGGCGTCGTTCATGGTCACCCGCATCGCGACCGCCGCGTCGACCGCGGCGCGCTGCGCCCGGGCCCGCAGCCGCTCCTTGCGGATCTGCTCGTACGCGGGCACCCCGGCGGCGGTGACGCTTGCGGCCACGGCGCCCAGGGTCCACCACCCGCGGCCGGGCGCAGCGGAGCCCGCCTGCATGGCGAACCAGGTCGCTAAGGCAACCGCGGCCAGGCTGATGGCCGTCGTGAGGTAAACCCGGGTGCCGGGTGGAATGCGCATGCGGAGCAGGGTAGATCACGTTCCGGTGCCTTCGCGGGCTATGAGCCGGGAGCAGGCCGCGCAGGCGCCACCGAGCCGCGGGATCCCGGCTGGTGCGGCCGGGATCCCGCGGGGCCGGGTCAGCGCTTGCAGAAGGCGAGCTGGTCGTAGACCGGCAGCGGGTCGCTGTCACCCGTGGTGAGCAGTACCTGCGTTTCCAGGGTGACGATGTAGGCGCACGCGGGCAGCGCCGACACCGTGAAGTTGTTGGTGGCCGCGCCCGCGATCTGGCCGGGCGTGCCGGGCGGCAGCGTGAATCCCCAGGTGGAGCCGCCCCCGGTCATGCTCAGGCCCACCGCGCCCAGGTTCGGGTGCGCCGCGGTGACCAGCACGGTCAGCGAGTTGGTGACCCCGCCGCAGCCGCCGCCGATCAGCTCCTGCACGTTGACGCTGGCGACGTCCAGCTGCCCGCTGACCTGCTGCGGCGCCCAGCTCCCGCCCTTGTTGACGTGGTCGTAGAGGGTGTTGTCGATGGCGAGGGTGTGGCATTCGCCGCCGTCGGCCTCGGTCAGCGGCTGCCCGGCCTGACGGACCCGGAGCCTGATGCCGAACAACAGGTCCGAGGCCAGATCGGCGGGCGGCAGGCTGGTGCCGGCCATGATGCCGCCGACGTCGACGGGGGTCCACGCGGCGATCGTCCTCGTGTCGAGGACGATCATGTTGAGGTTCGGGGTGAACAGCCCGACGTTGAGGTTTCCCTGGGCGGGCATGGCGATCCATCCGTCCGCGGCCGGGGCCACGGCGATTTCCGTGGGCGAGGCGGTCCCGTTGACGACGACCTTGCTGACCTCCAGGTTGGCGCCGACCAGCTTCTCCGACGTGCCGATCATGGTCGGCAGGATCTGGTTCGGCAGGACCGGCTGCCACGGCCCGGCGGGCAGTGCCCGGACCTCGAAGCGGTACTCCAGCGGCTGGCCGCCCAAGGTGGTGCCGATGGGACCGCTGAGCCGCAGCCCGCTGAAGAAGGCTCGGTTGTCGGCGAGGGTGCGGCCCGAGCCGGCCGTACCGCTGTCGACGTCCACCACGTAGTCGAGGGCACCGATGTAGCGGAAGTCCGGGATGGGCTCGGTCACCGGAGGCGCCTCGGGAACGCACAGGTCCGCGCAGAAGCAGGGCCCGACGTTCTGCCGTCCCGGGGTGCGCCCGGTGCTGGGCGGCTCGTCCAGCAGGACCACGCCGCCGGGGCCTTCGACCCGGAAGTACAGGTCGGGCCCGGGCACGAGTTCGACGTTGATCAGCGGAGAGAACGGCGTCTGGGAGAACTCCGCGACCGTGTACCAGATCTGGAACTTGCCGCCTGGCCCGGTCACCGCGGAGCCGAGCGCGTCGTCCTGGAGCCAGTCGCGGTCGAAGGCGAACACCGTGGCCCCTTCGATCACCTGGCCGGTTTCACAGACGCTGACCTGCCCGCAAATGACCCACAGGCCCAGCCAGCCCAGGATCGTGCACCATAGCCGCGGCGGGAACGCGTAGTCGAACGCGGCCATCTCGGCGCTGGCGCTGGCCTCGGCGCTGGCGCTGGCCTCGGCGCTGGCGCTGGCCTCGGCGCCCGTGCTGGCCTCGCCGCCCGCGCCGGCCTCGCCGCCGACGTGGCGCCAGGCGGGCTGCAGCGTGGTCACGGCCACCTGGCCCGGGCGCGGCGGTACGTGACCGCTGATCGTGCCGCAGTACAGGTCGATGTCCACGGCCCCGCCCTCGTAAGACCCGCCGAGTTCGACCGAATACGCGCCGCCCGGACCGATGGCCGCCTCGCCGAGCAATGCCCCGTGAGCCGTCTCCACGGCGGCCTGGCCCCCGGCATCCTTGTGCGGGTCCGCGGCGGCCCGGAACGTCACGCCTTGATCCGGCACGGCGGCGTAGACGCGCACCGTCGCCCCCTCAAGCGAGATAGGGCAGTCTTCGCAGACCGACGCGCTGAGCACGCCCCGAAGGGTGAACGACATGGCAGATTCCCCCGAATCATCTGTTGCGGGCAGCAGACTGCTGACCGTCTCCCCAACTAGAGCGACGCGGCCGCGAGTAGATACAACGAGTCACCAGACGGTGGCAGCGCCGTAGCAGCGGCCCGTTGACCGTGGCGGCTAGCGGGCCCGGCCGTCCCGCGGCCCGCTGACGAGTTGCCCGCCCATGACCGAACGATGAGGCCCGTGCCGATCCCGGTTGGTAACTTCGGAGGGTGACCGAACCGACCGCCTCGAGGCCGTACATGCCTGGCTACGGGACGCTTCCCGCGACGGAGGGGAGCGGGCTGCTCCCGTGGTCCTGGGCGGAGGAGAGGCTGGCCCGCTCGCACGACTTCTGGCTGGCGACTGTGACCGCGCAAGGGGCGCCCCACCTGATGCCGGTCTGGGCCGTCTGGCTCGACGGCCGGCTGTGGTTCTCCAGCTCGAACGGATCCCGCAAGGCGCGCAACCTGACCGCCGACGCCCGCTGCACCGTGTCCACCGACAACCCGGTAGAACCCGTCGTGGTGCAGGGCCGGGCCGAGCGGATCACCCGGGACGACGAGCTTGCCGCCATGCTGGCGGCCGAGAACGCCAAATACCGGACCGACTACGGCCTGGAGATGGTGGACCCCGCGCTGAACAGCGTGTTCGCGCTGCGGCCCGAGTGGGTGTTCGCGCTGGACTCCAGCGACTTCGCCGGCTCCCCGACCCGGTTCGCCTTCGGCCCGCGGTAGGCCGGGGCCGGGCCCGCATAACCGGGTATTACCCCCAGGGCGGTGCCGATCAGGGTGCTGGGCGCGGATCCGGCGACCCGCTCCCGCTCGTGGCCGGGCACCGCGGCGGGCGTGGCCGGCCGGTGATCATCGAGCCGGGCCACGACCTGCGCCGTTTGCGCGGCCCGGGGAGCCCAGCGCCGGGCGCGGGCCACCGACAGGCACATGACGCCCAGCGGGACGACGACGAAGACGGAGGCCGCGAAGATGCCGTGGCCGCGGCTGAACAGGCCGAAAGCCAGGGCGGTCGGCACGAAGACCCCGTAGCCGATCGTGCTGACCACCGACGAGGCCCCGGCCCGGATGGTCGAGGGCATCGCGTCATGCAGGTAGCGGGTCAGCGCGATGTTGAGGACCGTGACCCCGAAGATGGTGGCAACCTGCACGGCGACCACCACGATCGGATCCCGGACGAACAGGCCGAAGGCGATCGCGACCGTGCCGAGCCCGGCCACCAGCACCGTGCGGCCGCCCCGCAGCCGGTTGGCGAGGGCACCACCGCTCCAGGCCCCGGAATACATGAGCGCGCAGCTGGGGCCGTACCAGATCACGGGCAGCGCCAGCCCGAGATACCAGAGCTGGTAGAACTCGATGAGCAGGCGCATGACCACGCAGTTGGCCACCAGGGCGACCACGATCCAGCCGACGTTACCCCTGGTCGTGCCGCGCAGCAGCCGACCGAGATGAGCGCCGAGGTCCAGCCGGGGCACCGTGCGGTGCAGGCTGGGCTCGCGGAACCGGCGCAGGGTTACGAACGCGCAGCAGGTAAAGGGAATCGTGAGGAAATACTCGACCCGGAGGCTCGCGTACCGGGCGACGACCGCGCTGAACAGTGCGCTGGTGATAAAGGCCGTGGCCTCGAACATCTGCACCCGGCCGTAGCAGTGCTCAAAGGCATCGGCCGAGCCCGTTTCCTCGAGGACCACGTCGTAGATCGCCGAATCGTAGGTCCCCGCGTACGCCGCGTAGAACAGGCCCCAGACCGAGATGCCGGTGGCGTACATCGCGAGACCGTGGCTGAGGCCGCAGACCAGTGAACTGCCGATGAGGGCGCAGGTGGCGATGTAGAGCACGCCCTTGCGGCTCCACCGGTCGGCGAGAATGCCGAGCGGAATGTTGGCCACCATCATGACCACGATGTACACGAGCGTGGCGATCGTGATGAGGTAGTCGTTCAGGCCCACCGACCGCATGAACAGCTTCTCGATCGAATACCACAGCACAAAGCTGTGGATGAATCCGGTCGCGTAAAGCGGCCGTAGCCGCTTCGTGACGGGCTGGGCGGCCAGCGTGCTTGTCATGGCGCCCTCCGCCGGCGTCGCCGTTGCACCCTGTCCCGCATGACGCGTGCCCTTCGGTAGCTGATCGCCGGGTCCCCATGACAAAGCGTGCGGCGGCCGGGTTGCACTCAGCTTGATGCGTGCCTTGCATCCCAGGTCAGGCGCGCGGGAAGGGGCGCACACAGGGGCGCAGCCAGCGGGTTTGCCGCTGGCTGCGCAATGTCCGCGAGACTAGGAGGTAAGGCGGCCCAGGGTGGGATCCATGGTCTCTATGCGTATTCGCGCCGATTCCGCCTCGGGCACGCCGAGGCGCTCGTAGATGTCCAGTGCCTGCCGGAAAAGAATCCGCGCGGCATCGGGGCGCCGGGTGCTGAGCGTCGTTTCCGCGATGCCTTCGAGTATTTTGGCTTCCTCGTAGGGGTCGCCGATCTCCCGGGCCAGCTTGAGCACGGCGTGGTACTGGTCCAGCGCCTCGCTGAAGCGGCCCGATGCGCGGCAGACGTCAGCGATCCCGCGCAGGGCGATGACCTGCTGCGACTGGTTCCCGATCTCCTCGGCGATCAGCCTGGCCTGCTCGTGGTGGAGCAGCGCCTCGTCGTAGCATTCCGCCTTGCGGTAGACGGCGCCGGTGTCATTGAGCACATTGGCCTGGTTGGGCAGGTCGCCGATCTCGCGGAAAATGCCCAGGGCCCGGCGGTAGGCGGTGAGTG
>WNFJ01458606.1_pt2 | contig 11695 bp, 11 predicted proteins | sample 5400461 | NCBI WGS metagenome assembly WNFJ01 (sample SAMN13153349, study PRJNA577476) | soil metagenome | isolation source: 115 cm saprolite on Douglas fir-dominated hillslope | place: USA:California | collected 2013-09-17
ACTGGTTCTTTCTGAGGCGCTGGCTGTATCGTGCTGCTTAGGGATTAACCGTCGCGCTCTTCAATGTCTTTCCCCTGCCGCAGCGCTCCGGTTTCCGCGAGAGCTTTGCCTTTGCCGGCCGTCTGGTAGACGAGGGCTCGAGCGTTCTCGTCTTCCCGGAAGGGGAACGCACTCCCGATGGCGAGATACACGCCTTTCGTTCAGGAATCGGCCTGCTGGCCACGCGGTTAAATATCCCCGTGATTCCCATGCGCATTGATGGATTGTGGGAGCTGAAGCGCGACGGCAGGAGATTTGCCGGGCCGGGAAAAATCACAGTCACAATCGGTGCGCCGCTAAGATTCGACCCGGCCGCCGATCCCGATCAGATCGCCCGCGAGCTGCAATTGTGGATTGGGTCATTAGGTCATTGAGTCATTGGGTCATTGCAGTTCAAATTCCCAATGACTCAATGATCCGATGATTAGATGACTCAATTCTTGCGAAATCGTTTAGACTTATCCCCTCCAAAACAGCAGACTGGGAGAACCCACATGATTCTGGTGACCGGAGCCGGGGGCAACGTCGGCAGCGAGCTGGTAAAGAAGCTGGCGGCCAGCGGCGCCGAGGTGCGCGGCATGTACTACACCATCGCCAAGCGCGACCAGGCGCCCAAGGGCGTGGAGACGGTAGTGGGTGACTACGGCGACCGCGAAGCCGTGGCCAAGGCGATGAAGGGGGTCGCCAAGATGTTTCTGGTGTGCTCGCCCCTACCGCAACTTCCCGCGCTTGAGGGACACCTGATTGACGAGGCGGTGCGCAGCGGAGTGAAGCACATCGTCAAGCAATCGGCGATTGGGGCCGACTCCGGCGGGCGGCACATGTTCGGGGTGTGGAACGCGCAGGCGGAAAGAAAGCTGGCTTCCTCGGGAGTGGCTTACACACTGCTGCGTCCGAATACCTTCATGCAGAACTTTCTCGGGTTCGCGGGAAGCATCAAGGCCCAGGGGGCGATCTTTGGCTGCTCCGGCGAGGCGCCGGTGAGCTACATTGACGGGCGTGATATTGCCGGCGTGGCGGCGAAGATCCTCAACGATGGCGGGCACAAAGGCAAAGCCTACGACCTGACCGGGCCCGCGGCGGTGAGCTACGCGTGGGTGGCGGAGCTGATTTCAAAGCTGATTGGCAAGAATGTGCAATATGTGGACCTGGCCCCTGCCGAGCTGAAGAAATTTTTGCTGCAGATGGGCATGCAGAACTGGCTGGCCGACGGCGTGCTCGATCTGCAAGCTTTCAACCGCGACGGCAAGGCAGCCGAGGTCACAAACACCGTCGAGCAGATCACCGGCAACAAGCCTATTACCTTTGAGCAATTCGCCCAGGACTACGCCGCGGCATTCGCGCACGAAGCCGGAGCGGCGAGGTAGGAATTGAGTCATTGACTCATGCACGGCTGGCCGGGACAGGTCGGGCCATTGAGTCATTAACTGCTCTTTCACCCCGGAGGCACGGAGAGGAATTGAGTCATTGAGTCATTGGGTCATTGAATCATTGTGTAATCGGGTAATTGCGGAATTGAGTTTCTGGGTACTGAGTACTGAGTACCGAGTACTGAGTACTATTTCGTCAACGCCTCCACCACCGCATACGACTCATTCAGCGCCGCATCGAGCGCCGCCGGATTCTTTCCGCCGGCCTCGGCCATGTCGGGCCGGCCGCCGCCCGAACCGCCTACCTTTTGCGCAATCGGCGAGATAATCTTGCCGGCCTGCACTTTCCCGGTGAGGTCTTTGGTAACGCCCACGATGAGGGCGACTTTCTTTTCCTTTGTCTTGGCGCCGTTTTCGCCGTCGCTCTCAACTTCCAGCACCGAACCCAGCACCACCACGCCCGAGCCCAGCTTGTTGCGGAAGTTATCCACCAGGGTGCGCATCTGCGGACGCTCCAGGTTATCCACACGCTGCGCCAGGACTTTGATTCCGTTGACAATTTTGACGTTATCCTCCGCCGAAGAGACCGAAGACGCCGCAGATTTCATGCGAACCTGGTCCAGCTCTTTCTGCAGGCGCTTGATCTCGGCTGCGTTCTTTTCGAGTTCGGCTTTCAATGCCTCGGCGGGCGTTGCCGCCACCTCGCGCCGGCTGACCAAATTGCTGACCACGCGCTCAAGTTCGTGGTCTTTACGGAAGTGTGCGAGCGAGCCTTCGCCGGTGACGGCTTCGACACGCCGCACACCGGAAGAGACGCTGCCCTCGTTCAGGATTTTTACCAGTCCAATCTCGCCGGTCTGCGCCGTGTGCGTGCCGCCGCAGAGTTCGGTGGAAAAGTCTCCGATTTTGATGACCCGCACGCGCTCGCCGTATTTTTCCCCGAACAGCGCCATGGCCTTGTATTCGTTGACAGCCACGTCAATGGGCACGTCTTCGATGGTTTGGACTTTGGTGTTCTTGAGGACTTCTTTGTTGGCGAGATCTTCGATGTCCTGCAGCTCTTCATCGGCGACGGAAGTGAAGTGCGAAAAATCAAAGCGCAGATGCTGGGGATCAACCAGCGAGCCGGCTTGCTTCACATGCTTGCCCAGCGTCTCGCGTAGGGCGGCATGCAATAAGTGCGTGGCGGTGTGGTTGCGCATGGTCTCCACGCGGGCCTCGGTGTTCACCCTTGCACGGATGGGATTTTCCACAACAATACGGCTTTTTGCTGACGCGATGAGCACGTACACCTTGTACCGGCTGATAACAACCGTGTACGTCTGCGAGTACAAAATCTTCGAATTCACTTAAGAACCAGCCAACGTCGCCAACTTGCCCCCCGGAATCGGCATAAAACGGAGTACGATCAAGAACGATTTCTCCCTCTTGGCCATTCAACAACTCGGGAACAGCAGCGCCATTTTTGACTATTGCCAGAACGAGGCAGCCATTTTGTTCAAGCCGGTTGTATCCGAGAAATTGCGTCTGTTTGACCTCGCGGTAAACAGGAGACGCTGTGGCTTTGCCTGCGCCCCCTTTCCACGATGCGCGAGCACGTTCGCGCTGCTCGTGCATGGCACGTTCAAAGCCCTCAGTGTCGAACTGCAGGCCTTTATCTCGTGTTGCATCCATAATGAAGTCGAGTGGCAAACCAAACGTGTCATAAAGCTTGAACGCTTTATGCCCTGAATAATGCTTGGCAACTGCATAAATGACTTTCCCACTCTGATCGGTAGCGACCACGTCTACTCCGCGATCCTGTTTTCCAGATTGAAATTGAACGTCAACTCCATACTCAGTAAGAAGTTCTGCAAGCTCTTTCTCCAAGCGCTCCGAGCCAAGTTCTAGCGTGTTTGCGAATCGCCGTTCTTCCTCATGGACAACTTTTGATACACGTTCAGCATTTTCTACCAATTCTGGATATGCATCCTTCATCAGGTCACGTACCGCATGCACCATCTCGTACATGAACGGCTTGCTAGCGCCCAGCAATCGTCCATGGCGTATGCCCCGGCGCAGAATCTTGCGCAGCACATAGCCCCTGCCTTCATTGGAAGGCATCACGCCATCGTTAATAAGAAACGTTGTAGCCCGAGCATGGTCGGCGATCACCCGCAACGACGCGGCCGAACGGCTCTTGGCTTCACTCTTTAATTCTTTTTGCAGGTCCACGCCGCATAACTCGGCAGCGCGTTTGATCAGTGGTGTGAAAAAATCCGTATCATAATTCGATATCACGCCCTGCTTCACCGCCGCCACCCGCTCCAGCCCCATTCCGGTATCAATCGAGGGCTTGGGCAGCGGATTCAATTTGCCTGTTGCGTCACGGTCAAACTGCATGAAGACCAGGTTCCAGATTTCCACGTAGCGTCCACAGTCGCAAGGGAATTTGCAGTCAGTGTGGCCAGCATCCGAGGCTGCCACGCCCATGTCGTAATGGATCTCAGAGCACGGGCCGCAGGGGCCGGTATCGCCCATCTGCCAGAAGTTGTCTTTCATTCCCAGCTCGTAGATTCGTTCTTTGGCGACGCCCTGTTCGAGCCAATACTGGTAAGCCTCGTCGTCGCGGGGCACGCCCTGCTCACCCTTGAAAACCGTGACGTAGAGTTTCTCGGCTGCAAGGTTGTACCAGTTTTTGCCGGTCACCAGCTCCCACGCAAAGCGGATGGCGTCTTTCTTGAAGTAGTCGCCAAAGCTGAAGTTGCCCAGCATCTCGAAGAACGTATGGTGGCGGTTGGTGAAGCCCACGTTTTCCAGGTCATTGTGCTTGCCCCCGGCGCGGACGCATTTCTGCGAGGTGGTGGCCCGCGAGTAGTCGCGCTTCTCCAGTCCCAGGAAGACGTCTTTGAACTGGTTCATGCCGGCGTTGGTGAACAGCAGCGTGGGATCGTTCGCCGGAACCAGGGAGGACGAGTGCACGCGCCGGTGTCCCTGCTGCTCAAAGTAGCGCAGGAACATCTCTCGGATCTCAGAGCCTGTCATATCTTTACGATTTTAGACGAACCTAACCACAAAGGACACAAAGGGCACACAAAGGAAAGGAAATCTCCGCCGCGGATGGACGCGGATCAACGCGGAGAAGAATTGAGTCATCAGATGATTTACGATTTGTGAAGTCCGATTTACGATTGATTGTGAAATTCGTAAATCGTAAATCGTAAATCGTACTTCTTACTTCCTACTTTGTGCTTCACGCCACCTTTTGTTTCCGCCGTCCATATTCCGCGAACATGGCGATCATCTCGCGGTTGAACGCCGGGATATCATCCGGCTGGCGGCTGCTTACCCAGTTGCGGTCGCGCACCACTTCGCTGTCTTCCCACTCGGCGCCGGCGTTGCGCAGGTCGTCCTGGATGGTGTAGTAGCTGGTCATCTTCCTTCCGCGGACCAGCCCGGCAGAGACCAGCAGCCACGGCCCGTGGCAGATCACGGCGATGGGACGTCCGGCGCGGTCCATCTCCTGGACGAACTCCTGCGCTTTTTTCTCCATGCGCAGGCTATCGGCGTTGATCACCCCGCCGGGCAGCAGCACAGCGTCAAAATCCTGCGGCTCGGCCTTATCCAGCGGGAGATCAACCTTGAATTTGTCGGCCTTCTGGTCGTGTTTCATGCCCTGCACCTCACCGTGCTCCGGAGAGATAATTGCCGTGCTCGCTCCGGCCTCTTCCAGCCCTCGTTGGGGCTCGGTCAATTCAATTTGTTCGAAATCCCGCGTGACCAGAATGGCCACGTGCATGCCTGCTAAGTTGAGCGCCGCCATGGAAGACCTCCTACAATAAATTTGGTAGTGTGATGCGCACCGCCCGAAGACTGTTAGCCGTCGACCCAGCTTTTTCGCCCTTATCCAATTCTGAACGTGCAGGGTTTAGAATTAGGCCGCTATGCCCGTGCAAAAAATTGGTACCGGATTGGTCATGCTTTCCTATGCTGTGCTCATGTACCTATTGCTGGCCAACGCGATTCATGAAAATCCTGGGTTGGCGTCTAGGTTGACGTACTGGCCAGTGGCCTTGGCCTGTGTGGTCTGTTTTACCGGTATAGCACTCGCATTAATCTCTTCCCGCCGGATTGTGCCCTGGGCCACACCAACGTTGTCAGGAATGCTCATCTTAGTTCTGATCGTCGGATTCGACACGAATCCGCGCTGTTTGGTCGTCCTCGACCCGCACCAGCACGGCTGCCACACATTCATGGCCGCGGTCTTGCTCAGCGCAGTCGGCCTGGCACTCGCTCGCAAACCCAGGCCTTGAAACTGTTTGCCTTGTTCGCGATTCAGTCCCTTTGGATACAGAAAAAACTAAACCGCTCCATAAGTTAGCGGCTCGTAGCTCTATCGCGAAACTCCGCCACCCCCACGCGCACAATCGTGCGAGGAGCTCTGCCTCGGGCACCGTCTTTACCGGCCTTAACCGTGCTTCGATTTGTGGGGGCGACCTCTTCCGCCCAGATGCCGAAGACCCGTCCATTCCAGGCAGCGATGCCCGTGTAATCGCCAATGAAGTCTTTGTTGCCTTCAAAGGGCGTGGTGCTCCAGGCATAATTCGCAAAGGTCTTGCCGCCATCGGTGGAGCGGGCCAGGGTGACCGTCGTCTGGCTGTTCTTAGGGTCGTGGCGGCGGTCGTAAAAAATCACGTTAGCAGCTCCAGTTTTAGGATCAACCGCCAGCCACTGCAGGAACTGGTCCCTGCCGTCATGGAGCGCGTCGGAGTTGACCCGCACCGGCGCGCTCCAACTCTCCCCGTGGTCGGCAGAGGTCGCGGCAAAGATGTCAACATCTCCGTTGCGGTAATCCGACCAGGTTACGTAGAGCAGGCCGCTGCCGGGGTCGAGGCCAATCTCAGGGAATCCGTTGCTGCGCTCCACGCCCGTGACCTGGAAATATGGCGGCGCGGTTTCAATGATGCTGCGCGAGTGGGCAAAGGTCTTGCCGCCATTATGCGAGAAGGTAAAAGCGATGTTGTTTCCGTCGGCCCAGACCACGTAGAGGGTGCCGTCGGGCGCCACGGCGCCGGTGAAGCCCTCGACTGAGCCGTTATCGTCGCGGGGCAGGCCTTCGTGGGTGCTAATTTCAATGGGCGCCGACCAGGAAGCGCCTGCATCCGTAGAGCGGGAAAACAAGATCACAGATTTTTCCAGGGTGAACTGGGTCCACCCCAGGTAGAGATTGCCGGAGTAAGGGCCGTCGGTGGTATCCGCCACGATGTACGGTTTGTCTTCGAATGGAATGCCGGGTTTGGTTGCATGCTCGATCACCGCGTGTGCCGGCCCCCAGCTCTTGCCGCCGTCAGGCGAGCGGCGCACAAATAAGCCGTTGCGCGTGGCCCCATGCGCCCAGTAGTAAGCAGTGCCCAGCTTATCAAAGGCGATGTAGCACAGGTAGGCCGCGCCGTCGGCGCCATAGACCACCGAGACATCGCCGGAAATCTTGTAGTTCTTGGGTGCCGTGCCTTCGGCCTTGCTCCAGCTTTGCCCTCCGTCGTTCGAATAGGCAGCGCTGGCGTTGATCTGGTAGCCCGCGACCAACTGCTCCGGGTTCTTAGGATTGACCGCGATCGACGGCTCGTTGAAGAACCCGGGCTTGGACATGAGGTCCGTCACCTTGGCGCCCGGCGCCAGGGGAAGCGTTCCTGAATGCGATGTATGGGGGCGCGCTTTTTGTGAAGACGACTGCCCCAGCGCGGCCGCCGCCAGCAACAGGATGATGACCGGCATTGGCACTGACCGGAAAGCCTTTTTTTGCGTGATTGAGATTCCCGAGTAGCGGAAGAGAAGCATGGAGTGTAGTTTATCGTGCCGGGCTTCTGAGCAAGCCGTTGGGATGGAACTTCAGGAGAAATCCAAGCGTATAGTCATTCAGGGGGAAGACTATGCTCAAATTCCTGCTCTGGTGCATCCTGCTGGTGATGTGCTGGCCGCTGGCTTTGCTGGCGTTGATTGCTTATCCCTTCGTGTGGCTGCTCCTGCTGCCATTTCGAATCGTCGGCATTGCCGTGGAGGGAGTTTTCGCGCTGCTAAAAGCCATTCTCCTGCTGCCTGCCCGCGTACTACGCGGCCCCAGCCACGCTTAAAAGCAGTTTCGAGTTTCAAGTTTCAGGTTTCAAGTTAGGAAGTCAGAAATGCGAAGTCGGGACTTCCGACTTCGTGCTTTGAAGGCAGGACAAATTCCCCCGAAGAAAACCAGCCGTCTTGTAACTCCTTGAAATTCCGGCGAAAACTTTCTATTGACACAATATAGTTTGTGGTGCAAACTATATTGCATATGGAGGGGTTATGAACACACAAGTTACAGATTCCGTTCTCCAGGCCGAGCGCCGCGCCCGCAGCTATTGGGATATTGACGGTTTGGCAACAATCGCACAAGCTCTGGCGGTTCTTTTGGCGGGGGTTTGGTTCCTATATATCACTCACTTCGGTGATTGGTTGAGCCGCGACACGCGGCTTGCTTCGGGTGTGGTGCTGGCGGTGCTGCTGGCGCTGGACGGCATCAGGAAGCCGGGCCTGATTGGCTGGATTAAAGCGAAGATCACCTATCCTCGCACCGGATATGTCGCTCCATTGCAACTGGAGGGCTCTCACAAAGGCCGCCGGATCAATCTCAATGCCCTCTGCTTCGCGTTTCTTCTGGCCGCCCTTTGGGCGGCTGCAGTGTTGGTGGAGACGCCATGGATTTCTGCTGCTGCCGCAATCCTGACCGCGCTTGCCTTGTGGTGGAATCCCCTGCGAGAGAAGTTCGTTTCTTTCGATGTTCTCGGCATGTCGTGCCTCGGGTTGCTGGCCGCGGTTGTACTCAATGCCACCCGAAGCGCCCTTCATCTTCGGCGCTTTGGTTTCATCCTGATCGCATTGGGGGTGCTCGGCCTGATCAAGGGGATTGTCACGCTGCTGCGCTATGTTCGCCGCAATCCGGTGGCGCAGGCATGACCCCAGGTTTGCAGGAGCTCGCTACACTCGACCGCCTGATTCACGAGCCGGCGCGGCTCATGATCATGACCGTGCTCTATGCGGTGCCGGAGGCGGATTTTATTTATCTGCAGCGTGAGTGCGGGCTGACGCAGGGCAATCTTTCCAGCCATCTGGCGAAGCTGGAAGAGGCCGGCTATGTGATGATCACGAAAACGTTCAAGGGCAAGTATCCGCTGACGATATGCAGCTTATTGAAGAAGGGCCGGGATGCGTTTGAAGAGTACGTGCGCAAGATGCGGGTCATCAACGGAAGTCAGAAGTGGGAAGGATGAAGTCAGAAGTACGATTTACGATTTGTGATTTGTGAACCAGAGACCGGAAACAGATTTCAATCGCAAATCTGAAATCGTAATTCGTAAATCTGACTTCTAACTTCACTCTTGCGGCTGATTTTCTTCTTCTCCTTCCAGCGCGTCGAGCGTCTCGTCGGGCACCTGCCACTTTTTGAGGATCTTGAAGATGACGGCACTGCTGAAGCCGGCGCGCAACAGGGCGCGGAAGACGCGGGCCGTCTCCCGTTCACTGGTTGGTTTGCGCAGGCGCTTACGCGCCAGGTGCTCGCGCGCCAGCTTCTCTTCGTTGACCCCGGAATAGGCTTCATCGACAACTTTTGCGATCACCTCGTTGTGCACGCCCTTGGCTTTCAGGTCAGTAATGACGCGGCGCTTGCCGAATTTCTCGTTGCTCTGCCGGTATGCCGAGTAGGTGGCGGCGTACTGGTGATCGTTAAGATATTTTTGCTCTTTCAGGCGGGCAATCACCACCTCGACCAGCAGGTCGTGCTCGGCTCTTTGCCGCAGCAGGCGCTTCAGCTCGGCCACTGTGCGCATCTTTCGCGAGAGCGCACCAACGGCGTATTCATAAAGTCCATCTTCGCTGTCGTAGGTTTTGCGTTTTCCCAGGCGAGGCACGGGAAAATCATAACAGTATATTCACCACGGAGGCACTGAGACACAGAGAAGAATTGGGTCATTGAATCATCGGGTCATTTGCGGATTTACGAAGTAGGATGTTTTTGTTGTTAAAACACCGATCAAATAACCGCGGAGGCGCGGAGACGCGGAGGAATTCATTGCTCATCCGGATTTGGAAGGAAGGATTTTGTGCCACGGGACAATCTAAGAAATCGTAAATCGTACTTCACAAATCGTAAATGACCCAATGACTCGATGCCCCAATCTTCAATTCTTCTCCGCGTCTCTGCGCCTCCGCGGTTATTTTTGATCCGTTTATCTGCAGGCAAAGCAAGAAGGCCGTGGCAAAAGCCACGGCCTTCTTGCCAATGGGAGTTAAATTTATCTTCCGAAGCCGGCTGATTCCATCTGTTCGCGGGCCGAGTCGGCAGTGGAACCAATGCCCTGCACGCGCAGCTTGAAGTCGTCGGGCTTGCTGGCGTTTTCCAGCGCGGTTTCGTAAGTGATGAGCCCCTGTTGATACAAGTCATAGAGCGACTGGTCGAAGGTCTGCATGCCGTACTGGGAAACGCCAGCCTGCAGGGCCTCATGGATGAGCCTGGTCTTTTCCGGAGCAATGATGCACTCGCGAATATAATCCGTGGTAATCAGCACCTCGACCGCGGGCACGCGTCCGGTTCCATCGGCGCGGCGCACCAGGCGCTGGGAGATAACGGCCTTGAGCACAGCCGCCATTTGCAGGCGGATCTGTTTCTGTTCCGGTGGCGGAAAGACAGAGATGATGCGGTTAATGGTCTCAGTCGCGTCCAGGGTGTGCAAAGTTGAAAACACCAAGTGGCCGGTTTCGGCGGCGTGCAGCGCGGTGCCAATGGTTTCCAGGTCGCGCATTTCGCCGACCAGGATAGTATCCGGGTCCTGACGCAAGCTGGCGCGCAGCGCCGAAGAGAATGACGAGGTGTCGACTTCGACCTCGCGCTGGTTCACGAATCCTTTTTTATCGCGGTGCAGAAATTCGATGGGATCTTCAATGGTGATGATGTGTTCCGGCCGCATGGAATTGATGCGGTCCACCATGGCGGCGAGGGTGGTGGATTTGCCCGATCCGGTCACGCCGGTCACCAGCACCATGCCGCGCTGCTCTTCGCAGACGTGCTCAATAATTTTGGGAAGATAGAGCTCATCGAGCGCGCGGATCTTGGTGGGAATCACGCGCAGCACCACGCCCACATTGCCGCGCTGCTGAAAGACGTTGACGCGGAAGCGTCCCAGGCCGGCGACGCCGTAAGCCATATCCAGTTCGGCGGCCTCTTTAAATTTCTGTTTCTGCCGGTTTGACATCATGCTGAAGGCCATGTTCAACATGTCTTCGGCAGAGACGCGCGGCTGGTCGGTCAGGGGCACCAGTTCGCCATCGACGCGAAGATAGGGATAGTTACCAACCTTCAAATGCAAGTCCGAAGCTTTGCGCTCCATGGCAATGCGGAGCAGATCATCAATATGTGGCATGGTTGGGTGTCCCTACGTTGGGATGAAAGTATCACGGAGTGTACTATTTTCGCAATAAAAGATGACATTTTTGGGTTATGATTTATATCCCTGCAGGGACCCTGGAAAATAGGAGCTAAAACAACCTGCAGCGGCTTGGGAACGTTCTAATATAGGTGCCCTCTGGCCGGGTTCTGCGGCGGATCTTTTACTCAACTAGGTAAGAAATCTTAGGCTACTCGTCAGGAGATTTGCGTGATTTGCAAACACTGTCAGCACAACAATCAAGAAGCGCACCGCTTTTGCGGTATGTGCGGTCAGCCCCTACCCCGTCCGCAGAGTAATACCGGTTCTGCCACCCCGACTGCCACCCAGGCCAATGGCCGGGCCACCGGCAGCCTGGGATTGCGCGATACACCTAAGCAGATGGGTACTCTGCCTCCACTTGGATCCAGGCCGCAATCTGCGGCACCCGTCAGCACTGACAAGAAAGTGCAGTTTCCCCCTATCGCTTCGCCTCCGCAGCCTTCACGCGCGACTGCGCCGGTAACCGGGGCACCGGCAGAGCCGCCACAAGCCGGAGTACCAGTCAGCGGAGTGCCTGCAACTGGAGCGCCTGCAAATGGAGAAAAACGAGCGCAAACTCAGCCCACCTCGGCACCGTCATCCGCGGCGACGCCGATGAATCCAGAGAGACGGCCGCAACCGCCTTCGCCTGTTTCGCCAGTGTCTGGCCTGCAACCATCCGCCGCCGGCGTGGTCGAGAGAAGAGGACCATTTCCGCGTACCCCGCTCGGCCCGCAACCGGTTCCGACCACCACGGATTTGAGCGCGGAAAAGCTGAGCACTGAAAACAAGATGCAAACTCCGGGCGTGCCTCCT
>WNFJ01711635.1_pt1 | contig 11695 bp, 8 predicted proteins | sample 5400461 | NCBI WGS metagenome assembly WNFJ01 (sample SAMN13153349, study PRJNA577476) | soil metagenome | isolation source: 115 cm saprolite on Douglas fir-dominated hillslope | place: USA:California | collected 2013-09-17
ACCTCCAGCCGCAAGCCGCGCGCATTCGGACCGATTCCCAGGAAACGCGTATCGAAGGATAGCGCGGCCCCGGCTTGCTGGGCTTCCCGGGCCAGAGCCGGAATTAGGCGCGAGCGCTCGATGATGAGATCGGGCTTGGTCAGCGCGATCTGCGCCGAACGGCCATCGGTGAAAAGCTCGAAACGGCGAATCTCGTTGATGATGCTTTCGCGGGCGAAAGCACCCATTTGGTGGCGGAAGTGATCCGTCACAATTAGCGTGCGCGCAGCGGGCTCGAATTGCGGTTTTGATTCCAGCACGCGCACGCGACGGCCGCCGCGGGCCACCTTCGCCGCGGTGAAGAGTCCCGCGGCGGAGCCGCCCACGACGATGACTTCCCGGTCGCCCCGTCCGAGCCGGGGCCGTGATTTAGTGTTTGCCACAGTTTACGTGCTTCCCAAGGACGTCCGTTCCCCGGGAGTTCCACTCATCAGGGATACCACGCCAAGAAATTTACCTGCTGCCCGCTCGACCCGTGCGGGATTGCGCGAGGTATGAGTGAGAGGGTACCCGGTAAGTATAGCGAATCCGCTAGAGAGGGCCAACACGCGGAGAGTTTCAAAATCAGCAATGGACAATGCTTTCGAAGCGATAAGTTATCTTAGGAGGCCATGATGGTCTTGCGCGTCTGGCGTTCATAGGGCGCGCGCTCAAGACCCGCGACGCCGGCAAAAATGACGCCGAGGGCCACAGCTCCAACCAAGAAAGCAGCACGCGAGGAAAGATAGCTGACCAGCAAAGCTGCCCCGCCGCCGATGGCGCCGAGCAGATACAGCGTCAGAACGGCGCCGCGTTGCCCGAGACCTAGATTGGAAAGGCGGTGAGCCGCGTGGTCCTTCCCGGGCGTGGCAAAGGGCAGCAGGCCGCGCCGCGAGCGGGAAATGGTTACCAGCGTCGTGTCGAAAATAGTCACGCCCAGGATCAAGATCGGCGCCAGCCACGCGGACAGATGATTGGAATTCTCCAGGCGCAGTTTTAGGCCCAGCGTGGCCATCAGGTAACCGAGAAACATGGCGCCGCCATCGCCCATGAAAATCTTCGCGGGCTTGAAGCTGCGCCGAGAACGGCGGCAGCCAGCGTGGTAACCAGCGTTTGGCCGTTCAAGTAAGCCAGCATCGCGAAGAAAACGGATGCCATGGCCGCGACGCCTGCGCACAGGCCATCCATGTGATCGAGAATGCTGAACGAGGCCGTAATCCCCACCACCCAAACCACCGTGAGAACGGCGTCCAGAAAAGCTCCGCCGCGCCCGCCCACGAGCACGCTGAAAACCTGCGCACGAATTCCGCTGGCCAGGAGTATCGCTGCCGCCAGCGGCATGCCCACAAACAGTTTGATCTGATGGTGGAGCAACCCGCGGTCGTCGAGAATGCCGACCCCCGCGACGAGCGTCGCGCCAATGAGGATACCCACAATCTGGGCGCGCGCCGGTCCGTTGAACGCAAACAGCACCGCGATCACCACCGCGGCGTACATCGCCAGCCCGCCAAGAAGCGGAATTGGCGTCAGATGGACTTTGCGCGGCCCCGGCAGATCGACCATTCCAACGCGCAGCGCAAGGGCGCGCACGGGAACGACGAGCATTAGCGATGCCAATAGCGCGATGAAAAAAGCAAGCAGGCCTGCGGCCATGCAACCTCGTTTGTCAGGTGAGTCGAATCCAGCCAGACCAGTACGGCCGGTGTCTCACGCGATCTTCGCCGGGTTAGGGGTCCGGGTCCCAAGTCGAGCTAACAGATGGCTGCCCTATACAGCCTTAACACCATACTGCGACTTTTGTTTCGCTTCAATGGAGAATGAACGAAGAAGTGACTAGGCGAAGGGGAGCAGGGGAACGGGTGATAGGGACTAAGGACAGTCTTCACCGCCCACAATCCGTCGGTTGTCGTCACGCTTACGTTGCCCCTATGTATTCTAATCGGCCGTCAGTTGATCGATGATCTTCACGAATTTTTGCAATTCCTTGGCTCGATCATAGTCGGGAGCGGCGGCCCGCGCCGCTTCGCCCATCGCTTTCAACTTATTTGGGTCGGAAGCCAGGGCGCGTACGGCGCTGACAACTTCCGCGGGGCGGTCCGGATCAGCGGCGACCGCGAAACCGCACTGAATCCCCAGCGACACGGCATCCGTTTCTTTCGGCGCCACCGCGACGATGGGTTTTCCCGCTGCGAGAATCCCGTACATCTTGCTGGGCACCACCACGCCTTCCAGGCCCCGCTTCACGGTAATGACGTGGGCATCGGCAGCCGCGAGGACGGAGGGAATCTTGCTCGCCGGAAAAAACTCCAGAAAACGGATATTGCCGGCACCCGCGGCCGCCCCTTCGACTTGCGATCGCTGCGCTCCGTCGCCCACGAACACGAGGCCCACACCCTCGCTCGCCAGCAGGCGCGCGGCGGCGACCAGCGTGTTCCACGCCCCGTAGAAACCAAGGTTGCCTGCGTGCACAAGGACAAACGAAAAATTCCTGCGGATCGCGCGGACAACCTCGGGATCCGGAGTTGGACGGGGCGTATTCGGCGGGAGGATTTCGGTTCCATCGCGAACGATCAGTACCCGGGAGGGGTCCACACCTTTCGAGATAATGCGCGTCCGCATGTCTTCACCGAGAACGATGACGCGCGCCGCGCGGCGCAGCGCCCAGCGATGAAGTTTTTCCCAGATCCTCACTAGCCTGCCGGGCTCAACGATCGAGCCCCCCACGGCCATGTCCGGGTACATGTCCCTGATGTTGTAAATGTATGGCTTGCGTTTCAGCATGGCGACGATCGCGCCGACGATGCCTTGAAACGGCGGATCGGTCATCGCCACGACCGCGTCACAGCGCACAAAAAGCGCGCGCGGAATCGCCAGCGCAACGTAGCTGAGATAATTCAGTACGCGTTTTTTCATATCGAAGCGCGGAAAGTCCGTCGAGCCTGCGCGAATGATGCGCGCCCGGCCCGCGATTTCCGTTTGGTAAGGCCGCCACGAACGCCGTTCGGTGGGGTCGTACGACGGCCGTCCGCATAGCACGGTCACGTCGTGGGACATGGAGATAGTTTCCACGACGCTGTGCGCCATCTTCGCGGTCGCGGAAGTGTCCGGCGGGTAATAAAGATTCAGCAGCAGGATGCGCACGGAAAGATTGTACAGAGTTCCGTTACTGCGCGGGGTGCGGCCGCTTGACGATTTTAGGCAGGCTTCTTGAAGACCGGCGCAGCCGCCCGTTGCAACTCGTGCGCGGTTGGCTTCTTCTTTGGCGGTTTCTTAACTTCGCGTTTTCCTCTGTCCTTGTTTCCCATGCCTGATAGCTTGCCACAGTTCGTTAACTCTGGCTAGAGGCTGTGAGTTCTAAATTGGACAATCAAATGTTACGGGCGCGAGATGAGGAAATCGCCCAGGACCAGCGCATCCATCTGCGTGCGCAGGAAGCAATCGATCGCTTCCTCGGGCCGGCAAACGATCGGCTCGTTGTCGTTGAAGGAAGTGTTGAGCACCACGGGCACGCCGGTGAGATCGCGGAAGGCGGAAATGAGCGCGTGATAGCGCGGATTGGCCTCGCGCGTGACGGTTTGCAGCCGGCCCGTGCCGTCCACGTGCGTTGGCGCCGGGATCTTGTCGCGTTTCTCCGCGCGCACGGAGTAGGCCAGGGTCATAAACGGCGAAGGGTGCGACTTCTCAAAATACTCCGCGGTGGCTTCTGCGAGAATGGAAGGCGCAAACGGACGAAAGATTTCGCGGTGCTTGATCCGCCGGTTGAGGATTTCCTTCATTTCCGGGCGGCGCGGGTCGGCAACGATGCTGCGATTGCCAAGCGCGCGCGGACCCCATTCGGCGCGGCCCTGAAACCAGCCGAGAATTCTCCCATCCGCGATGATCGCAGCGGCGCGGCGGGAAAGTTCTTCTTCGCTCAACTCGGCGATGGAATAGCCTTTTTGTCCCAGCCCGTTCGCGTCGATCGCGCGGCGAATTTCTTCGCGAGAATATCCAGGACCCCAGTAAGCGTGATCCATCACGAAGGAGCGCGGCTTGCCGAGCTTCTGATGCCAGACGTAATACGCGGCGCCGACTGCCAAGCCCCCGTCTCCCGCCGCCGGATGAACGTAGACCTGCTCGAATGGTGTCGCGTCAAAGATTTTCCCATTCGCCACGCAATTGAAAGCCACGCCACCGGCCAGGCAAACGGCCTTGAGTCCCGTTCGCTCGGCAAGCTTTTTCAACATGCCGAGATAAACTTCTTCGAGCCGCGCCTGCAGCGAAGAAGCGAGATTGTGGTGCCGGTCCTCCAGCGCTTCTTCGGGAGCGCGAACCGGCCCCAGGCGCTTCGCCATTTCATCCGAAAACATTTTGCCGAGCGTCGGCGTCTTATCGGCTTCCGCCCAGGACATTTCCGGGCCGGTACGGTGATGCGAGAAGTAATCGAGCCCCAGGCGGAAGCCGTTCCCGTTGGAGCGGCTATCAAAGCGCAAGATATCGCGAAAAGCGCCGAGCTGTTCCGGGTGGCCGTACGCCGCGAGCCCCATGACTTTGTATTCGTCGCCAAATTTCAGGAAGCCGAGATACTGCGTCACCGCGCTGTAAAACAGTCCAAGTGAATGCGGAAAAGCTACCGCCCCGTCGATCCTCATGCGGCTGCCCGCGCCGGCGCCCCACATGGTGCTCGCGAAATCGCCGAGTCCGTCTGCGGAAAGCAACGCGGCGCGTTCGAACGGCGAAACGAAAAAACTGCTCGCAAGATGCGCCTGGTGGTGCTCGATGCGGTGAAACTTTGCGGCAAGCTTTTTGGGATCGGCATCAAAGGCCGACGCCAGCGCCTCCGGAATACCCGTGAATTTCGCGAGAACCTTGACGCGTTCCCGCGCGAAGGACGGCATGCGCAGCGCGTAAAAAAGTTTTGTGCCTAGCCTCGCGTACGGGTTTCGCGGCACAGCCACGTGATCGATGTCCGCGAGCGTGAGGTCCGCTTCCTTCAGGCAATAACGAATCGCCTGCGCGGGAAATCCCGCCGCGTACTTTACGCGGTTGAAACGTTCTTCCTCGACGGCGGCGATGAGCCTGCCGTCGCAGACGATCGCCGCCGAAGCGTTCCCGTGGTACGCATTGATCCCAAGTATATTCATCTCGCGATTTGTCAGTGTACCTTACTGGAAGTTTATGCGGTGAGGTGCCGGCGGCACCACTCGTTCAGGACATACAAGGACCAGGGGCGCGACCAGGTGGTTCTCCCGGCGAGAAAATCCGTCCAGATCGAGCGAACGCCTCCCGGGCGAAGATAAGCCGCCAGCGGCGGCGCAGGGTCCGCGAAGCTTGCTTCCATGCGCGCACGCAGCGGCCCGCGCAGCCACGCTTCCCACGGCAGGGTAAACGTTCGTTTCCGCTGCGTTAGAATTTCCTGCGGCAGCAAATCGCCGAGCGCTTCCACCAACAGTGCCTTTTGTGCGCCGGGACGGCGGCGCGCCGCATCCGGCAGTGACCCTACAAATTCAACCAGGGGCGTGTCGAGGAGCGGTACGCGAACTTCCAGCGATCGCGCCATGCTCACGGCATCGGTGTCGCGCAACAGCGTGCTCGCCATGTAAGTTCGCATCTCGAGCCAGGAAATTCCGGCAACCGGTTCCAGCTTGCGCGCTTCGTCCGCCGTCCGTTCGAGCCAGCCGAGCCAGGTTGGCTCGAGCGTGACGCCGTCGGCGTTCACCGTGCTCGGGCGAAACCGCGGCTCGATGATTCGTTCGAGCTGTCCCGGCGGGAAGAGCGTCCGCGCGAAAAAATAGGGATGCGGCAAAGCGTCCGGATAAGCCCACGCGGCCGCGGCCTTGCGCGCGGCGTCCGGTGAACCTTGCCGTGCCGCCAGACCGGCAACGAGTGGAGCCGTCATTCGCCGCAGCGCTGCAGGCACGTACCATGCGCCTCCGATCAGTCTCGAAAGGCGCGGCGTATCCGCAAAAGTTTGATAGCCGGCGAAAAGTTCATCTCCTCCCAGCCCCGATAAAGCAACTTTCAGCCCAACTTCTCTCGCGGCCCAAGAAACAAAGTAAGTATTGATTCCGTCCATGGTGGGCTGGTCGAGGGCGGCAAGGGCTTCATCCAGCCGCGCAAGGACCGACTCTCCACTCAAAGGCACTTCGGTGTGCTTCGTTTTGAATCGCTTCGCTGCCAACCGCGCGAGATTTGCTTCATCGAACGGCGTGCCCGGAAACGTCAGTGTGAAGCTCTGGATTCCGCCCCGTGCCTGAGCGGCGAGCGCCGCGATCGCGCCGGAGTCTAGCCCGCTCGAAAGAAACAAGCCCACCGGCACGTCGGCGATGAGATGCGCGCGCACGGCGTCTTCAAGAAGCGGCCGCAACTTTTTGCCCGCCGAAGGAAGATCGCGCGGTTTACGCGGTTCACGTGCCGCGGGCGAAACCAAAGGGTCCCACCAGGGCCGCGCGCGCGGCGTGCGCCGCCGCTCCGGGACGTGCAACAGCATTCGATGTCCCGGAGGAAGGGAAAACACCCCTTCCAAAAGCGTCACGGGCTCCGAGACGCCGCCAAAAAGAAGATAAGCGGTGACTGCGTCCTGCGACAGCCGTTTGGGTACCGCACCTGAGGCGAGGAGCGCTCGAACCTCCGAAGCGAACGCAAAACCTTCCGGCGTCTGCGTGTAATAGAGCGGCTTGATGCCCAGCGGGTCGCGCGCCAGGAAGAGAATCGGTGCGGTGGCATAGCGCTCGCGAAGATCAAGCAAGGCGAAAGCAAACATGCCGCGCAGCTCGGTCAGGAAGTCTTCGCCCCACTCTTCCCACGCATGAACCAGAATCTCCGTATCCGATTGCGTGGCGAAGCGGTGACCGCAGAGTGACAGGCGCTCGCGCAGGTCGCGATAGTTGTACAGCTCGCCGTTGAAGATGATGGCGACGTCTTTGGTTTCGTTCCAGACGGGCTGATGGCCGCCGGCCAGATCGATGATGCTCAGCCGGCGCATCCCCAGTGCAAGTCCCGGCGCCCGCGCATCGCCGGAAAGAAATCCTTCTTCATCCGGACCGCGATGTTCCATCGCCGCGGTCATCGCGCGCACGCGAGACTCGGCGTCAGCGTTGCGCGAAGCGAAGGCGACGCCGCATATGCCGCACACGCTACTGTTTGATCTCCGGCGAGGAGAGGAAGGCGGCGCCGGCACGGACGGCATTCGCCCGCAAACGAAAGCGCGGGATTCTCAGACGGCTGTCCGCATACCAGGCAAGCAGGACCCGCAACAACAAAAAGAAAATCGTCGCTCCCGCGGAGAGCACGAGATAGAAGAAAGATTCGCGTTCCAGGAGCAGGCTCCAGTCCACCGATTCATCCCATCCAGGGTAAATGCCGTCCAAGAAGCGCCGCAGATGCAACTCTTCAAGAGGCAGACGCGCCAGCCGTACATGTGCGAACTGGTCGTAAGTGTATTCACGAGGATAGTTTGGGATAGCCCCGGTGGCCTCGGAAAACACTGCAGGATCCCGCAGCTCGCTGCGCGTCAAATAATGGCCCCGCGCATCCTGCATGATGACCCGGTAGGTTGGATCGACGACGATCCAGCGTTCGTCGATCAGGACCTCGGCAACCACATGTTTCGTCCTGCGATCGGGAGACAAAAGGAGCAGGCGGCGCACTCGCAGATCGGAACTGCGTGCAAGATTCAAGAAGGCGTTCGTCGCTGTACCGCAGACGTTCAACAATTGGCGGTAGGTGAGCGTCATCTCTGGATCGCGCCCCGCAAGTGCTTCTGGATTCGTCGTTTCGGCTCGCGAGGGCTCGGCGCGCATCCAGTTCAAAATGGCTTCGACCTTCTGTTCTCCGGGCAAGGCGTCGGGCACAATTGCGTCCGAGAAGCCATCGAGATACCTGCGCACGGAATATTCCCGGACACAAGAGTAAAGCATTGCCACGAACGCTGTGGCAAGCAGCAAATTGCAGCTCCACCAGACGAAGCGAGAAAGGCCCGATGTCCGCGCGTTTGCAAGAATTACTCCGTCCGCTTAGATTCTGTCCTCGAGGCAAGCGAAGCGTATAACGCTTCCATGTCGCGAACTGGTTCATCCCACCCCAGACGTGACGTGACTACAGTGCATCCCGCAACGAGCCGAGAGCGTAGTTCCGTTTCGCTCAGGATCCGTTCAAGCGCTCTCGCTAGCCCCGCCGTGTCGTGGCGAACCACCAAGCCGGCCTCATCCGCGAGCAGTGGCGCAATCCCGCATTGTTCCGTCACGATGACCGGAGTCCCCGCGGCCACCGCTTCCGCCGCCGTATTCCCGAAGTTTTCATTCTGCGAGGGAAGCACGAAAACATCCGCATCTCTGTAAGCCGCCCACTTGGTTTCGCCGAAGATTGGTCCCACGAATTGAACCTTTGACCGAACGCCCAGTTGTAATGCCATTTGGTCCAGTTCCGCCACGACCCCGCCTTCGTCAGGCCCCGCAAAAACGAGCTGCAATGGTATTCCCGCCAAGCGCTTAGAAAGTTCCCCGAATGCCCGCAGTAGAAGAGCTGGACTCTTCTTCACAGATAGACGTCCTAGGAAGAGGACAAGTTTCACATCGTTTGAAATACCTTGCGCTTTCCGGAACGTGCCCCGTTCCGGCCACGATGCAGGCACTTCCACGCCGTTCCGCCGCAGCACCACCCGCGTGCGAGGAACACCTCCGGCGACGAGTTCTTCGGCTTCCTGATTCGAAGTGGCGATGACCGCGCTTGCCCCCTCGAGTAACCGCTTTCCCCAGACCGCATGATACAACCGTTTCAGCCAGAGACTTCGCACAATTGGCACGAACATCCCGATGGGCTCGAGCACATACGGCAGGCCCCGCTTGCGGCTGGCCGCAGCTACTGCTGGACCCAGCAGGTCGTAAAGTCCGAAAATATGCACAATATCGAAATTCTGCAGCCGCGCCCGGCAGTAACGCTTGACCGCCGGATTCCAGCTAACTCTTCGGTATCGCAGCCACGTAGGTATATAAATGGATTGCACGCCATTTTCTTCCCGGCGCCAGCCGAAGGGAGATCGCTCCGCCGTGATTTTCTCTGCCGGCGCTTGCAGGCGCTTTTCCAGGCCCCAGTCGGCCGTGACAACGGTCACCTGGTGGCCTCGCCGCGCCAGGCCTTCGGAAAGCGCGCGCACCTTCACCGGGGGGCCGCCGAATTCGAAAAAGGGAGCGTACGTTTCCGTGACGTTCAGGATTCGCATTGGTCGCGCAGGATTTTTTTCAGTGATTTGGCGAAGACATTAAAGCGGAACTCATGCTCCGCGCGCTGCTGCCCGCGCGCGCCCATCTCCTTCGCATGGACCGGGTCGGCCAGCAGCGCCTCGATCGAAGTCGCCAGCTGGATCGGATCGCCGTGCGGCACCAGATAGCCGGAGACGCTATCCTGAATCACTTCGGGTGCGCCGCCGTGCAGGCCCCCGATCACCGGCTTGCCGCACGCCATCGCTTCCAGGTACACCATGCCGAACCCTTCGCCGTGGCTGGGCAGAGCGAAAATTTCGCACGCGGAGTAGCAAGCGGCAAGTTCCGAGTAGTTCAATCCGCTTAAAAAATGCACGTGGCGGTTTACTCCGCTTTGCTCCGCCAGTTCCTCAAGCCACGCGCGGTCGTCGCCCGCACCGGCGAGAACCAGCTGCAGCTCCGGCCTCTGCGTCAGCAGCCTCGGCAGCGCCGTAATCAGCGTGTCCATGCCCTTGTATCGCTCCGATGCCAGCCAGCGCCCCACCGTCAGGATCACGCGCCCCGAAGGAAAATCCGCTGGTAGCGCGGGGTGCGATCCGGGGCTTATCAGCGCTTCGAATTGCGGATCGAGCGCCCATGGCAGCACGCGAATCCGTTCGCGCGCGACTCCTTGTTCCGACGCGACGTGATCGGCGGTATCCCGGCTTGGTGCCAGAACCAGGCTTGCGTGAAGGAGCGCGCGCCGCCGCAAGCCCCCCAGCGGCTCCCAGACGTCAATCCCATGCGTGCAAATAATGCTCTTCATCCGTGGCGCCGCAACCCGCATCGCCTGCACCACGGGTCCCAGATTTGGGTGCCCGGCCAGAACGAGTTTAGCTTTGCGCAGCGCTGCTCGCAGTGCCGTCACCGTGAATCGCCCCTTGGCGCGGTCGCACCCCGTGAAAACAAATTCCCGCTCTCCCACCGTCATCCGGTGCAGCTCCGGCGAATCGTTCAAGCTGAGCAGACGGCAATCCATGCCGCGGCTGGCGGCGAATTCCGTGAGCACGGCCGCCAGGTGGCGGCCCGCTCGCTGCACCCCGCCCGGTGCGTCCAGTTCTGGAAAGAGGCCAATGAGCACGGGCAAAGTCTGCCAAGTACTGAGAGTTATGGCAAGCCGGGATGTATCGCAGCGTCACGAACGTCCGGCTCGACCGTTGAACTGTCAGCGGCCAAGATCGCGGGCTCGCCGAGGCGCTTGCGCTCTATCTAACGTTTCAAAACTGGCGCGGCTGAGAAGGCTTGTGATCTGGGGGCGCAGGCGCTGCGCTGGAAGTGTCCTTTTCGGCCTGAAAGGCCTCTTTCTTTAGCTGTATGTCTCCATCAACATACGCGGTGAATTCGGTTTCTTGCGTGAACACCACGTCTTTGCCGGAAGCCAAGGGGAGAATCGCTCCGGCCGAATTGTTTGATCCTGAGCTCTCATGAAAGAAGCGGACGGCGGCCTTTTCGTCGTCCTTAAGATGCACAAAGTTGATACTGAAAGCCAGCTTTCCGCTATGGCCCAGGCGCTTTTTGGGTTCTGCCTCCGTCACTAGGCCGGCGGCCGCCGCGCCTTTCGGAATCACCGAAAGGCCATTCACGATAACCTCTTCCACGACGTGCAGATCCACTACGTCGCCAACGTGGGCGGTCGCGGAAGAAATGGTCTTGCCAAGTTTCAAGTGAATCGGGGTGCCATTGCGCAGGATGAAGTCGGATGCGGGGAGGGGGGGAGCGCTCGGAGCAACTTCCGTGGGTGCGGCGGGTGCGTCATACAGAATGCGCTCTCTCGTGGGCTGCACCGCCCGTGGCTGCGGTGCCTTGGTGCCCGGCTTGTCCTTCAGCAGGAGGAGGCTCTCCAGCGGGACATAACCTATCTCGCCCTTGGCCGTGCGGACGCCGAAGTAAAGGTCGTACCGGCCGGTGATCTGTACCAACTCTCCACACTGGAGCGTCGTGCGCACATCCAGTGTAATCATGGAACTGTATAGATAGACGTAGCCACCGGAGCGCGGGCATTCCACTTGGCCCACGCTCTGCGCTTGGGCGATCGACGGCAACATCAGGCAAAAGAATGCGGCTACGTACTTGGCGCTCGATATCATGCTGCACCTGCCGGTCCGAAGGGTAGAAGATGCCACGCTTCTATCTCAGCGTAAGATGGTTCTTGCTGACAAGAAATGGAACTCCCGCGCTGTGCATAAAGAGATACGGTGGGGAAACAACCTGACGGTCCGTGTCCGCCACGAATGCGCGTCCCTATTTGTGTTGCCATGGCACTCTGCAGGACGGTCATGAATTATCCTCGACTAGCAGCGGGATTAAATCCGTGAGGCGGTCGAGGTAAATGTCGGCGGGGTGGGCGGCGCGGTCGTGCGTGCCAAAGCCATAATTTACGGCGGCAGCGAGAGTGCCGGCGTTGCGGGCGGTCTGCACGTCAACTTCGGAATCGCCGATCAGGATGGCTTCGGCGGGGG
>WNFJ01208813.1_pt1 | contig 11692 bp, 5 predicted proteins | sample 5400461 | NCBI WGS metagenome assembly WNFJ01 (sample SAMN13153349, study PRJNA577476) | soil metagenome | isolation source: 115 cm saprolite on Douglas fir-dominated hillslope | place: USA:California | collected 2013-09-17
CCCGGGTCCGCGCATCCCGCGAACGGGATCGCGAGGACCGCCGACGGCGGGCGGACCTGGACGATCGTCCACCGCGAGGTCGACCGGCCGTCCCCGAACCTCGAGTCGTCGTGGATCGAGGCCCGCGCGGCGGAGGACGGCCACTCGGTCTGGTTCGACTCGCCCTACGACCTGGCGGTGGCTCCCACCAACCCCGAGGTCGCCTACGCGACGGATCTCTTCCGCACCTATCGCACGAAGGACGGCGGCCGCACCTGGGCGCAGGTCAACTCCGCACGGCGCGGTGAGGACCGCTGGGCGAGCCGAGGCCTGGACGTCACCACGACCTACGGCGTGCATTGGGACCCCTTCGATGCCCGGCGCGTCTTCGTGGGCTGGACCGACATCGGGCTCTTCCGGAGCGAGGACGGCGGTGAGACCTGGACGGGCTCCTCTACCGGCATCCCCAAGGAATGGCGGAACACGACCTACTGGGTGGAGCTCGATCCCGCGGTTCGCGGCCTCGTCTGGGGGGCTTTCAGCGGGACCCACGACCTGCCGCGCCCGAAGATGTGGCGGCGCACCGACCCGGCCCGCTATCGCGGGGGGGTCGGCGTCTCGCGGGACGGCGGTCGGACCTGGACGCCGTCCTCCTCGGGAATGCCGGAGAGCGCCGTCACCCACCTCGTCCTCGACCCGGCGAGCCCGGCTGGCCGGCGCCGCCTCTGGGCCTGCGCCTTCGGCCGCGGCGTCTACCGCTCCGACGACGACGGCCGGAGCTGGGCCGCCCAGAACGTGGGGATCGAGGGGGCGCAGCCTTTCGCTTGGCGGATCACGCGTGCCGCGGACGGCACGCTCTACCTGGTGGTGGCCCGCCGCAGCGAGCGGGGGCGGATCGGAGACGCCGATGATGGCGCCCTCTACCGGTGGACGGAGGGGGGTGACCGCTGGACGAAGCTCGGGCTTCCCCCGGGCACGAACGGCCCCAGTGGCCTCGCCGTGGACACGCGCGACCCGCGGCGTCTCTACCTAGCGGCCTGGGGCGTGGCCAGGCAAGGTGGCGACACCGGAGGCGGGATCTTCCTGAGCGCGGACGCGGGCGCCACCTGGCGGAGCGTCTTGCCCGCCGCCCAGCACGTCTACGACGTGACCTTGGACCCACGCGATCCCGCCCTGCTCTACGCCTGCGGCTTCGACCAGGGGGCGTGGCGCTCGGCCGATCGGGGCGAGACCTGGACGCGCCTTGGCGGTTTCAACTTCCAGTGGGCTCACCGCGTGGTCCCCGACCCCCAGGACGCGTCGCGCGTCTGGGTGACCACCTTCGGCGGCAGCGTCTGGCGCGGACCCGCGATGGGCGATGCCCAAGCGCCGGAGGACGTGGTGCCTTGGGGCGACGAGACCGGGGGGGAGACCCGGGAGGCCCGTCGTCAGCGCCTGGTCGAGGCCAACGTCGTGGGCACGGGCGCCTATCAGGTCCTGCTCGCGACCAAGGATGGCAAGGCTGACCCCGCGTGCTACGCGCCGGCCGCTCTCAGCGAAGACGCGCTGCGGGCCCTGGAGGCCCACCAGGCCGCGCTGCTCAAGGAGGACCCCGCGGCGGTCCGAGCCTGGGTGGACGGGCGACCCTCCTCGTTCGACCCCGCCCGGGACCTGGATCCGCTGGGGAACGCGCGACTCGCCATGCCGGACACCCTGCCCGTCAACGTCTTCACCACCTGGCTGACCGCCCGCACGAAGGCTCCTCGCATCCACGTCCGCGCGATCGCGAACCTCCTCCAGACGAACCTGGAAGTCGAGCGCGACGGGGACCGGCTGCAGGAGCTGTTCCACTTCTACATCGCCCTGGGCGTTCCCGTGTACCTCGGCCAGCTGGGGCTGCCCGGGACCGACGCCGACTTCCTGGCCCTCGGAGGGGAGCTCGCGCCGAAGTGCTGCGCGTCTCCCGTGGGCACGACCGCTCCCGAGTGGCAGATCGCGCTGCGCAAGAACTGGAACTGGGGGGAGAAGAACCTCGGGATCCGCGACGAAAAGGTGCTGGCCCAGGAGCTCCTGGCCGAGCCCGAGGTGGCCGCCCTCGTCCCCAGGATGAGGGCCCTGCCGCCGCAGCGCATCGTCGTCATCGGCCACTCGTTCACCATGGGCCTCCACTGGTCCTCCCCCTCCAGCTTCGTCCCCGTGGTGACCGAGATGTTCCGCCGCGAGAATCCGAGAGTGGAGTTCCGTCAGTTCCAGGGAGGCGGGCTCACCTCGACCCGGGCCTTGCGCAACTTCCATGAAGAAGCGAGGGCCTGGAAGCCGGACACGGTCCTGCTGGTCGTGCTGAACCGCACCCCCGCGGATCTCGCGGCCTTCACGAAGCTCGGGCGCGACTTCAGGGCGGCGGGCGCCCGCGTCGTCACCTTTGACGACGTCCACGACCCCGACCAGAGCGACCCACGAGCGGTGGCTCACGATGTCGAGACCGCGCGCGCCGCGGGAATGACCGTCCTCGAGGTGGGACGGCTGCTCGCGGCCGCCCCCGACCGCGGCCGTTTCATCTGCCTGGACGGCATCCACATGACCGAGCCCTACCACCGCCTGATGGCGAAGGAGTGGCTCAAGTTCCTCGTGGGGGCGCGGCCGGCCGCGCTCGGGAGGCCCTGATGGACGAGCGCGCGTTCGCGACCAAGGCCGAGCTGGGGCGAGCCGCGGCGGCGGACGCGGCCGCGGCCTTGCGGGAGGCCATCGCCCAGAGGGGCCGCGCCCACGCGATCGCCGCCACCGGGGCCTCACAGTTCGAGTTCCTCGACGCCCTCACCGCGACCACGGGCATCGACTGGTCGAAGGTCGTCTTCTTCCACCTCGACGAGTACGTGGGCCTCCCCGAGTCCCACCCCGCCAGCTTCCGGCGCTACCTGACGGAGCGGATCGTGGCCCGGGTCCATCCGGGCCGCTTCCACTTCATCGAGGGCGACGCGCCCGACCCCGCTGCGGAGGCGCGCCGGGTGGGAGGGCTCATCCGCGCCCACCCGATCGACGCGGCTTTCGTGGGGATCGGCGAGAACGGCCACCTCGCCTTCAACGACCCCCCGGCCGACTTCGAGACCGAGGAGCCGTACCTGGTGGTCACCCTGGACGAGGCCTGCCGGCGCCAGCAGCTCGGCGAAGGCTGGTTCAAGAGCCTCGAAGAGGTGCCGCGGCGGGCGATCTCGATGTCGGTCCGGCAGATCCTCAAGTCGCAACGGATCGTCTGCGTGGTCCCCGACGCGCGCAAGGCGCAGGCGGTGCGCGATTGTCTCGAGGAGGACGTGAGCCCCCTCCGGCCGGCCTCCATCCTTCGCACCCACCCGCGGACCACGCTCTACCTCGACGGGGCCTCGGCCAGCCTGCTTCGACGACCGTGATGGTGCGGACGAAAGCGGCGGCCGGGGCGGCGGTCCTCCTGCTGGGCGCGTTTCCCTCCGATCAGCCCCTGAAGCCACCCCGCTACGACATCCCCTATTCCACCGAGGTCACAACCCCCCACATCCCCTGGGCGAAGACTCTGCCCGGGGGGCCGATCCGCGGCTTCTTCATACCGACCGTGTCCCAGGGCCGTGACTTGGTGGAGCTCAAGCAGCGCCTCGCCCTCCTGCCTACCGCGGTGACCATCGACCGCCAGTGGGACGTGAACTGCTGGGGCATCGGCGACTTCTACGGCCACGAGTACCGCGGTGACCGCGACGACTTCCGGACCGTGTACGGCTACGTCGAGGAGGAGCTGACCCGCGCGACCCCCTTCGAGGTGATGGTCCTCCCCGGCCTGAACGGGTGGTCGCGGCTCACCCGGCCCGCCCGCGACGCGATCTTGAACCGGGTGCGGGACGGGGCCGGCCTCGTGCTCCTCCACCCGTTCGTGGGCGACGTGAAGGGGCATCCCTTCCTGGGCGACGAGGGCTCGGGGGACGAGCGGATCTGGGAGGTCTCTCCCCTGGTGGGCGTCCCCGACGACCGGGTGAGCGACCGCGGCTATCCGGAGCCGAACCGGGACGCCATCGCGCAGGACCGTTGGGAGGTGGCCCGTCCCCACTTCATCACCGAGGGCCTAGACCTCGACCTCATTCCCTCGGGCGAGCGGGGCGGGCGCTTCTACACATACCAGGCGCGGGGCGACGTGCTCGTGCGGGCGGCCGGCCATCCGGTGCTGGCGGTCAAGACCTACGGAAGGGGACGCGTGGTGGCGTTCGCCCAGGTGGGGGACGGGTTCATCCCGGAGCCGATCGACCCCGTGAACACGCGCACGTACTGGGACTACTGGGAGTACGAGTACGCGCTCCTGGCCCGGGCGGTGCTGTGGGCGGCGCGCGGCGACGGGGAGGTGCGGCTCAAGGCTCTCGCGGCCTCGGCGGAAGAGGGGCTCGCCCTCACCCTGGCCACGCCCGCAGCTCGTCCGGTCGAGGTGGAGGTGGCCACGCGGAGCGAGCTCGGGGAGGAGCTCGGGTCGACGCGGCTCCGCCGCGACCTGCGCCCGGGCGACAACGCGATCGCCCTACCGGCGAAGGAGCTGCGGCCGACCGCGGGCTGGCCGGGGGGTCGCTCGATCCTCCACGTGATCGTCCGCGACCCCGCGAGCCAGGCTTCCCTTCATTGGGGCTGGGCCAGCCTGGTCGCCCCCAAGGAGGCGAGCGTCACCGGGCTTCGGCCCAACGCCTCCGTCCATCACGAGGGCGACACCCTGAGCGTGGTGGTTCGCGCGGGGGGGGCCCTCGAGGGGCTGAAGGTCCGCGTCCGGGTCACCGACGACCTGGGCCGGGTGCGGCACCTCGAGGAGAAGACGGCGCGGGGCGAGCGGATCTTCTTCCACCGCCTCGAGAACGTCCTCGGCAAGCGGGTCTCCCTGGCGGCGGAGCTGGTGGACGGCAAAGGCCGGATCGTCGACCAGCTCCGCCACGAGCCCCTGCTGGTGACGCCCCACGAGCGGCGGGGGAAGGACTACAAGGGCCTGCTCTCCTTCGAGACCCCGTCGCACTATTTCGCCCCTCTGCGCCTGCGCCGGCTGCGCGAGCAGGCCATGGACACGGGCTTCACCTGGGGGGGCGAGGTCAATGACGAGCTGAACCTGCCGCGCGGCTGGTTCGGCGTCTACTGGTACGATCGCGGGCCCACCACCCGGGAAGGGATGGAGAAGGCGATCGCGGAGTTCCAGCGCACGGGCGACTTCGAGAGCCTGACCTATCTCGTCAAGAAGGAGCTCTTCCGGCGCACCGGCGACAAGCGCTTCCTGGTGCGCCAGCCGAGCCTGGACGATCCCCAGGTCCTGGCCCGGCTCGCGGACCTCTCGCGCGCCGCCGCCCGGAGCAAGGCCGTCTACAACATGGACTACTACTTCGTGGGCGACGAGGGCTCGCTGGGCTCGTACACGGACCCCGTGGACTTCTGCTGGGGCCCACAGACCCTCGCCCATTTCCGGACGTGGCTCGAGCAGACCTACGAGTCCCTGGACGCCCTGAACCGAGCCTGGGGCACCGCGTTCGCCGACTGGGAGGCGATCTCTCCCCTGACCACCGACGAGGCGCGCAAGGAGGGCCGCTTTCCCCCCTGGGCCGACCACCGCACGTACATGGAGGTTTCGTTCGCGAACGCCTACGCGACCGTTCGCCAGGCGGTGCGCGAAGGCGACCCCGACGGGCACATCGCGCTCTCCGGCACCCAGGTCACGACCCCCTACGACGGCTGCGACTGGTACCGCCTGGACGGCGTCATCGACGACTTCCTCTCCTACAGCGGCGGCAACCAGTGGGACCTTCACCGGTCGTTCGGCAAGCCCGGGGCGCGCATCGGGTTCTGGACGGGCTACGGCCGGAGCGGACCCGCGGTGAGGCACGAGGTCTGGACCGCGGCCCTCTCGGGCGTGCTCTTCCCCCAGCTCTTCTGGAGCCCGTCCATCATCAACCCCGACTTCACGTTCTCCCGCTCGGGACGCGATTTGGGCGCCGCCTTCCAGGCCCTGCGCTTCGAGGGTGTCGGGGCGCTGCTCCTGGAGGCGGACCGCGTCGGTGACGGCATCGCCGTCCACTATTCGATGCCCTCCGTCCACGCGGCGGGCATCCTGGGCTTCCACCCGAACGATTCGGACGAGAAGGCGGAGCGCAACTTCCCCGCCGACCGCGACGGCTGGGTCGCCCTGTTCGAGGATCTGGGCCTCGGCTTCGACTTCGTGGCCGCGCCCCAGGTCGAAGCGGGGAAGCTCCAGGGACGCAGGCTCTTCGTCCTGCCTTTCTCCATGGCTCTCTCCGCCCCGGAAGCGGCCGCCGTGCGTGGCTTCGCGGAAGCGGGGGGGGTCGTGTTGGCCGACGCGGCCGCCGGCTTCTTCGATCAGCACGTCGGCTGGCGGCCTACGGGCGTCCTGGACGACTTGTTCGGGATCGGCGCCCCCGAGCCGCGGAAGCGCGGTGCCGCCACCCCTCGCGTGAGGGGACCCGTCTCGGTGACCGTCGAGGGGACGGCCTGGGGCCTTCGCGCCGAGGACCTGGCGGGCTTCGAGGCCCTCGAGCGCGAGGTGCGGGCGGGAGAGGGCCGCGCCCTGCTGCGGGTGGGCGAGACCGACGCCGTGATCGTGCGCCCGGTCGGCCAGGGCTGGGCCATCTACTTGAACGCGCTGCTCGACCGGTATCCCGCCGCGCGGGAGAAGCCGGAGGGTGGCTCCGCGCACCGCGCGCTCCTGCGGGCCCTGCTCGCCCACCTGGGTTTGCATCCCGCGGTGACCGTCCGGGACGTCAACGGCCGCCCCCTCCCCCATTTGCGCGTGGCGCGCTACCGCTTCGGAGACGACGACGTGGTGGCCCTCCTGAGCGGCGACCTCGACGTGAAAACGACGGTGGGTCGCGACGGAGTGACGGTCTTCGAGGACGAGACGCTCGGGCCGGTGGTGCGCCAACAGGTCGAGGTCGTCCTGCCGCGTTCCGGCGAGGTGACGAACGCCCGGACCGGCGAGGCCCTCGGCCGCACCGACCGCATCCGGACGACCCTCACGGCCGGCGACGCCCTCGTGCTGGCCGTGGGTCCCGCGCGCCCGGCGCTGCGGATCGACGGCCCCCGCGAGGCCTCCCGCGGCGAGGCCGCGGCTTTCACCGTGACCGCGTCCGTGCCCGGACGCCGGCTCGTGCGCTGGCACGTCCTGGGTCCCGACGGCGGGTTCCTCCCGGAGTACGCCGGCCACGCGCTGCTCGAGGGGACGACCGCGCGGCTCGTCCTGCCCTCGGCCTTGAGCGATGCGCCGGGTGCGTATCGGCTCCAGGCCACGGACGTCATGAGCGGAGCCCGCGCCGAAGCCATGCTCAGGCTGAAGTAAGGACCCTCACTCGAACAGCCGCTTGAGGCGCCTCCCGATCGCGCCCAGCATCCGGTCGAGGGCCCGCTCCACGCGCTGCTTCACGTTTCCGCGGTGCAGGGGGCAGAGGCGGCTGGGCACGTCGTCGCCCTCCTTGAAGTACTCCACGTAGGCCGGGCAGCCGTCCACCGAACGAAGGTAGGACATCCGGCACATCTCCACCTCGCGCATCCCCAGGGGGGGCGAGAACTCCTCGGGGGGCAGGGCGCGCCGGACGCCGCGCATGAAGTCCACCCAGAGGGGAAGCGCGATCCTCGCGCCGTACGCGTCGTGGCCGATGGGGGCCGGCTGGTCGAAGCCCACCCACACCCCCGCCACCACCCGGCTGGTGAAGCCCACGAACCAGGCGTCCCGGAAGTCGTCGGTAGTGCCGGTCTTGCCCCCGGCCGGGAAATCCAGGCCCAGCGATCGTGCGGGAGAGCCCGTGCCGCGGTCGATCACGTCCCGGAGCATGGATACGGTCTGGAAGGCCACCTCCTCGGACACGACCCGCCGCCGGCGGACCTTCTCCTGGAAGGCCACGCTGCCGTCCGCGTCGAGTGCCTCGAGGATGCCGCGCGGCCGCACCGAGGAGCCTCCATTTGCGAAGACGGCGAAGCCCAGGGTCAGCTCCAGCGGCGAGACGAGCCCCGTCCCGAGCGCCAGCGACGGCACGTCGGGCAGGTCGGAAAGGCCCGCGGCGCCCGCGACCCTCAGCACCGCCCCGCTGCCGATCTTCTTCTGCAAGGCGGCCGCGGCCTGGTTGTTCGACTCGAGCAGGGCTTCCCGCAAGGTCAGGGAGTCGGGGCCTTCTCCCTCCGCGTTGCCCGGCGCCCACTCCACCCGCCCCCCCGCGACCACGTCGTGCAGGCCCGTCAGGACCGAGACCGGCGAGAGGCCCCGCTCCAGCGCGGCCGCGTAGACGAAAGGCTTGAAGGCGGAGCCCGGCTGACGGCGGCTGCGCACGGCGCGGTTGAAGGGGGTACTGGCGAAATCGGATCCCCCCACCAAGCCGAGGATGTCACCCGTCTCCGGATCCAGGGCCACCAGGGCCGCCTGCAGGCCGGGGGTGCCGAGGCGGCGCAGACCCTGGGCCACCGCCTGCTCGGCCGCCTGCTGCACCTCCGGGCGGAAGCTGGTGTTCACCTGCCAGTCGGGCGGGTTGTCGTCGCCGATCCGCTCGCGGAAGAGCTGCCGCAGGTACTCCTTCGCGTAGCCGGAGCGCGCGTCCATCGGCTTCGCGCGCGGGGTGATGCGCAACCGCGCCTGTTGCGCGGACCGCTCGTCCTCGGCGGTGATGAACCCCTCGGCGCGCATGCGCGCCAGCACGAACCGGCTGCGCGCGACCGACGCGTCCAGGTTGCTCCAGGGCGAGAGGGCCGACGGCGAGCGGATCAGGCCGGCCACGAGGGCGCTCTCCGCCAGGCTCAGATCCTGGGCCCGCTTCTCGAAGAGGCTGCGCGACATCGCCTCCACCCCGAAGAGCCCCCCGCTCAGGGCCACCCGGTTCAGGTACAGCTCGAGGATCTGGTCCTTGTCGAGCACCTGCTCGAGCATCCACGCGAGGACGGCCTCCTTCGCCTTGCGCCCCAGGGTGCGCCGGTTGGAGAGGAACAGGGTGCGCGCGAGCTGCTGGGTCAACGTGCTGCCGCCCTCCGCCAGGCGGCCGCGCTGGAGGTTGTGGAGGGTCGCCCGCCCCAAGGCGATCGGGTCGATCCCGGGATGCCGATAGAAGCGGTGATCCTCGACCGCGATCACGGCGTCGCGCAGGGAGGGGGAGATCTGCGGCAGGCGCACGTCCCGGCGGTGCTCGTCCAGCGGGAACCAGGGCTTGCCGTCGGCTCCATAGAACACGGTGTCGCCGACGCCTCGGGTCAGGCGATGGATCGCGAGGTAGTGCCTGCCCATCCACACGACCCCGTGGAGGGAAAGGAGGGAGGCGGCGAAGGCGACCGCAAGGGCGAGACCCTCCGCCGGGGACGCGGGACGGGGCAGGAACCGACGGACGCGAGAGGCGAGGCCGCCCAGCAGCATGCTTCGCGTAGCCTAGCAGAGCGGTGATAGGCTGCCCGCACCATGGACCGACGCGCGTTCGTGACTTCCGGCGCCGCGCTGGCGGCGGTCGCCGGCCTCGACCCCCGGCCCGCCCGCGCCGACGTGGTCCCCCACCTCTGGCAGGGGCACGACTTCGGCCCCGGGCCGAAGCCCGCGGAGCGGCTCGACCAGGGCCCCTTCGACATCGACCAGGACGAGGGCTGGTTCACGATCGAGGCCACGACCCCGGCTCGGGGCCCCGTGCGCAACCCGGGCCTCGGCCTCGTCGGCTACACCTGGGAGGAGAACGGCCCTGCCCTCGCAGCTCGGGAGGGCCGGCAGAAGCTCGAGGACGCCATCGCGGCCCTGGCCCGCCTACCCTTCGTGGACCTGCTCTACATCCGCTGCGACTGGCGCGACGTGCAGGCCCGCCCGGGGCGCCTGGACCTCGCTCCGGTCTGGGCCCTCACCCGGGAGGCCGCCCGGCGCCACGGCCGGCGCGTGGCCTTCCGCGTCCAGCTCTCGAACCCCGAGTTCGAGCCGCAGCGCCTGGCCCTACCGGATTTCGTCCGCGACCGCGTCCCCCTCGTCACCCTCGAGCGGGCGCGGCCGGGTCCGAACCGGGTCGAGCCCCGCTACGACCATCCAGAGTTCCAGAAGGCCTTCCGCGAGCTCAACGACCTGCTGGCCGCCGAATTCGACGCGGACCCGCTCGTCGAGTTCATGGACCTCATGATGTACGGCTTCTGGGGCGAGGGGCATACGAGCGACTGGGCGAGCCCGTTTCCCGACGCCCTCACCGCCGAGCGCACCTTCGTGACCATGACCCGGATGCAGATGGACGCCTGGAGGCGCGCCCCCCTGGTCGTCAACATGCAGCCCGACATCAGCCGGGTGGGCAACCGCGAAGTGCAGGACCTGGCGGTGCGAGGCGGGGCCTGGCTCCGCTCGGACAGCGTGATCCTCGATGAGCCCATCCAGATCGAGGCCCTCGCCCACCGCCCGCCCTGGCTGGCCGTGGTCATGGAAGACGGCTACCACCGGCACTACCGCCGGGACACGGAGGGTTATCGCCTCGACGCGGCCGGCGTGGACCCGATCGAGACCACGATGCTCCACGCCCTGGACATGGGCGCGAACTACTGGTCGCTCTGGACGGAGGCGGAGAACCTCGCCCGCTACCGGGAGGCCCGGCCCATGGCCTTCGAGGCCCTCGAGCAGCGGATCGGCTGGCGCGTCCGGCCCTCCTGGATCTGGCAGCGGAAGCGCTACGGCACCGCCGAGCTAGTGGTGGCCTTCTCGAACGACGGGGTGGCCGGGGTGCCGGGCGTCCTCCACGTGCGCGTCGAGGACGCCTTCGGCCGCGTGCTCGCGGCGGGGGGGCTCGACGCGGGCCATCCCCACGCGCGCCGGCTGCGCCTGGCCTCCTTCGTCCTGCCCCCGGGCCTGGAGGGGCGGGACGTGCGGCTCAGGAGCGAGATCGAGATCCGCGGCGTGCTCCGTCCCGCGCGCTGGGCCTGCGCGCAGCCCCTCGAGCCGGACGGCTCGCTCGCGGTCCGCCTCCTCCGAGACGACGACCCCCGCTGGCGGAAGGGGGTCTGAGGCGGAGATGCCCGGTGATCCAGACCTTCCAGCGCTCCATCTTCTGCTCGTAGGCCTCAGGGGTCATGAACGCAATCTCCGCGTTTCCCGTTTCGGAAAGCCCGACGAAGGTGTAGGCGACCTGGACGTCCGTCTCCTGCTCCCCGCGCGGTGCACACCGCACCGCCACCCGCGCCACGTAGCGCCCGGCCTCCACTCGGTGGTACTCCACGGCGTGCCCTTCGCGATCGAGCTGGGTGACCACCCAGATCGCCTCTCCTCGCTCCTCCCGGGTCCGGAAGACGAGACCGCGCTCCCAGGTGGCGGCGGGGGGGTGAAGCAGCTCGGGGCTCCATCCCGGAACCCACCGCGTCTCCCCGAGGGGCGAGAAGAGCTCGAAGGCCTCCGCAACCGGGCTCTCGATCCGGAAGCTGCCGAGGAGCTCGACCGACCGTGCCTGGAAGTCGCCCATGCCTTCATCGTCTCACGCCCATCGAGGAGGCTTCCATGGCCGTGATCGGCGTCGACCTCGGGGGCACGAAGCTGGCCCTCGCCGTCTTCTCGGAAGAAGGACGGATGCTCGCTCGCCACGCGGTGCGGCTCGGCGGACGGAAGGGACCGGAGGTGGGAGGCCTGATCGCGGAGGCGACACGCTCCTTCCGCGAGACGGGAGGGCGGGAGGGGGGCCTCGGCGTCGCCGTGCCCGGAATCTACCGGGGCCGGGCCGGGGACGGTCTGGGCCCCGAACATCCCGGGCTGGGAGGACTACCC
>WNFJ01256445.1_pt1 | contig 11691 bp, 15 predicted proteins | sample 5400461 | NCBI WGS metagenome assembly WNFJ01 (sample SAMN13153349, study PRJNA577476) | soil metagenome | isolation source: 115 cm saprolite on Douglas fir-dominated hillslope | place: USA:California | collected 2013-09-17
CCTGGCAGATTGGCTACATCGACAACCGTATGAAGACAACTTCGCCAACACCTGACGCAATTCTGCAAACTGCGTTCGGCTTCTGGAATTCCAAGGTCCTGCTGACTGCGGTCACGTTCGATCTCTTCAGCACACTCGGTCAGAGCCGGCTCACAGGCCCCGAGATCAGCAAGAAACTTGACCTGCATCCTCGCGGCGTCGCAGATTTTCTCGATGCGCTCGTGGCAATGAAATTCCTCGAACGTGAGGGCGACGGCACCGACGCGAAATACTTCAACACGCCCGCCACCGCTCTGTATCTCGACCGCAGCAGCCCGCGCTACATCGGTGGAATCCGGGAGATGCTCAATGCGCGGCTGTTCAAGTACTGGAATGATCTGCCCGAAGCGCTACGCACCGGGAAACCGCAAAACGAAACCAAGCACGGCGGCAAAAACATATTCGATGAATTGTATGCCGACCCTGAAAAGCTCGAGTCCTTCCTCGACGGGATGACCGGCCTGTCGCGCATCAACTTCGAAGCCCTCGCCGACAAATTCGATTTCTCGCGCTATCGCAGCCTGTGCGATGTCGGCGGTGCAACTGGATTGCTCTGCATCGAAGTCGCCAAAAAACATCCGCATATCGAATGCATCACTCTCGACCTGTCGCCGGTCGAGCCTGTAGCGAAAAAGCACATTACTGCGGCCGGGTTGGCTGACCGCATCCGCACTGCGACGGGCGATTTCTTTCAGGACCCGCTGCCGAAGGCCGACGTGATCACGATGGGAATGATCCTGCACGACTGGAACCTGGAGAAAAAGCTGAAGCTCATAAAAGCGGTCTACGATGCGCTTCCACCCGGCGGCGCATTCATCGCAGTCGAAGCGCTGATCGACAACGCGCGCCGCGAGAATGTCTTTGGTCTGCTGATGTCGCTAAACATGTTGATCGAATTCGGCGACGCGTTTGATTATTCGGCCGCCGATTTTGAAAATGGTGCCGCGAAGTCGGCTTCAAGCGCTTCGAAGTTATTCATCTTGCCGGTCCGTCGAGTGCCGCGATCGCGTACAAGTAGGTAGGGCGAGCAGTCCTCTGCACGCCGAAAAGGCGGCGTCCACCGGAGTGGTCTTCCTACCTGCAATTTCTGCGACTCACCGTTTGCTGTTTCCTGCTTTCCTGATTGCTCATCTCTGCGTCCTCTGCGCTCTGTGGATCACAATCATCGGGTGTTCTCAGTTGACACCGATTCTCGCGGAGGTATATGGCATTGCAATATATGGCATCGCCAGTTCCAGATCGCGAATTAAAAAAAGGCAGCGCCGAATTGATGATTCTGGCCCTGCTGGAAGATCGTGCCCGGCACGGATACGAGATTGGCCAGTTGATCGAGTTGCGTTCGCGCGGCGCGATTCGATTTAACGTGGCTTCCCTTTATCCGTTGCTTTATCGACTTGAAAAGCGGAACTGGATTCGGGGCCGCTGGATTGAAAAGGCTGGTCAACGCCGGCGTCGCTACTATCGCCTGACGGCCTCTGGCAAAAGCGTGCTATCGAAGCAACGCGCCGGCTGGCGTGAGTTCGTGGAAGCTATCAACCTGATCACCGGGATTCAACATGCCTGATTTCAAGATCGAGATCAGAGCCCGCCTGGCCGCGGTTCAGTTATCTCCAGTGCGGGAGGCGGAGATCGTTGCAGAACTCTCGCAGCACCTGGAGCAGCAATACGAGCGGGCCCTCAGCTGTGGTGCGTCGGACGACGAAGCGCTCCGCCAAGTCCTCGAGGACTAGGCCTGCTCCTCGCGCTGGCCGGCATCCAGGTATTGAAAACATTAATTCCCGTTACCATTGCGCAGGTGGAAACGATCACGATCGATGGAAGAGTGCTCATCTTTACCGCCTTCGTGGCGTTGGTGACTGGAATCGCCTTCGGGCTCGTCCCTGCCATCCAGGGGTCGCACTTCAATCTGAACGACACGTTAAAAGAAGGCGGACGTGGTTCCGGCGGAGGCAGCAAAGGAAATCGAATCCGGGGCCTGCTTGTCATCGGCAAAGTGGCCGTTTCATTCGTGCTGCTGATCGGTGCCGGACTGTTGATCAACAGTTTTTTACATTTGCGAAATTTAGACCCGGGATTTCGCAGCGATCACCTGCTGACGATGAAAGTGAATCTCTCGGAAGTGAAATATCTCGACCGTGAACGACGCATTCTTCGATGAGGTAATGCGACGTGTCCGTGAGCTACCAGGAGTGCAATCAGCCGCTGTCGCCGGTAATCTTCCACTCACATACAACGGCGATTCGATGAACATTAGCGTGGAAGGCGTTCCTGATCCGCCGCCTGATCAGCAACCGGATGTCATCTTCCGTGCGATCGGAGGCGGATATTTCGCCCCAATGGGTATTCCGATCGTCCGCGGTCGTGACTTCACAGATCAGGATAACGGCGACTCGAAGGATGTCGTCATCATCAGCGAGAAAACCGCACAGCAATTCTGGCCTGGACAGGATCCGATCGGCAAAAGGCTGAAACCGGGCACTTCAAATTCACCATGGCGAGCAGTGATCGGAATTGTGAAAGATGTCCGGCAAAACGACTTTGTCGCCTCACCGAAGAGGCAGATGTACTTCACGTATCGGCAGCTGAAAAATATCCCAGCTAACGCCCTTGTCGTTCGAACAAGCATCGAGCCAATGAGCCTTGCCGCTCCGGTGCGAAATGCGATTTGGTCCGTAGACAAGGATCAAACCGTCGCAGACATCGACACCATGGATCACATCGTGGCAGGAGCAGTGGTACGCCAACGCTTCAGCATGCTCTTGTTAGGCTTGTTTGCGGCAGTCGCTCTCCTGCTTGCGTCGATTGGAATCTACGGTGTGATGAGCTATTCCGTCGCGCAACGCACACGCGAGATCGGCATTCGCATCGCGCTGGGTGCCCGCCGGGCTGACGTGTTGCAAATGACCGTGAAGCAGGCACTGAAACTCGTCAGCGTCGGTATGATGATCGGATTGGCGGCCGCATTTCTTCTGACGCGAGTACTGGCGAGCTTGCTCTTTGGCATCAGTGCGACGGATCCAATTACGTTCATTGGCATCTCTGTGGTTCTGCTCGCGGTGGCAATCCTCGCCAGCTACGTTCCGGCGCTGCGCGCAACGAAGGTCGATCCGATCGTCGCTTTACGCGCGCAATAACTGCCGCGCGATACGCAGTCTTTAACGAAGCGCTCTTGAAAAGGGCGTCACTAGTTGCAGATGCGGCTCGGGTTTATCGACGATTCGCCACGTCAGGTCGGTCTCGGAACGATTGCCCTGGTAGTGCATTCGAATTCCGTTGGTCGTCCACTGCTTGAACGTCAGGTACTCTAGACTCTTCCCGCCTTCCTCATTATTGGCGTCCCGCGTTTTCTGCATGTCAGGCTCCGGGAGCTCAAGGCGTCGCCATTTGCCGCCAGCGAGAAGGAACACTACGCAATCAGTGAGGCTACGACCGTTGTCGATGTTCAATGCGACCGCTGCTGAGTCGTCTCGCCAATGCGCTGAAATCCGACAGTGCGCGTCGTCGGGGTCGAACGCTTCGATATCTGTGGATGCGAGCGTTTCTTGATTGCCAGTGGCTTTGAGCTCTGCCTTGCATCCGAAATCATTGCAATCGCCCAGCTCCACCGTGAACTTTTTATCCGGCGAGGTCGCGCTGACTACGTCTGACGAAGCGGTCGCGGTCGCAACGAACACGCTGCAGGCAGCCAGCACTACGAGCACTATCCGATTGATCGCAGGCTCAATAATCACGAGCGAGAAAATTAGCTCAGCTTTTCTCCGGTGCACGCGTTGAGGTCTTGCCGGCCTCCTGATTCGTCAAATATCATCGGCACATGTTGCGAACCATCACTCTATTTCTCGCGTTAACAGCGACTGCTTTTGGACAAAATTCAGCGAAGGACGAAGCGCAGGTGTGGGAATTGGAAAAGGCGTACTGGGAATACGTAAAAGCCAACGACATGGAGAAGTATCGCGCGCTGTGGCACGAGAATTTTGTTGGCTGGCCATTTGTCAGTCCCGCGCCCGTGCGAAAGGATCACATCACCGACTGGATCACTTCGAACACGTCGAAAGGCATTACCCTCCACTCGTACTCGATCGAGCAGCTCGCCATTCAGGTAACCGGCGATATCGCGATGGACTATTATCGAATTAAGGCAAGGTGGGCGAACGGCACGGGCGCCGAAGTCAGGACCGACAGATTCCGGATTACGCACACGTGGACTCGAACGCACGGCACGTGGCAAATCATTGGCGGCATGTCCTCGCCCGTGAATGCAACAAGTCAGTAGAAACAGAACTCAGTCATCCCCATGAAAAAAAGGCCAGGTCGAAAAACGACCTGGCCTTTTGGGCGAGATAGCCCACAACAAATTTGCCGGGCAGCGGATCTATTTTCCGCCCTTCGGCGCAGGAGGGACGACAACCTCCTTGTGTTGCGCACAAGCCCCAAGTCCCAACGCCGTGACCAAAACCGTTACCACCACGATCATTTTCAAAAATTTCAATCTATCTCGCCTCCTTTCGCAGCAAGTTGCTCCGGTCTGTTTAGGCAGGGAACCCAGGGGAAGCAATGCTTTTCTTAAGTTTTTTGAGCCCCGTGGCCGGCGGCCTTATTTCGAGTAGCCGGTTGTCCCTGCGCTTGTGGTGACAGTCTCTTTCTTCTGAGCACAAGCCCCAAAGCTCAAAGCAGTGGCCAAAACGGCCACGATCACGATCGCTTTTAGAAGTTGTTTCAATCTATATCGCCTCCTTTCGTTGCAAGCTGCACCGCCCGTGTAGGATCACACGGACAACAACGTATTTGTCAAGTGCTTTGGATGTATTGCCGGGCTCGCCCAGAAATCCACATCCCAAGCTCCCAGCACTAAAAACGCCCAATCTTGAATTGCAAATTGCGGAGCGACAATTTTTCTAAGTTTGATGATTGGCGCGTGTTCGGAGCTTGGACTTTGGGATTTGGAGCTTTTTGAGTCAGGCCTCGATTACAACCGGCGTACCCTCATCGACAATTTCGAACAATTCGATCACGTCCTCGTTACGCATCCTCACGCAACCGTGACTCGCAGCCGTGCCGACTTTATCCTCGTGTTTGGTGCCATGAATGTAGACGTAGCGGTCGCGCGTATTCGCATTCTGCTCGTCCAGTCCGTCGAGCCACAAAATACGCGACGTCACCAGGTCCTCCGTGGGAGGAGGCGTTTCATCGGGCTGAAGCGGAACGCGCCCCACAAAAACGGTTCCGTTCGGCATATCGCTTCCGATCTTCTCCGCCACGCGAAAACGGCCGGTCGGCGTTTTGAAGCTCCCCTCCTCCGTCCCGATACCGAATCGCGACGTTGACACGGGGTACGTGCGGATCGGCTTCTCATCCTCCACGACCGTGAGCTGCTGGTCTCGAATTGAAACGTGAATGCTCTTCATTTGAATTTTTCTGCTAGCGACAAATTTCTGTTACAGCGTTACAATCGACATGCTCATGGGAGGTTATCACATCGCCGTCGTGGGCGCGACCGGCGCCGCCGGCACTGAATTGTTGCGCGTATTGGAACGCAGAAGTTTTCCGGTCGCAAGTCTGCGTCCGATTGGTTCGGCGCGTTCAGCCGGGAAATCCGTGCAATTCTGCGGCGACTCGATCCCGGTAGAAAAAATCGATGCCAGATCATTCGAAAAGATCGACATCGCTTTCTTCAGCGCCGGCGGCGACGTTTCCCGAAATTATGTCCCAATCCCGTGCCAGGCAGATGCCATTGCGATCGACAAATCTTCGGCCTTCCGAATGGATCCGCATGTGCCGCTCGTCATTCCTGAGATCAACGCAGAGGACTTGAAACTCCATCGCGGAGTCATTGCGAATCCCAATTGCACAACCACCGTGATGCTGATGGCACTCTATCCATTACATAAGATCTTCCGCGTGCAACGGGTCTTCGCTGCAACGTATCAAGCAGTCTCTGGCAGCGGCACTAGAGGAGTTCAAGAGTTGACCCGGCAAACAAAAACGTGGAGGGAAGAAAACTGTAGCCGTCGCCCTGTGGGCGACGCAAGAGAAACGGCTTCGGATCAACCGGGGTCAACGCCCCCGGCTACAGACTCGGACCCGGCTACAGTTTTTCCACACCCGATCGCGTTCAACTTGCTGCCACATGTCGATTCCTTCCTCGAAAGCGGTTACACAAAGGAAGAGGTAAAAATGCAGGATGAGACGCGCAAGATCATGCACTTGCCGGACCTGCGCGTTTCAGCAACGTGCGTGCGAGTGCCGATTTAGTTCGAGCGACCCGTTTCGTTGGAACGAGCGCGCGAAGTCCTAGCGAAAGCACCGGGATTGGAGCTCGTGGATGAACCGCATACGAATCGCTATCCGACCCCGCTCAATGTGGCCGGGAAGGACAACTGCCAGGTTGGCCGGCTGCGCCTGGATTGCGCGCTAGAGAACGGCCTGTCCTTCTGGGTGTCGGGCGACCAACTGCTCAAAGGCGCGGCGTTAAACGCCGTACAGATCGCCGAATTATTGTAGAGGCGCTTGTGCCAAGCGCCTGGCGTCTGACAAACTTATCGCGGCGGTGGGGGGGGCGTTTCTTTCGGTGCTCTCTTCTTCCCCCCTTCTTGCTGCTGCTGCCCCTGCCCACGCTCGGCTGAGCCAGGTGCGCCGCCGCGTTGCTGCCCCTGCGGCTGTTGCTCCCGCTGCTGCTGCTGTTGCGGCTGTTGCGGCTGCTGTTGCGGCTGACCATAAGCACCCTGCGCTCTCTCTCTTTGACCGCGTGCTTGACCTGCAGGTCCGCCGCCGGGAGGCGGCGTGACCGGTTGACGAAATCCAGATGGCGGGCCTCCGCCACGCTGCTCACGTTCGCCTGCGCCCATAGGCGCCGGCGTGCCGAACCGTTGACGCTCGGGTACTCGCTCGCGTTCCTGCGGCGGAACCTGTCCTTCTCCACCCTGGCCGGGACTGGGTTCCTCGCGTAATTTTCGCGCTGGCGGCCGGCTACGTTCCGGCTGCCCCTGTGCACCTTGGAAACGCGATGGCGATATACCTGTCTCTGGTCCAGTCGCGCCGCGTCCCGCACCAGGCTCGGGAGATCGCTCCTCTTGTTTGCCTCGGCCTCTGCCGCGTTCAAACGGCGAGGGCGATAGACCTTCGCGCGGTCCCGACGGCGGTGGTGTTATGCCCGCACGAGCTCGTCCGCCTGGTCTACCGCCTTCAAGCGGTGAAGGCGACACGCGTTCTGAGCCTTCGTCGGGCTTTGCCGTTGCTCCGGGCCTGCCTTTTTCACGCTCAACCGGTGACGGCGAAACGCCTAACGAGGGCGCCTGTGTTGCCCCCGGGACCACACGACCCGCTCTGCCATGCGGACCAGGCGTACCTGCCGGACCGCGATCCGCGCCCGCTGGACTTGTCCCGGCTGCCGGTGCCGGGCTGTCCGCCTCGCGCGCGGCAGCACGAGTTGGCGGCGGAATATTCTTTGGATTTTCGGCTTTGATTTTTTGTTCCAGTTCCGCCTTGTTAGGCACGCCGTTCCAGCCGTGCTCGATCTTTGGCTGTGCAACCTTCGCCTTCACCGCTGGCGGTTTCGCCGTCGGCAGTGCCTTCGCGAACTTCTGAGGAGCGGCGATCAGGAGTTTGTTCCCCTGCACTTTCGTCAGCGTTCCCGACTTAACTGCGGTCGTTAGATTGGTCGTTGTCTCCCGCTCGATCGCCAGCCGCTGAATCGGACGGCTTGAGTATCTATTCACTACGGCGTAATCCGGGCCGTAATTGTAGACCACGTTGTTTTGGACGTAGATGTTTGTCACGTTCACGGTGTTCGTGATGTAGGTGACGTTCTGCACCGGCGGAAAAATGCGGTCACGCAACACCGGCTCGCCGATGAAACGCACATCACAGAAGTTGTAATATTCCGGGCCGATATCGAACTGGACATCGACGTTCGCGCCGATCGGCTGGCTTTCATAAACAACGCCCGGCCCGCGCGGAGGCAAAGGCGCCCACCCGATATAATCGCCACCAGTCCGCCACGATACCCAGGCCGGTCCCCAATCCAGATCAGTGCCGGGGAACCAGACCCAGCCATAGTCCGCTAGATTGGCCCAGCGCCCGTAGTGATACGTCGCCCAGCCGAAATCCTCATAGCTGATCCAGGTCCATCCGTAATCCGTGTATGCCCAGTATCCGTCCGAGTAGGGGCGCCAGTTCGGATCGCTCACCGCGAGGTCCGGCTGCCAGCCGTAGCCGTAACCTTCGGCGTCAATCCAATTGCCCCCGGAAAGATTGTCGTAGATGAAATCGACCGAGAAATCGGCGGCACGCGCCTGCGGAACCGCAGACACAGCAAACGCCAGCATGCTTAATACAAAGAAAAGTTTTTTCATAGTCGTGAGATAATGTTTACGAGGCGTTCGACTTTTCCGCGCCGGGATTTATTCAACTTCTAATTCGCAAAGCGCCTCCGCCCTGCGCGTGCACAAACATCTAACCACGAATGGACACGAATCGACACTAATCAAAGAAAGAGAACCACGGATTACACGGATGCCACGAATATTCTAGGGCGTTTGATTCGCTCGCATTTCTCGCTGACGAAAAGACGATCGACGCAGTGGTGCACAATCTCGAGATAATTGGCGAGGCGGGCAAAGCAGCTTCCCACCGAATTCAAGAAGCGACACTCGGCGATTCCATGGCTGCAAATAGCGGGTTTGCGCAACCGCATCGCGCATGATTATGCGGGCTCCGCGCCAAAGCGAGTGAGCGTACCGCCTTCTCGGGTAAACGTTCGCACCGAGCAGCTGTAGATTACTCCAGGATCAGAACGAGACTGCCGTGCGCTGACGCAAACTTTCCACCTGACGCACGGGAACGTCAGTCAATATCCAGCTCCGCTTTCGCCTGTTCCCATGGCACACTGGACTTGCCGCCATTACGCTCAATTGCACTGCGGAGTTCAATCAGGTCTTCCATATCTTCGATGCGTTCCTGAAGCCGGCGCATTTGGTCGGCAAGCGACTCCAACGTTGGTTTCTTCGGATTGGTAACGCTACCCATATGCTTTCTTGCGATCCCTCGCAGCGTAAACGCTGATTAAGTCTTTTTCCAGAGTGAAAAGCACTCGCAACGTGCCCACGCGCAACCGATACTCGTGCGTTTTCGCAGTGAGTTTTTTCACGTCCCCGGAAAGATCCAGTTGCAGGGCATCCAATCTGCGGCCAACATTGCGGCGCTGCTCTTATGGCAGGGCTTTTAGCTGTTGTCGCGCCTCTTCTTTGATCTCAAGCCGGTAACGCATCGTCGTGTTGCAGCCATAGACTATTGTCCCTGCCCGGAGAATCCAAGGCGCTCATCGGTAAAGATTTTTTCGGCGAGGGCACCGCTGCAACGGACGCGAAACGATGCTTTCAAAGCAGCTCGCTGCGGCCCGCACACGGCGGGCAAGCTATCCGCTCGTCATTTCAAACATCCGTGTCCCATCCGTGGCATCCGTGGTTCTGCCTGTAATTCGTGTCATTCGTGTCCATTCGTGGTTAAACGGAACCAGCTTGACGGCGAGTCACGAAGGACAGATAGGGGAATGGTGGGGAAAGAACATGCAAGAGAGAGCTCGCTAAAGCTCGTCAGTGGTACGGGAAAATCCCCCAAACGCGCCATGAACAAAATAATGGAACGGACGGTCTTAAATAGAAAACAGAACGGAGTCTCGTGACTAGAAAGATGATGCGCATATTTCTGATTGGAACCCTATTCGGCGTGATGATCACGGCCGCGGTGACGTATGCGTTCGCAATTCCAGCTAACAGCAACCATTGGCGAATGGAAATTTACAAGCGCGGTGGCGCAGCCTGGACTGTCGACAGAACTGGCCATGTTGGCTGGAGGTGGATGGTCGAACCCATCCCCGATACTCCCCCTCAAAAGCGAATCATCACGCCGCCATCTGCGGTAAAGGTTAGCGAGCAGCTGTAGAATAAGACGCGCTGCCGCATTCTTTCTGTAGCCACCGCCCTGTGGGCGGTCGTGATGCGACGTGGACGGCTCACGGAGCCGTGGCTACTTTGAATTAATCAAGCAGGTGATCCTTTATAAGAATGACCTGGCGAGCTACACGAGATGCCTCCCGAAGCAGGATCATCGGCTCGGTGGTGTGGTGCAGTACATCAACGTTTGCGATCAGATCACCGCGCAGTTGCGGCTCCTCCAACGCTACGGCTTGCGAACAGGTTAACGTACCAATTCACATCGGTCCGAACCTTACGTGGTTCGAAGGGGACTAGACTATCCGCCCGTACAAACATGACATTCATGGCAAATCCCTCGAGCATTTCGATCAGCTCGCCCCAATTGGCGCCGGCCTGCTTCAGCCCATAGGGCCAGAACTCCAGCAATAGTTTGATCTCCCGGTTTTCGTTCACAATGCGCCTTGCCCCCTGCAGGGCATGCAGTTCGTAACCTTGAATGTCGAGCTTTAACAGATCAACGCGTTCGCCGGGTTTGAAATAATCGTCGAGTGCCACCATTCCAACTTGAAGAGCGCGACGCGTGTCCCCTTCGCTCACGTACACCCGATGATCGACATTCAGCTTGTCGGAGACGTAAAGCATGGTCTCTCCACTATTCTGTCCAACCGCCGCCGGGCAGAGGTGTACATTTGGCAGCTTTCGCGTGGCACGACGCAGTCGCATGAAATTATCAGGACAAGGTTCAAACGCATGGACGACACCGTTTGGCCCGACGCAACGCGACAGGAACTCAGAATAGATCCCGACGTTCGCGCCCGCATCCACCACGACCGCGCCGGCAAACAAAATCTTTTGCAAAAGCTGACGCTCCGCACGATCGGCGTGCGCTTTGAAGATGCGATACGCAAAGTGATAGGCCGGAAAGGCGTATCTATAGGCTTTGTTTCCGATCCGACGAAAAACGGAAGCTCCCAGCATCAGCGTCGCGTCATAATTAGGGTAAAGAACGAGGCGCACAGCCACGGAAAATAACGGCTTAACGCCAGGTCGATTGGAAACATTACGCGGTAAAGAAGACCGGGAATGGGAAGCTTGCGGGATATTCCGCCAGTCATCATGTACGAGAGCGCACTAAAGGGGCGAACGGAGAGCCTATAAATATCGTAGTTCCCATTTAAGCGCTCCAGCCAATCGCGACGGCGATAAAAAATCAGCCAGGGCAATGCAATGTTAGCTGAGGCCAGCGGCCCGTGAACGTTTCCTAACTCGGGTTCGGCGATCCGCAAATCCACCGGCTCGTGATGCAAACACCTAAAGATTAAAGTTGATAACAGAGAAAAGAAAGGTTCGGTGGCAATCACTTTTCCGCCGGGTTTCAACTTTTTAGCCGCTCGATTCAGAAATGCAATAGGACTCTTCAGGTGATGTAACACATTCGTCAGCGTAATAACATCAAGGCTTTCGTCCTTGATAGCATCCAGCTTATCAATGTCGTGGCAGTCGAACACAAGATCAAGGTAGTCCAAGTCAAGCACGTCGCTAGTAACAACGTTCCGAAGAAACTGTTTCAGAGGCGATGTGCCACTTCCTACCTCGAGTACTGAAAGCGTCGCCGGATTGGGAAAGTCCTTGAACTGATCGCGGTAAAGCTCGCGATACCAAAACAAAAGGTTCTTGTTGGCGCTGAGTCGCGCGCGATTCCGCAACGTTGCAGCAAGGT
>WNFJ01226221.1_pt2 | contig 11689 bp, 7 predicted proteins | sample 5400461 | NCBI WGS metagenome assembly WNFJ01 (sample SAMN13153349, study PRJNA577476) | soil metagenome | isolation source: 115 cm saprolite on Douglas fir-dominated hillslope | place: USA:California | collected 2013-09-17
GAGGAGCTGAAGGTCTACGGCCGCAAATTCCCGGTATTCGACAACACCCTCATCAAGAAGAAACGCTGGCGTGAGGCGACGGCGACGGCACGACCCATCGTCTACCTGCCCTATACCCAGGATACCCTCGATCAGCGCTTCGTCACAGGCGGCAGGGATTTCCTGCTCACCACCGCACGGCGCGCCATGGACGAACTTCGTAACGCGAACGTGCCGAGCGCGGCCTTTCCGGGCGAGCTGCTCGCGGATGTGATACCACCCGAGGTGATCACGACGCTCGCGGTCATAGAACAGACCGACGACGAGGACTTCCTCGAAAAGGGCAGAGATGCATTCGACGAGGTACTCAGCCAGTACGGCCTGAAGCGCGAGGAAGCGTATCGCTACAGCGTCTCGAGTGCGAAAGCGCTGGGCGCGATGCAGTTCACCAACCGGCACGGCAATGGCACCTATTCGCTCGTCGTGCGCAGGTGCCACGGCGCGCAACTGGACTCAAACTTCGAGCGCGGCGCGACCCGCCTGCCGAACGCCATGAAGGCGGCCGTCTGCCTGCTGGACATCGAGCTATCACAGATGAGCAGTGAAATCCGCTCCGCCTATCGCACGAATCCGGAAGTGCTCGGCATCTTTGCAGTCGCCGCCTACAATGGCGGCCCGCGCAACGTCGCAAAGCTTTATCGCGCGCTCGACCGCATGGGCGTCCAGCTCGGCGAGCTGCGCCGCGCGGGCCAGCTCACCCCGGGCTCCGCAGTCGCCTGCCCCTGTGTCTGGCGCGAGGAAGCCTCTGTGGTGCGAGCAGTCAGCATTCCGCCTTACAACCGCGAAAATAGCGGCTACATCGAAAAGTATCAACGCATCCTCAGCCTGTTCGATTGAGCCCGCATTGGCAGAAATGGCGCTAAAGCAAATAAAATCTCACATAAACCGGCCCGGCCCGGAATCGTTCCCGGACAGCAAGTTTGAGCGCCTATAATGCAACAGTACCCTTCGAATCGAGTCATCGAACCATGATTGATACGCGCCGCAAAGCGGCAAGGGCCCGCTGAAGATGGGGCCGAAGGACCATGGAGTAGAACAGCGCGCACCCGTCGAGTTTTTGCGCCGCATGCTGGCGACCATCGAGGCCGGCGCAGTTGAGCTTCCCGCCTTTCCGCAAGTTGTCATCCAGGTGCAGGAGGTTCTGAAGAATCCGAACTATTCGGTCCAGATGATTGTACGCCCGATTTCCGCGGATCCGACTCTCGCCAACCGGCTGCTCAATATGGCTAACTCGACCGCTTTCAACGCAACGGGCAGGGTGATCATTGACCTGGGTGTCGCGCTGACGCGCCTCGGTGCTCAGAAGGTCTACAGCGTCGTCCTGGCGCATGCTATTCAGGATGTGCGACGACTTGAATTACTTCAATCGATCGCGAGACCGCTCGAGGAGTTATGGTCCGAGAGTGTGGCAGTTGCTCATTTCTGTGGCGCGGTGGTCAAACGCTTGAAGCTTGCCATGCCCGATGCGTTCGCTGCGGGTCTGCTGCATCGCGTGGGCCATCTCTACATTCTTGTGCAATTGGCGAGGCAAGAGGCGTCGCAACCGCGTGTCACTCTGAGTAAGGGTCTTGTGGATGAATGGCATCCCACGATTGCCAAAGCCGTGCTGAAGAATTGGCACGTCAACGATGCGGTTTGCGAAGCGGTGGGCATGCAGGCAGATGTCCTTGCGGTGCGGTCGGGACCTCCAACACTGACTGACGTTCTGGTCGCCGGCATGCGGCTGGCGAATAGAATGATGAACAGTGGCGACACCAGCAGTTTCAGCTCGGGCGGTGTCTTGGCGCGGCTCAACCTGTCAATTGAGGAATGTCGCGGCTTGATTGGCGAGGCGGAAGCAGAAGTAAGGGCGCTTGCGCGTGCCTTGCACTCATAGGGATTTGCTGCCGGCCAACCTTGGCATAAGTAATGCCACAATCTATCGGCGCAACGCTGCAGATAGCGCTCTGATTGATTGGGTTATGGTCAGTGCGGGATGAACGCGAGACTGATTTCGCCGTTATGAAGGCGTATGCATTGCAGGGAGATGCCTAGGTCCTGCTCGTATCGACGGATGAGGCGGGCCTCGGTTTCCGTGACCAGTGACACTGCCGTGCCATGTGCGCCGGCGCGCGCCGTGCGACCGACCCTGTGCAGATAGGCCTTGCTCATCGTCGGTATGTCGAGATTGAAGATGTGGGTTACGCCGGGTATGTTGAGTCCGCGCGCCGCTAGGTCGGATGCAATCATGATGCGGATGGCGCCGCTGCGAATTCCATCCATCGCCTGCTTGCGGTCCATCTTGGATAGCTCGGAATTCAAGTCCGCGACAGCTAGTTTGTGATGGGTTAACTTCGAGGCGACCTCTTCCGCAACATCGTTGCGATGCACGAACACAATCGAGCGCGGCACATCGAACGCATGCAGCAGCTTGCGCAACATGTCTGGCTTGTCCCGGCTTTCACAAACCAGATACAGATGCTCGATGTTCTCGTTGACCGCCGCCGCACCCGCGCGAAGCATCAGGACATCCGGAGCCAGTGTTTCCAAGACCTGACGAGTCTGCTGCTCGATCGTCGCCGATGCGAAAATCAGCTGTCGACCTGGCGGCGCCGCGCTGACGATTGTCTGAATCCAATTCAGACTTTCGTCGTTCAGCAATCGGTCGGCCTCATCGATGACGACGGCGCGGATGTGCGCTGTCTTCAGCTTGCCCCGCTCAATTAGTTCCACAATGCGTCCGGGCGAGCCCACCACGACGTGCGGCTTGGTCTTGAGCTTGTCGATCTGTCGGTCGGTCGCCGTACCACCGATGAGCAGCACCGAGCGGATGGCGCGCGCTGCGTTTAGCGCAAGTTCACAGGATTGACGATGGATCTGAATGGCCAATTCGTGGGTTGGCGCCACGATCACGACCTGGGTCGCAGCTTGCGCAGGATCAATGCGCGTAAAGAGGGGCAGCAGATAAGCCAGTGTCTTACCGGTACCCGTCTCCGCTCGCAAATACGCGTCCTTCCCGGCAGCGAGCGGCGGAATTGCGGCGATTTGAATGGGGCTGGGGTCGGATATCTGTTGCTTCACGAGCGCAACTATCAGTTCGGGTCGCAGCGACAGATCGGTAAACTTCATGAAATCGAACTCGCTACGGTAGCCAGCAACACGTACTTATCGCGCGGGATGGTTGCTGGAAGGGCGGTAATTCTACGCTCTTGCACGTCGTTTGAATATCGTCCGAATGCCCTCGATGGCCGACGACGTCTCGACGGACCTGATTACCGTCCGCTCTCGGACGTCACGATCTCGCAGGTAGGGATTCGTAGAGGTAAGTTTTGTGCTCATCGGATAATTCTAGCAGTAGAACGACGAACTCGGTTTCCGGCCGAGCCCGCCGGGCCTGTGCCAGAAACGTGACCAACTCAGATTGAGTGTGCCAGGATTGTGCTTTGGTGTGCCTGCAAGATTACGCTTGATGGCCACAAGCAGAGCGATCTGGCCCTTCGGTACCTGCGGCGGGAGGATCCACTCGTTTCCACTATGACCCTAAAAAGAAAAGCCGGCTTCCAATTGCAGGCGCCCGGGCTATGGATGAGAATTTCACGATAACTTCACAACGGGACGAATCTCATGCGCTTCCTTCAGCGGCTCTCGATAGGCCTAGTGTTCTTTGCGTTGCCCGGCCTGGGCCTCGCAGCGTCGCCGGACATCTCCAGCATCCTGGAGAAGCTCGCCTCGGTCCATTCCATTGGTGAGGTTGCGATTTCGCCGGACGGCAAGCAGGTGATCTACGGCACATCGATCACCGGCCGGAGGGGCGGTGCAGACGCTGACGTCTCGGCACTCTGGCTGGCAGACGCGAAGGACGGCTCCTCCGTCACCCGCCTGACGGCGTGCCCCGGCTCAGTGTGCGATGAGCATGGGGCCGCGTGGTCGCCCAACGGCAAGTCGATCGCCTTCGTCACGACGGACGAGCATGAGCAGCCGCAAATCGCCGTTGCGAGAACGGCGGCGCACGAGGTGCGTGTGATCACGGCCGCTCGCGGCCCGCTCGATACGCCGCGCTGGTCGCCCGACGGTGCCAGAATCGCCTTCCTCTATTCGCAAGGCGCGCCCAGGGCCCCGGGCCCTCTCAATCCGCTCGGCCGCGATGCCGGCGTGCTGTCCGAGACCGTGTTCGAGCAACGGCTCGCGGTGATCTCTGTTTCAGGTGGTGCGCCGCGGCTGCTCGGCCCGCCGGACCTCAACGTTTACGAGTTCGACTGGTCTCCCGACGGCAAGCGCTTTGCGGTGACCGCGGCCCACGGCTCGGGAGACGATAACTGGTGGCTCGCCGAGCTCGACATCATCGACGCCGACGACGGCAAGGTCACGACGCTCGCGAAGCCGCCCGTGCAGATGGCATCCCCACGCTGGTCCGGGGACGGCAAGCGAATCGCGTATATCGGCGGGATCATGAGCGATGAGGCCATCACGGGCGGCGACGTCTACTTGATCGACGCGGCCGGCGGCGATCCTGTCGACGTCACGCCGGATCTCCCGGCCTCGGTGCACACCATCACCTGGAATGGCTCCGACAGGCGCCTGATTGCGACCGAGTTCGCGGCGGGAGAGGAGGTGCTAGCCGTCATCGATGTGAATGCCAAGGCCCAGCGTGAGCTCTGGCGCGCCCCCGAGATGATCTGGGGGAACAATCTGTCCGACCTCACTCCGGGCGATGTGGGCATCTCGCTCTCGAAGAATGGACAGATGTCGGCGGTCATTCGTCAATCCTATACGGCGCCGCCGGAGGTCGAGACCGGGGCACCGGGCAAGTGGCGGCCCATCACGAAGCTCAACGCCGGCGTTCAGCGCATCACCGGCAAGGCGAGCAATGTCTTTTGGAAGAACGACGGCGCGAGCATCCAGGGCATGCTGGTCGAGCCGCCGACCGTCGTTCCGGGCAAGCGCTATCCGCTGCTCGTCAAGGTGCATGGGGGCCCGGCGTCCTCGCACTATCCGATCTTTCCGGCCGGAGATGCCTCGTACGATGCCGCACTCGCGCACCTGGGTTATTTCATCTTCAAGCCCAACCCGCGCGGGAGCTATGGCCAGGGCGAGCGCTTCACGCGTGCGAACGTCAAGGACTTCGGCTACGGCGATCTGCGCGACATTTTGAGCGGGCTCGACGCCGTGGAGCGGCAGGCGCCGATCGATCCCGAGCGCGTCGGCATCTTCGGCTGGAGCTACGGCGGCTACATGACCATGTGGGCGCTCACGCAGACGGACCGCTTCAAGGCGGCTGTCTCGGGCGCGGGACTCTCGAACTGGCTGAGCTACTACGGCACGAACAACATCGATACCTGGATGCTCCCGTACTTCGGCGCGTCGGTCTATGATGACCCCGGGGTGTACGAGCGCAGCTCGCCGATGACCTTCATCAAGAACGTGCGCACGCCAACGCTGATCGTCTCGGGCGACCGAGATGCCGAGGTCCCCATCTCACAGTCCTACGAATACTGGAACGCGCTGCGGCGGCGCGGCGTCAAGACCGAGTTCGTCGTGTATCCCGACGAGGGCCATCACTTCTTCCGTCACGCCGATCAGATCGACGTCATGACGCGAGTGGCCGGTTGGTTCGACGCCAATCTCGGCGCGGGCGGTCGCTGAATCGTGTACTTTGTGCCCCTCGGGCCTATGGGAAAGCAATGAGCCGTCATCGATTCATGAGATCAGGGAGTCAAGGTATGAGACGATTTTTTGCGGCATGCGTGGCGCTCGGAAGCTCCTTCGCCGCGTGGGGTGCCTCGCCCTCTACCCTGGCGATCACGCATGTCAACGTCATCGATGCGACCGGAGCGCCGACGCAGCCGGACATGACGGTCATCGTCAGGGATGGGCGCATCGTCGAGTTCGGCAAGAGCGACGCGGTACACGCACCCGCCGGCGCCAAGACCGTGCAAGCCACGGGCAAGTACCTGATCCCGGGGCTATGGGACATGCACGTGCACACCGTGTTCGGCGATTGGTTGCCGCGGAACGAGAAAGTCGTGCTCCCGCTTTTCGTCGCGAATGGCGTCACGGGCGTGCGTGACATGGGCGGCGATCTCGACGTGCTCAAGGAGTGGCGCGCGGCGATCGCGGCCGAGCGGCTCCTGGGGCCGCGCATGATCATCGCCGGTCCCATGCTGGATGGTCCCGTCCCACGCTTTCCGAGTTCCGCGCCGGTGGCGAACGCAGCGGACGGCCGGAAGGTGGTAGACCATCTCAAGTCTCGGGGCGTCGACTTCATCAAGATTCAGTCGCTGATTCCGCGCGACGGCTACTTCGCGGCGGCCGACGAGGCGAAGAAGCTGGGCATCGTCTTCGCGGGGCACGTGCCGGATGCGGTGCGCGCGGCGGAGGCTTCCAACGCCGGCCAGAAGAGCATCGAGCACTTCACCGGCGTCTTCGAGGGATGCTCGACCATCGAGGATCAGCTGCTCAAGGGCCCGAAGAGTCTGGGATTGAACGTCAAGACCTTTGATCCTGCCCTCGCAAAGACCCTGATCGCGCTCATGGCGAAGAATCAAACCTGGCAGGTGCCGACCCTCGTATGGGAACGTGGACAGTGGCTGGTCGACGACATCGACAAAAGCCACGACCCGCTCACCAAGTACGCGCCGGCCGCGTGGAAGGATCGCACCTGGCCCATGTTCGTGAGCGACATCATGAAGACCATGGACACCGATCCCTTGCCGGTGCGCAAGAAATTCGTGCAGATGGAGCTCGACATGACGCTTGCCATGTTCCGCGCCGGCGTACCGTTCATGGCCGGCACCGATACGGCCGCGGGCGTCCACGTCTTCCCGGGCTTCAGCCTCCATGAGGAGCTCGCCTTGTTCGCGCGCGCGGGCTTGACGCCGATGCAGGCGCTGCAGACGGCGACGCTCAATCCGGCCAAGTTCATGAATCGGCTCGCGGACATGGGCACCGTCGAACAGGGCAAGCTCGCCGACCTCGTGCTGCTCGATGCGAATCCGCTCGACGATATCGACAATACGCGCAAGATCCGCGCCGTCGTGCTCGCGGGACGCTACTTGGATCGTGCGGCGCTCGATCGGATGCTGCACGGGGTAGAAGTCGCCGCGGCGGCAGAGCGCGACCCGCCGGTGAAGCAGGGCGCCGGGAAATGAGGGTGGATCGGGCCGTCGGCGGCACGGCGACGGGTGCGCTCGCCGCACTCATGATGATAATCGGCGCCGCGACGGACCTCGCCGCGAAGCCCGTCACCGTGGCGGATCTCCTGGCTGGATCGCCTGCCGCGGATTGGCGCGCGCCGAATCCCGAAGACACGCTGTACCTGGAGCTGCCTCGCGGACGAGTCGTGATCGAACTCGCGACCAGGGTTGCGCCTCAGCACGTCGCGAACGTCAAAGGGCTGGCGCGGGCCCATTACTTCGATGGTCTGGCAATCATTCGGGTTCAGGACAACTACGTGGTTCAATGGGACGATCCTGATCACCACCGCCCCGTGCCGGCCGCTGTGCGCCCCTCCGTGGAATTCACGGCCGATGCCCGCGCCGCCCCGCGCTTCGAGCCCCTGCCGGACCGCGACCTCTATGCCGCGGAGGTCGGCTTTCTCGACGGCTTTCCGGCGGCCCGCGATCCGCGCACACACACGCTTTGGCTGGCGCATTGCTACGGCATGGTCGGCGCCGGGCGCGACAATCCGCCGGAGAGCGACGCCACGGAGATGTACGCGGTGATCGGTCACGCACCGAGGCAGCTAGACCGCAACGTATCGTTGTTCGGACGGGTCTTGAAGGGAATGGAACTTCTCTCCAGTCTGCCGCGCGGGAGCGGCGAGATGGGGTTCTACGTCGCCTCGGAGCACCCGGTTCCCATCGAATCGGTTCGCATTGCGGCGGATCTCCCGGCCGCCGAGCGCACGCCGATCGAGGTCCTTCGCACCGAGAGCGCCACGTTCCGCTCGGTGCTCGAGCAGCGTCGCGAGCGCCATGAATCATGGTTCAAGTTCAACCCGGGGCACATCGATCTATGCAACGTGCCCCTTCCCGTCCGCACGCCGGGCAGGAACTAAAAGACGGGCCGCGACGCATGTGCGCCGCGGCCCGGATGAGCTACTTGCCGAATTTATAGTTGAGGTCGATACCCGCCGTGCGCGGCTGGCTCACGGCCACGCGGTTGAACGTCGGCAGATTCACGGCATCCTGCGTGATGTTGTTGAGCAGCGCCCGCTTGTCCGCAAGGTTGTTCACGAACAGGACAGCGGACCACCGCCCAGCATCGATCCCGGCGCGAATGTTGGTCAGGTTGTATGAAGGCAGCTGGTTGATCGCGAAGGTCGCGTCCGTCCGGCTGCCCACATAGGTGTTGTCGGCGCGCGCGATGAGCGCGAGCTGATCGGTCAAGCCGTGCCGATACGCGATCGACTCGGACGAGGTCCACTGCGGCACCTGCTGGATCGGTGTACCCGGATCGAACCCGGCGTTGATTAAAGTGGTGCTCGCCATTGCCGCATGCGAGTAGGAGGCGTTCGCCGACACAGTGAGGTCGCGCACCACGATGGCCTGGATCTCGAGCTCCGCACCGCGGACGTGTGCGTTGCCTGCGTTGGCCGTGTAGACGTAGCCGCAGGACGAGAGAGAGTTGCTCTGTTGAACGCCGTTCCATTTCTCGAAATACACGGAGCCGTTGATGGTCACGCGATTGTCGGCCAGGCGCAGCTTCTCGCCCAGCTCGTAGCTCCACACGTTGTCCGACTTGAACGAGATCGGTCCCGGCACGAATGACGTGCTGCCGTACTCCTGCTGCAGCTGGGCTTCGCAGGTCAGCGGTCCCGAGGTCGGCACCGGTCCCGTGCCGCCGCCCGGACGAAAACCCTTCGAGGCGGTTGCGTACAGCATGAAGTCTTTGGTGACATCGTAGGAGAGCGAGACCTTGGGCGTGACCCCCTGGTCCTTCTCCGCGGTCGAGGTCACGACCGTCGCGGTGAGCGCACCATACTGGTCGATGTTGACCGGGGCGCTGTAATGGTAGCGCCGCAGCCCCACGGTAATCGCGAAAGGGTCCGTGACGTTGTAGGTGACCTCGCCGAACACCGATTGCTGGTAGATCGGCATCGGGCTGAAATAACTGAAGAGATTGTTCGAGCCGTAGATCGCAGCACCGTTCTGCGACGGGAACGCGATATTCCACGCGGAGTGGAAGTCCTCGTAGAAATAGCCGACCAGCCATTTCGGATTGGCGTTGCCCACCGAAGCCACGCGCAGCTCTTCGGTAGTCTGATGCGTCGGGTTGTATTCGATCGCAGAGGCCGCACCGATGCCGCCTTGTGCCGGCGTGTATCCGGTCAGCCCCAGGCCTGTCGTCCAGGACTCCGAGGTGTCCTGATTCAGCGGCTCGTTCCTCGACCAGTAGGACGTGGTGGAGCTCAATTCCAGCACCGGGGTAGTGTACTTGACGGTCAAGGCGCCGAGCTTGAACTCGTCGCGGTAGTTCTCGGAAACATCGAAGGGCTGGTAGTGCGCGTCGGTGCCCGGGTCGCTGTCGATATACGGCAAGCCGCCCGCGGCCAGCTTCTGATAAAAGAAAGACGGCGTGATGCTCAACCCATCGATGGGCTTGATGAGGACGCTCACGCGAACCGTCGTGCGGTCGACATCGTTGACGTCGTGATATTCGGTCGCGACGGGCGCCGCCAGGACGTTGCCGCGCACCGCGCCGTTCGACGGCGGAAACTCTCCCGGCGCAATGACCACGCGATCGATCCAGCCGGCGTCATGAGAATACGAGCCCACCACGCGCAGAGCCGCCATGCCTCCGGCGAAGGGCAGATTGACCATCGCATTCTCGGCATGATCGAAACCGCCGTGGTCGGTGTCGGCAAAAGTCGTCTCCGCCGAGGCGTCGAAGGCATCAGGGTTCGGCGCGTTCGGGACCACCTTGATGGTTCCGCCCATGGAGCCTGATCCGTACAGGGTTCCCTGTGGTCCGCGCAGCACCTCGACCCGGTTCAAGTCATAGAGCGCCGGGGAGATGACGATCTTGCCCTCGTTGGACGCCGAGGGCGCCGTCAACGGCGTGTCGTCATAGTAGAAGCCGACCGTGGGCGAGTTGCCGCCGGTCGAGGCTACGCCGCGCATCTCGAATTCGCCCATTCCGGGTCCGCTCGTGCGCATCGAGACGCCGGGAACCGACTGCACCAGGTTGCCGAGGTCCGTGAGCCCGCGATCCCGAATGTCCGCGCCGGAAACCGCCGTCAAGCTGATCGGCGTCGTTTGTACGGTACTTTCGCGCTTCTCCGCCGTGACCATGATCTCCTCGAGCTGAGGAGAATCGGAACGCGATTGCTGAGCGAGTGCGACTTGAGCGAGCATTCCGCCGAAAAGCGACAACCAGACGGCGGCAACGCTCGAGATTTTATATTGAGACATGAGACTCCCTTGTAGCCCGCATCCCCCAGGCGAACGGTGATTATAGTCGAGAGCGCGACCCGGGACGACTCGTTGACTCGCCATCGCGAGCCAATGGAATGGAATTTCGCCAGTGCGCCCGGAACTCGCAGCCATAGCGGCCGGTCGCATGGTCCTCCGAGAACTCAATCGCTTGGTCGAAGCGAGGGCGGAGTTCGCCTTTGAGAGTACGTTGAGCGGCCTGCACTACGCGAAGCGTCTCGAGGGTTGGAAGAGCCGGGGCTATTTGATCGAAATAGTCTACATTCGACTCGCTTCGCCCCAGCTGGCGTTGAGTAGGATCGCGAGCCGAGTGAGGCAGGGGGGCCACGATGTCCCTCGAGCCGATGTGATACGACGATTCAAGCGCGGGTGGACCAATTTCCTCAATGTGTATCAGCCGCTGGCGGATCATTGGGCAATATATGAGAATTTCGAATCCAAACCGAATCTGCTAGAGCGTGGACCATGACCACTCGACGAAAATCGCCAAAGAAGCCGGAGAGCTTTGCAGCCGGTGTCGGTCGTGGGATGCGGCGTGCCGCACGTACCGCGCGAGAAGTGGCTCGTATGCACGGAACACCGATTACGTTTGGGAAGACGGCAAGGTTGTGGCCAAGAAACCATAATTGTTTGACGAGTGTCAGAGATCGCGGCGCATCGCGAGTAACCAGGGCCAGCTGTGACGGAGGTGTGACCAACTCAGATTGAGTGTGCCAGGATTGTGCCTTGGTGTGCCTGGGAAGGGGTCGGTTCCGTTGCATTAAGGGGCATTATCGTACAATTCGGGCGTCTACGAGATGCCCAAATGACCAGGCCTATAGTGCGAGATCCCATTTACCGACGTCGCCGCTTCGATGCCGAGGTTATCGAGCTGTGCGTCCGCTGGTACATCACCTACCGGTTGAGCTATCGAGATCTCGTGGCGATGATGGCCGAGCGCGGCATTAGCGTGTCGCACACCACGATTCACCGTTGGGTGATTCGTTATGTGCCGGAGTTCGAGAAGCGATGGAACCGCTTCGCACGGCCCGTGAATACCTCCTGGCGCGTGGATGAGACGTATATCAGCATTCGCGGCAAGTGGCATTTTCTCTATCGGGCTGTCGACAAGCACGGCAAGACGGTGGATTTTCTGCTTCGTCCGGATCGCAGTATCGCCGCTGCACAAGCATTCTTCCGCAAAGCACTGTCGACGAGTTTACCGCGGTGGCCGCGCAAGATAACGCTCGATGGCCACA
>WNFJ01275519.1_pt1 | contig 11689 bp, 5 predicted proteins | sample 5400461 | NCBI WGS metagenome assembly WNFJ01 (sample SAMN13153349, study PRJNA577476) | soil metagenome | isolation source: 115 cm saprolite on Douglas fir-dominated hillslope | place: USA:California | collected 2013-09-17
CTCCCGGCGAGGTCCGCTCATGGCTTTGCGCTCGGAACTTTCGCTTTTCGCGATTCTGTTATTGTTCTCGTGCCCGTCGCGTGCCGTCGCTGACAAGTTGCAAATCACCAGCAGTCCTTCGGGCGCCACGGTAGAACTCGATGGCGTCGCGGCCGGCGTCACGCCATTCGAAAAAGATTTTCCGGGCGGTTACTTCCGCAAGACAAGAACTTCCATGGGCTCACGCCTCGAGCACCCCATGGTCGCGCGCCTGAGCCTCAGCGGCTATGCAACCAAGGAGCTCACCCTTACCGAAGGCCCCATGCTCTGGATATCCCTGAACGGCCATATCCACGGCGAATACTGGCTCCTCAAGTCCAATCTTTTCCACGTTGACCTCGATCCGATTGCGCAAACCTTCACCGGAAGCGTCTCCGCAAACATCGCCACCGATGCTCCCCTTGTCCTGCAATCGGAACTGTCTCTCGAAGATCTCGTGAAGCAGACCAAACCCGCCGTCGTCTATCTGAAAGGACTGGAGAAGTCCGGCACGGGCTTTTTCGTCACGGACACCGGCGTCATTGCCACCAACGCCCACGTTGCACGAGGCGAAGAGTCGCTCCTTGCGGGCCTTCCCAGCGGTCAGCAACTGCAAGCAAAAGTGGTCTACATCGACCCCGAGCTCGACATCGCTCTCGCCAAAGTGGAAGGGAGCAACTTTCCGCATCTCGTCCTTGCGCATTCCTCCACCGTGCGCCAGGGAGAAAGCGTCATTGCAATCGGCAATCCGGGGGGCGCCATGCTCTTCAGCGTCACCAAGGGCATTGTCAGTGCCGTCGGAAAACTTGACGCGGAGGGCCCGGGCACCTGGATTCAGACAGACGCGCCCATCAATCCCGGCAACAGCGGAGGCCCGCTTTTGAACGCGCGTGGCGAAGCCGTCGGCATTAACACGCGTAAGGTCGTCAAGAAAAATGTCTCCGGCATCGGCTTCGCCCTCAGCGCCACGGATCTTCTCGATGTTCTCCACCGCTTTTATCCCAACGTGGCCCTCGCGAACCACAGCACGACTCAGGCCGCAAAGCCGCCGGCCGCAGCCGACAACACCGAATCCTCCGAAGCGCTGAAGACTTCCTCCTCGCTCGTTCCGGATGCCGTGGGCACCGTCTCGGTTTCTTCCGAGCCTGACGGTGCGGAAATATTCGTTGACGACAAATTCTTGGGCAACGCTCCGGCCACGCTGAAGCTCCCCGCCGGACCGCACACTATCCTCCTGAAATCCCCCGGCCACGCCGACTGGCGCCGCACTCTCGAAGTTCTGAAATCCAGCAAACTCAATTTGAAAGCCACACTCGAACCAGGTTCGTGAAACGTTATCTGGGAAAAACAAAACGGCAGGGCGCCGCGATGGACGCCCTGCCGGATACGCTGCGGATTTCCTCTGTTATTCTGGCTCTTTGGGAATCTGTGGATTCGGATTCGGGTCCGACGGCGGCTGGGGCTGTGGGTGCTCCGCTACTGGCGTGACCGTGGCAGCAGCCGCGTCGCTGGCCGCCAAATCCGAAGGCTTGTACTTTGGCGCGCTGATGTACCCATGAACGAAGTTTTTGCTGATCTTGTTCACCACCACTTGCACCGGCTGGGATTCATTCTCCGTGTGGATCCAGATGGGCTCGTAGAGATTCACTCTTTTCTTGCTGAGTTGATTGTCATCAACGACCATCGACATGTCGTAATTCATGTGCTTCGTATCGGCCCTGCGCAGGGACAGCGTGAGGGGGCCAAAGCGCTGGAATTGCTTAGACTTCGCGAGGTCAAATTCGAAATAGTTCCGCTCACCGCGCTTCTGCAACACCACCAATTCGTCATGGGTTTTGGCGATGGAACCGTTCAACTCGTCCCGCGTTGAACTCAGATTTCCTTCCAGATCCGTCCGGTTTTTGGCCACCTGGTCCTGCGTATCTTTCAACTCCTTCTGCTGTTCGTCAATTCGCGCCTGGAGTTCTTTCAGCCGTTTGCTTTCCGCGGCGCCCTTCTTACCGGACGCGGCCTTCGTTCCGGCCGCGTTCGCATGCGCGGCTGAAGCCTTCGCTTGCTCTGCCGCAGCTTGCTGCGCGGCCGTCATCTCATTCAACTTCGCCGTAACCGTGTTCAACTGACCCTGCATTTCGTTGATCGTTGCGTTGGCCATGGACTCTTGCGCGGTCAAATGACCGACCAGGATTTGCTGCCGGTAGCCGTAGCCAAACGCTATCCCGGCGACCACAATCAGCGCAACAATGCCCACCAGAAGCCACCGATTCGCGCCGAAGCTTTCCAGCCATCTCTCTCTTCCGTTCCCATTTTCATCCAAGTGTTCCGACATTTTTTTTCTCCTCGATCTCGTGCAGTTTCGGTTCGACTCGCAGCCGACCAATAACCGCTGCCCCTGTCGCACTGCCAAAATCACGCGCCCAGCCCTCTATGTATTTGGCGGGCGCTAAGCCCCCTCTTCGTGTAAGCAATCGAAGCGCCCACCATCAAGAATCTCGTACTTAGTTAAGTCCCCTGTTGTCAAGAGACAAGAGCGCCTTCGCGAGGGTCTATTCGAAGGCCGAGGGTACTAGTCCTGGTATTTTTTCCCTGTCATCGGAGCGACTTTCTCTAACCGTAGGGTTCACAATGTCAGTTCGGAATTCTCCTCGCCTCGCGTTGCTCCATTCCTTTCCCTGTGCTAGCATCCGCCTCGTCAGGAGACTGGACCAGGGATTATTCGTCGGACCTTCGCCCCCGCCCCACGGGGACCCAGGTGCAGCGGCCACGTTCTCCTCCCTCAGTTCCAACTTGCCAGGCGCCGGCCCGCGCCCGATTTCTTCCGCACGGACCTCGCCTTCTGGAGGTTTGCATGAAGCCCTATCTTACCAAGGACGTCCGAAACGTTGGCATTGTAGGCCACGGCGGCACCGGCAAGACGCAACTGGTGTCGTCGTTGCTCTTCACCGCGGGCATGACGCCGCGCTGGGGAAAAGTTGCGGAAGGCAGCACTCCCACCGACTGGGACGAAGAAGAAATCGCGCGAAAAATCTCCATTCAAACGGGCCTCGCCTTTGCCGAATGGTCTCCGACTCCGACCGGCCCCTCCGGTTCTTCCGAGAAAGTCAAAATTAGTTTCATCGATCTCCCCGGTTATTCCACTTTTATCACCGAAGCGAAAGCCTCTCTCATTGCCGCTGATGCCGCCCTCATCACCGTTGACGGCCACGTCGGCTCTCAGGTCACTACGGAAAAAGTTTGGGATTATTGCACCGAGTACGACATTCCGCGCGCCTTCGTTCTCACCTGGATGGACCGTGAGCTCTCCAGTTTCGAACGCTCCATGGAATCGCTCCAGGAGGTTTTCGGCCGCAACGTGGTTTCCCTTCAGTTGCCGATCGGCAGCGAAAGAGGATTCCGCGGCGTCATTGACCTGGTCGCTATGAAAGCCCACATCTATAAGCCCGGCGGTGACGGCAAGCCTTCCATCGAAGAAATTCCCGCCGCCCTCGCCGACGAAGCCAAGGAAGCCCACGAAAAACTGGTCGAAATGATTGCCGAAGGCGACGACGAAATGATGGAAGAGTTTTTTCGCGAAGGCACTATTCCCATCCATGACCTCATCCCCGCCGTCCGCAAAGCCATCGTCGCCGAAAAAATTTTCCCCGTCCTGATGACTTCGGCGCTTCACAACATCGGCACCGCAAGCCTCCTCACGTTCCTCGCCGACGCGTTCCCTCATCCCGATGAGCACGCGCAGGTCGGCTTCAAGGAGCCCGGCGGCAAGGGCGACCGCGTCGACCGCAAGTACGACGATAGCCAGCCACTTTCCCTCTTCGTCTTCAAGACGCTTGCCGATCCATTCGCGGGACGTATCAACTATTTCAAGGTAAAGAGTGGAGTTTTGAAAAATGACGCCACGCTCACTAATTACAATCGCAACATTCCGGAACGCTTCCAGCATATCCAGGTCGTTCAGGGCAAGCAGCTCACGGACGTTGGCGAGCTTCACGCCGGAGACATCGGCGCCATCGCCAAACTGAAGGAAACCACCACCGGCGAAACTCTTGGCGACAAAACTTCGCCCATTTATTATTCGCCTGCGCAACTTCCCGAGCCTTCCATTACTTTTGCCATCGAGCCGAAAACGCGCGCCGATGAAGACAAAATCGGCGTCTCGATTCATAAAATCCTCGAGGAAGATCCCGCGCTCCGTTTTTCACGCGATCCGCAAACCAAGGAATTCCTGCTCGCCGGCTCCGGCCAGCACAAGCGCTATCACGTCGACCTCACTTTGAAGCCGCCCAAAGTGCCGTACCGCGAAACCATCCGCGGCAAAGCCGACGTCGAAGGCAAGCACAAGAAACAGTCCGGCGGCCACGGACAGTTTGGCGTCTGCCGCATCAAGATGGAGCCCGTCGAACGTGGCAAGGGCGTTGAGTTCGTCGACGATGTCTTTGGCGGCGCCATCCCCAAGAACTGGATTCCCTCGGTCGAGAAGGGCATCCGCGATGCCGCTGCCCGCGGCTTCCTGGCGGGATTCCCCGTCGTGGACTTCCGCGCCATCCTCTACGACGGCAAGTATCACGACGTCGACTCCTCGGACATGGCTTTCAAGATTGCAGGCTCGCTCGCTTTCAAGGAAGCCATGAAGCAGGCGCGTCCCGCTCTCCTCGAACCCGTCATGCAAGTCGAAGTTTACGCCCCCGATCAATATTCAGGCGATCTGATGGGCGACCTCAGCTCCCGCCGCGGCCGCATTTCCGGCAGCGAATCCCGCGGCCACAACGTCATTATCAAGGCCCTGGTGCCGCTCGCCGAAATGCTCAGCTACGCGACGGACCTAACGTCCAAGACGCAGGGCCGCGCCACCTATTCCATGGAGTTCTCGCACTACGACTACGTGCCCAGCGAGCTCGCGGAAAAAGTCATCGCCACCCACAAAGCCGCTCACGGCGAACAACTTGTCGAGGAAGAAGCCTGAGTCTGCTCCTTGTTCTGTTCTGCGCTTCGCTTTCGCGCGCGCAAATCAGCCGCAATGATTCAAGGATTGCGGCAGCCCGTGACTCACGCATGGACGGTCAACGAGGTTTCATTCGCCGCATAGGCAATCAGCTGCTCTTGTAGACCCCAGAACTCACGGCAGTCAACTTCGCCTCTCTCGGTTGCCAGTATTTATTCCGCTTTACTTCCTTAGTTAACCTAGGTTAATATGTATTTCTTGGAGCAGCGCGATGCGCTATAACCGCGCGAGATGATCCGTGAGACATGACTTCCCAGCCAGACTGCTGCTTGTGAGCCTGCTTCCGTGTTTGCTTGCTGCCGCTTCTTTTGGACAAGGCGAGACCACCAGCGCCATCGTGGGCCAGATCGCCGATGCAACCAGCGCCGCTATTCCCGGCGCTGCGGTCACGATCACAAATCGCGAGACCGGACTCCGCCGCAGTGCAAAGACCGACGATGAGGGCCGGTTCAATTTCCCCCAGCTAAAACCTGGCACTTACTCGGTCAGGGTGGAAGCAGAAGGCTTCGATCCGCAGCAGAATGACAACGTTTTTTCAGGTCTGGGGCAGAAGCAAATGGTCAATTTCACGCTTAAGGTCGCGGAATCAAAACAGACAGTTGAGGTAAGCGCCGCGCCTCCGCTCATCAACCCCGGAAACGCGAATACGTCCACGAATCTGAATGCGCCGGCACTGGAAAATCTTCCCAATCCAGGCGGGGACCTGACTTACCCGTTGCAGTTCGCCCCAGGCGCGCTGATCAATACGGCAGGCAGCAGCAACGATTTCGTTGGCGGCACGAACGGGTTCGGCAACGTTGAGTTCAATGGGCTGCCTGCTCTCTCAAACGGCTACATCGTCGATGGACTGGAAACCAACGACCCACTGACGAATCTGAATAGCGGCCTTTCGACAAACCTCGTCCTCGGACTGAATTCGATATCAGAAGTGACAGTCAACACGCTTTCTTATGCTGTCGACCAGGGGCGCTACGGCGCGTCGCAGGTCAACTACGTTACAAAGTCCGGTTCGAACCAGTTTCATGGAAATCTTTATGAGTTGTGGAACGGTTCGATTCTGAACGCGGCAGACTATTTCACGAACGCGACGCCGGGAAGTCACAAGCCGCGATCAACCGTAAATCATTTTGGAGGCAGCCTGGGCGGGCCAATTCTTCACAACAAGTTGTTCTTTTTCTTCGATAGCGAATGGGTGCGCATCGCGCTACCCATCGTCTCCCCCACGACGGTGCCGACGGTTGCGTTTCAGTCCTATGTCCTCCAGCAACTCCCACTGGGCCTCAAGGACCCCGTTACCGGCGCATACATTTACCAGCCGTCGCCGCAGTCGGTGCCGTTCTATCAGAAGATGTTTTCGCTCTACGGAAATACCAACGGAACGTCCCTCCGGGTACTTGACTGTCCTTTCGATGTCGGCGGAGGGCCGCCGGCAAAAGCGAACGATGGAGACGGTTGCGCCAATCGTCAGAGCATTTCACATTCGAGCGACGATCACGAACAGGTACAGACAGCTCGTGTCGACTACAATATCGGCCCGAAGGACACCGCGTGGTTTCGCTTTCAGGCCGATACTGGAGTCCAGGCCGCCTATACGGATCCTATCAACCCCTTGTTCAACGCTTTTTCCCCTCAGCCTCTCTACTCCTTTGCCGCGGGCTACGCGCATGTTTTTTCGCAGAATTTGGTGAACTACTTCAACCCGGCATTTTCGTGGTACGAAAGCTTATTCGGACCTGCGGATTTTCAGAAGACTCTTTCCACGTTTCCTGTCGTCTTGCAAGGTAGCGGCGCGAGTGCCCCTTTCACGACAATGGGGGGACTTGACAACACCTGGGTCCAGGGAAGACGCGCCTCACGGCTCTTCATCAACGACAACCTTGCTTGGAGCCATCGCGCTCACGAACTCCGCTTTGGAATCAACACCCGTGTCTTTCGGCTCAATGACTATGATTTTGGGCAGGGAACAGTTCCGATGGTGACCTATGCCAAACTACAGCAATTTATCTATGGAGCCGCATCTACGGCGACAATGACGTTCCCCGCGTCCGCAAACGAACCGTTCAACTTCCTGAATCTCGACGTGTATGCGCAGGATACGTGGAAGGTAACGCGCACGCTCACTTGGACATTCGGCTTGCGCGATACCTACAACTCCAACCCTTTGAATCCGCATGACCAGATTGCGCGTCTGAAAGGGTCGTTCTATTCGATCTCACATGATGTCAATCAACCGCTCAATGCAGCGATTCAAACCGGTCTCGGGAACGTCTTTGCTTCCACTCCCCTCGCGATCTTGCAGCCAAGAACAGCGCTCGCGTGGCAGTTCACTCCCGATTCCGTGCTCCGCGCTGGATTCGGGCTATTCAGTGACATCCTGCCCGGCAGTATTGCAGACGTTGTTGGCGTCAATCCGCCGTACGTTCGGACTTTCCAAGGCGGACTTTTGGGCACTGTCGGCGGCACAGCCATCGCGCCCGGGGTGCCCGGCAGCGCTGTAGACGCAACTATCGCGGCAAATCGGACGTTTGGCGCGAATTTTGCCCAGGGTCAACTTTCCTGCGCGTCTCCGCTCTCAAATCCTGCCGCTTGTCTTCCGCCCGTCGCGATTACGGCCGTGCCGGACGGCAAACTCCATGCGCCATATTTTATGCAGTGGAGTATAGGGATCGAGCACCAGTTCGGGAGTACCGCGAGCCTACGTGCGCAATACGTTGGCACGCGCGCGGTCAACCAGCCCTATCAGACGCAAGTGAATGGTTATCAGAATGTTTGCGATGGATGCTTTGCGCCATTTCCCTATGGCAAACCTGCTGATCCGCGGTTCGCGGCAGTCACGCAACTTTCCACAGGCGCGAACAGCCACTACAACGGCCTTCAACTGACCGCCATGAAGCGGCTGGGGCACGGTCTACAGGGGCAGGTCAATTACACGTTTAGCCGTTGCAGGGACGAAGTTTCGAATGGCGGATTTCTCCAGTTCTCCGCGGGGGCGGTCCTTACCCCTTTGCCGGGAGAGCTTGCTCGAAACTATGGCCCGTGCGATTACGACATCCGGCACAATCTCAACGCCGAATATGTCTATGAACTGCCCGTCAAAGTCCGGAGTCACCGGCTTGGCTATGGACTAAACGGCTGGCAGGTTTCCGGCACGGTCTTTTGGCACAGTGGGATTCCATTCTCTGTGCTCAGCACGCCGTATTCGGCAAATGCAGATGGCATAGTGAACGGCGGCGGGCCGCAATTCGCAAGCCTCGTGCCCGGAGTAGACCCCTACTGCCGCCACTGCAACGTTCCCCTGGTCACTCAACCGGGCACGATTCAGTGGCTCAATCCCGACGCCTTCGTTTCAAGCGTGGACCCTAGCACGGGAGCCTGTTATGGCGGAGGCAGCTCACCAAGAGACAGTCCACAAACCTGTCAGTTTGGAAATCTCGGTCGCAACGCTTTGCGCGGCCCTCAATTCTTCTGGAGCGATTTCTATCTCACGAAATGGTTTCCTTTGAGTGAGCGCGTAAAGCTCCGGTTCGAGAGCCAGTTCTTCAATGTATTCAACCATTCGAACTTTGGCGTGCCGAGCATGGTGTTAGCCGGCATTCCCGGAAAGCCGGCCACGCAAACGGCCTTCGGTGCGCTTACGTACACGACCTCCCCGCCCTCGGGATTGCTTGGTGTCGGCTTGGGCGGCGATAGCTCGCCACGCATGATCGCCTTTCAGGCGCGCCTGGAATTCTAGTTCTTCCATCAGCCGAGTGCTTCCGGTGCTTGCAGCCTTTAGCCGTCAACCGCCGACGATCTTGCGCGAGAACATCCCGGTCTGCTTCGCGTGCGTTGCAAATTTTTCGCCGAACTCCTGCGTGAGAAACGATTCTTCGCGGCGCGCCTTTCCCAGGACCGCCGCATCTTGTCCATCGGCTCAATTTAGGAACGGCTCGGGCGTGCCCTTCGTTCCAATGGTTGGGTGGCTGGGCAGCGACTGTGTATACTCGCCGCCCGCGTAGTTAAAAAAAGTTACGTAGCCCCGCGGGTCCGTAAATTGATTCTGCAGAAGAACTCCTTTGGCGTCCCGGTGACACTCGTATTGGAAACTACGTCCATCTCCAAGCGTTTGGCTGGTTATATTGCCATCCGGAGAATAGGTAATCGCCATCACTACATTTCCACCGCCGTCGAGGACTTCCCGCATTCGGTTCTTGTCGTCGTAGCGATAGCCTTCCGTGATTCCCTTCGAATCAGAAACTCGGATTAGCCTTCCACCTGCATCGTATTCGTAGGTCACGGCCCGCCCTTCGGAGTCCTCAATGTGGCGGATTCGGTGCCCGGCGTCGCATTCGAAATGCAGCCACTTTCCCGTCGGAGTCGTAACGCGCAAGAGGTCTCCGGAACCGTCTCGCTCCATCTCGTAACGGTGTCCCTGCGGATCGCTGTATCCCGTTAGCGCCGACACTTTGGCAGATTGGGCCCTCGGCCGGTAAGGAAAAAAGTACCTCGAACCATCAGTAGTCTCCACGCGCCAGGTTCCTCCCTCATACAAGGCTCTCGCTTGGGAGAAGGGACTGCCGTACACCACACGCGCGCGGTATACCTGGCTGCTGGCATTTCCCTTCGACACATCGCGGTTAAAACGAATATTGCCGCCATCCTCCAAAACGAGCTCCACGTATGTGCCCATCTGGCCGACTAGAAAAATATCCAAAGAGTTGTTCGAGCCCACTCCAAAAGCGCGCGACTGGGCATCCTCATTACGGTAGACTCGCACAAACTGCAGCGGAAACGTTCCGTCGAGGAAGAAGTCCGTTTTCCTTTGGATGAAGAGCCCGATCTTGAGGTCAGCGGCGAAATATTCCGAGGAGACGTCTGCGGGCGGTTTCTCTCTCGCTTCCATCATCCAGTCAAGAGGCTGTCCTGGCACGACGGTCATGCTGACGGTCGGCTCTCCTCCACTCCATAGAGGATCCCACCGGCCCTCCGCTCCGATGATTTGATCCGACATGGGATCGATTTCCTCGGGGCTCATCACCCCGCCGCTCACCGCGCTTGTGTAATCACCGCTAAATGGAACGCCGAAACAGAGAAGATACACATCCTTGCTGAGCATTTTCTGGAGGCGCGAGATTCCCAGCGCTTGGTTCCACTTCTGGAAAAAGAGGAAGGGGCGCAAGCGCGCCGTGGACAGTATGGCAAAGCGCCCGTCTTCCCGGTAATTAATTGCGTATCTCCAATCGTAGCTCTCGATGTACATGTCTCCAACGGTCACGCCAATGAGTACGGTCAATTGGTCTTTCACTTTTTCCGGCAAAGCTTGTTTCATCAGAGCAATCAGCTTTTCGGCGATCAGTTGATGCCGGTTCACACTCCAGACGTCTGCGTTTAGCGGAATGACCGGCAAGACTTCAACGTTCAGACCGAACTTGGCCTTGTAATAGGCAGGCGCCCACGCCAGGGATTCCTCTTGTTCGCCGCCGAAGGGAACCAGGAATATTTTCTTGGGGCTCGGGGAGGAAAGAAGCGCGTCTCGCGCGGGCGGAGGCGTGATGTCCAATGTGTTCCTTCCGTGTTCTGGTACGAACAATAGACGGGAGTACCGCCAGGAAGCGCCTATACGGTTTGCCACACTGTGGAGCTGGCCACGCCCTTTTGGGCCTTTCAGCGAAGTTGTCCACTCGGCAAAGCCCGAGCCACGGATCGCCCGTATCTCTCCAAACGCCCACCAGCCTTCTTGGATTGGCTGTCCCAGTAAGTCTTGTATCTCCGGTGAAGACCGCGCGAGCGCTAGCGCCTCCCTGTAAACAGGGTTCGCGGCAAGTTGCGCCCGCAGCGTGACAAAAGCCGCCGTGGCCAGGGCCGCGAAGAGTACGAGCGCGCCGGAGATGACAAGGAAGACCGGTCCGGCTATCGACGACTTGGATTCACTTCCAGAAATCGGAACGGGGTACCCACAGAGAGGACATGATTGCGCACTAGCGTAGAGAGCCGCACCGCAACGCGTGCACTTCATGCCTATCTAATATCATGGGTAACACATCATCGCGCAAAAGAGCAGCGCAGGGAGTTCCTGCGAATCACTGCCCCAATTCTCAAGTTTGTCAAATATCTAGGAAGACCGAAAGACATCCTGACGGTGAGGTTCCGATTCCTCTGCATGTCTCTGCGATCTCCGCTTCTCTATTCCCCTTCAGCCCGTAGCTGTCAGCTGTTCACGATCTTCGGCAAAAACATCCCCGTCTGCTTCGCGTGCGTTGCAAATTTTTCGCCGAACTCCTGCGTGAGGAAGGACTCCTCGCGGCGGGCCTTCCAGTAAAACGACAGCCAGGCTATCGTCACTGCGAGCAACCCGCGCACTTCTCCCGTTGCGACCACGGTCCCAAAGAGCGCCAGCAGAATTCCCGTATAAATCGGATGGCGAATGGTGCGGTAGGGCCCGGTGCGTATTAACTCGTGACCCTCTTTCAGGGTGACGACTCCGCTCCAATTGGAACCCAGATGCCAGCGGGCCCACAATGCAACAGCCACTCCCGCGGCGGTCAATAGAACGCCGGTCCATTCCACGGCGGGGTTAGCGGGAACAAACCTGGTGCCCAGCCATCCATACCGCGCCTCCGGCCGAACCAAGAGTGAACAAGCCGCCACCAGCGGGAGCATATAGAGGAAGCGCTGGCCCCACGTTTCGCGCTGCTT
>WNFJ01025883.1_pt1 | contig 11688 bp, 14 predicted proteins | sample 5400461 | NCBI WGS metagenome assembly WNFJ01 (sample SAMN13153349, study PRJNA577476) | soil metagenome | isolation source: 115 cm saprolite on Douglas fir-dominated hillslope | place: USA:California | collected 2013-09-17
GCGCCTCTCGATATGAACGAACCGATGCTGAGCGTGCCGACCGATCTAGTGGATCCTGATATCTTCATCACCGGCGAAGTCCATCTGGCCGCTCCCGAACCGAGAGAAGATAAGACCAAGTGGCAAGTCATCACCCGTTTTTCTTCCGTAGCGTTTCACGTTCTTCTGTTAACCGCGATTCTTTTGCAGTCAAAGCTCTTTCCACCCCATGAGCCAACGCAACAGGATATTGATCTTGCTCGCCGGATGTTGACCTGGATTCCCCCCGAGAGTAGCTATAGCGTTCAACCTAGGGCGCAGCCACGTCCGGCGCAACCCTCCCCTAAAATGCACGTAGATCCGCGCGTCTTGCGGCAAATTGCGCCGACTTACGAGCCGGCGCCAGCCCCTCAACCTGAACGTCCGGTGAAAGAATTGCCGAACGCACCCGTGCCGAAGCCGAACGATGTTCAACCGGAGCCTCAGCCTGCTGCACCGGTCGCGAAAATGGATATGCCGAAGCCTGCGCTAAAGCTCGAAGCACCGGATACCCCGCAGCCCCAAGCCAAATTGCAATTTCCGAAAGATCGTTCGCCCAGCCAGAGTATGCAAGACATCTTGAAGGGATCACGGCCTTCCGGTCCCCGCGCGATCGGCGGCGGCGGCCAGCTCCCGGGAGGCGGTTCAAGGGGCGGCGGCGGCGGCACCGCTTACGGTGGCATTGAAATGCTGACGCCCGATGAGGGAGTGGATTTTAACGATTATCTCCACCGCGTGTACGTAACTGTGAAACGCAATTGGTTTTCTGTGATGCCCGGGTCGGTCGAACTTGGTGAGAAAGGCATCGTCTATCTCACCTTCAGGATCAATCGCGACGGTAGCGTGTCCGGGAAAGAACCGCTGGACCGGGCCGCTTATTCCTCCGTGCGCGCATCAAATCCTTTTGAGCCCTTGCCTCCACAATTCAAGGGTCCCTACATCGAATTGCGTTACAGGTATTACTACAACATTCAGCCGAACGACTTCAATCAACAATAATGAAACTCGTACGCCAACAGGTTCTCGGTAGTCTTCTCCTCGCACTTTTCGTGCTTATTTTTCTCTTTGCTCGGGCGCGGCATCTCCTCTTTCGATGAGTAAAAACAAAACGCTCCTGCCTCTCGTTGTTGTTGTTGGCCCTACGGCTTCGGGAAAGTCGGCGCTCGGCGTGAAACTCGCGGAGCGGCTCGGCGGGGAAGTTGTGGTCTGCGATTCGACGCAGCTCTATTGTGGCTTTGATATTGGCACTGCAAAACCTAGCCCCTCCGAACGCCGCGGCATTCCGCATCACCTGATGGATGTTCTTAGCCCGCAGGAAGAAGCGACCGCGGGCGGATACCGCCAATTGGCGTTGTCTGTGCTGGACGGCTTGCGGCAGCGGAAACGGCTGCCGATATTCACCGCCGGCACGGGATTGTATTTGCGCGCGCTGCTCGAAGGTCTCGCGGACGTTCCGCAGCGCTCGGAAGAATTGCGCGAGCGGCTGCGCGCGAGCATTGAAGAGCACCCACCCGGCCATCTGCATCGAATCCTGAAGAGGCTCGACCCCGAAGCGGCCAGGAAAATCGACCCCGCCGACGAACAGAAGCTAATCCGCGCTGTCGAAGTTTGCGTGCTGACGCGCAAGCCGGTCACCGAAGTCCTTCGAGCGGGCCGGACACCGCTGGAAGCCTGGCGCGTGTTAAAGGTCGGATTGATGCCGCCGCGCGAAAAGCTCAACGAACGCATCCGCGTCAGAATAGACATCATGCTAGAGCAAGGATGGATGCGCGAAGTGCAAGCGCTGCTCGATAGCGGCCTGAGCGAGGATTCGAAGCCATTTGATTTCATCGGCTACCGCGAATTGCGCGCGGTGCTCCGCGGCGAGATTAGATTGGAAGCGGCGCGGGAAACGATTCAGCAGGCCACCCGGCGGTACGCCAAACGCCAGCTCACCTGGTTTCGCAGGGAGCAGGGCTTGCACTGGTTTTCAGGATTTGGCGACGATGCCGGGGTACAGGTCGGTATTCTCGAATGGCTTCATGCACAAGGTCTGGGGTAGCCGGCCAATTTCTTGTACGCCGGCTCATTGTAACTCAGCGGAAAACTTACTCTTTACATGGCCTATTTTGGTGCGCCTTCTGGCTTGTCCTTGCCCTGGATGGAGAGCAGCTCCACCTCAAAAATAAGAGTCGCACCGGGGCCGATGTCCGCGCCAGCGCCGCGATCGCCGTAACCCAGCTCCGAGGGAACAAAGAGTTGCCACTTCGATCCTACCGGCATGAGTTGGAGAGCTTCCGTCCATCCCTTGATGACTCCATTGACCGGAAATGTCGCCGGCTGCCCGCGCTTGTACGAGCTGTCAAATTCCGCGCCGGAGATAAGCGTGCCTCGATAGTTGCAGACGACACTGTCAGCGGCTGTGGGCTTCGGTCCCGTACCCGCCGTCAGAATCTTGTATTGAAGACCGCTGGGCAGAATGACGATGCCTTCCTTGCTTTTATTCGCCGCCAGAAACTCGACGCCTTCCTTCTTGTTCATTTCCCCGGCCACTTTCATTTTCTCTTGTTGTTTGCTGCGCACCTCGGTCTGCAGTTGCGTGAGCGCGGCCCGCGCTTCATCTTCCGTCAGGAGCGTCTTGCCGGCAACGAGAGCGTCTTTCAGGCCCCGCAGAACAATAGTCGGGTCCACGTCGACGGTCTCCTTGTGCAGGTTGCTTCCGAGGTTCATTCCAAGCGCATAACTGAGCTTGTCTTTCTGCGTCTTGAGCGTTAGGACACTCTGGGTTCTGGCCTTAGTTGCTGGTCCCGTCTTAGCCGCAGGGGCCTTTTGAGCACCAGCAGGGGGAGCCGGTTGTGCCTTCGCCGCCGGAGGTTGTTGTGCCTTCGCGGCCGGGGTTTGCTGCGCGAGGGCATTCCCAAGCAGCATCATCCCAGCCGTCAATAAACTTACTGCCGTGATCAAGCGTTTTTGCATAACCTAATCTTCCCATGAGATTGCCGCCTTCGCAAAGTAACGCTTGTCCACGTAGGCACGAAAACGTCAATGTTCCCCCGGCCCCATTTTTCAAGCAGTTTCCCCGAAGGCGCAATACAGATTCCGAAAATCCGGCGCGCATATGGGAAGCGCTGGGACTACGGCATTGGAGAAGGATCGCGGGGCGAGGGAGAGAAGCGTATAATCATATTCAGGGGTGAAACCCTCCAAAAATGCGTAAGTCCGCACGATGAGTCCTGGCCGATCGCAGTGACGAAAACGCGACATCAAGTCCCGACAGCAGAGCGCGCCTTACTCGTAGGCGTTGGATGGAAGCGTGCGCCTCGCTTTCCCGGCATGCAGGCGGGCGAGCAGGGCCGCGAATCGCTTTTGGAGCTGGTGGAGCTGGCGCGCAGCGCAGGCGCGGAGATTGCCGGAACCGTCTTCCAGATGCGTGACGCCGCTGATCCCGCAACGCTGGTGGGCCGCGGCAAGCTAGATGAGATTCGCGCCGAAGCCACGGCACACAAAGCGCCGCTGATCATTTTTGACAGCAACCTCTCTCCCGTGCAGCAACGGAACATCGAGGAAGCCACGGAATGCCGCGTGATCGACCGCACGCAACTGATTCTCGATATTTTCGCGCGTCATGCGCGGAGCCGCGAAGGCCAGCTGCAGGTCGAATTGGCACAATTGAATTACATGCTGCCCCGCCTGACGGGAAAGGGAACTGCGATGTCGCGTCTCGGCGGCAAGAGCGGTGGCGGTGGCGCGGGTGGAGCGGGCAGCGGAGCGGGACGCATAGGCGTGCGCGGCCCCGGTGAAAAGAAACTCGAAACCGACCGCCGTCGGATTCGCGATCGCGTCCGCAAGATCCAGACCAGTATTGATGCAGTCCGCAAACAGCGGGCGCTGCGGCGTGAGGCGCGCAATGCCGTCCCTCTCGGGACCATCGCGCTGGTAGGTTACACGAACGCTGGCAAATCCACGTTGTTCAATGCTCTGAGCCGCGCCGAGGTGCTGGTTTCCCCGAGGATGTTCGCCACGCTCGATCCCACCATCCGTGCGCTGCGGCTTCCCTCGAATCGCCGCGTGCTGGTTTCCGATACCGTCGGGTTTATCCGTGATCTGCCAAAAGGGTTGCTGACGTCGTTTCGCGCAACGCTGGAAGAGGTGCAGGAAGCCGCTTTGATTCTGCACGTGAGTGACGTTTCCAATCCGCATCACGACGAACGCGACGAGGAAGTCGACAAGATTTTGCGGGAACTTGGCGTCGACGGCCGCCCCAGGCTGCGCGTGCTGAATAAGTCGGATCGGCTCACTCCTGAAGATCGAAAAGCCATCACCAACGGCGCGGAGAGAAGCGCTGGCGCAGGTGGCGGGCCGGTGCTGGTGTCTGCTCTTACGGGCGAAGGGATCGAGGAAATGCTCCGCCGCATGGACGCCGAGATGCCCACCGATCCCGTCGTAACGCTTTCTATTCGCTTGCCGCTGGCGGAGGGTCGCACGCTTGCCCTCATTCATGCGCTGGGGCGCGTCCTCCACTCGGAACTTGACGATTCGCACATGCGACTCGACGCGGAGGTGCCCGCGTCCATTGCCAAGCGCCTGCGGCTCAAAGAGTATGCCGTGGAGGAACCTTTCTGCGCACTCTCTCGTAATATAGAATAGAGGCCGGCGGCTGTGCGGTCACCAAGCGCACCGACCGCTTTGTGCCCGCCGCAAACGAGGTTGTCATGGCTGCTTTCTTTCTGTGGCTCATCCTGTTCATCCTGTGCTGGCCGCTTGCGCTGCTGGCTCTGGTGCTTTATCCATTCGTCTGGTTGCTGACGCTGCCTTTCCGCCTTGTGGGAATCGCCGTCCACGGCGTTCTCGGACTCGTGAGCGCAATCTTTATGCTCCCTGTCCGGCTCCTTCGCGGCCCGCGGGCCATCTGAGCGCTGTGAGTTTGGTTTCGAGGTGGTAACTGCGGAGTAAAAACTCGGAAAACCTCTGTTTTTACGCACTTACGGCTTCTCTAGTAGCGTGTTTCCCTTCAGGTCCGAGGCCCTATCTTCTGTGGAAAACGTTGTGGAAACCGCAGCCCGCTCTCGGAGATTGGCCCGTGCGTTTTGCTTGATGCATCGGAGAACTAGGAAACTATATCCTTGTAACATATTGAAATAAAATGGGTTATATAGGCTTCTGCGACGCTTGCACTACCCATCTCGCTTGCTCTGTCGTACCCGTGCACTTTTTACATTTGCACAGATTTGCAGCAGCCGCATTACGAAAGAGTATAGCTTTCTTCGCTTGTTCTCTTGGGACTGAGTTAATCCCAAAGTAACTACCCAAGGTCAAAATGTCTATGGATTAGGGCTCCTTGGAGCCCTCCCGGAGCTGCCTCTGACGTGTTGACGCATCCTTATACCAAGGCTATAGTGAAACTGCGGTGGCTGAAGCCACGGGGCGGCACCCCCGCCGTCATGCGCCATGAATCTTCCTAACTCACTGACGCTGTTGCGGATCTTTTTCGTTCCTGTCCTTATCGTCATCCTCCTCACACGCAGCCCCAATGTCGAGTTCTGGGGCTTTTCCATGCACTTCGAGGTCTGGGGCGTGCTTATCCTGCTCCTGGCTGCCGCGACCGATTGGGCGGATGGTTACCTGGCTCGGCGGCGCCTGCAGGTGACGACCCTGGGCATTCTTCTCGACCCCATTGCCGACAAGCTGCTGATCTCGGCCGCGTTCGTTTCTCTGGTGGACATGCACCTTGTTCCCGCGTGGATGGTGGTGATCATCATCGGAAGGGAATTCACGGTTCTCGGTTTGCGTAATATCGCCTCGGCGGAGGGGTTCACCATCGCAGCATCCACCCTCGGAAAGACGAAGATGGTTTTGCAGGTCTGCGCTGTCGCGGTACTAATCGTTGGAGCGCGGCACCCGTCGCTCAAGCCGCTAGCGCGAATCTTGCTTTGGCTCGTTGTCATCAGCGCACTCGTTTCTGCCGCCCAGTACTTCCGGCGCTTCTGGAGCCACGTCGACGACAGCATCAAGCAACGCCGCCGGCTGCGGATGCTCGAAGCCCGTAAGAAGTCCCAGGATGCCGTCCCTCTCTGAAGCGGACCAGCGCGCCGCTCTGCAATTAGCCCGGACGGCCGTTGTCGAAGCCGTCTCTCACCGCCAACCTCCAAGCGGGTTCCCTCGCGAAGGAATCTTCGCGGAACGCCGCAGCGTATTCGTGACTCTTCACGTGGGCAAACGTCTGCAGGGTTGTATCGGCGTCATTGAAGCGAACAAGCCGCTCGGAGAAGCCATCGTTCGGTGCGCTGCCAGCGCAGCGCTGGAAGATCCGCGGTTCGCCCCCATGAGGACGGACCAGCTTGGCGAACTTAGCATCGAAATCTCATTGCTTTCACCCATGGAACCAATCGCCCCTGAATCAATCGAAATCGGGCATCACGGGCTATTTGTCCGTCTACACGCGCAGCGCGGGCTTCTTCTTCCCCAGGTTGCCATCGAGCATCGGCTGACGCGCGACCAGTTCCTCGAGGAGACCTGCCGGAAGGCTGGGCTGCGTCACGAAGCCTGGCGCGATCCCGAGGCTCGCCTCTTTGGATTTACATGTGAGGTCTTCTCCGAAAGCGCAGATCGCGAGAGGACCTGAAGGTTTCAGCCAGGCTGGGAAGGTCTTAATCGAAGAGTGACGCAAAACAAAAGGCCCGCGCGGAGAAACTGCAGCGGGCCTGAACCATTCAGCGGGACCCCGGATTCTACTCGACCTCGACGTAGTCGCCCGCGTAGACTTCGACCGAACTGAATGTGATCACCATCGTCGATGAATTGCGGCTCACGTTAATGACGATTCCTTCGCCGAGCACTTCGCGCGGCAGGTCATTCCATTCGTAGCGTACGGGGGCGCTCCCGAAGCCGTACATCGAGTACTGATAACCTTTGTTTTGTGGCACGGTCTCTGCCATCGAACCCTGGTACCGGAAGATTCGGAAGTAATCGCCGACTTTGACCCCTTGGCCGCTCCCGAGGTTTACGTAGACCGCGCTGAGTTTACCGAAGATCTGTCCGTTGTCTTTTCCACCCACCATCATGGCCACAGGCTTTCCGCTGACCGGCGCAAAGTGATCGAAGGCGGCAGAGTCCTTGAACGGCGGTGCCGGACGCTCCTGATAAGGCTGGAGGATGTCCCCACGCTGCATATACCCGCCTTTGGCTGAACGTTTACCACCCGAACCTGTCCCCCGTCCACATACGGTGTGCCCATGGCTTTTAGGAGCTTCGCCTGCCACTTGAACCAGGGCACCTCCGTCGGGTCTTTGTCCGCCCGCACCACGGAGAACCGATCGCCCACGCGAACACCTTTGTCCTGGCCGCGATTGATGTGTACGTAGTCGCCGCGCGTAAAGCTGATCTTGTAGTTTGATTGCTCCCCGGAGACGATCCGGATCTCGTCCGGCACGTGCTGATCCGCCACGAAACCTGAACAATTCACTGTGCTAAAGTCGATTTGAGGAATTGCCGGACCAGCCTGGGGTGCGTTTTGCGCCGAGCTTACCGCCCCACCCAGGAAGACCGATAGAGACAAAATGGCTATTCTAGCGCGCATTTCATAACTCCTTCGAAAACACGCCTACGGGCCGTGCAGGGACTTTTCCTAGCGAAAGTATCAGGGCCTACCCCACGCGTCAACCAAATGACCGAGGTCGCTTTACACTTTTGATACGGGCGCTGACGGCGGATACGGCATACTACTAGCTGTATTTTCAACAGATCGGCGGCGCAAGGCACGGTATGGGTCTTTTTGGCACAGGGTTACGGAGGATTTGCGCCGTCGTGGCGGCCTCCACGGCGGACGAAATGTCGAAAATGGTGCGCTCCGCCCTAAAACAAACCAGGACCATCGAGTTGCGCCTCGATTGGCTGCGTAGTGACGCGGAGCGCGCCCGATTCCTCGACTGGCTTGCAGCGGGCCAGCCTCGGAACGCCACATTTCTCGCCACCTGCCGCCGCCGCGAAGGCGGAGGCAAATTTCTCGGGGCTGTTGACCGCGAACTCTACTGGCTGATTCATGCCCGCGAAGCCGGCTGCCAATGGTGCGATCTCGAAGTGGAAACCTTGCGCAAGCTTCCCGGCCAGTCTGTTCGCGAATATCCCGTGCCGCCGCGTGTCTTGCTTTCCGTGCACGACTTTGAGCGCACGCCGGTTTTCCCTCGAAGCATGAACCCGCCAGCCCACGGTGGGGTCGATGCCGTGAAGATCGCGGCCGAGGCGCGGAGTATCCACGACAGCATCCGGCTCCTCCGCCTGGCGCGCAGTTCGAAAAGTTTTGTTGCCGTTCCGATGGGGGAAGCCGGCCTGCCCGCGCGAATCCTCGCTCTTCGCGAAGGAAGTGCGCTGGCTTACGCGCCCATCGCCGAGGCCACCGCCCCCGGCCAGGTTTCAATGCACGAGATGAAGAATCTCTACCGCGCACACACAATCACGCGCCGCACGCGAGTCTATGGAGTCATCGGCGATCCCGTTGGACATTCCCTCTCGCCGCTATTGCACAATACAGGCTTTGTCGCCCGCCATGTGGACGCCGTTTATCTCCCATTTCTTGTGCATGATCTTCGCGATTTTCTGGCTGCCGTTCCCGAATTTGGAATCCACGGGTTCAGCGTCACTCATCCGCACAAGCAAGGAATCCTCAAGTATCTGAAGGAGTGCGATCCTCTCGCCTCGGAAATTGGCGCCGTTAACACCGTGGTCGTTCGCCGCGACGGTTCTCTTTATGGTTGCAACACCGATTACCTCGGCGTGCTTCGTGCGCTCGAGAAAAAGCTTCGCTTCAAAGGCAGCCGCATCTTGATCTTCGGGGCGGGTGGAGCGGCCCGGGCGGCCGCTTTTGCGCTGGTACGTTCTGGCGCTGCCGTCGCCATTTGCGCGCGCCGCGAAAAAGCCGCAAGGGAACTCGCGCGCGCATTTGGCGGAGAGACTGTGCCCCGCGCCGCGTTGCGCACCGAGTTTTTCGACGCCATCCTGAACGCCACCCCGGTCGGCATGCATCCGCACGATGGCGTTTCTCCGCTCGCGCCCAGCGAGTTACATTGCCGGCTCGTTATGGACCTGATCAACCGCCCTCAGAGGACACAGCTCTTGAAAATTGCCGCCCGGAAAGGCATCGCCACTGTTCCTGGCGTCGAAATGCTCATTGCTCAAGGCATCGCTCAATGGGAGATTTGGATGGAAAAGCGCGCGCCCGAAGCATCCATGCGGCGCGCCGTGCTCGCCGCCCTGCGCGCCGAAGAGAACTCCCGCCCCCATTAGACGCAAAAATCAATTGATCCAATCTCTAACGACGCCGGCCTTTGCAAGAGTTTTTTCCTTTTCCTGATCAGGGGGTTTGAGCACACTTCTCCCACGGCGCACGAAGCGTTTCCTGTCAGGTCTTTTCTCTTCATCTGGGGCGCCCTAACCTGCTCAGCCCGTTTCCGTTTCATCAACGCGGCGTTGCCCACCAACCATCTCTTCTGTCACGATCGACCATGATGACCTATTCGAGCTCCCTCTTCTGCAAGGGAGGCGGGTAGCCTAATCAATCGGCCGGTGACTGTTCGCACCATAGCGCGTTTCAGGTATCCCCGCACAGGCTTCACCGTTTTCTGCTGCATCTGTACGCGACGACAGAACTCGTGGTACTCAATCTGATCCCGCAACATGATCCACAGCCGGATCCCGAGTTTGCGAGCCACTGCCATTCTCGCCTTCCCCAGGCCTTTCTGGACCAATTTGCGGCGGTAGAAACGCTGCAACTGCGGATCCCGGCGTACCTCGTGTACCGCCGCCTCACCCCAGAGAAACCGCAGCAGCGCATTGCCTTGTTTACTCAGCCCACCGAGCCGCTGCCGCCCTCCACGGGAGTATTCACTCGGGATAATTCCCACCTAACTGGCTACCGTCTTGCCATCAGTGAACCGGGCGGGATCGCCCAGAAACACCTCCGTCGCTAAGGCCGTGACTGGTCCCACTCCTGGGTGGGTCATCAGCAGCCGTGCTCCGGCACGCCCGCAAGCTTGCGCCTTCACTCGCTGGTTTAGTTTTTCGATCTCCGCCTCGAACTTCACGTACATCGCCTGCAACTCGCTCCGCCGATAAGCGGTATGTGGCGCCAACGGCAACGACGCTATGGTTCTTTGTCCGTCCTGGGCTCCACAGGGCGGGGGCTCGTCGTAGACCATTCGCCAAGGCAATCGCCTGCAGTGCATTTTGTATTCGCGTTCGTATGCGTACCCACTGATGACGTTGCCGCAACAAAGCCCGCAGATCTTGTTGCTCCTTCGAAGGCAGCCAGATCTTTGGATAGCGGTTTTCCACCAGCAACTTCAGAATCAAGTCCGCATCTCGCCGGTCATGCTTCTGTTTCCGGGGCTCGGCTGCCCGAATCTTGGCCGGATGACCGACCTGGCATTCGATTCCCAGCTCTTCCATGAGGTTCACAAACTAATGAATCGTATATGTCTTGCCCGTGCCCGGCGGTCCGTAGAACAAAATCCCCTTTCGCGCCTGAAACTGCAGCGTCTTTAGCTGCTCTCGCGCCATCGCGTCTTTAGCTGCTCTCGCGCCATCATGAATGCGGCAACATTGTGGTCGAGCACCGCAAGAGTTTTCTCGGGGAGGATCACACTGTCGCGGTCGATTTTGGCCAAGCGGTGTACTTTGACCGTGCTGCCGCCACCCAATGGATCGATGTGGCCTTCCAGAGAGATGATTCGCCCCCGATAAGTTCGGCCCTGGCCGACCAAAAGTTCGAGTTCGCGGAAAAACTCCTGTGAAAACTGCGCCGCGCGCTCTCCGGCCGGGACGGCAATTTCAACCTGCACGCCGGTGCGGAGCCCGAAGCGACCGCCTGGTGCCATCATGATCGCGAACGGCAAATCCTTATCGCGCGACAGCCATAAACCGTTCTTCAGACAGCGAACTGGAATCGCTTCGCCCACGTCGATCTCGTCGTGTTGAAGTGGACCGGCATCAATCGGGAAATATGCTCCCGCCAATGTGTTCGCAAGGGCCGGTACCTCATGCTGATTTGGCGAGAGGATTCCGAGAAGCTTTGTGCCGGTACGGGGTTTGAATAGGTCCTCAAGCGCCGACTGGATATCGACCCTGGCTGTTATCGGAAACTGGCGCCCTGCCGTTGCGATTTCGCCGGGAGACACGCCGAAATGCCTAAGCAGAGTCTTGCGTAAGCGCGACCCTCCAACGGTTCCGTGACCGACAGAAAAGGCGAATCCCATTTGGCCTTCATAATAGGTCTTCCATTAGTTGCAGCCAAGCTTCCCTTTGCATTTGGGTAGTGCCTGATAAACGCTAACCGGACAAGCGGATTTGCGACTTGGCAACCCCTCTTGGTTCCCTAGAGCCACACTTCTCTTAACTTAGTCAACACACCTGTACCGCCGGTCTAGATAAAAACAGATTGCGTTGTGGTGGACTGAGTCAAGGGAGTGAATATGCCGACTGTCCCTCGATGGAAGGAAATTCCAAACTATCCCGTAATCTCTGGCATCGCATTCCTTGCAGTAGGAGTGACGATTGCTTGGTGGACCGGCGCGAACATTTCGACCTTATTTGAGAACGCCGAAATTCGGCGTGGACAGGTATGGCGATTTGCAACCAGTGTCTTGCCGCATCTGGACATCTTGCATCTGGCATTTAACCTTTATTGGCTCTGGATACTCG